>JAESFG010000278.1_pt1 | contig 105330 bp, 106 predicted proteins | sample 9269371 | NCBI WGS metagenome assembly JAESFG01 (sample SAMN14506227, study PRJNA617093) | algae metagenome | isolation source: Aetokthonos hydrillicola CCALA 1050 (B3-Florida) and co-occurring... | place: USA: South Carolina | collected 2013-01-01
CCTGGCTCAGGGGGAGGGCCAGGGAGGGGGTCCGCCCTCCCCCCACACCGCCACCCGCCAAATCGCCTCCCCTCTCCCCCCGGGGGAGAGGGCCAGGGTGAGGGGGATACCCCAATCACCCCCCAAATTGCCTCTGCACCCCGCCAAGGGGGGCAGGGAGGGGGCTCGCCCCCCTCCACGCCACAGCCCGCCAAATGGCCTCCCCTTCCCCTGACAGGGGGAGGGTCAGGGAGGGGGTCGCCCTCCCCCCACGCCACCGCACACCAAATCGTCCTGCCCCCTCCCCTTGGCACAGAGGGTCGATGTGAGGGGGGCATTCCACTGACACCCTCAGATTGCCTCTCATCCCTCATAGGGGGAGGGTCTGGGACGCGGCTGCCCTCCCTCCACACCACCGCCCGCCCAATCGCCTCCCCTCCCCCTGACAGGGGGAGGGTCAGGGAGGGGGGCGCCCCCGCCTCCCGATCCCCAACTGGGTTCCTTCCGCCCCCGCCCTCGTCTAGGCTCCCGTCCAAACCCCCTTCAAGGAGCCCCGCCCATGACCCTCGATGCCGTCCTGTCCCGCATCGACGACACCCTACCGCAGGCGGTGGACCGCCTGTTCAACCTCCTCCGTATCCCCTCGATCTCGACCGACCCCGCCTACAAGGCCGACTGCGCCGCCGCCGCCCAATGGCTGGCTGATGACCTCACCGCCTTGGGCTTCCGCGCCGCCTCGCGCCCCACCACCGGGCACCCGATGGTCGTCGGCCACTGCGACGGCCCCGAAGGACTTGGGGGCCGCCACATCCTCTTCTACGGCCACTACGACGTCCAACCCGTGGACCCGCTCGACCTCTGGGACCGCCCCCCCTTCGACCCCGAACTGCAGGACAGCCCAAAGGGGAAGGTGATCCGCGCGCGCGGGTCGTCCGACGACAAAGGGCAGCTGATGACCTTCATCGAGGCCTGCCGCGCGTGGAAACACGTCCACGGGTCGCTCCCCGGCCGCCTGACGATCCTGCTGGAAGGCGAGGAGGAATCGGGCTCGCCGTCCCTCATCCCCTTCCTACAGGCCAACGCCAAGGAACTCAGCGCCGACATCGCGCTGATCTGCGACACGGGGCTCCATGAGGACGCGGTGCCTGCGATCACCACGATGCTGCGAGGGCTCGCCAAGGCCGAATTCACCCTGCGTGCAGCCAGCCGCGACCTGCATTCGGGCATGTACGGCGGGTTGGCGCAGAACCCGATCCACGTCCTGTCCCGCATCCTCGCGGGCCTTCACGACGAAACGGGCCGCGTCACCGTGCCGGGCTTCTACGACGATGTGGACGAGTTGCCCGACGCGATCCGCCAGCAGTGGCAGGCCCTGCCATTCGACCACGCGAAGTTCCTGGGCGACGTGGGCCTGTCCGTCCCCTCGGGCGAACAGGACCGCACGCCCCTGGAAATGATCTGGTCGCGGCCCACGGCGGAAGTGAACGGGATGTGGGGCGGCTATACCGGCGCGGGCTTCAAGACCGTCCTGCCGGGCGAGGCGCATGCCAAAGTCAGCTTCCGCCTCGTCTCGCGGCAGGACCCCGAGAAGGTCCTGCGATCCTTCCGCGCCTGGGCCGAGGCACAGCTTCCCGCCGATTGCGAAATCGTCTGGCACGACGACATCGAGGGCAGCCCGGCCTCGGTCATGGCGATCACCGATCCGGCCTTCGAGGCCGCGCGCGTGGCGCTAGGTGAGGAATGGGGTCGTCCTGCCGCCTATATCGGGTCGGGCGGGTCGATCCCCATCGCGGGGCACTTCAAGACCTACCTGAACATGGACGCGATGCTGATCGGCTTTGGCCGCGACGACGACCGCATCCATTCCCCGAACGAGAAGTACGATCTGGAAAGCTTCCATAAGGGCATCCGCAGCTGGGCAAGGGTGCTGGCGCGGATCGCGGGGTGACCCGCGGCGGCGACGGCGGCCGGGACAGGGAAGCGTGACAGCCCCGGCCTGCCTGGAATCCCGCCGGGCCGGGTTGCCCCGGTCCGGCGTCGCAGACGGCCTTACTTGGCCATCATCATCTCGGTCGCTTCTTCCTTGCCGTCCTTGGTCTCGGCCTTCAGGGTCACCTTCGCGCCGGCCTTGAAGGCCTCCAGCTTGAAGCCCTTCGGCAGGTGATAGACCTTGCCGTCTTCCAGCGTGACGGTCTCGGCCTTGGCGTCGATCGACTTGATGACACCGGTCACTTCCGTCGCAGCCGCGAAGGCCGCGCCGGAAAAGGCGACGGCGGCGACAAGGGCGATCGGGGCAAACAGATTACGCATGGTGGTTTCTCCTGGCGAAGGCGGCGCCGGTTCCCGCGCGCCGCCCTGTAAGAAGCCGTCCCGTCCTGTCGCGTCGGCGGTCTGTGGTGCCCGGCAGGTCCGCGGCTTCTTGCCAACATACTGACGCAAAACGTTTTTCCCGAAAGATACCGCCGCCCGATCTGAACCGCCGTGAACGCGCGCCGGGGGCCGCGACGCGCCGTCGCAGGGGCCGATAGGCAGATTCTGCAATGCATTCAGGGCCCTTTGGGAACCTCGCGCTGCGCCGTTGTCCGTGATCGGTCGTGATACGTCGGGGCAGGCTTTGAAATGCTGCCAGCGGTAAGGCGAATCAACGTGAACGTCGATCTCTAACACACGCGCCAAAAGACATTTTTCCGATTCTGGCCTGCCACCTTCGCCCAGCTGGAAACGGCAAAAGGGCCACCCGGCGCACCTGCCCTTGGGGAGGGGGACAGATGTACCGGATGGCCCTTGGGCCTTGCGGGATCGGGGCCGCTGCAAAGCCCCCACCCCTTCGGGCCGTGACGGCCCGCACTACGTTGGGAAAGGCGGTTTCCTGGGGGGGATCAGTCCGTCACGACGCGGCCTTCAGCTCGGACGCCTCATACTTGCCGGCCTTCATCTCCCACATCAGCGAGACCTTCTCGCCGACCTTGAACGTGTCCAGCTTGAAGCCCTTCGGCAGCTGGTAGGTGTGGCCGTCCGACAGGGTCACGGTTTCGGCCTTGGCGTCGATCGACTTGATCGTGCCGTTTGCCGCGGTCCCGGCGGCGAAGGCCGCGCCGGACAGGCCCACGGCGGCCGCGATGGTCAGGGGAAGAAGGAAGTTGCGCATGACAGGTCTCCATCCGAAGGCCGCGGTCCAGAGGCTGTGGCGGCCGAAGGTGGTTCACAACGCCGTCCGGGCCTGTCGCGTCGGCGGGTTCTTTCGACCCGTCCGGCAGGACCCCGGCGTCACGGCCCAAGACATTGCCGCAAAACGGAAAAAACGAAACTCCCCCGCACCGGGTGCTGACACGGCGTGATCGGTCGCCGTGCCCTGCGGCGCGCTGTCGCAGCGACACCGGGGCGGATTCCTCTGGCGGCGCAAGCCCCAAACCCTGCGCACCTGCCGCTCGCCTGTCCGTGAGCGCCCGTGACGCGACGGACCCGTCCGTGAAACAGGGCCCAGGTCGGTCTGACCGCGAACCGGCCCCCTCCCGCACCGCTCGGCGACCCCGGGCGACTCGGGGCTCATGCCGCCGACCGCCCCCCCGGCTTGCCGCGCGGAATCGCCGCTCCTACCCTCGCGCCCGACCCGTTCTTCCAGCGAAGGCCCCGCCATGCCCCCCATCCGCGACCCCCGCCCCGACGACCGCCCGGCATGGGAGGCGCTCTGGCAGGACTACCTCACCTTTTACGGGATCGCCCTGCCGCCCTCGGTCACCGACCGCACCTGGGCACGCATCATGGACCCCGGCCACCGGATGAAGATGCGCCTTGCGCTGGGCGAGGGCGACGCGCCCGCAGGTTTCGCCATTCACCACTGGCACGACACCACCTGGTCGGACCGCCCCGACATGTATCTGGAAGACCTCTACGTCGCGGGCACCGCGCGCGGCCAGGGCCTTGGCCGCGCCCTTCTGGACGACCTGATCGCCATCGGGCGGCGCATGGGCTGCGGGCGGATGTACTGGATCACGGACGAAGGCAACGCCACCGCCCGCCGCCTCTACGACCGCTACGCCACGACGGACGGCGACATCCGCTACCGGATGCCGCTGTAGGTCCCGCTTTCAGGGAAGTGTCTGGGGCTGGCGCGGTGGACGGGGCTCGAACCCGCGACCCCCGGCGTGACAGGCCGGTACTCTAACCAACTGAGCTACCACCGCGCGCCCGGAACAGGCCCGAAGGCCCGAACGTGGGGGGCTTCATAGGGGCGTTCGGGGGGGGCGTCAAGCAGAGCTTCGCAGGCTTTTCCATCACCCCCGCCCCATATCCGGAACGCGGTTGGCGAAAGCGCGCGCGCGGTCTATGCTGCGCGCGGCGACGGCCCGGAAAACAAGGGCCGCGCGGGGCAAGACAGGGCCGGGCCGTGGCGCAATCGCGCCCGCGATCCGGTGGAAGCAGGAGACGCCGATGGCACCTCGGACCAACCGGGCGACAAAGATGCTCACCAAGACCCGAGGAGGGTCCACGCATCTGAACTTCCAGACCACGACCAAGGATTCGTCCGAATTCCGCACCTGGTTCCGGGGCGCGCACACCCACTACAACCCCACCGAAGCCCGCATGATCGACGCCGAGGGCGTGCGCAAATACGTCCTTGCCGGCTGGGCCCCGAAAGCGCCCGTGATCCGCCCCGACACCCAGATCACCGCCTTCGGGTCGTGCTTTGCCGCCAACATCTCGAACTGGCTGTCGAAACGCCATTACCGCGTCCTGACCAAGGACCCCGCCGCCCGCGCGGCCTATGTCGTCGCCTGCGGCGAAGGCATGGTGAACAGCTTCGTCATCCGCCAGCAGTTCGAATGGGCCTGGGAAAACAAGACCTTCGAGGGCGAACTCTGGCACGGCTACAAGGCCGAAAGCTACGGCTACGACCCCGAGGTGAAGGCCGAGACGAAGCGCATCTTCGACGCGACGGACGTGTTCATCCTGACCTTCGGCCTCAGCGAAGTCTGGTACGACGAACCCACCGGCAACGTGTTCTGGCGCACGATCCCCAAAGACGCCTACGACCCCGCCCGCCACAAGTTCCGCGTCTCGACCGTCGAGGAAAACCGCGACAACCTGCGCGCCATCTATGCGCTCATCCGCAAGCACCGCCCGGATGCCAAGATCATCTTCACCCTGTCGCCGATCCCGCTGATCGCCACTTTCCGCGACAACTCGTGCCTCACGTCGAACGCCGTCTCCAAGGCGGTCCTGCGCGTCGCGATCGACGAGGTGGTGCGCGAAAAGGCGGCCGAGGGGGTCCTCAGCTACTGGCCGTCCTACGAGATCATCACCGACGTCTTCCGCCTGCCCTACAAGCCCGACCGCCGCCACCCCAAGGGCGCGACGCTCGACTATATCATGACGCTCTTCGAGCATACCTGGTGCGTCAAGGGCACCAACCCGCCCCCGAACCTGACGCTCGCCTGGGCCCGCGCGGCGGCCGAGGCCGACCTCCTCCCCCCCATCATGTCCCGCGCGATCCTGACGCAGCGCGGGCGCAGGCTGCGGGCGCTCGCCGAACAGGCGGACCCCCTGCACGAGGAACCCGCCGTCGACAAAGCGCTGCGGAAACTCGCGGCCGAGGTGCTGGCGGCCTGGGCCACCGAGGGAACGGCGACGGTCAGCCTGGAGGACATGGCGGGGGCCGAGGCGGCGGAGTAGGGCGGGGTTCACCCCGCCACCCCTGCCCTTCGTGAGCCCCGGGATGGCGTGCGGCCCCCTACTCAGGCAGCCCAGCCATCCGGCCTCCTTCGTCCGCCCCCATCAGCCGCGAATAGCCCACCACATCGGCGGCCAGGATCGCGGCAAGGCGGCGGTGGGCGGGGGGGCGGTCATTCGGGCACGCCGGCAAGGCGCAAGGAACTGATCCAAAGCTCCCGATCCTCGGCCAGACGATAAGGGTTGTTCTCGGACATGATCTGAATGCAGCTTTTCGGCATCCGGTCCAACCCGCCAAAGCGTTCGACAAGACGCCCTACCGCACGATCTGCCCAGACCCGCGCCTCTGCCAGCCGTCCAAGCTGCGCCAGGATCGCCGCGCCGTGGAACGTTGAATCGATGAAGTAGTCCGGCTGTCGAAGACGGAACACCAGCGCCTCGTCAAACCGGCGTGCCACATAAAGCGCCGTGGAGTGAAATCCCTCATACCAATCGGGATAGTGCGGGTTCAGTTTGGCGGCCGCTTCGGCGCAGGCCACTGCGGTATCGGCGTCACCATAGATCGACAGAAGATAGGACGCATTGGCAAGCGTATCGGCGTCGTTTGGATTCAGCATGATCGCGCGATCGATATGCTTCTTCATCCGCGCGTAGTCGCCCTGGTACAGGATCGGCCACGCAATTGAGATATGCGCCTGATAATCCGCCTCGTCCAGCTCAAGCGCCCGTTCCCCGTATTCCAGCGCCTTGCCATAGAAGGGTCGCCAGCCATCGGCGTTCCAGAACCCAAGAGCTTCCATCTGCCAGGTTACGGCCAGCCCGGAGTAGGCCCTTGAATAGCCCGGATCGATGCTGATGGCATTCTCGAAGTGCCGTCTCGCCATCAGGTTGTCCTGTCCGTCGGTCCACAAAAGACGTTTGCCGCGCAGCCAATGCTCGTAGGCGACAAGGCTTTCGGGCGGCTTCCGGCGCGCCCGTTCCAGCGCGTCGTTTTCCAGGCCCACGGTCAGCATGCCCACGATCTTGCGCGTGATCTCGTCCTGAACCGCGAAGACATCCGCCAGTTCGCCATCGAACCGATCCGCCCAGATATGGCTGCCGGTCTCGCAGTCAATGAGCTGCGCCGTGATCCGCACGCGGTTTCCGGCGCGACGGACGCTGCCTTCCAGCGCATAGGTGACCCCCAGCTCGCGACCGACCTGCTTCACATTGACGGCCCGGCCCTTGAAGGTGAACGAAGAATTCCGCGCGATCACGAACAGGTCGCGGAAGCGCGACAGCTCGGTGATGATGTCTTCGGTGATGCCGTCCGAGAAGAACTCCTGGTCGGGATCGCCGCTCATGTTGGTGAAGGGAAGAACCGCGATGGACGGTTTGGAGGGCGCTGCCGAGCCCGACTGATCGCCAGCCTCGCTCTCCAACGGTGCCACCCTGTATACCCGCACCGCCCCCGCAATGTTCTTCAGCGCCACCTCGCCCGCGTCCGTGAACCGGACCGACACCTTCCCCTGCACCTCGGCCCAGACCTTGGCCGACACCGCGATCCCCCCCGCCTCCGCCACCCCCTCCAGCCGCGCCGCTATGTTCACGCCGTCGCCGTAGATGTCCGCCCCCTCGACGATCACGTCGCCCAGGTTGATCCCGATCCGCAGGTCGATCCGCCGGTCCTCTGGTACGCCCTCGTTGGCCCCGTCGAACCCCGCCTGCACCGCCACGGCGCACTCCACCGCATCGACGGCAGACCCGAACTCCACCAGAACCCCGTCGCCCATCACCTTGACCACCCGCCCCCGGTGGCGCGTGACGGCGGGTGTCAGCACGTCCTTCCAGCGGGCGCGCAGCGCGGCGAGCGTGCCCGCCTCGTCCACCCCCATCAGCCGCGAATAGCCCACGACATCGGCGGCCAGGATCGCGGCAAGACGGCGGTGGGCGCGGGGGTCGGTCATGGGGGCCAATCTTCGGTCGGCGGGCACTCCGCCGGGGTCCGCGAAAGCCTATGGGAACACGCTTGAGCTGTCCATCACGGGGACCGTACCGGCCCGGCGGTCGGGCGGGGTTCACCCCGCCTCTCCCGCGCCCCGCCGCCGGGTTAACCCCCGTCAACCTTCGTGAAATCTTTCTTAACGCGGTCCGTAACCCCTTGCGATTACACGCCCGTTAACGATGTCCCTCTGAGGGACATTTCCCCGTGCCCCTACTTCTCCGGCGCCGGAATGAACTCCGCATCGTCCCCCGGCGGCAGGCGGAACCGCCCATGCTCCCAATCCCCCGCCCGCCAGGCCTCCTTCGCCGCCTCGATCCGTTCCTTCGAGGATGCCACGAAATTCCACCAGATGTACCGCGTCCCCAGGGTGGCACCCCCCAGCAGCATCAGCCGCGCCCCCCTCTCCCCGGCCCGCAGGCTGATCCGGTCGCCCGGCCGGAACACCATCATCCGCCCCGCCTCGAACACCTGCCCCGCCACCTCGACCGACCCTTCGGTCACATAGGCCCCCCGGTCCTCGTGATCGTCCGGCAAGGGGATCGCCGCGCCCGCCTCCAGCACCGCATCGGCGTAAAAGGTGTCCGACAGCACCTTCACCGGCGCCCGCGCGCCCCAGGCGTTCCCCAGGATCAGGCGCACCACCTTCCCCTCGCCCTCCATCTCGGGCAACTCACCCGCCCCCGCGTGCTGGAACGACGCCGCCACATCCTCGGCCCCGTCGGGCAGGGCGACCCAGGTCTGGATGCCGAACAGGGACTTGGCCCGGTCCCGCTCCGGCCCGTCCGTCCGTTCCGAATGCGTGATCCCGTGCCCGGCGACCATCCAGTTGACCGCGCCCGGCTCGATCCACTGGTCGGTGCCCAGGCTGTCGCGGTGATGCATCCGGCCGCGATACAGGTAGGTGACGGTGGCGAGGCCAATGTGCGGGTGCGGGCGCACGTCGATCCCCTGCCCCGCCAGAAACTCCGCCGGCCCCATCTGGTCAAAGAAGATGAACGGCCCCACCATCTGCCGCTGCGGCGCGGGCAGCGCCCTCCGCACCTCGAACCCGCCGAGGTCGCGGGCGCGGGGGACGATCAGCGTCTGGATGGCATCGACGGCGTCGCCGATGGGAATATGCGGGTCCAGCGCGGGGTTCCAGCTCATCGTAGGCTCTCCGGTTCGGGGCGCGTCAGGGGAAAGGTGCGCCCTGCGCCGACGCCGCGCCAGCCCGATTTCCGCACAGGGGCTGCGCGGGAACAGGTTTGCCATCTTGTCCGTCAGACTTGTCGTGCCAGCCGACCCGCGCGGGCGTGGACGGACATCACCACTCGATCGCGCTCTGATGATCCTCGTCCCACTCAAGATCATCTTCTGCCCAAAGCAACGGACGATCATGGTTCTCGGGGTCGTACCGGTAGAACCAAGCCGATCGCATCCGCGGGTTGTCATGGACCGTCAAGGCGTCCCCGTTCTCAAATGCCAGAACAAGGAGCGACTCGCTCGGACTTGTGACCTCAACGACCCTTTGCCGAAGGATCGTGTCCACGTTGAGGAATTTCCGGCCCCCCGGTGCCTGAACGTCATAGGTGTAGGCAAGCGAGCCATCCGCCGCGCGGACGTCGAAGCGATAGGCCACGTTCAGCAGGCAATGACCGTTCTCGAACCAGAACATCACGTGAAACTTGTCGATCTGGACCTGATAAAGTTCCCAGGTGCACAGTTCCTGTCGAAGCCTGAGTAGGCGCGGGGCGTCCGAGAACCCGAGCGTCATGTGCCGAACCGCGCCCGATAGACCGCCGCCGCGTCGGCGGCATAAAGCCCGTCGCCCCGCGCAAGAAGCGCGGCACGGGGCACGGGCGAGCCGTCGGGCATGAGAAGACTGACCTTCTGCCCCGCCATGCCCCCTGCCCCGTCCATCACGCCCAGCGTGGCCACCCCCGGCGGGTCGCCGTAGGCCCCGGCCAGAACTACCGTCATCCCCGACACCGCGATGTCGCTGCAGCCATCCAGACCCGTGGCCCATTCCTGCAGGGCAAGGTCCCGCCCGATGCGGACCAGCGGGTATTCCGAATAGAAGCAGACCCAGACCGCGTCATGGGCCACGTTCATCGCCCCGCAGTCGCCAAGGCGCGTGTCCTCGGGGAACTCCCAGACCTTTTCGCCTGCGTCGGAGAAGCAGACGATCCCCCGCGCGCCGACAGGTTCCGGCCCCGAGTCGCCCCAGCCATAATTGCCGAACATGCCTTCGTCGCTGTAGGCGACCCAGATGCGGCCCCGCCTGTCCACCTGCGCGTGGTTGATCCCGTCCCCCAGCAGGAAGCGATCCATCCGCCCCGTGGCCGGATCGAACACCACGCCGTTCAGGTCGCAGTCACCCTCCCCCCGCCACGAACAGCGCGGCGCAACCATCAGAACCCGCCCGTCGGGGAACAGATCGACGATGGGAAAGGTCAGGTCCAGGGGCGGCAGGTCGATCCAGCGCGTTCCCGCGCCGTCGCGCCAGACCGACAGGCGGAACCGCTGCGGCGCGTCCAGCCGGGGCTTGGGGAAGATGCCGATCCCGTCGGCGACCCGTTCCGTTACTGCGGCCGCCTCTGCGTCTTCGGCCCACAGGAACAGGAGGGACCCGTCACCGGCCACCGAGGCCGCAACGCGCGCCAGGCCCGGCTGGGTGTCGATGTCGGCCAGCTTCTCAAATCGGATCGCGTTCATATCCGCGACGATGGTGCAACGGGGCGCACCTGTCCACTGCGGCGTCCGTGTCCGGCAACAGGCGCGTTGATGTCCATGCCAAGACCGACCGGCGTGTCCGGCAAGGCCGATGGTGGGCGGTGAGGGACTCGAACCCCCGACATCCTCGGTGTAAACGAGGCGCTCTACCAACTGAGCTAACCGCCCGACGCCGCGCGTCGCCGCGACGCGCGCCTCTTACCGGGCGGTGGTCCGCCCGGCAAGCGCCACCTTCCTGTCAGCCCTTGTGATAGGTCTCGGGCACTCCGAACACCGGCGTCGGGATCCCCTCCATCCGGGCCTTGAGTTGCAGGGACAGGAACTGGCTGTAGTGGCGCGACTGGTGCAGGTTGCCGCCGTGGAACCACAGCGCCTCCTGCCGGGTCGGCTTCCACATGTTGCGCTGCTCGCCCACCCAGGGGCCGGGGTCCTTGGCCGTGTCCGACCCCAGCCCCCAGCACTTGCCAACCTTGTCCGCCACGTCCTGCCCGATCAGCTCGGCCGCCCATCCGTTCATCGACCCATAGCCCGTGGCATAGACGATCAGGTCGGCGGGCAGCTTCGTCCCATCCTCCAGCACCACGCCGTCGGCCACGATCTCTTTCACGTCGCCATGCGCGATCTTCACCAGACCGTCGATGATCAGCTGGCTCGCCCCGATGTCGATGTAATAGCCCGACCCCCGGCGCAGGTACTTCATGAACAGGCCCGAATTGTCCGGCCCCCAGTCCAGCCAGAAACCGGCTTTTTCCAGGCCTGCGTAGAAGTCGGCGTCCATCTCCTTCATCTTGGCATAGGCCGGGATCTGGAACGTGTGCAGGATCTTGTAGGGCAGCGAGGCGAAGATCAGGTCGGCCTTCTCGGTGGTCATGCCCGCCTTCACCGCGCGTTCCGAGTAGAGGTCGCCCAGACCCACCTCCATCAGCGTGTCCGACTTCACGATATGCGTGGACGACCGCTGCACCATCGTCACGTCCACGTCGTTTTCCCACAGCGCCGCCGCGATGTCGTGGGCCGAGTTGTTCGACCCGATGATGACCGCCTTCTTGCCCCGGTAGGCATCGGGGCCGGGGTGGGCCGAGGAATGGTGCTGGTCGCCCCTGAACGTCTCCATCCCCTTGAACTTGGGCGTGTTCGGACGGCCCGACATGCCGGTGGCCAACACCAGCTGCTTGGGCCGCAGCGTCACCTCCTGCCCGTCGCGGTCCACCACGACCGTCCATTCCTTCGTCTTCTCGTCATACTTGGCGGACTTGCAGGTAGAGCGGGTCCAGTAGTTCAGCTCCATGACCTTGGTGTACATCTCCAGCCAGTCGCCGATCTTGTCCTTGGGGCTGAAGATCGGCCACGTGTCGGGGAACTTGATGTAGGGCATGTGGTCGTACCAGACCGGGTCATGCAGGCAGAGCGACTTGTAGCGCTTGCGCCAGCTGTCGCCGGGGCGGTCGTTCTTTTCCAGGATGATCGTGGGCACGCCCAACTGCCGCAGCCGCGCGCCAAGGCCGATGCCGCCCTGCCCGCCGCCCACGATGACGACGTAAGGCTGCCGGGTATAGCCCAGCTCCTTCGCCTCGGCCTCGCGTTCTTCCTTCCAGGTGGTGCGGTGTTTGCCCTGGCCGTGCTTTGCCCCAAGCGGGCGGCTGAACCCCTTGTTCTCCTCATGCCCCTTCAGCTCGACCATCGTGGTCAGCAGGGTCCAGATCTTGCCGCCCATCAGCCGGATCAGGCCATAGCCCCGCGCGACGGCGGTGTCGAACTGGATCCATGCGGTCGTGACGCCACCATCCTCGGTCACCGCCTCGCCCTCGGCCACACGCCAGCCGGAGGGTTTGGTGTTGGCCAGCGTCGCCTTCAGCATCGCCTCGACCCCGGCCTTGCCCTCGGCGGTGTGGATGTTCCAGGTGAAGCTGACCAGATCGCGCCAGTAGCAGTCATCCTGAAAGAAGGTCAGCGCCTTCTGGACATCGCCCGCCTCCAGCGCGGCACCGAAATCGGACAGGAACTGGCTGACCCCGTGGTCAGCGGCGGCGTCGAGCATGGCTATCCCTCCCAAGAAGCTGTGACTCTCCCTTGGGGCGAGCCTATGTCAGGGCGGCGGCGGCTGTCACCTGTCATCTGTCAGGGGGCGGCTGGCATCTGCCAGCGGTTTTCGGCCGCATGGGGCGGGCGGCACCGCCCTTGGCTGTCCCCCGGCCCCGGACAATCCCGCAGGCTTGCCCTGATCGTATCACGAAACGGCCACATTGCCCCGCGACCCTTGGCAAGGACACCCCGACAGAAGCGATCCCCATGCCGACCGACACCCATGCCGCCGGACTGACCCGAAGCCTGCCCATCGCGCCCGTGCTGTTCACGCTGACGATCTTCACCAGCGCAGCGCTTCTGTTCTTCGTGCAGCCCATGTTCACCAAGATCGTGCTGCCGCAGATCGGCGGTGCCCCGGCGGTCTGGACGACGGCGATGCTGTTTTTCCAGACGGTGCTGATCGCGGGGTATCTCTATGCCCACCTCACCACCCGCTACCTCGCCCCCCGGGTGCAACTGGGCCTTCACATCGCACTCTGGGCCGGGGCCCTTCTGTTCCTGCCGCTCGCCGTGCCCGCGGGGTGGAGCTACCGGCCGGAAGGATCGGCAGCCCTGCAGACGCTGGTTCTTTACGCGCTGGGCGTTGGCCTGCCCTTTGCCGTCCTGTCGGCCAACGCGCCGATCCTGCAGGCCTGGTATGCCCGCAGCGGCGGCCCGGCGGCCGAGGACCCGTATTTCCTTTATGGCGCAAGCAACCTTGGCTCGCTGATCGCCCTTCTGGCGTTTCCGCTGGTGGCCGAGCCGTTCTTCGGCGTGTCGCGCATCGGTCAGGGCTGGGCGGCGGGCTTCGTCGTGCTGGGCGCGATGCTGGCTGCCTGCGGCATCGTCGCTGCGCGGCCCGCCCCGGCTGCCGCACGCCTCCCCCACGACGGAAAGGATGCTCAACCCTGGCCACCCCTGCGCACGCTTGCGGGCTGGGCGTACCTCGCGTTCATCCCCTCGTCGCTCATGCTGGGTGTCACCTCGAAGATCGCCACCGACCTCGGGTCGATCCCGCTGGTCTGGGTGGTGCCGCTGACGCTGTATCTGCTGACCTTCGTGCTGACCTTTTCGCAGCGACAGGCGCTGGGCGCAGGCGGGTGGCGGGTGGTGATGCTTGCGTCGATCCTTGTCCTGGTCATCTTCGCCTCGGGCCTCTTGACGCTTGACCGGACCGGTGCAGTCCTGCTGGTTCTGGGCGTCTTCGGCGCGTCGATGTGCGCGCACCGGATGCTGTTCCTCTCCCGCCCCGATGCCGCGCAACTGACCGTGTTCTACCTGACCATGTCGGTCGGCGGCGCGCTGGGCGGGCTCTTCAACTCGCTGGTGGCACCCGTCATCTTCAACGACTTCCACGAGCTTTGGATCACCGTGGGCCTTACGGCCCTTCTGCTGATCGACGCGACCGTGCGTCCCGACCGCCGCGCGGTGGCCATCGGGGTGATGGTCGGCGGCGTGGCCATCCTGCCCGCAGCCCTGCACATCTACGGCAGCCACGAAGACGCCCTGCGTCCGACCGCGCTGACGGTGGCGGCGATCCTGGCACCGGGCCTGTGGCTTGTGCGCAGGAATGGCGCCTCAGCGGCCGCCGCCGCGATCTTTGCGCTGATCGTCGCAGTCTTCGCCACGCAAGGCACCGCCATTCACCGCGACCGCAGCTTCTTCGGCGCGCATGAGGTTCTGGATCGTGACGGGGTGCGGTTCTACACGAACGGCACCACCGTCCACGGGGCCGAGCGGCAGGCCGACCTGGCCGGGGGCAAGCCCGCGCCCCTGATGTACTACACGCCCGATGGCCCGATGGGTCAGGTCCTGACCTCGGACTGGGCCAAGGGTGCGGATCGCATCGGCGTCGTCGGCCTGGGCGTCGGGAGCCTCGCCTGCTATGCGCGGCCCGGGCAGGACTGGCACTTCTACGAAATCGACCGCGTGGTCGATGACATCGCCCGCAACCCCGCCTGGTTCACCTTCATGCACGCCTGCGCGGGCGATGCACCGACGCATCTGGGCGACGCGCGGATCGTGCTGTCCCAACAGGCGGACATGACATTCGACCTTCTGGTGATCGACGCCTACAGTTCCGACGCCGTGCCCGTCCACCTGACCACGGTCGAGGCGATGGCGCTCTACCGTGACCGGCTGGCACCGGGGGGGCTGATGCTCTTTCACATCTCGAACCGCTTCTACGCCATCGACCGCCCGCTTGGCCGCAGCGCCGAGGCACTGGGGCTGACGGCGCGCATCCAGCGTTTTATCCCCGCCATTCCGGCGACGGACATGAGCGTGTCAGCTTCGGTTGTGGTGGCGGTGGGCGCGGCAGGCGGCGCAATCGACAGGCTGGCGCAGGACCCGCGCTGGCAGCCGCTGCCATCGGACGGTGGCCCCGTCTGGACCGACGACCGCGCCGACCCGCTGTCGATCCTGGATTGACCCGGCCCGCCAAACCAAAGGCGCGCCCGTCGCGGGGCGCGCCTTGAGGGAAGAATGGTGGGCGATAACGGATTTGAACCGCTGACATCTTCGATGTGAACGAAGCGCTCTACCGCTGAGCTAATCGCCCGTGGGCGGGGTTCCTAACCACATTCGCGGGTGCGTGCAAGGGTGTCGGCGCCAGGACATGTTGAACGCACGAAACGGGCGCAAGGCGCTGCGGACGCTCCATCCGCTGTGCCGCAGGGCGTGGCACCGTCTGGCCGGGCAAAGGGTCAGCAGACGGTCCAGTGTCGGCCAATCCCTGGGTCTGCGAGGTTGAACTGCGGACGGCCTTCAAGACGCGCCCGCCGAACCTCCCCCGCTTCGCGCGCGTTCAGTCGATTATTCGCAGAATAATCGACACCGAATCTTCTGCGAAGATTCGGTGCAGAGAACGGGCCTCGAACCACAGGGCCTCGAACCCGGCAACACGGGGTTGTTGCCGAACCGTCCTGCTGCGGCGAGGGGTCCCCGTCCCCTATGGGGGTCCGCACTGCAGTCGCAAGGAAACCCAAACGAGGTTACCGAACCGTTACCGCCAAACAAGAACCGCCCCCGGATCGCTCCGGAGGCGGCCATATCCGTCAGGCAACGGGCTCAGTGCGCGACAGCGCCCGCCCCCTGGTCCTTGGCGGCCATCGCCGCCTTCGCCGCTGCCTCCTCCGCCGCCTCGTCCCATTCCACCGGCTCGGGCTGGCGCACCAGCGCGCGGGCCAGAACCTCGCGCACATGGGTGACCGGCACGATTTCCAGCCCCGACTTCACGTTGTCGGGGATTTCGGTCAGGTCCTTGGCGTTCTCCTCGGGGATGAACACCGTCTTGATCCCGCCCCTGAGCGCGGCGAGCAGCTTCTCCTTCAACCCGCCGATCGGCAGCGCGTTGCCGCGCAGCGTGACCTCGCCTGTCATCGCGATGTCCTTCTTCACCGGAATGCCGGTGATGACCGACACGATCGACGTGACCATCGCCAGACCGGCCGACGGCCCGTCCTTCGGCGTCGCCCCTTCGGGAACGTGGACGTGGATGTCCATCTTCTCGAAAGCGGGCGGCTTCACCCCCAGCTGCGGGCTGACCGACCGGACATAGCTCGACGCGGCCTCGATCGACTCCTTCATCACGTCGCCAAGCTTGCCGGTGGTCTTCATCCGGCCCTTGCCCGGCAGCTTCAGCGCCTCGATCTGCAACAGATCGCCGCCGACACTCGTCCAGGCCAGGCCCGTGACGACACCGACCTGATCCTCCGCCTCGGCCAGGCCGTAACGGAAGCGCTTGACGCCAAGATACTCCTCAAGCTCGGCCGGCGTGATGACCACGTGGGTCACGTCCTTGCGGACGATCTTGGTCAGCGCCTTCCGGGCCAGCTTTGCGATCTCGCGCTCCAGATTCCGCACCCCCGCCTCGCGCGTATAGGTCCGGACCATCTCGTTCAGCGCCTCGTCCGTCACCTCGAACTCACCCTTCTTGAGCCCGTGGTTCTTGACCTGCTTCGGGATCAGGTGACCCTTGGCAATCTCGCGCTTTTCGTCCTCGGTGTAGCCCGCCAGCGGGATGATCTCCATCCGGTCCAGAAGCGGCCCCGGCATGTTGTACGAATTCGCCGTGGTGATAAACATCACCTGGCTCAGGTCGTACTCGACCTCCAGATAGTGGTCCACGAAGGTCGCGTTCTGCTCGGGGTCGAGCACTTCCAGCATCGCGCTGGCCGGGTCGCCACGGAAATCCTGGCCCATCTTGTCGATTTCATCGAGCAGGATGAGCGGGTTCGTAGTCTTCGCCTTCTTCAAGGACTGGATGATCTTGCCGGGCATCGAGCCGATATAGGTCCGCCGGTGGCCGCGGATCTCCGACTCGTCGCGCACCCCGCCCAGCGAGATGCGGATGAATTCGCGCCCCGTGGCCTTGGCGACCGACTTGCCAAGCGAGGTCTTGCCCACGCCGGGCGGGCCGACAAGGCACAGGATCGGGCCCTTCAGCGCCGAGGACCGGGCCTGCACGGCCAGGTATTCGACGATCCGCTCCTTCACCTTCTCCAGCCCGAAGTGATCGGCGTCCAGCACCCCTTGCGCGGCGCGCAGGTCCTTCTTGACCTTCGATTTCTTGCCCCACGGCAGGGACAAGAGCCAGTCGAGGTAGTTCCTGACCACCGTCGCCTCGGCCGACATCGGGCTCATCGAGCGCAGCTTCTTCAGCTCGGCCTCGGCCTTCTCGCGGGCTTCCTTCGAGAACTTGGTCTTCCGGATCTTCTCGGCCAGCTCGTTCAGCTCGTTCTGCCCGTCCTCGCCGTCGCCCAGCTCCTTCTGAATGGCCTTCATCTGCTCATTCAGATAGTACTCGCGCTGGGTGCGCTCCATCTGCGTCTTGACGCGGCTCTTGATCTTCTTCTCGACCTGCAGAACGCTCATCTCGCCCTGCATCAGCCCATAGACCTTCTCCAGCCGGTCGGCGACGACCAGCGTTTCCAGAAGGTCCTGCTTCTGCGCGACCTCGATGCCCAGATGCCCCGCCACAAGGTCCGCCATCCGCGCAGGCTCGCGCGTCTCGGCCACAGCCGTCAGGGCCTCCTCGGGGACGTTCTTCTTGATCTTGGCGTATTTCTCGAACTCCTCGCCGACCGAACGCACCAAGGCCTCGATCGTCGGGCGGTCGCCCAGGCTTTCGCTCAGCCGTTCGGCGCGCGCTTCGAAGAAGCGGTCGTTCTTCAGGAATTCGGTGATCTTCACCCGCGCCTTGCCCTCGACCAGCACCTTCACGGTGCCGTCGGGCAGCTTCAGAAGCTGCAACACATTCGCCAGCACCCCCATGCGGTAGATGCCGTCGGTCTTGGGGTCGTCCACGGTCGGGTCGATCTGCGATGACAGCAGGATCTGCTTGTCATCCTGCATCACCTCTTCCAGAGCCCGCACCGACTTCTCGCGGCCGACAAACAGCGGCACGACCATGTGCGGGAACACCACGATGTCGCGCAGCGGCAACACCGGGTAGCTCTGGGACAAAGATTCTTTCATGCGCGTTCCTTCAGTTGGCAGGACAGCCATCGGCCCCGTCAGCGGCGGCACAGGGGCCATCCCCGTAAGACTGCTATATCTGGTGCGACAATAGCTGCAGTTCAACCAGAACCGCGACGGACCGCGCATCGGCGATAGCCCGCACATATTCGCCCTAACGGACGGCAGCGGCAAGCCATGCTTTCCTAAAATGGGCGTCACCCGCCCGGCACGCGGCGGGGGCGCGCGCCCCGGGCCTGCCGCTACCACCCCGCCGTCGCGACGCGGGCCTGACCCGGCGGCGTGCCATGAAAGCGGATGATCTTCGTCTCGACCCGCCCCCGCTGTGCCCCCGACAGCGTCCCCGACACTTTCTCGTGACAGTCCGGACACATCGCATAGGTGACAAAGTGCGGGTGCGGCAGGTCCGTCTCGAACGGATCAAGCCAGATTTCCCCGAATTCAACCGAACAGCACAGCGAACATTTCCGCGCCTTCGCCCCGGGCGCGAACAGCCAGGTCACGCCGCCGGACCCGATATGCTCTTCGTGCAGGAAGTCATGCACCATCAGCAGCCGGTCGCTCCGCAGGGGCGACACCGTCATCCGCATGTACCGCCGCACGTCAGGCGAATCGCAGCGGTAGTCCAGCGTGAACTGACGCTGCCGGTCGCGCACGGCGAACAGGGCCGCGTTCAGGAAACTGCGCGTCTCGAAGCCCTTCACCGAATGGAAGATCGACTTTCCTGCAACCTGCAGGCCGGTGCTCTCGTCCGAGCCCTGTTCCTCGGCGAACCGGTCCCAATCGCCGCCGACACAGACAAACCGGTTGCCCGAGTCAAGAACACAGAAGGTCTGGATATAGTCCATCGAAAGCTCCGCACCGGACCGCCCAACCACGCGCCCGTCCGACAGATGCCTTCACCCCGGATGCAAGCTTAGCACATCGTGCCGGATGTTGCACAGTGCGGTTGTCAGTCAGCTGTCAATTTCGATTGACGGGATTTCGTCGGCCCCGCCCCCACGGCCGAACACATACCGCCTGTCACTGCCGGGTTGCCGGATCGCACCGACGGGCGCACAGATAGGCGCACAGATAGGCGCCCCGACGGGCGCACCGACAGGCGCGCCTTCGGGCGTGGATGCCCGGGCCCCGGAGCCGTCTAAAGCGCCGGAATGTCGCCCGCCGCGCGCTCCGCCGCGAATCCTTCGACAAAGGCGTCCAGCCGCCCACCTGCAATTGCCGCGCGCAGGCCCGCCATCAGCTCCTGATAGTAGTGCAGGTTGTGCCAGGTCAGCAGCATCCCCGCGATCATCTCGCCCGCCTTCACGACATGGTGCAGGTAGGCGCGCGAATAGCCCCGGCAGGCAGGGCAGGAACACGCCTCGTCCAGCGGGCGCGGGTCGTCCTGGTGGCGGGCGTTGCGCAGGTTCACCTGACCCCTGCGCGTCCAGGCCTGCCCGGTGCGCCCCGACCGCGACGGCAGCACGCAGTCCATCATGTCGATGCCCCGCACCACGGCGCCCACGATGTCGTCGGGCTTGCCCACGCCCATCAGGTAGCGGGGCTTGTCCGCGGGCAACAACCCCGGCGCATAGTCCAGCACCCCGAACATCGCCGCCTGCCCCTCGCCCACCGCCAGCCCGCCCACGGCATAGCCGTCAAAGCCGATCCCGGTGAGCGCCTCGGCGCTCTCCTCGCGCAGCTCCCGCGTCACGCCCCCTTGCATGATCCCGAACAGCGCATGCCCCGGCCGGTCGCCAAAGGCGTCACGACTGCGCCGCGCCCACCGCATCGACAGCCGCATCGACGCTGCCACCGCCTCGTCCGTCGCGGGCAGCGCAGGGCATTCGTCGAACGCCATCACGATTTCCGACCCCAGCAGGCGCTGGATCTCCATGCTCCGCTCGGGGCTCAGATGATGCTTCGACCCGTCGATATGCGACGAAAACGTTACCCCATCCTCGGTCAGCTTCCGCAAACTCGCCAGGCTCATCACCTGGAACCCGCCCGAATCCGTCAGAATCGGCCGGTCCCAGTTCATGAACCGGTGCAGCCCGCCCAACGCCGCGATCCGTTCCGCCGTGGGGCGCAGCATTAGGTGGTAGGTGTTGCCCAAGAGGATGTCGGCCCCGGTGGCGCGCACGCTGCCGGGCAGCATTGCCTTCACCGTCCCGGCGGTGCCGACCGGCATGAACGCCGGCGTGCGGATGTCGCCCCGCGAGGTGTGGATCACGCCCGTCCGGGCGCGGCCGTCGGTGGCGTGAAGCGTAAAGCGGAAGCGGTCGGTCATGGCCGCCCGCTGATACAGGACCGCACCCGTCTGCGCCAGCGGGCGGAACGGCCTGCAAGGCTTCCATCCACACGCCTTCCAGGTCCTTGCCGTCGCGCACGGTCCGTAGCTACGGATGCACTACGGATGCACTACGCAAAAGCTACGCGGAAACTACGGCGATGTGACGGTCCCCCGCCATAGGACTCCGCCACTGGACCCCGCGTCCCGAAATCCCTATATAAACGCTCAAGAACCGCGCGAGTGACCCATGACCGCCGAACCGCAGGCCCCGATCGAGGGGACGCCGCTGATCAAGCCATCGACCACCGACCACACGCTTTACCAAAGCGTGGTGGACGCCTGCCGCACGGTCTATGACCCTGAAATTCCAGTGAATATCTTCGACCTCGGGCTTGTGTATACCATCGACATCTCGCCCGAGAACGAGGTCAAGATCATCATGACCCTGACCGCCCCCGGCTGCCCCGTGGCCGGCGAGATGCCGGGCTGGGTCGCCGACGCCGTGGAACCGCTGCCGGGGGTGAAGCAGGTCGACGTCGAGATGACCTTCGAGCCGCAATGGGGCATGGAAATGATGTCCGACGAAGCCCGCCTGGAACTGGGGTTCATGTAAAATCAAGTAATTTGGCTTGCTTTCCAAAATAACAAGTCATTAGACTTGTTTCTTGCTGCTTAGAGGCATAGCCTTTGGTGGCAAAGGAGGTGACATGGCTCAGACATTCGCCGTGCTTACCGGGGATTTCGTCGGCTCATCGCGGCTTGATTCTCAAGGCCTTGCTGCTGCCATGATGATGGTACGGCACGCACTGGATGAAGTCGCAGCCTGGGATGACCCGCGCTCACCTTACGGACGACGCGATGTAAAGTTCACTCGCTACCGCGGCGACGGATGGCAGGCGATCTTGGAGCATCCCTGGCTCGCACCGCGCGCCGCACTCAAGGTTCTTGCCCATTTGCGCGCCTATGCGCCTGATCTCACAACACGCATCTCGATCGGCCTGGGATCGGCGGACGAGCTCTCCGGTCCCGATCTGGGCTCCGCCACGGGCGAAGCTTTCGAGCATTCGGGGCGCAACCTCGACAAGCTGGTAGCCCAGCAGAAAGCTGGCAGCCAGAAGCTACGTCGTGTTCGCGTCGTGATTTCCGGCAAGGCGATTACGCCAGTAAACGCGTCGGTGATCACGCTTCTCGACACCCTATGCCGACGCTGGACCGAAGCGCAGGCCCAAATCATGAGCTACGCGCTTCACCCGGAAGGGATGGCCATAGCTCAGATTGCCAATCAGCACCTTTTCATAAGCCCTCAGGCCGCGCAGGCGCGCATTCAATCGTTGGGATATTGGGAAATCCACACCACCCTCGACGCATGGGAAGAGTGGTACGCGTCTGAATGTCTGTTGGTCAGCCAGCGATGACCGCCACCTTCGCAGCCCTGCTCTTCGCCTACATCTTGGCCGAATTCGTCCTGTTCAACGACCGCTTGACCCGTATGTCCGGACGCTTCACGGGCGCTGCCGCGCGGACGGGCCTTTGTGTCGCTGCCTTCCTTGCCACCACCGGCTCCCCCCACCCTGGCCTTCTGCTGCTTGGGGCCACCCTCTACGCCATTGATTTTGCGCGACCTTGGTTGGACGCGAAGGGCGCCACGGGTTTTCTTGCGCTCCAGGGTGCAAGGCTCGCCGGCATTCTGGCCCTTGCTGCCGCGTTCCCCGACCTCTGGTCAGGCGGGCTCTGGCCGCTGCTCCTGCCCCCGGTTCTGCACCCCGACCACCTACCCGCGCTGATGGCTCTTACATCCGGCTTCGTCGTTGCGACGCGGGTCGGAGGACATGTTGTCGGGCGGCTCATGGCCCCCTTTGCGGACGGAGTGCCCGCCGGGCTTGCCAACGGCGGACGTCTGATCGGCACGCTGGAGCGGGCGCTGATCTTCGTCCTGATCCTGACCGATCAAGCTGCGGGGATCGGGTTCCTGATCGCTGCGAAATCTGTCCTCCGCTTTGGGTCGGTCAGCGATGACCGCAAGGCCAGCGAGTACATCATCATTGGCACGCTGGCCTCGTTCGCCTGGGCGATCGTGTCTTCAACGGCCACTGTTGCGACGCTTTCGGCACTACCACCGCTTGGAATACCGGACCTGTCGCCTTAGGTTGGGTCAGAAGGAGCACCTCATGTTTGGCATCCCCGGCAAGGCCCCCGTCTCGCTCACCCCCTCTGCCGTCCGGCAGATCACCCGCCTGATGGACAAGGACGGGGCCTTCGGCCTGCGCCTTGGCGTCAAGAAGGGCGGCTGTGCGGGGATGGAATACACGCTGGAATTCGCCGCAACCCCTGGCCCGATGGACGAGGTCGTGGAACAGGACGGCGCGCGCGTGATGATCGCGCCGATGGCCCAGATGTTCCTGTTCGGCACGGAAATCGACTACGAAACCTCGCTGCTGTCGGCGGGCTTCAGGTTCAACAACCCCAACGTGGCCGAGGCCTGCGGCTGCGGGGAATCGATCAAGTTCAAGGACTTGCCCGATACACCCCAAACCGGCACCCAAACCGGCGCGGCCTGACACCAGGCCTCACGGCAACTGGGCCACGTCAAAGCTCGGGCCGCGCAGCGACCGCAGCACCACGAAGATCAGCTCCAGCCCGCCCCCCGCCCGCGCGGTGACCAGCGTCAGCCCCGCCCCGCCCGGATCGGCACAAGGTGCCACAGGGCCGGGCCGCGCTGTCAGGATGGCGCTTGCCAGGACCGCGTCCTGCACCATCCGGCGCGCCCGCGACCCCACGATCACCGCCACGGGCCCCGCCCCCTGCACCGCCGGGGCGGTCATCAGCGGTGCTTCAGCCACTGCGGGCGCAATGGCCAGACCCTCGGCCCCGGGCCCGGGGCGCAGATCGCCGTCAATCTGCAACGGCTGTCCGGTCTGGTGTAGCGTGGCCGCATTGGCCGCTTGTCCCGCAAGCCAGAACGCGCACGCTCCCGGCAGGGACTGCGACAAAAGAAGGACGGTCGCGCCAAAGGCGCGCGAAAGCGATCGCACGGGTTGCAGCCCCTCCTCGGGCTGCCGGGCGACCCCCTTCAAGCGGCCGGCGGGACCGCATAGCACGCGCAAGCGATTCGGAGAAATTTAATTTGTATTTCATGTATTTACCAATTCTCAACCTCCCCTAACGCATGGTTAAGCCCGCCTGCCTGCGGCCATCTGCTCCGCCTTTCCCTCGCCCATCCGATCGCATAGCCTGCCCGCGCATCACCGGTAGGGAGAGGGCGTATGCGGCGCAGGTTGGCGGCAGGAAACTGGAAGATGAACGGCACGCTGGAAAGCCTGTCCGAGGCGACCGCCCTCGCGGCGGCTTGTCCTGACCCGGGCATCGACATCCTCCTCTGCCCGCCCGCGACGATCCTGTCCGAGGCCGCCCGCCGCCTGTCCGGCAGCGCGGTGGCGGTTGGCGGGCAGGACTGCCACGCTGACCGCTCTGGGGCACACACCGGCGACATCTCTGCCGCGATGCTGGCCGATGCGGGCGCGACGGCGGTGATCCTTGGCCATTCCGAACGCCGCACCGACCACGGCGAAACCGACGCCCTTGTCCGCGCCAAGGCCGAGGCCGCCCGCGCGGCGGGGCTCACCGCCATCATCTGCATCGGCGAAACTCTGGCCGAGCGCGACGCGGACCGCACGCTTGACGTGGTCGGAACCCAGCTTGCCGGTTCGGTTCCCGACGGCGCGACGGCGGCGAACACCGTCATCGCCTACGAACCCGTCTGGGCCATCGGCACCGGGCGCACCCCCACCCTGCCCCAGATCGCCGAGGTCCATGCCGTCCTGCGCAAGGCCCTGACCGGCCGGTTCGGGGCCGAGGGCCAGGGGATGCGCATCCTCTACGGCGGGTCGGTCAAACCCGCGAATGCCGCCGAAATCTTCGGCCTGCCGGACGTGGACGGCGCGCTGGTCGGCGGGGCAAGCCTCAAGGCCGCCGATTTCGGCGCCATCATCGCGGCTCTGGCCACAGCCTGATACCGGACGGACCGCCCCGGCGGCGCATCCGGCCCCGCGATGTCGCGGACAGGCGCGCGGGGCCGGTGGCGGCGGCGATATGGGTTCCGTCATCGCGCTGACGCAGGGCCACGGCGGCCACCCGCATCACCCCTGCCCGAACCGGCGCGACCCGCTTGTCCCGCATGGCTTTGCATCGGGGCCCTCCGCTCAAGGACCGCCCGTGACCGACACGTCCCTGCCCGCCCGTTCCGCCGCGAGCGCGAACCTGCTCTGCCTTCTGTCCATGCTCACCTGGGCGGCTGGCCTTCCCGCGCTGGGATATCTGGTGGGCTATGTCCCGCCGATCACCCTGACGGCCTGGCGCGTGGGGCTGGCGGGGATTGTCCTCGTTGTCCTCTGGGCCATGCTGGAAGGCCCCCGCACCGTCCTGTCGGCCCGCTGGGGGCGCGGCATCGGCGTCGGCTTTCTGGTCATGGGCGTCGGCGCGATCCTTCTGGTCTTCGCGTTGAAGCGGACCGATCCGGTGACGGCGGCGATCATCACGTCGCTCATGCCGGTCATCGGCCTTGGGCTCGAGGTCTTGCTGGACGGCCGCCGCATCACCCTGCCCCTGACGCTGGGTCTGATCCTTGCCCTTCTGGGCGGGGTGCTGGCCATCGACCTCAGCCAGGCCTCGCTCTCCTTCGGCATCGGCGCTCTCGCCGCCCTCGCCTCGGTCTTCGCCTTCACGCTTGGCTCGCGGATGACGGTGACGTCCTTTCCCGACATGACTTCGCTTGGCCGGACCGCGCTCACCGTGGGCGGCGCGGGCATCGCGCTGGCTGTTCTTGCGGCGGGGTATTCCGCGCTGGGCGGGCCCGGCGTGCAGTGGGACGCCCTCGGCCCCTGGGACTATGCCGCGGTCGTCGGTGCCTCGGTCGGGTCGATCGCGCTCAGCCAGACGCTCTGGATCGTGTCGGTTGCCGCCCTTGGCATCGGCATCGCCAGCCTGCACATGAACGCGGTGCCCTTCTACGTCATGCTGATGACTTTCGCGCTGGGCGGCGCGTGGGACTGGCGGCAGGCGGCGGGCGCGGCAGTGGTGGTGGCGGGCGTGATGGTGGCGCAAGGGATGATCCCCCTGCCGGGCCGACGCGCCTGAGGGCCCCGCGATGGAACGCCTGAGCCAGTCGCCGACCGACCCCGCCTTCGTGCAGGACCCCTATCCCTTCTACGACCGCGCCCGCGCGGGCGGCCCCCTGTTCTGGTGGACCGACTACGACCTACCCTGCGCAACCTCCGCCGTGGCCGTATCGGCAATCCTCAAGGACCGCCGTTTCGGCCGCGAAATCCCGCCCGACCGCGCCGCGCCCATCCCCCCGCATCTCGCCCCCTTCTACGCGGTCGAGGCGCATTCCATGCTGGAACTGGAACCGCCTCGCCACACCCGCCTGCGCGGCCTTGTCCTGCGCGCCTTCACCTCCCGCCGGATCGCCGCCCTGGGGCCCGAGATTGCCGCCCTGGCCCATGCCCTGATCGACCGCCTGCCACCGGGCGACTTCGACCTCCTCCCCGCGTTCGCCCAGAAAATCCCCGTCATCGTCATCGCCCGCCTTCTGGGCGTGCCCGAGGACCGGGCCGACGACCTTCTGCGGTGGTCGAACGCGATGGTCGGCATGTACCAGGCCCGCCGCACACGCGAGACCGAGGATCGCGCGGTCGCCGCGACCTTGGCCTTCACGGCCTTCATGCGGTCCTATGTCGACGAACGGCGCTCCCGGCCCGCCGACGACCTTATTACCCACCTCATCGCCGCGGAAGCGGAGGGCGAGCGGCTGACGACAGACGAACTGATCACCACCTGCATCCTGCTTCTGAACGCGGGCCACGAGGCGACCGTCCACACCATCGGCAACGGGGTAAAGGCGCTTCTTTCCTACAAGAACCGCACCGCCGCCCTGGTCCCCGACCGCATCGAGGCGACGACCGAGGAAATCCTCCGCTTCGACCCGCCTCTGCACATGTTCACGCGCTGGGCCTACGAGGATGTCGATGTCGCCGGGCACATCATCCCGAAGGGCACGCAGGTCGCCTGCCTGCTGGCCGCCGCCAACCGCGACCCCGGCGCATGGGACGCGCCCACGCGGTTCGACCCGACCCGGACGTCGCGGGCCAACCTCAGCTTCGGTGCCGGCCTGCACTTCTGCGTCGGCGCGCCGCTCGCACGGCTGGAGTTACAGGTGGCGCTGCCGATCCTGTTCGACCGGCTGCCGGGGCTCAGGTTCACGGAAAGCCCGCGCTATGCCGATGTCTATCACTTCCACGGGCTGGAGCGGATGCCGATGCGCGCCTGACGCACCCGCCGAGCGCGGCAACTTCGGGAATATCCCGCCGCGCTGACCTTGGCGCTACAAAGGCAACAGCGTCGTCGACTTGATCTCTTCCATGCTCAAAAGCGCCGTTACGTTGTAGATGCGCACCTCGGAAATCAGCGCCTGGTAGAACGTGTCATAGGCCCGCGCGTTCTTGACCCGCACCTTCAGGATATAGTCGATGTCGCCTGCCAGCCGGTGCGCCTCCATCACCTCAGGCCGCCGCCGCAGCACGTCCAGGAACTTCCGCTGCCACTCCGCCTCATGCTCGGACGTGCGGATCAGGACGAAGAAACACGCCTCCAGCCCCAGGGCCTCGGGGTCAAGGATCGCCGTCTGCCGACCGATCACCCCCGCCTCGCGCATCTTGCGGATGCGGTTCCAGACGGGTGTCTTGGACGATCCGACCTTCCCGGCGATATCGTCCAGCGACTGGCTGGCATCCTCTTGCAGCTCGGCAAGGATTTTCCTGTCCATCTCGTCCAGCCGGACCGCCATTCGCGTTTTCCCCGCCAAAGAAGACATCCGTTCCACTTCCGACATCCTACGGAACATACGTCCTTATTCGCAAGCGCGTCTGGCAACAGAATAGGAAAATTTCCTATATTCAAGCCATCCGCTCCGAGGACCCTGACATGCCCGCCCAAGACGCGACCGCTTCGCTTTCGCCCGTTCTCTTCGTCGGCGCCGGCCCCGGCTCGGCAGACATGCTGACACTGGGCGCGGCCCGCGCCATCGCCGAGGCGGATGTGATCCTGCACGACCGGCTTGTCGGCCCCGAGGTTCTCGCCCTTGCCGGTCCTCTGTCGACCAAGGTCGAGGTTGGCAAGGAAGGCTTCGGCCGCGCAATTCCCCAGTCCGAGATCAACGCCCTGATCGTCGCCTTCGGCCTGTCGGGCCGCAGGGTCGTGCGTCTGAAGTCGGGCGATGGCGGCATCTTCGGGCGGCTGGACGAGGAACTGGACGCGCTGGCAGCCGCCGGTCTGACCTGGCGTATCCTGCCCGGTATCACCTCGGCCGCCGCCGCCGCCGCGACCATCGGGCAAAGCCTGACGCGGCGCGGGCGGAACGGGTCGTTGCGCATCATCACCGGGCACGACGCCGACGGCTTCGCCGAGCAGGACTGGCGCTCGCTCGCCCGCCCCGGCGAAGTCGCCGCCATCTACATGGGCAAGCGCGCCGCGCGGTTCCTGCAGGGCCGCCTGATGATGCACGGCGCGGACCCCGCGACCCCCGTGACCATCGTCGAAAATGCCTCGCGACCCGACGAGGCGGTGTTCCAGGCAACGCTCGCCACATTGCCCGCTGTGGCTGATGGTGTCGAAGGGCCTGCGGTCATGCTGTATGGCCTGACGCCCCGACGGGCGGTCGAGGCCCTTCCCCATCTTCGCGAGGTGCTGGCATGAGCCGGGGCTTCACCCCCAAGGTCGTCACCGCCAACGCGCTTCTGGAAGGTGACGTGGTTTACCTGACCGCCGATGACCGCTGGTCGCGCGACCACCACGAGGCCGAACTAATCGACGACGAGGCCCATGCCCAGCTGCGCCTCTTGCAGGCCGAACGGCAGAAGCAGGTCGTGGTCGGCGTCTACCTCGCCGACGCGCGGCCCGGCCCGAACGGCCCCGAACCCATCCACTTCCGCGAGGTGTTCCGGACCAGGGGTCCATCGAACTACCCGCACGGGAAGCAGACCGACCTACAAAGCTAGGATACCCAGCGCCCCGGACCACGATCCGGGGCCTCTCGCCCGGACTTGCACACCAGGTCTGGCACATCAGGATCGGCACATCAGGACACGCGACGATGTACAAGTACAACGACTTCGACCTCGCCTTCGCCACGGAACGCACCCGGCAGTTCCGCGCCCAGGTCGAACGCCGCATCTCGGGCGCGCTGACCGAGGATGAATTCCGCCCCCTGCGCCTGATGAACGGTCTGTACCTGCAGCTCCACGCATACATGCTGCGCGTGGCGATCCCCTACGGCACGCTCTCCTCGCGCCAGCTGCGCCAGCTCGCCATGATCGCCGACCGGTGGGACAAGGGCTACGGCCACTTCACCACGCGCCAGAACATCCAGTTCAACTGGCCGAAACTGCCCGACGTGCCGGACATGATCGACGCGCTGGCCGAGGTCGAGATGCATGCCAACCAGACCAGCGGCAACACCATCCGCAACGTGACCGCCGACCATTTCGCAGGCGCGGCGGCGGATGAGATCGAAGACCCCCGACCCATCGCCGAGCTGATCCGGCAGTGGTCCACCGACCACCCCGAATTCCAGTTCCTGCCCCGCAAGTTCAAGATCGCCGTCACCGGCAGCCCCAACGACCGCGCGGTGACGCGCGCCCACGACATAGGCCTGCGCACCATCCGGGGCGGAAACGGCGAGGTGGGCTATGAGGTCATCGTCGGCGGCGGCCTTGGCAGGACGCCGATGCTCGGCCACGTCATCCGCCCCTTCGTGTCGAAGGCGGACCTGCTGCCCTATCTCGAGGCCATCGTCAGCGTCTACAACCTGATGGGCCGGCGCGACAACAAGTACAAGGCGCGCATCAAGATCACCGTGTTCGAAAACGGGATCGAGGCGTTCCGTGATGCCGTGGATGCACGTTTCGAACAGATCAGGGCGGAATGGTCCGGTATCGACCGGGAATTGCTTTCACAAATCGAACATTTCTTCCAGCCGCCCGCCTACCGCAACGCGCCCCTTGACGGATATCAGACGGCACTGAAGGCCGACCCCGCCTTCCGCGCCTGGGTGGACACCAACGTAACCGGCCACCGCAACCCGAACTACGCCATCGCGACGATCAGCCTGAAGGCCCACGGGGCCACGCCGGGCGACGCCACGTCCGACCAAATGCGGCTGGTGGCGGACCTCGCCGACCAATACGCCCACGGCGAAATCCGCGTCAGCCATGAACAGAACCTGGTCCTGCCGCACGTCCACCGGTCCGACCTCTGGGCGCTGTGGTCATCGCTGGTCCCAGCAGGCCTCGGCACGGCAAACCTCAACCTCATCTCGGACATCATCGCCTGCCCCGGCATGGACTACTGCGCCCTTGCCACCGCCCGGTCGATCCCCGTCGCGCAAGAGATCGCCACGCACTTCAAGGCCATCGGCCTCGAACAGGAAATCGGGCAACTCAAGATCAAGATCTCGGGCTGCATCAACGCCTGCGGTCACCACCATGTCGGCCACATCGGCATCCTCGGCCTCGACCGCGCGGGGGTGGAGAACTACCAGATCACGCTGGGTGGCGATCACACCGAAAAGGCCGCCATCGGCGAAAAGGTCGGCCCTGGCTTTGCCTACGATCAGGTCGTGCCTGCGCTGGAACGGCTGCTGCGGGCCTATCTCGAGGTCCGTTCCGACAGGTCCGAGACCTTCATCGACGCCTTCCGCCGCCTCGGGCCCGCCCCCTTCAAGGCCGCCCTCTATCCGGAAGAGGGTGCGCGTGATGCCGCTTGAAGCGCCCGTCATCGCCAGCCCGCTTGACGCCAAGGTGGCGGCGCTGAACGCGCGCTATCGCCACCACTCGGCGACCAGCGTTCTGGAACACGCGCTGAAGGACCCCGAAGTCGGCGAACTGGCGCTTGTGTCGTCGTTCGGGGCGGAGTCTGTCGTGCTTCTGCACCTCGTCTCGGTCATCGCGCCCGGGACTCCGGTCCTGTTCATCGACACGCGGATGCTGTTCCCCGAAACGCTCGCCTACCAGCAAGAGCTGGCGGCTAAGCTCGACCTGACCGACATCCGCACGATCCGCGCCAGCCAGGTGGACCTGAAGTTCGAAGACCCCGACGACACGCTGCACCAGTTCAACACCGACGCCTGCTGCAACCTGCGGAAAGTGGTGCCGCTGGAGAAAGCGCTGAAGGGCTTCGACGGCTGGATTACGGGCCGCAAACGCTTTCAGGGGTCCGGCCGCGACACCATCGACTTCTTCGAAACCGAAGGCGACCGCCGGATCAAGGTGAACCCGCTCGCCCATTGGGGCCGCGAGGATATCGAGGACTACCTCGTCAACAACCGCCTGCCCCGCCACCCGCTGGTGGCGAAGGGCTACCCGTCCATCGGCTGCGCGCCCTGCACCAGCCCCGTCAAACCCGGCGAAGACCCGCGTGCGGGCCGCTGGCGGGGCACGTCCAAGGTGGAATGCGGCATCCACTTCATCGGCGGCAAGGTCGTGCGCGGCCCCCTGCCCGCAACCGCAGAGATTCCCCAATGACAGTCATCGTCCGCGACGACGGCTTCCACGCCGACGATCACGCAGGCCCCGTGGTCGAGGTCGCCTCCGACACCAAGCCCGCCGACCTGCCCCGCGACTTCGCGGGCGTCACGCTGATCCGCGTGGCCTTTCCGTCCTTCAGCGACGGGCGCGGGTTCACGCTGGCGCACCACCTGCGCAACCTCGGCTACAAGGGCCGCCTGCGCGCCGCCGGTCACGTCATCGCCGACCAGTACGCAATGGCCCGCCGGTCGGGCTTCGACGAGGTCGAAATCTCCGACGACCTCGCCGCCCGCCAGACCGAGGATCAATGGCGCTTCCGCGCCGACTGGCGCGCCCACGACTACCGCAGCCGCGTCAAGGCGTGACGCCCCGGCGCTTGACCACCGACGATTGACATAGAACAAGGACGGGCACGTCGCCCGCAACGCATGCCATGACCGACCAGACGCCCCTGAAAGCCCCCGCCTTGAACGACGCCGCCCCCGCCCCCGCCAAGACCCTGCCCGACGCGCAAACCGTCACGTCTGTCCGCCACTGGACCGACCGGCTGTTCTCGTTCCGCGTGACGCGGCCGCAAAGCTTGCGCTTCCGGTCGGGCGAGTTCGTGATGATCGGCCTCATGGACGACCGCGGCAAACCGCTTCTGCGCGCCTATTCCATCGCATCGCCGTCCTGGGATGAGGAGCTGGAATTCTACTCGATCAAGGTCCCAGACGGCCCCCTGACATCACGCCTTCAGCACATCAAGGCAGGCGACCAGATCATCCTGCGCCCCAAACCCGTGGGCACGCTGGTCCTCGACGCTCTTCTGCCGGGCAAACGGCTCTGGTTCCTTGCCACCGGCACGGGCATCGCCCCCTTCGCCTCGCTGATGCGCGACCCCGAGACCTACGAAAAATTCGACCAGGTCGTGATGATGCACACCTGCCGGACGGTCGCCGAACTGGAATACGGCCGCCAACTGGTCGAAGGGCTGGCGAACGACCCCCTGATCGGCGAGATGGTGGCGGGCAAGCTGCTCTATTACCCCACCACCACCCGCGAAACCGCGCCCCACATGGGCCGGATCACCGACAACCTGACCTCCGGCCGCGTTTTCACCGACCTCGGCCTCGCGCCCATGGACAAGGCCACCGACCGCGCGATGGTCTGCGGGTCGCTCGCGTTCAACATCGACGTAAAGGCGGTGCTGGAAGGTTTCGGCCTGCGCGAAGGCGCCAACAGCGAACCCCTGGAATACGTGGTCGAAAAGGCCTTCGTCGGTGACGGGATCTGACGGGGCAGACCTCTGTTGCCCCCAAACGAAAGGGCCGCGGCACCTTCGCGCCGCGGCCCTTTGTCTGCCTTGGCAGGGCGAAGATTACATCTTCAGCGCAGCCTTGATCTGGGTGATCGCGTCGCCGATCTTCGCGGCGTCGGTGCCGGCGGCGGTGACAAGGTCTTTCAGCTTCGTCTTTGTCGCATCGTCCAGCGACGAGGCGTCGATCATCGCGGTGACCTTGGCGGCATCCCAGGCGGCCGGGTCCAGCATCTTGGCGGCGTCGGCCATAGCGTCGGTCGCGGCCGTCGCTGCCGTGGTGGCGGCGGTCGTGGCGGTTGCCGCCGCGTCGGTCGCGGCCTTGGTCGCGTCGGCGGCCGCGTCAGTCGCGGCCTTGGTGGCGTCAGCCGCCGCACCGGCCGTCGCGGTCGCCGCGTCCTTCGCGGTGTCGGTCGCGCTCTTGCCGCCGAAGTAGAAATAGCCGCCAACGGCAAGGATCACGACGATAATGCCGACAATGACGTTTCTATTCATGGTGGTTCCCTCTGAAGTGCGCTGTTGCCCAACGCTGGCCGTGCATATGACAGAAACAATTCATGAAGGAAAGACGGGCTGAAGGGCGCAACCAGCGGCGAATCGCTGTTGAATCGCCCCTGCCCTGCGACTATTTTGCGCGCCACTCATCCGAAACGGCAGAAGGATCGCCCGTCATAGCCCGCAGACCGCACAACGCCCCGCCGCAACGCGAAACCGGCCCCCGCGTCAACGACCGCATCCGCGCACCGGAAATCCGGCTCATCGGGGCCGATGGCGAAAACGTCGGCGTGGTCACGCCCCAGCGCGCCCTGATGATGGCCGAGGAAGCGGGCCTCGACCTGGTGGAAATCTCGCCGACCGCGGTGCCGCCCGTCTGCAAGATCATGGACTTCGGCAAGTTCAAGTATGAGACGCAGAAGCGCGAGGCCGAAACGCGCAAGAAGCAGAAGATCATCGAGATCAAGGAAATCAAGTTCCGCCCGGGAACCGACACGCACGATTACGACGTCAAGATGCGGTCCGTCAGCCGGTTCCTCGAGGAAGGTGACAAGGTCAAGGTCACGCTGCGCTTCCGCGGGCGCGAGATGGCGCACCAGGAACTGGGGCTCGAGCTTCTGAACCGCGTCGCCGCCGACGTGCAGGGCGTCGCCAAGATCGAGCAGGTGCCCAAGCTTGAAGGCCGCCAGATGGTGATGATGATCGCGCCGAAGTAAGGGCGGCGGTCAGGACCCGAAGGCCCCCGTCACGGGGGCCTTTTCGTTTCGGACCTTTCGGTGCGGGCTTTTCGTTTCGGGGAATGTGATGCTGTCCTACCAGCACGGCTATCACGCGGGCAACGCGGCCGACGTGCACAAGCACGCGCTTCTCGCCTGGGCGCTCGACTACCTGACGCAGAAGGACAAGCCCCTCACCTATATCGAGACGCACGCGGGCCGGGGCCTTTACGACCTTGCCGCGCCCGAGGCGGTCAAGACGGGTGAGGCGGCGGGCGGGATCGTCCGGGCCGAAGCCGAGGGGTGGTTTCCCCCCGACCATCCCTACCTGCGCGCGCTGCGCGCCGTCCGCGCGCGGCAAGGGCCGACGGCCTATCCCGGCTCGCCCGTCCTGGCCGCCGAACTCCTCCGCCCCCAGGACCGCATCCTGCTGGCCGAGCTGCATCCCCAGGAACACGCCGCCCTGATGCACGCAATGGCCGACCGCTATACCGTCATCCACAAGACCGACGGCCTGCAACTCGCCCTCTCCGCCACGCCCCCCGACCCGCGCCGGGGCCTGATGCTGATCGACCCGCCCTACGAGGTGAAGGCCGACTACGAGACGGTCGCGCGTATCATCCCGCAGGTCCATGCAAAGTGGAATGTGGGGGTGGTGATGCTGTGGTATCCGATCCTGTCGTCGGGTGCGCATGAGGGGATGGTTGCGGCGCTGCAAGGTGCGGAGATGGCCAAGACGCTCCGCCACGAGGTGCGCTTTCCCCCGGCGAAGGATGGCCACGGGATGGTCGGGTCAGGCGTGTTCGTGGTGAACGCGCCCTTTGGGATGGACGATGAGGCGAAACGCATCGCCCGCGCCTTCGAGCGCGCGGCGGCAAATCCTTAACGAAGGATTTGCCGAAACAGAACTTTCGTGAAAGTTCTGCATCCCCACCGGCCAAGCAAAATCACACCAGCGGCACTGGCTCCAGCAACTCCTCGTCGGTGATCTCGCGTTTGCGGCACATGCCGGGGGGCGGGCTTTCCGGTGCGGGGCCGATGACGCCCAGGCCTTCAGCCATGCACAGCGCCAGCGACAGCGGATCGACACCAGCGCAGTTGGTCCTGGCTGCGGCCGGACTTACGATCAGGGCAACGGCGACGCAAAGGACAAGACGAACCATATGAACCGACCCCAGACCGGGGCTTTCTACCCCGCACCGACATGCTACCAGCGATTGTAGCACTCTGTGCGGCAGAAATCGGGCCAAAAGCGCAATTACCCGCCCAGTCGCGGCGGGCACGCTTCAAGAACGTACCAATCCCAATCCGCCGGGCGTCAAAATCAAAGGGCGCGGGGAATCACCCCGCGCCCCCCCATTCCGTACAACCGGGCTCAGCCCGCCGCCGCGACCGCCCGCGCCGTCAGCACGCCCGCCAGATGCGCCCGGTATTCCGGCGTGCCGTGCAGGTCACCGATCATCCCCTTCGCAGGCGGTTTCATGCCCTTCACGGCATCCGCCGTGAACGACTTCGACAGCGCGGCCTCGGCCTCTTTCCAGCGGAACACGCCACCTTCGGACGCACCCGTCACCGCGACCCGCACCCCGTCCGCGAACTTCGCCACGAACACACCCGTCAGCGCAAACCGCGAGGCGGGCTGGTCGAACTTCTGGTAGTCGGCCTTCTGCGGCACCGGGAAGCGGACCTCGGTGATGATCTCGCCGGGCTCGAGCGCGGTGGTGAACATACCCTGGAAGAAGTCGTCCGCCTTGATCTTGCGATTGTTCGTCACGATCACCGCGCCCGAGGCGAGCACGGCCGAGGGGTAGCACGCCGCCGGGTCGTTGTTGGCCAGCGACCCGCCGATCGTGCCCTTCGACCGCACCGCCGGATCGCCGATCCCGCCCGCCAGTTTCGCCAGCGCCGGATACAGCTTCGCGGCCTCCTTCGCCACCACCGCATGGGGCGTCGCGCCCCCCACGGCGACGGACCCGTCATCGGCCTTGCAGACCCCCCGCATCTCGGCGATGCCCGACAGGCTGACCAGCACTGCGGGCGAGGCCAGCCGGCTTTTCAGCGTGGGGATCAGCGTCTGCCCGCCGCCCAGCGCCTGCGCGTCCTCGGCCCCCAGGGCCTTGACCGCCTCGGCGATGGACTTGGGCTTCACGAAATCGAATGCATACATCTCGGTTCCTCCCCTTACCCTTGCATCGCCGCCCAGACGCGCGACGGCGACACAGGCATATCGATGTGGGTGACGTGTTTCATGCCGCCGCGCTGCAGCGCGTCGATCACCGCGTTCACGACCGCCGGGGGCGACCCGATGGCCCCCGCCTCGCCGCAGCCCTTCACGCCCAGGACGTTGTGGGTGCAGGGCGTCTGGCAGGAATAGTCCACGTTGTAGAACGGCACGTCATCGGCGCGCGGCATGGCGTAGTCCATGTAGCTGGCCGACAGAAGCTGCCCGTTCGCGTCATAGGTCGTGTTCTCGCACAGGGCCTGGCCAATCCCTTGCCCCACGCCGCCATGCACCTGCCCTTCGACCACCATCGGGTTCATGATGTTGCCGAAGTCGTCGGCGCAGTGGAACGCAACCACATCCACCTTGCCGGTGTCCTTGTCCACTTCCACTTCGCACAGGTAGGCACCGGCGGGATAGGTGAAGTTCGCGGGGTCGTAGAACGCCGTCTCCTCCAGCCCCGGCTCCAGCGTCTCCAGCGGGTAGTTGTGGGGCACGTAGGCACTGAAGGCGATCTCGCCGAAGGTCTTCTTCTTGTCGGTGCCCGCCACGCTGAAGGCGCCGTCCTTGAACTCGATGTCGCCCTCGGCAGCCTCGAGCATGTGGGCGGCGATCTTCTTGCCCTTGGCGACGATCTTGTCGATGGCCTTGGTCACCGCCACGCCGCAGACGGCAAGGCTGCGGGACCCGTAGGACCCCATCCCGAACGGGATTTTCGAGGTGTCACCGTGGACGATCTCGACCGACGATTCAGGGATGCCAAGCTTCTCGGCCACGATCTGGGCGAACACCGTCTCGTGCCCCTGCCCGTGGCTGTGCGCGCCCGTCATCACGCTGATGTTGCCGGTCGCGTTCACCCGCACCGTCGCCGCGTCATAAAGGCCCACGCGCGACCCGAGGATGCCGACAAGGTGCGACGGCGCGATCCCGCAGGCCTCGATCCAGGTCGACAGCCCCATGCCCCGCAACTTCCCCTTCGCGGCAGATGCCGCCCGGCGCCTTTCGAACCCGGCGACGTCGGCGATCTGCATCACCTTGTCCAGCGTCGCGGCATAGTTCCCGGTGTCGTAGGCCAGGCCCACGGGGGTCGTGTAGGGGAACATGTCCGGCGTGATGAAGTTCTTGCGCCGCACCTCGAACGGGTCAAGGTTCAGCTCGCGGCACATCTTGTCGATCACGCGTTCCAGCGAATAGGTCGCCTCGGGCCGCCCCGCCCCGCGATAGGCGTCAACCGGCGCCGTGTTCGTGAACACCGTCTTCACGTTCACATAGACGTTCGGCACCTTGTAGGGCCCGGCCATCAGCGTGCCGTGCAGGAACGTGGGCGTCACGGTCGAGAAGTTCGACAGATACGCCCCCACGTTCGCCATCGTCTCGGTGCGGAAGGCGATGAAGTTGCCCTGCTTGTCGCAGGCAAGCTCGATCTTCGTCACATGGTCGCGGCCATGCGCATCGGTCAGGAAGCTTTCCGTCCGCTCGGCCGTCCAGCGCACCGCCCGGCCGGTCTTCTTGGCCGCTGCCAGCACCAGCGCCTCTTCGCCGTAGTGGTAGATCTTCGACCCGAAGCCCCCGCCCACGTCAGGCGCGATCACGGTCAGCTTGTTTTCCGGGATACCCAGAACGAAGGCCGCGACCAGAAGGCGCGTCAGGTGCGGGTTCTGGCTTGTCGTCGTCAGGCGATAGTCGCCTGTGCCGGGGAAATATTCCCCGATGCTCGCCCGCGGCTCCATCGCGTTCGGGACAAGCCGGTTGTTGATCAAGTGCAGGGTCGTGACATGCGGCGCGGACTTGATCGCTTCGTCCACCTTGGCGCGGTTGTCCTCGATCCAGCCCCAGTCATAGCAAAGGTTGTCGGGGATCTCGTCATGCACCCGGTTGCCGGGGTTCGCCACGGCCTTGGCCATGTCCACGATCGCGGGCAGCTCCTCGATGTCGGCCACGATCGCCTCGGCCGCGTCCCGCGCCTGGGCATAGGTCTCGGCGATCACCGCGGCGTAGGCGTCACCCACGTGCCGCACCTTGCCATGCGCCAGAACGGGACGCTTCGGCTCGCGCATCGGCGTCCCGTCGCGCGACTTGATCAGCCAGCCGGCGGGATTGCCGCCCACGTCCTTGAAGTCCTCGCCCGTGAAGATCGCCAGCACGCCCGGCATCGCCGCAGCGGCCTTGGTGTCGATCTTCCTGATCCGGCCATGCGCCACCTGGCTGCGCACGAAGAAGGCGGTCGCCTGCCCCGCCTTCGCGGTGTCGTCGGTATAATGCCCGAGGCCCTGAAGGAACCTCACGTCCTCGCGCCGCTTCACGGGCGCGCCGATGCCATGATCTTTCGGCATGTTTCCCTCCCTGACCTGTCTTTATTCGGCGGCAACGGCGACCGGCTGGCCGGACGCGGCCATGATCGCCTTGACGATGTTGTGATAGCCCGTGCAGCGGCAGATGTTGCCTTCCAGATAGGCCCGCACCTCATGCTCGCTGGGCTTGGGGTTCTCGGCCAGAAGGGCGGCCGCCGACATCACCATGCCGGGCGTGCAGAACCCGCATTGCAGCCCGTGATGGTCCTGGAACGCCTGCTGGATCGTCCCCAGCGACCCGTCCGCATTCGCCATCCCCTCGATCGTCTTCACCTGCGCGCCGTCCGCGTCCATCGCGAAGATGGTGCAGGATTTCACGGGCTTTCCGTCCACATGCACCACACAGGCCCCGCACTGCGACGTGTCGCAGCCGACATGCGTGCCGGTCATCCCCAGCCCCTCGCGCAGGAACTGCACCAGAAGCGTGCGCCCCTCGACCTCGCCGGAAACGGCCTTGCCGTTCACGGTCATGCTGACTTTGGCCATCCATTCCTCCCTGGACCTTTGGGGCGACTAAAGCACGGAACAATCCGTCTGCAAACAGGGATCGTGCGCGGCGAAACGCGCATCATTCATCTTTTTGGTTGACTGAAGCGGCGGGCGAGTCTAATTCACCCATATGGTTGAACAAGATCACGAGTCGCTCCTGTCCCATATCCTCCACGCCGCGTCCGATCCGACGCGGCGGGCGATCCTGACGCTTCTGGCCCAGCAGGGCCCCACGCGCGTCACCGCACTCGCCGGGGAATTCGACATGAGCCTCAATGCCGTCTCCAAGCACATCAAGGTGCTCGAGGCGGCAGGCCTCGTCAGCCGCCGAACCGTCTGGCGTGAGCACCTGATCGAGGTGCGCATGGAACCCCTGGCCGAAATCGACCGGTGGTTCCGCGCGCTCCGCTCGATCTGGGACCTGCGCCTCGAAGCCCTCGAAAAGCTGCTCACCGAAAGGGAACCGCAATGACGACCGCGACACTCGACGACCTCAGCCTGACCGTCACCCGCCACCTCGCGGCACCGCCCGAACGGGTCTGGCGCGCCTGGCTCGATCCCGCCACGCTGATGCGGGTCTTCGCCAACGGAAAAGGCTTCCACCTTGACGCGGCCGAAACCGATCCCCGCGACGGGGGCGGCTACCGGCTTTCGATGAACTTCGGCGGCACCGCGCTGCCGCCCCATACCGGCGAATACCTCGACCTGCGTCCCTTCTCGCGCATGGTCTTCACCTGGCGGTCGCAAAGCTCGACGCTGGAAGGCAGCGCCGTCACCGTCGATCTGGCCCCCGACGGCGATGGCACGATGGTGACCCTGACGCACCGGGGTTTCACCGACCCCGCCCTACGCGACCGCAACGCGGGCGGCTGGTCGATGATCCTCGACGCCTTCGCCGCGACCGACCTCTGACCCCCGCCCTGATCACCGGAGCATCCGCCATGTCCGACCTGTCCATGACCGCCACCCGCGTCATCGCCGCCAGCCCGGCCCGCGTCTTTGACGCTTGGCTGAACCCCGCCGTGCTCGCCCGCTTCATGACCCCCGTCGCCGGACGCGACTGCCTCGGCGTCACCAACGACCCGCGCGTCGGCGGGGCCTACGAGATCATCATGGCGGGCGACAGCGGCAACCCCATCCCCCACAGCGGCATCTACCGCGAGATCACCCCGCACAGCCGCCTGTCCTTCACCTGGAACTCGCCCCACGCCGCCAAGGACAGCGTCGTGACCATCGACTTCGCGCCCGAGGGGGCAGGAACAAAACTGACCCTCACGCACGTCAAGTTCCCCTCCGAAGGCAGCCGCGACGGCCATGTGAAGGGGTGGGCCACCATCCTGTCGCACCTTGAGATGGCCCTTGCCTGACAGCGGACGCTCGTCCCCGCGACCCGCGCGTGCTATGCCTGACCCCGTTATCGCCTTGGGCGGACAAAGGGGGCGGGCATGGCGCGCGTGACCGGCATCGGCGGCGTGTTCTTCAAGACCAGGGGCGATCCCGTCGCGCTCGCCGCCTGGTACCGCGACGCCCTTGGACTGGAGCTGGAGCCCTGGGGCGGCGCCGTCCTGCGCTGGCACGGCGACGCCCGCACCGACGGCGGGCTGACGGTGTGGCACCTTGCCGCCGCCGACTCGACCTGGTTCGCGCCCAGCGATGCCCCCCTGATGGTCAACTACCGCGTGGATGACATGGACGGCATCCTTGCCCGGCTGGCCCAAGCGGGCACCCCTGCATTCAAAGGCCCCGAGACCGAGCCGAACGGTCGCTTCGCCTGGGTTCTGGACCCCGACGGCAACAAGGTGGAGCTGTGGGAACCGAAGCCATGGGAGAACAAGGGCTAAGCCCCCGCAGGACAGTTGATCGCACCCATCATGGCCCAACGATCACAAGCGATCTCACCCACCCCACGGCGGCACGCGACCAATGAACGCGCGTCAAGATACGTGAAAGCTTCCCTAACGCGCCTCGTAACCCCTTGCGATTACACGCCCGTTAACTTGTCCCTCTGAGGGACATCTTCCCGAACCACGCTGGTCTCAGGTCTCCTCCGGCCCCCCGCCACCCCTCCGCCGTCTCTCGCGCGGCTCAGGCCGGATCGGAATTTCCTTCAGCAACCCCCCCACCCCCATCCGGGCAATGTCGTCCGGGGTGACCGCCACCCCGCAGGCCAGCCGCTCCAGCACCCAGTCCGCCCCGTTCAGCGCGGGGCTGCGGGCACAGCCCGGCAGGCCGATCACCGGTCGTTCCCCGAGTGCCCCGTAGAACAAGAGGTTCCCCGGATCGACCGGCATCCCGAACCGCTCCACATGCCCCCCAGCCCGCCGCAGCGCCTGCGGCCCGTCGTCGTGCAGGTCGGACGTCGCCGCCCCGGTCAGGATCAGGATCATCCCCCCCGCCGCCCGCGCGATCGCATCGGCGATGGCGGCCTCGTCATGCGGCACCGTCACCACTTCGGACAGCGCCATCCCCAGCGCCTCCAGCCGCTCCCGCACCGCCGCCGCGCCCTTGGCGTTCAGCTTCGCCTCCTGCCCCGGCGCCTCGGTCAGGATCAGGCTGGCCGACCCGACCTTGACGGGCCGCACCCGCAGGGCCGCCCGCGCCGCGCCCTCGGCCTTCGTCAGCGCCGCGCCATCCACCGCATAGGCGATGATCTTCACCGTCCCCGCCAGCATGCCCGCCGTGACGCGAGTGTAGGGGGCCAGCGTGGCGAAGGTGATGCCGTGGTCGATCCGGTTCAGCGCATGGATCGCGGCTTCGTCCATCTCCAGCACGCCCGGCCGGATGGCGTGAAAGTTCACTCGCCCCGCATGAGGTGCGGTCACGCTCAGCCCCGCCGCCGCCGGGTCGGGCACCAGTGCCGCCGCCAGCCGCACCGCCGCCGCATCCTCGCCCACGTCGCCGGGGCCAAGCCGCGCCACCGTGACCTCGGCCACCCCCGTCGCCGCCAGCGCCGCGACATCCCCGGCCTGAAGAACCGTGCCCTTCCCGATCTTCCGCCCGCCCGCGACCCGCGCCGAATGCGCCAGCACGGCACCCTCGGCCTGCGACAGGGGAACCGGCCCGAACTCCATCAGCCCGTCCTCAGGGCCCCGGTGACCTGCGCCATGATGCTGACCGCGATTTCCGCCGGGCTTTTCGCCCCGATATCCAGCCCCACCGGCGCATGGATGCGCGCGATCGCCTCCTCACCCACACCCGCCGCCCGCAACCGCTCCAGCCGCTTGGCATGGGTGCGGCTGGACCCCAGGCACCCCAGATAGAAGCAGTCCGACGCCAACGCCGTCCGGATCGCCGGGTCATCGAGCTTCGGGTCATGGGTCAGCGTCACCACCGCCGTCCGGGCATCCACGCCCGCTGCCGCCATCGCCTCGTCCGGCCAGTCGTGCAGGATCACCTCGCCCGGAAACCGCGCCGCCGCGCCAAAGGCCTCGCGCGGGTCGATCAGGATGGGGTCATAGCCGCAGGCCCGCGCCATCATCACCAGGGGTTGCGCGATATGGACCGCGCCCACCACGATCATCCGCAGGGGCGGGTTGTGGATGCCGACGAAGATGTCGCCCGCCTCGCCCTCCAGCCCCGACCGGTCCGACCGGAACCGGTCGTCATAAACCCCGCCCCGGGGCGCAAGGTTGCGCGCCCACGTCGTCAGGTTCACCACATAGGCCACCGCCTGCCGGTCGGCGCGGGCCTTTACGAGGTCTTCGAGCAGGCTTTCCGGGATGGCCTTGCCCACCGGCTCCACCAGCACCCGGATCGTGCCGCCACAGGCGAGGCCCACCGCAAAGGCATCCTCGTCGCTGACCCCGAAGGTCAGGATCTTGCTGTGCCCGGTTTCCAGCGCCTCCACCGCCTCGGCCACCACCGACCCCTCGACGCAGCCGCCCGAGACCGACCCCATGATCTCGCCCGCGCCCGACACGACCAGCTGGCTGCCCACCGGCCGGGGCGCGCTGCCCCAGGTCTCGATCACCGTCGCCAGCGCCGCGCCGCGGCCGTCGCGGTGCCAGGCGAGGGCGGTTTCGGGCATGCGGTCGTGGTCGGCGGGGGTGGGGGTCGGGGTCATCGCGGGCCTCGCTTGACGTGCGCCTCCAGTATGTCGCGGGGACCGGGCGGGTTCCAGACCCGGCGTCGCACGGCAAGTGTCCCTCAGAGGGACAAGTTAACGGGCGTGTAATCGCAAGGGGTTACGGGGCGCGTTAGGGAAGTCTTAAGTCTTTCAAGAGGCGGTGAAGGGGGAGGTCGGACGGGCGAGGGGGCCGGATGCCAGCCGGGGCGGGCGTGGGAGAAAGGATACGCTGAGGGGTCTAGGATTACTGGAGCATGGTCCTCGCCCCGAGGCAGGTTGTCCGGTTGCCGTTCAGATCATGGGTTGGCGCATGCGCCGAATAACCCTAGGGTGCCAGTGCCGATTTCACTGGAGCGTCGAAACGGTGGGTTTGCACCCACCCTACAGGGCGTAACCCGTGCTTGCTGCGGGGTTAGGTTCGGCTAAACAAGTTGAGTCCTAGCGTGCGTTAGTATTCTTTTGGAATACTTGTGAAATCAAAATCCGCATCAATTGAGTACTCCTTTCCCCGGACAACTAGCTTTCTACTCTGAACACTATAGGGCTTCAACATCTCGTTGAGTAGCTTGAATCCCTTCCTTTGAGCCGCAGGAATGCTATCGCGCAGTAGACTCCCGGAGTCTGTCGTTTCAACATATGCTGTGATTGTTCCGCTAGCCTCAAAGGCTCCAACCCAAGCAGGCATGTCTCTGCTAAGACACTCAAATCTTCTGAGTTTACCCTCGACTTCATCATCGCAGTGAGAGCTGAGCTTTCCGACCTCCTCCCTTAATTGAGAAAATAGCCGATAACTCGCTTCACCGTCAGCAGAAACTGTCACTTCAGTCCGCACCGGAAAATAGTCGGAACAGCCATTCAGACAGGAGAGGAATGCGACCAGAAGGGTTACTCTCAGCAACGTCACGGAGTCCCACCCCGGTCCCAATAGCCCGAGTAAATTAGAGCGTTGTTCACTGCGTCCAGCCCATGATACCCGACTACTGCGACAGCTTTGAAGTCTGGCGAAACATTGATCGGGTGTTCATTGCCATGACGTCGGCGGACTGGACATGCGCCTGCGCTGGGGCGTGTTGGTTGGTGGTTCATTCATGACTTCCTTGTCGTCTCTCATCGATCACGGCAATGGTCTATGCGTCTATCGTGATCGCCGGACCAGATTCAATTGACTATGCGGCGCCATTGAATGGGACCCCCGTCTGGCCACACGCAGAGCGAAGGAAACTGCCAATGTCCTCGAAATGGCTTTCCGATCTCGTCCTAACTGTTATTAGTTTGGCTCCGTCGAAAAAGATTTGTTTATTGCCCAAAATCCTATTGTGAAAGTCAAGGCCCTCACAATCCACACGCTCAATTGCGCCATAGGAGCTGAATATTTGATCATTGACTTCAAGATAAATTGATTCTTCATTCGGATGAGAACTCTTGGCTTCGGCATTCAGCGCCACATCGAGATAGACATAGCCTATTTCATCGTCGGCGTCTTCCCTGATGAGCAGTGATCGATGAAACGATTCATTTGCGATTGCAACGACGCCGACAAGCACCTCCACTTCAGTAGACCCAAGGAGAACACTCAACGCGGTCCCTCCCCACTGTTGGCGTGCCATGAAAAGTTACGTCCGTTCTCTTGCCAACTGTAGGTGATACTTGCTCCAATCTCGCGCGCCTCCTCAATCGTCGCTCCCTAGCAAGGATTGCAAGGGCTTCTCATCCCGGTGATAGTCATCCTATCCCCCTTATTTAAACCTCCGTGCGCGAGCGCTCGCATTTCTGTGTGCGTTGCAAGTATTGATTTCGGGAACCCAAGCGCTTTCCCCGCTGAAGGCATGCCCCCGCTTACTCGTGGAAGTGAGCAACAATAGCGCAATTTTGATTCCTCACCAGTACATTTGCATTCTGACGGCCAGGTACTCCCCGACCGGACCAGTTCGCGGCGCGCCGGTCGACGTGCGTCCAGCCCCCTTGACCCCGCCCCCCTGCCCTTCCACCATCGCCGCGACCCCGAGGGAGCCGCCGATGACCCAACTTCCCCCCAGCATCGACGCGACCGAGGCGCTGCTTGCCGGTCAGGCCTATGTCGCCGACCGGGCGCTGGCGACGGTGACCTTCCTTGCGCTTCGCCTCGGGCGGCCGCTGTTTCTGGAGGGCGAGGCGGGTGTGGGAAAGACCGAGATCGCCAAGGCCATCGCCGCGGCGCTGGGGCGGCGGCTGATCCGGCTGCAATGCTATGAGGGGCTGGATGCGGCCTCGGCCGTCTGCGACTGGAACTTTGCCGCCCAGATGATCGCCATCCGCACGGCCGAGGCGTCGGGGGGCCCGGGGGGCGGCACCGACCGCGAGGCGCTGAAGGCCGAGCTCTTCACCGAAGACTATCTGATCGAACGCCCCCTTCTGGCCGCGATGCGCCCGCAGCCCGGCGGCGCGCCGGTCCTGCTGATCGACGAGGTGGACCGGACGGACGAGCCCTTCGAGGCCTTCCTGCTCGAGGCCCTGTCGGACTTTCAGGTCACGATCCCGGAACTCGGCACCATCCGTGCGCCCGAACCGCCCATCGTCATCCTCACCTCGAACCGCACGCGCGAAATCCACGACGCGCTGAAGCGGCGGTGCTTGTACCACTGGGTCGATTACCCCAGCTTCGCCCGCGAGATCGAGATTCTCGAGGCCCGCGCGCCCGAGGCGACGGGGACGCTCAGCCGCGAGATCGTGGCCTTCGTCCAAAAGCTGCGCCGCGAGGACCTGTTCAAGAAACCCGGCGTCGCCGAGACCATCGACTGGGCCAAGTGCCTTCTGGCGCTGGACGTGGTGGCCCTGTCCCCAGCCGTCATCGCCGACACGCTGGGCGCGATCCTGAAGTATCAGGACGACATCCAGCGCATCCAGGGGTCCGAGGCGAAGCGCATCCTGGACGAGGCGCGCGCCGCGCTGGTGCCCGCATGACACCGTTCGCCACCCTCCTGCGCGCCGAAGAGGCGGCCAAGGCGCTGGTCTTCGGCTTTGTCCTCTGGGCCGGGTGGTACGGTTGGGGGCCGGTGCTGGCCGGTCTTATCCTGCCCGAGGTTGCGCTGGCCTTCTACGCGCTTGGCCCCGCCGCAGGGTCGCGGGCCTACAATGTGACGCACAGCTATCTCTTTCCCATCGCGCTTTTCGCGCTGTCCGCGCTGCTGGCCCGGCTGTTCCCGCCCCCCTATCTGGTCGCGACACCCCTTGGCCTCGCGGCGGTCGCCGCAGCGCTGAACATCGCGCTGAACCGGATGCTGGGGTCCGGGCTGAAATCGCCCTTGGGGTTCCGCGAGACACATCTGGGACGGATCGGTGGGCTGGCATGACTCAAGATATCCCCACCCTGCGCCTCTACGAACCCGCCCCCGGCATCCTCGCCTGGTACGACGGCCGCATTCCCGGCCACCGCTGGTCGCCCGACCCGAACTGGGTGGACTGGGGTGCAATGTCGGTGGGGGTCGCGGCCTATGCGGTGATCGGGGGCAACGAGGCGGTCGTCTATGACACCCATGTCAGCATTCCCCACGCCGAACGGATGCGGGCGGACCTGACGGCGCGGGGGGTGACGGACTTCACGGTCGTGCTCAGCCACCGCCACCTCGACCACGTCGCGGGAACGGCGGCCTTCGCCGATTGCCCCGTCCTCGCCAACACCCGCACCGCCGCCCACATGGCCCGCGACCGCGCCGCCATCGAGGCCGCCACCCATCACGGCCCCCCCGCGATCAACCCCCTGATCCTGCCCACGGAAACCTTCGACCTCCGCCGCGACCTGACGGCGGGCGACCGGCGGATGCAGCTTCTGACCTTCGACATCCACTCCGACGACGGCACCGTGATCTGGCTGCCGGGCGAGGGCATCCTTCTTGCGGGCGACACGCTGGAAGACCCGATCACCTTCGTCTCGGAACCCGAGCACATCGCCAGGCACCTGCGCGATCTGCACCGCATGAAGGCGCTCGGGGCACGCGCGATCCTGCCCAACCACGGCGACCCCGCCCGGATCGCCGCGGGCGGCTTCGGCCCGGGCCTGATCGACGCGACGATCCGCTACACCGAATGGCTGGTCGCGCTGTCGCGCGATCCGTCCCGGAAGGGCGATGATCTCGAGTCGATCATCGGCGCCGACCTCGCGCGGGGGACAATCATCTGGGACGAAAGCTACAAGGACGTCCACGGCGAAAACGTGCAGAGCGTGCTGACGGCGTTCGGGCGCACATGACCGACGGATCGAACGGCACAGCCCAGTCGGCGGGCCTCATGTCGGCCGACCCCGACCTCCTTGGCCTGCCGCCCGACGGCAAGCTCGCCCACAACATCACCCACTTCGCCCGCGCCCTGCGCCGGGCGGGCCTTCCCGTCGGACCCGGCCGCGTCCTCGACGCCATCCGCGCGGTCGAGGCGGCGGGGTTCACCTCGCGCACCGATTTCTACTGGACGCTGCACGCCTGCCTGGTCACCCGCCGCGCCGACATGACCGTCTTCGCGCAGGTGTTCCGCCTCTTCTGGCGCGACCCGCGCTATCTGGAACACATGATGTCGATGCTGCTGCCGTCCATCCACGGCACGCAACCCGAGACAAAGGCCGAGGCCGCCGCCCGCCGCGCCGCCGAGGCGCTGCTGCACGGCGCGAACGACCGCCCGCCCCCGCCCCCGGACGACGCCGCAGGGCAGGAGTTCGAGATCGATGCGCGCGGCACCGTATCCGGCGAAGAGCGGCTCAGGACGCTCGACTTCGAACAGATGTCGCCCGACGAGATGGCCGAGGCGCGCCGCATGATCGCGCGCCTGCGCCTGCCGGTGCCGCCGCTCCCCACACGCCGGGGCATGGCCGACCCGCGCGGCGCCCGGCCCGACTGGCGCGGCACGCTCCGGCAGGCGGTGCGGCGGGGGGGCGAGGTCACGGCCTTCGCGCGCCGAAGCCCCGGTGAACGCTGGCCGGACCTGGTGGCGATCTGCGACATATCCGGGTCGATGTCGCAGTATTCGCGGATCATCCTGCACTTCCTGCACACCGTCGCCGCCGCAAAAGGCCAGGGTTGGGCGCGCGTCCACGCCTTCACCTTCGGCACGCGGCTGACGAACATCACCCGGCACCTGCGCACCCGCGATGTCGATCAGGCGCTGGCGGCGGCGGGGGCCGAGGCGCAGGATTGGGACGGCGGCACCCGCATCGCCGACTGCCTGCACGCCTTCAACCGCGACTGGGGGCGGCGCGTGCTGTCGCGGGGGGCGATCGTGCTTCTGATCTCGGACGGGCTGGACCGGGGGGATGCCTCCGGCCCTGACCTTGCGCGCGAGACGCAGCGGCTGCGGCTGTCGTCGCGGCGGCTGATCTGGATCAACCCGCTTCTGCGCTGGGACGGCTTCGCCCCCCGCGCCGCCGGAATCGCGGCGATGCTGCCCCAGGTGGATGAACTGCGCGCGGGCCATTCCGTCGCCTCGCTTGCCGCGCTGGGGCAGGCGCTGGCGGGCGCGGGCGGCAGGAGCGAGAAGGACCGGCTGATGGCGGCCCTTGACAGGGCCTGACGCGACTGCGGCGGCGTTATTGCCTAACGCGGGGTCATCGGCAAGAAACCGTCGTCTGGAACCATGACGGCGCACCTGTCGTTGATATGCGCCCAAAAGACGTGCTTACCTTGCGAAAACAAGGGGCAAGTCCGTAACCATTGAGGAGGCTGGCCCATGCGCCGCAGTTCGCTGACCCACCGTCTGTCCGCCACCACGGCCCTGATCGCAAGCCTGTCCTTCGCGCTGCCGGTGCCCGTTGTCGCGCAAGAGTCCCTGCCGAACTGCGCCGACGGCAGCGCCGCACCCTGTCTGCCGGGGCAGGAGCCGCTGGGCGCTGACGGCCTTCCCGTGCCCGGCACGACAATGACCGAGGACGAGATCGCGGCGCGCAAGGCGGCCGAAGAGGCGGCCCAGCCCGCAGAGGCTCAACCGGCGGAGGCCCAGCCGTCCCAGGCGCAGCCGACGGAGGCGCAACCCGCGGAGGCGCAACCTGCGGAGGCTCAACCTGCGGAGGCGCAACCCGCGGAGGCCCAGCCTCTGGACGCCCAGCCGCTGGACGCCCAGCCGCTGGACGCCCAACCCGCAGAGACGCAGCCCCTGGATCAGCCGACCGATCAGGGGGAAGTCACTGCCCCCGAAGCCACCGATCAGGGCGTCGCCGCCGATCAGTCCCAGGGCAATACCGCCACGCCGGACGAGGGCAGCCAGAAGAAGGGCAAGAAGGTCGGCGGCAAGGGCAAGAAGAAGAAGGCCGACGCCGCAGCCGAGACGCAGACCGACCAGCCGCAGGCCGGGGAGGCGACCGCGCCAGCGACGGACGCCGGGACCGCCCCGGCCACGGCAGAGGAGGCCGCGCCAGCGACCGGCGACTCGGCGGCGACGCCGCCGCCCGAAACCGCCCCGGCCGCCACCGAGAACACGGCAGCCCCGGCCGACCAGGGTACCGCCGCCACCCCTGCGACCGAAGCCCCAGCAGCAGAAGCCCCCGCCACCGAGGCCCCCGCCACGGATGCTGCGACCACCACCGAGGCCACGCCGCCCCCGGCGGCGACCGACGCCGCCGCAGCGGATGGCGCGGCGACGGCCGAAGTGCCCGTCCTGCCCGTCCAGCCCGATGCCGCCAGCGGCGAAGCGCCTGTGGCCGCCGCAGCCGCCGCAGCACCCGAAGACACCGCCGCCGCCGCCGACGCCCCGCCCCCGGCGGGGGCCACGGTGGTCGAGGAAACGGTGACGGCGGATTCGGTGCGCAGCTCGTCGGAGGATTTCGCCACTACCGTCAACCAGACCCTGACCCCCGAACAGAAGGCCGCCGCCGCCGCGGCGACCGGACCAGCCGCGGCGCAACCCGCCGCGAAGAAAAAGGACAAGGGGCTGACCGATTTCGAAAAGGCCCTTCTGATCGGCGTGGGCGCAGTCGCGGTGGGCGCGATCCTGTCCAACAACCGCAAGGTCGCCGCGAACTCGGGCGACCGGGTGGTGGTTGAGCAGCAGGACGGCAGCCTGGCCGTCATCAAGGACGACGACACGCTGCTGCGCCAGCCGGGATCCACCGTGCGGACGGAACGTTTCGCGGATGGCTCGACCCGCGCCACCGTCACCCGGCCCGACGGCAGCCGCATCGTGACGATCCGCGACGCGGAATACCGCGTCCTCCGCCGCGTCCACATCGCACCGGACGGGCGGCAGACGCTGCTGATCGACGACACCACGCGGTATGACCCAGTTGTGGTTTCGCAGCTGCCCAAGCCCCGCAAGCCGCGCGAGGTGGCGCTGGACGACGAAACCGCGCTGCGTCTGGCGCTTGCCGGTCAGGCGCGGGCGACCGGCCGGGCCTACAGTCTGGCGCAGATCCGCGACATCGACCGGGTGCGGGAACTCGCCCCCGCGATCGACCTGCAGGCGATCACCTTCGACACCGGGTCAGCCGCGATCAGCCCCGATCAGGCGCGGTCCCTGTCCACGCTGGGCCAGGTGATCGAGGACTTCATTGCCGAAAACCCGCGCGAGGTGTTCCTGGTCGAGGGCCACACCGACGCCGTGGGCAACGCCGCCTACAACCTGGCGCTCTCCGATCGGCGGGCCGAGACCGTGGCGCTGGCGCTGACCGAATACTTCGACATCCCGCCCGAGAACCTGGTGGTTCAGGGCTATGGCGAGGAGTTCCTGAAGGTCGATACGCAAGCGGCCGAACGTGCCAACCGGCGGGCGACCGTGCGGCGGATCACCGACCTTCTGCGGCAGGCGGCGAACTGACGGATCGGGCGTATCGGACAGCGGGCGGGCCTGCCGAAGGGTGGGGCCGCCTGTTTCCCCTGCAGGTGGTCCTTTGCGCAGGAAGCGGGTCGCGGGGCTTCCGTCCGACGGGCAGAGTACGGGCATCCCGAACCTGATGAGGCCCGTCATGACCCTGCACTTCCACCCCCTCCCCTCCGACGAAGTCGCCCGCATCCGCGCCGGCGGCCCCGACGCCTACGGCAACCCCGCCGAACGGGGTGCCATCTCGGACGGCACCGGCACCCCCTGCCGCCACTGCCTGCGCCACGTGCCTGTGGGCCGCGAGTACCTGATCCTCGCCCACCGCCCCTTCCCCGAAGGCCAGCCCTATGCCGAGACGGGGCCGATCTTCCTCTGCGCCGACGACTGCGCACCGGGGGGCGGCACCGACGTGCCCGAGGTCCTGACCACCGCGCCCGACTACCTCCTGAAAGGCTATTCCCCCACCCACCGCATCGTCTACGGCACCGGCCGCGTGGTGCCGAAGGACGGGCTGGAGGCCTATGCGGCCGCGGTTTTGTCCGACCCGCGCGTGGCCTTTGTCGACGTGCGGTCGGCGCGGAACAACTGCTTTCAGGCAAGGATCACGGGGCGATAGGGCCGATTTGGCCGAGGTTTCGAACCGTCTTGGGGCGGCGAAGGCTCGCCCCCCTACCCCCGCAACCCCCGCATCGCCGCCCGGATCGCCCGGTTCTCGCCTCGGCCCAGCACCCACGCCCCCACCCGCCGCGCCAGCCCCGGCCGCCCGCGCGCGACCGCCCTTTCGAACAGCTCACGCTGATAGCGGGGAAAGTCGCGGCGCGCTCTCAGTGCACGGTAGAACCCAGCCTCGGTCAGGCTGCCGTCCAGCGCCGACAGGATCACGCCCGACAGAATGCCCATCTGGCTCAGCGATGACCCCAGCCGATGTCCCATCAGCGGCGCGCGCAGGCGCAGGACGTTGCCGCCCGTGAACCGCGCGACGTGGCCCGCATCCAGCGGCTCGTAGGGGTCGTAAAGCACCGTCACCCGCCGCGCGCCCCGCGACACCTCCGCCGCATCGCCATAGCGCCCCGTAAAGTCCCTGTCCCACGCCACCTTATAGCGCGTCTCCCACGGCACCACGCGCTTGTCCAAGGTCGACTGCGGCGAGATCGCCACAGCCTCGGCCGCAGGCCCGCCCGCGCCCACAAAGGCGCAGGCCGCATAGCCGCCCATCGAGGCGCCATAGAACACCACCCGCCCGAACCGCGCAAAGAACCCCTCGTCCCGCAGCCGGTCGAACTCGGCCCAGACCCAGGGGTCGCGGTACCAGGTCCAGCCGTTGGCCATCACGCCCAGCATCGACCAGCCCTGGCCTTCGATGAAGGCGAAGCCCCAGGGGCGTCGGTCCTCGCGCTTGTCCATCGCGATGTCGAGGTTGTCGAAGGTCACGACCAGAACCTCGGGGCTGCGGGGGATGAACAGGAACGAATGCGCGGCGTTTTCGGTGTAGAAGCCCTCCGCGCCGGCCAATCCGCGCGCGATGTCGGCCCAGCCGTCGGGGGCGGGGGCCGCCTCGGGGGGCTTTGGTGCAAAGATGGCGCGGGTCAGGTGGACCTCGCCCTCATCACGCTCCGATAGCGTCTCGGTCGTGCCGTAGTCCTTGAGGAACGGATACGACCCCGACCCCCGCCGGATATCCAGGATCATCCGCGCATCCGCGTGCAGCGCGCGGGTCAGGACCGGGGCTAGGTGCTTGACCTTCTGCCGGTCACCGAACCCTTCAAGGTTCAGAAGCAGGTCGCAGGGCTTCAGGTCGCTTTCGCGCACAACCACCCGCACCTGATCCTCGGGCACCCCGGCGGCCACCAGAGCGGCCTTCGCCCCCGCCACCCAGTCCGGCCCCCCGAACCCGCCCTTGCGGTTCAACTCGATCAGGTCGATCCGGCAATCGAACCGTTCCCAGGCCGCAACCATCACCGGCACCCCGGCCCCGGTCAGCGTGCCCACCCGGTCGATCTGCGACAGACCCGATGCCGCGACCAGCGCCGCCGCATCGGCCCCGGCCGTGGCCGCCTCAGTCATCCCCGGCCTCGTCGTCGTCGATCACCTTGCCCCGGATGGGGGCAGCCGTGGGGTCGATCCCGTGCTTCTTCAGCAATTGCCCGATCAGCGACCGAGGCTTCGGCACCCCGCCTTCCTTGGCCACGATTCGGCTTCGCATCCGCCGCCCGTAGAAGTGGACCGAGAAGGTTTCGTCCGTGATGTAGCCCGTGGTGTCGAACGCCGGGCGCAGCATCAGGCGGCGGTCCTCATAGGCAAAGGGATAAAGCGCCCGGCGCGGCATCGTGTGGCGAACCTCGCCCGTTGCTTTCAGGAAATGCGTCAGCGCGTGCGGACCCCACACCCCCCAGGGCATCTCGCCCGCATGAACCGGCGTGCCCGCATCGCGCTTGGCCCGCAGCTCAGCCTGCCGGTGCCCGGCAATCCAGGGCGGGATCGCGAATTCGTCCGAGGTGAAGTCGAGAAGCCCCTTCAACGTCAGGCTGTCCGGCGGCAGGCCCAGGACGCCGCCATTGATGCCCTTGTCGGACTCCCAGGCATGGAAGTGCCCCGTCTCGGTCACGAAAGGCTTCACGCAATAGGCATCCGTATCGGCCCAGATCATCCGCTCGCCGCGCGCCAGCATGTGATAGCGGAACAGGTCGGAATGCAGCGCGGGGCTGTTGGTGCGTTCGTGGCGCAGGAAATTCGTCTGCGGAAGGATCGCATTCGCATCCGCATGGCGCGTGCCTTCGGGCGCATTCGGGATGTCCTCATAGCTGTAAAGGATGGTCTCGTGCCCCGCGTCCAGGAATGACTTGATGCACAACTGCTCAAGGAAGCTGAGGCTTCCCCCGATCCACAGCATCCCGATCCGCCAGCCGCCGTCCTTCTGGTCGCCCTTGCCCATGTCTGCCTGCCCTGCCCGGTCTTCCCGACGCGCTCCGGCGCGGTTTCATCCCGCACTCACCGCGCATTGTGCCCCCGGCGCACCGGATTTGCCACGGTTTCCGGGCCATGCGCGGTCAGGCACTCGCGCCCCGTGTTTATCGCGCCGCAGTCCTGTGCTAGCGTCCCGCCCAACAAGAAACGACGCCACGCAAAGAGCAGACCCCGCCAATGCCCGACCCCGCACCCGACGGGCCACCCCAGGCACAGTCCGGCGGACCTGTCCTGACACGAAGCCTTGCCATGCAGATGGCGGGCGGCGTGCAGGTTCTGGATGCCGTCGCTTGGGCCGAAGAAGGCGGGCGACAGGTCCGCGTCTTCTGCGCGACCGGCACGGCCACGGACGCTCTTGTCGCCGATCCACACACCACCCTTCCGTTGCAGATCGGCGAGTGGCGCGAAGTCTCGGGCGGCGGTCTTGTCATCGGCGCCGACGCGCGCGCAGAGGGTGAACCCGTCGCGCTGGCCCTGCCCGACGGAACGCCAACCCCAATAGCGGCAAGCATCCCGGAATGGGACCTGTTCCGGGGCCGGAACACCTGCCTTGCCTTCCGGACGGTCGAACCGCCACAGGCGGTGGCCGACTGGGCGCGCTACCACGCCATGCGCCACGGCATGGACGCAGCCCTTGTCGTGAACCGCGCCGAAACCGGCCACGAGGCATTCGCCGCCGCCGTCGCCGCCCTGATCCCGCCCACAGGCCCCCGCATCGTCCTTCTCGGTGCCCCCGTCCCGCTGGGCAAACCGGGGATGGGCCCCGAAAGCCACCCCTTCCTGGCCCCCGACGCCCCCGGCAAGGACCGGATGGAGCAGCCCGCCCCCGACCCCTGGCTGGCCCCCCTGGGCGAGGGGCTGATCTACGAGATCGCCAAGTGGCGGTTCCTGGCCCGTGCCCGGGCCGTCCTGACGCTCGACGTATCCGACATCCTCGCCGACCGCCCCGACGGCGCGCCCACCGCCTTCGACCGTTGCGCGGCGGCAAAGGACGGGGTGATCCTGCTGATCGGCCGCCGCATCTACCCCTGGCGCATCCGTCCGGGCCACGCGGAAACCCACGGCGACCACATCTGCCGCCCCTTCGACGCCACGCGCGGCATCGCGCGCTGGGGCGTGGCACCCGGCCGGTCCGACCCCGACCGCACCTGGCGGTCCACGCGCGTGGCCTATGCCAAACCCGACGAAACCGCCCCCGCCCTGTTCTTCCGCGCGATGGCCCTGCGCGTGCCGGGGCGCAAGCCCTCGGAACTCGCCCCCAAGACCTCGCTGATCGAGGACGCAGCCCTCCTCCGCCTTGCGACGGACCGCTTCGGCCATACGCCCCTGCGCCCGCCCAAGGCCGACGCCGCCCCGGCGACAACACCAGAAACCCCCGCCGCCAACACTGTCATCGTGACCACGATGAAGAACGAAGGCCCCTTCATCCTGGAATGGATCGCGCATCACCGCGCCACCGGCGTGACGGGGTTCCTTGTCTACACCAACGACTGCACCGACGGCACCGACGAGCTTCTAGACGCCTTGGCCGCCCAAGGCATCCTGACGCGCCGCGACAACCCCTATCGCACGACCAACCTGAAACCCCAGCACGCCGCCCTTCAGGCTGCCGAAGCCGAACCGATCGTGCAGGCCGCCGACTGGCTGATCTGCATGGACGTGGACGAGTTCCTGAACGTCAAACTTGGCGATGGCCGCCTGTCCGACCTTTACGCCGCGATGGACGCCGCGATGCCGGGGGCCAACATGATCTCGGCCACCTGGCGGCTGTTCGGCAACGCCGACGTGGACGCCTACGAGGACCGCTTCGTGATGGAGCAGTTCCCCCTCTGCGCGCCCGAGGTGGTGCGGAAGCCGCATCAGGCATGGGGCTTCAAGACGCTGTTCCGGAACATCGACATCTACAAGAAACTCGGCGTCCACCGCCCCAAGGGCCTGCGCCCCGAGCTGTGGGACCGCGTGCGGTGGCTGAACGGATCAGGCCGCCCCATGCCGAGGGAGATGTTCCGCAACGGCTGGCGCTCCTCGACCGAGACCTACGGCTATGACTGGGTCAGCCTGAACCACTATGCCGTGCGGTCCGCCGAGAGCTTTCTGGTCAAGCGCGACCGGGGACGGGTGAACCACACCGACCGCGACCAGGGGCTGACCTACTGGTTCCGCATGAACCACAACGCCGAGGAGGAACGGTCGATCCTGCGGCGCGTTCCCGCCGCGCGGGCCGAATACGACCGCCTGCTGGCCCTGCCCGGCATAAGGGCGGCGCACGAGGCCGCCGTCACGGCGCACCGCGCCAAGATCGCCGAGCTGAAGGCCCGCCCCGACCAGGCCGCCTTTCACGCCGAACTCACGGGCGAACGGATGCGCGCGCTCAGCCGGATGCTGCGCATGTTCGGCTCAGCTGTCTTCAACGCCGGGCCCGCCGTGATACCGCAAGACCTGCACCGCCGCGACCTGCCGCCGGACTTCTTCTTCACGGTGAAGGAACCCGCCGATGCGGCAGAGTAAGGCACCGGCACCGCGCGGCGCTCATCACTTGCTGGCGCGCGCTTTTCGCTTCGACCAGCGAAAAGGGCCGGAAGGCCCGCTGAGCGCCGCGCGCAGGGCCACCCCATGACCCGCATCCTCGCCATCCTCACCGTCCGCAACGAAGGCGCCTTCCTGATCGACTGGCTGGCCCACAACCGCGCCATCGGCATCACCGACACCCTTGTGTTCTCGAACGACTGCACCGACGGCACCGACGTCATGCTGGACCGGCTTCAGGCGATGGGCTGGCTGACGCATGTCCGGAACGACGGCCCCCACCGCAAATCCGCCCAGTGGGACGCGCTGACCCGCGCCGAGGATCACCCCCTGCGCCGCGCGGCCGACTGGATTGTCACGCTCGACATCGACGAATACGTCAACATCCACGCGGGCGACGGCACCTTCGCTGCCCTTCTGACCGCGATCCCGCAGGCGACCGCCATCCCGATGACCTGGCGGCTGTTCGGCAATGCGGGCTTGGAGCGGTTCGAGGATCGCCCCGTGACCGAGGTCTTCACCCGCGCCGCGCCACGCCTGATCGGCTGGCCCTGGCGGGCGTCGCTGTTCAAGACGCTGTTCCGCAACGACGGCACCTATGCCCGCCTTGGCGTTCACCGCCCGAGGAAGCCCGACCCCGCGCGCGTGGGCGATGCGCGCTGGTTCGACGGGTCGGGCAACCCCCTGCCCGACGCCTTCCGCACCGCCCGCATCTTCTCGCCCCTCGGGCAGGACAACACGGCGCTGGTGCAGGTGAACCACTATGCGCTGGGCGCGATGGAAAGCTACATCGTCAAGGTCGACCGGGGCCGCGCCAACCGCGACGGGTCGGCCTTCGACATGTCCTACTGGGTGGAACGCAACCTCTGCACGACGGAAGACACCACCATCGCCCGGATGCGCCCGGCATCGGACCCGCACCGCGATGCGCTTCGCGCCGACCCGATCCTGGGCCCCCTCCACCACGCCGCCGTGGCCTGGCGGCGTGCGCGGTTCGACACGCTGATGCTGGACGAGGCCTACCGATCCCTCTACGCCCGCCTTCTGATGACGCCCCCCAGCCACCCGGTCGGCGATGCGGGAACCAGGCTTCTGTCGGACTATGCCGCGCGTTCAGCACGGATCAGGGACGACGCGTCAACCGGCGAGGATGACTGACCGGACGGCCCCGAGGTTGGCCCGACGGTCAGACCGGCGGTTGGACTGACGGGCACCTTGCCGGGCAACGGTTTCCACACCCCAAACACATCGTTGCGTGGCTGGAAACGCCACGCCCCGCTGCGTTCCGGGCGCCCGGTGGAACCGACTGCCCCCCGCATACCATCCCCGATCCGGCAACGATCCGTTGTGCGACATTTCGATGAACAGCGCTTGCCCCGCACCCCGCCGCCGGGCACTGTGCGCGCCGGGTGTGATGTTTGGGCTGTTGCGATTATGCGCGCAGGCGAAGCGGGACGCGGCGACCTCCGGTCGCTCGCGGATTCCGAATGGATGGACGCGATCGCCGCAGCGGGCGACGAGGCGGGGGATTTTACCCCCCTTGGCCCGTCCCATGCGTCGTTCTTCGCCGACGAGGGTACGACGCTTCTTGTCACGTTCGAGACCCGTGACCAGATCCGCAAGGCGACCCCCGCGCAAATGCCCTTCGGCCTGTCGGTCACCCAGCCGCGCGGCTGGTCGTTGCTGACGCTGATCGCCACCGGGAACACCTGGTTCCGTGACCCCCGTGTCTTTGGCTACTTCGACCGGCTGGTCGATGACGCCTTCTTCGAGGATTTTGACCGTGTCGTCTTCTACGGCGCAGGCATGTGCGGCTATGCCGCCGCCGCCTTCTCGGTCACCGCCCCCGGCGCGACCGTGGTGGCGATCCAGCCGCAGGCGACGCTCGACCCGCTCGTCGCGGGTTGGGACCCGCGCTTTGCCGAAATGCGCCGGACATCCTTCACCGACCGCTACGGCTTTGCCCCCGACATGACCGAGGGCGCAGGGCCGGTGTTCGTGATCTACGACCCCGAACAGCAGCTCGACGCGATGCACGCAGCCCTGTTCGCCCGGCCCTGGACCACGCTTCTGCCCTGCCGCAACCTTGGCCGCGATGTGGCGGGCGCGCTGGACGGGATGCGCGTCCTGCCCTCGCTCCTGACCGCCGCCTGCACCGGCGCGCTGGACGCGCACCTGTTCCGCGCCTTCTACCGCGCGCGGCGCAACTACCCGCCCTACTTGCGCGGCCTGGTGGGCAAGCTCGAGGCCGATGGCCGCCCGCTTCTGAACGCGATCCTCTGCCGCAACGTGGTGCAGCGCCTGAACGGCCCCAAGTTCCGCGCCCGCCTTGCCGACCTGGAACGTCAGCTTGACCGCGCGGGCGTGCCCCTGCCGCCCAGCAAGATCGACACCGCCCGCCCCCAGCGCATGAGCCACGAAACCGCGGACGGCGACGAACCCGTCGACTGACCGGCCCGGGTTCCGACCGTTCAGTCAGGCCTGCCGTGACAGGCGGACATCGACCTCGCGCTCGACATACCGCCACTCCTCGGTCGCGCGCAGCCGGTCGAGCATCCGGTCAAAGGCACCGCTCTGGTCGGGCGCGAACTCGAACCAGGTCAGAAAGTCGAACGGCCCGCCCAGGTCGCGGCAATGGTGCAGCCGACGGGCCACGGCGGGCAGGTAGTCAAGGCCGATCCGGATATGCCGCGACCGTTCCTCGAAGATCTCCCGCCGCTCATCCTGGCCAAGCGCCCACCACCCGGCCGACTTGCGCACCGGCAGAAGGGCGGCCGACCGCGCATCGGGCCGCCCGAGACCTTCCGACCGCGCCGAAAGCCGGTCCAGTTCCGCGCGGTGGCTGTAGCGTACGTTGCTGGTCGTGCCGACCAGTGACCAGACCGCGCTCGGCAGCCCATCGGCACCCGCATCCCCCTCTGCGACGGCAAGATGCGGCGCCGGGTCCAGCCCAGCGCCCAGGACAGCTTCGATCCCGTCGATCCGCCACGGCCCGTCCTCGCCTGCGCGGAAGGCGACGCGAAGCGGCATCGTCGACGAGGCGTAGGGTGATTGCATCCGACCACAGGTTGCATGTCCGCCTGCGCGGCAGTCTTCCCCCCGCCCGCGACCCCTGCAACAGGCTCGCGAAAACGTGTGCCGGGTCGCCCCGCCTCAGCCCAAGCCCCCCTGCCGCTCGATGAAGGCCGCGACCTCGGCCACGCCCCTGCCCGCCCGCAGCGCGGCCATCACGTAAGGACGCGCCCCCCGCGCCGCCTTCGTGTCGCGTTCCAGAAGCGCCGGGTCCACGCCGACATAGGGCGCCAGGTCGGTCTTGTTCACCACCAGCAGATCCGACCGCGTGACCCCCGGTCCCTTCTTGCGCGGGATGTCCTGCCCGGCGGCGGTGTCGATGACGTAGATCGTCAAGTCGGCCAGCTCGGGGCTGAACGTGGCCGCCAGGTTGTCCCCCCCCGATTCGATCAGGATCAGGTCCAGGTCCGGCAGCTTCGCCCGAAGGTCCGCGATAGCCGCCAGGTTGATCGAGGCATCCTCGCGGATCGCCGTATGCGGGCATCCCCCCGTCTCGACCCCCCGGATGCGTTCGGCGGGCAGGGCCTGCGCGCGCATCAGGAACTCCGCGTCCTCGCGCGTGTAGATGTCGTTCGTGACCACCGCGATGGAAAAGCGGTCGCGGAACACGCGGCACAGCGCCTCGGTCAGCGTGGTCTTGCCAGCGCCAACCGGGCCGCCGATCCCGACGCGCAGGGGGCCGTGGGGGCTTGTCATGCGTGCGTCCTCATGTGCGGAAAATCCTCACCTCCATCGCCTCGTGCGCCATCGCCGCCCGGTCGGCCCCGAAGGCCGAAGAGGCGGCCTCGGCAAGTCTCGCCTCAACCGCGTCACCGGCCACCCGCGCGATCACCGGGGCCAGCGCCTCCAGCACCCCGGCCCCTTCGGTCTGGCCGAGGGGCATGAACCGCACCCCGGCGAGCACGATCGTCGTTGCAAAGGCCTGCAGGTAAAGCGCGATCACCGTCCCCGGCGCCACCCCCAGACCCGCCGCCGCCCGCCCCACCGCCACCGGCAACGGCGCAGGCGGATCGTCGCGGCCCGCCAGCGCGTTCACCGTCCGCACGAAGGCCGCCCCCTGCTCCTCGGTCTCGGCCAGCCGCTCCCGCGACGCCGCCATCGCGCGCGCCAGCGCCGCCAACGCCGCGTGATCTGCCCCCGGGCGCAGGCTTTCGGACAGCAGAACCGCGTCGATCCACCCAGACCCCCGGACGATCACATCGCCGACCCAGCCGCGCAGATCGACGGCCGTCGCCACGGCACCGCCCGCGACCGCCGCCTCCAGCCCGTGCGAATAGGCAAAGCTTCCCAGCGGAAACGCCGGCGACAGCCAGCGCATCAGCGTCATCAGACCGGCGTCCGTCACGCCCTCAGGCCTCGCCACCGGGGTCGTGGTCGTCATCGTGGCCGTGCGCTGCGCCATGCGAGCCATGCGTGTGGACGCGCAACGCCCCATGCGAATGCCCCTCGCCGCCATCATGCCCATGCGCGTGGTCATGCCCGCCGCCCGGCCCGTGATCATGCCCCAGCGTGCGCCCGTGGCCATAGGCCCCGCCTTCCGGCCGGAACGGCGCGGTCATGGGCGTCAGCGCCGCGCCCAGATGCGTCAGCATCGCCTCGATCACGTGGTCGCGCCGGATCACCAGCCGCTCCGCGCCGATCTCGCAAGGGGTGTGGCGGTTGCCGATATGCCAGGCCAGCCGCGCCAGGTCCGCCCCCCGCACCGCAACCAGATCTTCGGGCGCGGGCCGGACGGCCACGACAGACCCGTCCGCCAGCTTCAGCCCGTCGCCGTCGTCCAGACTGACCGTCTCGGGCAGATCGACAAGGATGTCCCGGCCCGCGTCGGTGGTCAGGCGGCGGCGGCGCAGGAACCGCCCGGCATAGTCCAGCGACACGGCATCCCCCGCGCCGGACCATTCCCCCTTCCGCAGGACGGCGACAGCGCGCGGCAGTGTGTCGGACATGGCATCGGATCCCGGACAGTTCACGGAAACAGCGTCGGCCGACTCGTGCCACAAGCCGCCCCCGACGCCAAGGGCAGCAGCGGCGATACCGATCCCGCCGGACCCCGGCCCCGCGCCGATGCCCGTCCGGTCAGCAGGTATAGGCCACGGCATGCACCTCGCCCACCGGCAGACCCGGCGTCACCTTCTCGAACACAACCGTATTGGCCCCCAGCGACTTCGCGTCCGCCATGATCTTGTTGCGCACATAGCGCAGCCCTTCGTCGGCCAGGGGTCCGTAGACGCTGGGCGTCATCCGCAGGTTCGAGACATAGCGGCAGGCCGCGACCTCGCCCGCCTCGGCCGACCGCACCCCCTCGACCCCCCGGAACCCGGGGTCGTTGCAACCTGCCACCAGCGCCGCGGCGGTCATCGCCACGGCGATGCTGCGGCCCATCTTTCTGCCCACCATTGTCCTGCCTCCTGTTGCCGGCGTTTGCCCGCCGGTCACCGGGCCGCAGGATGCGCCCGAACGCGGGCCCGCCGCAAGACACCGGCGCGCGATGCACCCCCGGCAGGCGGAAGCGCACCGACCGGGCGGGCAGCGCCTCTCAGCCGAACCGCACCGCGCGCCGGTACAGCGCCCAGGTCGCGTGGCCCAGCACCGGCAGAACGACGGCAAGGCCCAGCAGCACCGGCAGCGACCCCAGCGCCAGCAGAACGGCGACGATGAACCCCCAAAGCGCGATCGTGCCCGGATTCTCGCGCGCCACCCTGACCGAGGTCACAACCGCGACCGGCAGCCCCACCGGCCGGTCGATCAGCATCGGGAACGACACCGCGCTGACGGCCAGCACCACGGCGGCGAATACGAACCCGACCGGGAACCCGATCAGGATCATCGCCCACCCGGCCTTGGTGGTCAGAACCTCGCGGAGGAAATCGGCCGCCCCGGCGGGCACCGTGTCGCCCATCGTGGCAAGCTTGATCGACCACGCCGCGACCATCCACAGGAAGAACATGCCCAACAGCATCAGCCCCAGCACCAGGATCGCCCCCAGCGACGGGTTCGACAGCACCCGGAACGCATCGCCCCAGGTCGCAGTGCCCTCGGCCTCGCGCCGCTTCGACATCTCGTAAAGCCCGACCGCCACCACCGGCCCGATCAGCGCGAACCCGGACACCAGAGGAAAGACCAGGTGAACCCACTGGTGGTTGAATGCGAACCATACCAGCACCAGGCCCGCCAGCGGATACAGCAGGCACATCGCCGCCACGTCCGTGCGCAGCGCCGCAAAGTCGTCCAGCCCCCGGCGCAGGGCAGCGCGGATGTCGGCCGTCCCGATCCGCCGCACCTCGGGCGCCACGCGCCCCTCGCTGCCCAGCGCAAGCGCATTCGCGCCCACGCCGCTTCCCGCCCGCCCAAGGACCGCTGCCCCCCAGGACAGGGGATTGCCGATTGTCTGGACCATCTCTCCGACCTCCCGTCATTGCCCGACAGGGGTCGTGACCGCCGCGCCCGGTTGCCGATCGCCCCCGGGACTCCAGGGCCACGTTCCGCCATCGCACTGGGCGCATCCTAGCACAACCGGGCCGCGAACGCGCGTGAAGATATCCGCCCTCCGGGTCACGATGCCGGGATCGCGCCTGCCCGGAGTCAGGCAGGGTCGGGGTCATGCAGGGTCGGGGTCATGCGGGGTCGGGGTCATGCGGGGTCGGGGTCATGCGGGGTCGGGGTCATGCAGGATCGGGCCCCGTCGCCGCCCCGGCGAAACCCGCCTTGCGCGGCCGCTGTGCCGCCACTCGAATGCTGCGACGGCGTAGCTACGCTGTAGCTACGCGAAAGCTACGCGGAAGCTACGCAAAAGCTACGCCCGCCACCCCGCCTTGCCCCGCACCCGCAGGCAGGCTACCACCGGCCCCTGCGGGCGCATCCTGGCCCGGGACGAGGCGCCGATGACCTTCCTTCCAGACACCCCCGTCCTGTTGGCCTTCACGCTGGCGGGCTTCATCCTGTTCATCACGCCCGGCCCCGACATGAGCCTCTGGCTCAGCCGCACGCTGATGGGGGGCACACGCGCTGGAATGGCCGCGATGCTGGGCACCTCTGCCGGATGTTGTGTGCATTCGGTGCTGGCCGCACTAGGGATATCCGCGCTGATCAATGCCTCGCCCGTCGCCTTCAACGTGATGAAGGTCGTGGGGGCGGTCTATCTGTTGTGGCTTGCGGTCCAGATGATCCGCCACGGCACCGTCCTGAACGTGGACAGGCCGCAGGGCGACGGGGCGCGCCTTCCACTTTGGCCCACCTTCCTGACCGGGCTGATGGTGAACCTGTCGAACCCCAAGGTGGTGATCTTCTTCATCACGTTCCTGCCCGGCTTCGTCTCGGCCACCGACCCGCATGTCCAGGGTAAGCTCTTGTTTCTCGGACTCTATTTCGTGGTGGTGAACCTCTTCCTCGCCGCCGCCCTGATCCAGTTCGCCGACCGCTTCGTCGCCGCGCTGAAACGCAACCCCCGCGTCCTTCGCGGCATCGACTGGCTGTTCGCCGGCGTGTTCGGGGTCTTCGCAATCACCATCCTGCGCACGCAGGCGCGGGGCTGACGCCCCCGCCCGGGCGCGTCCCTGGCGGCGATCCCCCGCCACACCCTTCGGCACCGCGCCACCCAGGCGGGTGCTGGCGATCCGCCCGCGCCGGCTGACTGTTTCCATATCGATAACAATATCAACCTTGAGCCGATGTTTTTCTGGCGAATCACAACCTATATGGTATTCTTGTTTCTCTATCTGCAACAATCAATTGGAGGACAATCGATGACCAAACCGACTTTGCACACGGGCTCCGCCACCACCTCGTTCGGCGGACACGGGCTCCCGCAGCAGCTCCTGAAGAAGCCCGCGCCGGTGCGCAAGCCGACCACCTCGTTCGGCGGCCACGGCCTTCCGCAGCTCCTGCTGAAGTAACAGGCCCCGTCGCAACCCGTCGCGAACCAACTGCGGTCGGAGGCAGTTCCGGCCGCAGCCTTGCCGACGTGCGATCCGTCGCACCGCAACATCACACTCGCACCCGCCTTGGCCCCGCCAGGGCCGGAATCCGCGCGATCACAAGGCTCCACACCAGGGGGATGAACGCCGCAAGACAGGACTGCACCGCCACCGCCGTTTCGGCATGCATCGCCAGCAGACCCGCGGTCGCGACCTGCCCGACCGCCGCGCTGATCAGGACGATCATGTAAAACCACTTCGCCGCCCCACCGATTTCGATCGCTGCCTGCCCGAGAAACTTGGGCGCAATGATATTCAGCAGGAATTCCGACGCAAAAAACATGACCGCGGCGCCGGGAATGAAATGCCAATGGTAAGCCGCAATGGCGGCGCTGAATGCGGCCGGGGCCGCCGCGAATATGAGGCGGCTGTCCGATCTTATAAGGCGCATTCCCATCCCCGCAATCAGGCCCGCCGCCGCAATCCGCGAAACGCCCAAGGAAACGCCAAGGCCGGACACGGTCGCAGCCGGCAGGAAAAGATTTGGCATGAACGACAGAAACGGAATAAGCGATCCGAAATACGCGGCGATGCAGACTACGGTCACGCGGGCCGCGACCGCAGGCGCAGGCGCAGGAACTGTCCGATCGCCCGATGCCCCGCGCCCGGTGTCCCCGCCCTCAGGCGCTGGTCGGTACAAGGCGACCGCGCACAGGGCCAGCCCGCATTGCAGCGCGGCCATCAGCCATGCGGCCGTCTCAAGCGTTCCGACCTGCACCAGCGAGCAGACCGCGATCACCGTTCCGGATATGCCCATCGAAACCGACGCGCGATGCAGAAAGCTCGCGGGCGGCCGGGCCGACCTTGCGGCGGAGATCATCCCCACGTACTGGAAAACCCCCGCGATGATTCCCAGAACGAACCAGGCACCCTGAACGGCCAGGGGCTCCGCGCGGGCGGCAATCACGGGAAAGACCGCAATCAGCAGCGCAGCCGCCAGAACCTCGCCGCGCGCCACGCCGCGCGGCCGAAGCACCGGCAACGCAAGGGATGCCACCGCCTGACCCGCGAAAAGCGCCGAGGCCGCATAGCCAAGCGACCGTAGGTCCGCCCCCCGGTCCACTTGGGCGATTCCGATGAGATACGGCAGAAGTTGCGCCGGAATGGCCCCGGCCCCCGACATAAGGTAGGTGCCGAACAGGTCACCGAAATGTCGCCCGCGCGTCATCCGGCCTGCCGATTGCGCTTGCGGATCGCCGCCCCGTACTGCCCGGCCGACTTCCTTGGTTCGGACACGCCGTCGATGCGCAGCGTCCGCCGGAGGCTTTCCCACGGAAACTGCGGGCCCGCGATGCTGTCGGCGATGCTGTCCAGACTGTCCTGCGTCCCCACCGGATCGGTCGGAACAAGTTCAACCTGGAACAGCGGAAACTCGCGCCGGATCTGTATCTCGACGCCGGTCTGCACGATCTTGATGTTGACGAACAACGGGCAGGGCTGAAACGAATCCGTTTCGACGATGGCCTCGTGGCAGTAGAAGGTCGCCGTCTTGTGGATGTTGACCAGGGGCCGCACCCGGATCCCGAAACCCGGCGCGGTCGCGACGAAGAATCCGCTCCAGATCTGCACCGTTCCAATGTCGGACAGACTGGTCAGGAAATCCGGGGCGTGGTTGCGGAACTCGGGCGGCGCGGTCTGGTTCCAGACCTCGCCGAAATCCTCGCCGAACGGACGGGAAAACAGCGGCACCCAGTCTCCGTCCTCGGCGATATAGACCTGGTACCCGTCATAGTGCAGGGAAAGGTCTTCCGGCGGAAACACATACCAGCCTCGGCTGGACGCCTGCCGCATCGCCTCGCAATATTGAAAAGCTGCCAGCGGCAGATGTCCCAGCGCCGATTTATCGGCAGGCATCGGAATTCTGGCCGTGGGATGGGCCCTGAATAGTTTAAACATGACATGACTCGACATAATGCCCGGCGTCCACGGGCTATTCGAGGAAAACACTCGCAGTATAAGTGGGCGGATGTTTTCGTGTCTAGCGGAATCCGCAGGCAAACCGGTCGGCCGCCGGACCCTGAAACCATCAGGCCGCCGCCGTCCGCAGTTTCAGAACAGGAAATACCGCTGCGCCATCGGCAATACTTCGGCCGGGGCGCAGGTCAAAAGCTCTCCGTCCGCCCGCACCTCGTAGGTTTCCGGGTCCACCTCGACCTTCGGCAAGCGGTCGTTCAGCTTCATGTCGGCCTTCCCGATCCCCCGGCAGCCCGCAACCGGCACGATGTCCTTCGCCGTCCCCAGCCGCTCGCCGATCCCGTTCTCCACTCCCGCCCGGCTGACGAACACCACCGCCGACCGCTCGACTGACCGGCCATAGGCCCCGAACATCGGGCGCGCATGCACCGGCTGCGGCGTGGGGATCGAGGCATTGGGGTCGCCCATCTGCGCGGCGACAATGGTGCCGCCGATCAGAACCATGTCGGGCTTGACCCCGAAGAAGGCGGGCGACCACAGGACCAGATCGGCGCGCTTGCCTTCCTCGATGCTTCCCACCTCGCGCGAAAGACCATGCGCAATGGCCGGATTTATCGTGTATTTCGCCACATAGCGGCGGGCGCGCAGGTTGTCGTTGGCCCCCATCTCTTCGGCCAGCCGCCCGCGCTGCACCTTCATCTTGTGCGCCGTCTGCCAGGTGCGCGTGATGACCTCGCCCACGCGCCCCATCGCCTGGCTGTCGGACGAGATGATGCTCATCGCGCCCATGTCGTGCAGGATGTCCTCGGCGGCGATCGTCTCCTTGCGGATACGCGACTCGGCGAAGGCCACGTCCTCGGGCACCTTCTGGTCCAGGTGATGGCAGACCATCAGCATGTCCAGATGCTCCTCCAGCGTGTTCACGGTGTAGGGCATCGTGGGGTTGGTCGAGGACGGGATCACGTTCGGGAACCCCACCACCTTCAGGATGTCGGGCGCATGGCCCCCGCCCGCGCCCTCGGTGTGGAAGGCGTGGATGGTGCGCCCGCCGATGGCCTTCAGCGTGTTCTCGACGAAGCCCGACTCATTCAGCGTGTCGGTGTGGATCATCACCTGCACGTCCATCTCGTCCGCCACCGTCAGGCAGCAGTCGATGGCGGCGGGGGTCGTGCCCCAATCCTCGTGCAGCTTCAGCGCGCAGGCCCCGGCCGCGACCTGTTCGCGCAAACCGCCGGGCAGCGACGCGTTGCCCTTGCCCGCAAAGGCCAGGTTCATCGGAAACGCATCCGCCGCCTGGATCATCCGGCCAATATGCCAGGGGCCGGGGGTGCAGGTGGTCGCCAAGGTTCCGTGCGCCGGGCCGGTACCGCCGCCCAGCATGGTCGTCAGCCCGGAATAGAGCGCATCGTCGATCTGCTGGGGGCAGATGAAGTGGATATGCGCGTCGATCCCCCCCGCCGTCAGGATGCGCCCCTCGCCCGCGATGGCCTCGGTGCCCGGGCCGACGACGATGGTGACACCCGGCTGCACGTCGGGGTTGCCCGCCTTGCCGATCTTCGCGATGCGCCCGTCCTTCAGGCCCACATCGGCCTTGTAGATGCCGGTCCAGTCCAGGATCAGCGCATTGGTGATGACCGTATCCACCGCCCCTTCCGCGCGGGACCGCTGCGACTGCCCCATCCCGTCGCGAATGACCTTGCCGCCGCCGAACTTCACCTCCTCGCCATAGGTGGTCAGGTCGCGCTCGACCTCGATGATGATCTCGGTATCGGCCAGCCGCACCCGGTCGCCCGTGGTGGGGCCGTACATGTCGGCATAGGTGGCGCGGGAAATGCGGGCGGGCATGGCGTGTCCTTCTCAGCAGGTGACGGCCGAGCGGCGGTTGTCAGGGGAACGGCGATGAGGGTTGTGCCGGGTCAGCCGACTTTCGGCCCCAGCCGCGTCAGGCGCTTGACGTTGGCCTTGGTCCTGCGCCGCACAGGTGCCGCCGCCGCGCGCGCCACAGCCACCGGCGATGCGCCCCGCGCCATCGCCGAGGCGGCCCCCATCCCGGCCTCGGCCAGCGCGGCCTGCTTTTCGGTGACCATCCGCAGGCTTTCGCCGGGGGCGACCGACCAGCCCCCCATCATCCCCATGACGCGCATGGCCACGACCATGTTCGCCTCGACCGCGATCGCGGCCGAGGTCACACCCAGCATCCAAAGGTCGAGCGGTGTCGCGGTGCGGCGCATCGGGGGTCACGTCCTGTCGCTGGGAACGGTCATGCATGTAGACGGGGATCACAACGCCCCCATGACAAGCGCGTTGAAGCCGTAAACGTTCCGGTCGCCGCGAAACGGGACAAGCCGAACCTCGCGCATCTGCCCCGGCTCGAACCGCATCGCGGTGCCGGCGGGCAGGTCCAGCCGCTTGCCCTCGGCCTCGGCCCGGTCGAAGGCAAGGCCCGCGTTCGCCTCGGCGAAGTGGAAATGGCTGCCCACCTGCACGGGCCGGTCGCCGGTGTTGGCGACGACCATCACCGTCACGGGCAGCCCCGCATTGATTTCGATCTCGCCCTCGGCGGGGATGATCTCGCCGGGGATCATCGCCCAGCCCCGCGCCGCATCGCGATGCCAAGCGCCACCGCCACGGCGGCAAGTCCGGCGGTGATGGCCAGCGCGGGCGACGGCTCGACAATCACCCCAAGGTCGGTATGGACATGCGGTGCGGCGGCCTCATGCGCCCGCGCCGGAAGGGCGAACGCGGGGGCCAGGGTCAGCGCGATGGCGGCGATTCGGGTCATGGGCGCTCCTCAGCGGATCGGGTGGTGGACGGTGACAAGCTTGGTGCCGTCGGGGAACGTCGCCTCGACCTGCACGTCATGGATCATCTCGGCGATCCCCTCCATGCACATCTCGCGCGTGACGACATGCGCGCCCGCCTCCATCAGGTCGGCGACCGACCGCCCGTCGCGCGCGCCTTCGACGACGAAGTCGGTGATCAGCGCAATGGCCTCGGGATGGTTCAGCTTCACCCCCCGCTCCAGCCTGCGGCGGGCGACGATGGCGGCCATCGCCACCAGAAGCTTGTCCTTTTCACGGGGCGAGAGGTTCATGCGCGGATATCCAAGGGCCAGGTCCTCATATCTGCCAGACGCGCGGCAGGGGCGCACCCCGGCGCAAGACGTGCAGGGCCGCTGCCACCTTCCGGCGCAGGGTGAGCCCGTCCTGTGCCGCAAGGCGAACGGCACAGCGCCCGTCCCACCCCGATACGCCCGCATCTGGCCCAAGCGCCGCGCGCAGGGCCCCCACCGCGTCTTCGGCCCCCTGATCGACCAGCCACAGCACCCCTATCGCGCGGTCCCCGGCCAAAAGCGCAGGCCGCGCGACCAAGGTATCATCCTCCAGCCGGAACGCGTCGATCACCACCGGAACGCCGCCCCGCCAGACCTCGCGCCGGTCGGTCAGCGCGACGCGACGCACTGTCTCGCCCATCGCCGCACGGCCAAGGACCAGCGACTCGGCCATCAGCACCCGCGCCCCCGGCCCAAGATCGGCGCGTGTGGTGCGCGTCAGCGCCGCGCCGTCGAACAGGATCGTCTCCTGCGGCAACCAGTCGAGGCTTGCGCCTGCCCCCAGCGTCAGGCGCACCTCCATCGCTGCCGCACCCCCTGCGCTGCGATAGGCGCGCTCGGCAGTTTGCGTTGCCGCCACTGCGGCGGCCCCGGGGCCAAGGTCGACCGCAAAGGACAGCCGGTCCCCCCCGGTCAGCCCGCCTGCGGTGTTCAGGAACACGACCTCGGGCACGGCCCGATGCACATCGGGCAGGAACGCCTTCGCCGACCCCGCCTGCGCCAGCCGCTCCAGCCGGGTCCGCCCGCCGTCCCGCGACAGCGCCACCCGTGCCGAACCCCGCGCACGCTGAAACCCGGCCGGATCGGCAGGCGTCAGGGCACGGGCGGGACCAAGGTCGAGCATGGGGACAGAGCTACCCGCCCCCGCCGCGCCCGTCACTTCGCGGACGGCTCTGTCACGCCCTGCGCACCGGACCGCCCGGAAACGCCGCAAATCCGGGCACCTCCGCCCGGTTTTCAGGCAGCATGCAAACGCCTCCGACCGGACCGGCCCAGGCACAGGCCCGCGCACAGGCCCGATCCCGCGCCCCCCCCCCGCAAAGACAGCCCCATCTTCTGTCCGAAAATATCCCGGTGGGGGGGGCGAGCGAAGCGAGCGGGGGCGAGGCAGAGCCTGCCCCCCTGCCACGCCGCCCCAAGGCACTGACGCACAAGGTCCGCCACACCCGCTCTGGCCATCGCCCCGCCCTCAGGTGTATCGGGGGGCCATGACGCACCCGACCCCGCACCGCCTGACGATCCCCCGCCCTGACGACATGCACCTGCACCTGCGCGACGGCGCGATGCTGGCCGCCGTCCTGCCGGAAAGCGCCCGCCACTTCGGCCGCGCCATCATCATGCCGAACCTGGTGCCCCCCGTCGTCACGGCCAAGGACGCCGCCGCCTACCGCGACCGCATCCTTGCGGCGCTGCCGAACGGCGCGGACTTCACCCCCCTGATGACGCTCTACCTGACCGAGGGCACCGACGCGGGTGACGTCGCCGCCGCCCATGCCGACGGCCTCATCCACGCGGTGAAGCTCTACCCCGCCGGGGCCACCACGAACTCCCATTCCGGCGTCCGCGACTTCGCCGCCGTCCAGCCGGTGCTCGACCGTATGGCCGAAATCGGCCTGCCGCTCTGCGTCCACGGCGAGGTCACGGACCCCGGCGTCGATATCTTCGACCGCGAGGCGGTGTTCATCGACACCGTGCTCGACCCCCTCCGCCGCCGCACGCCCGGCCTGCGCGTGGTGATGGAACACATCACCACCGCCGAGGGCCTCGCCTATGTCCGCGCCAACACAGGCGAGATGGGGGGCACGATCACGGTCCACCACCTGATCCTGAACCGCAACCACATCCTCGCCGGCGGCATAAGGCCCCACTACTACTGCCTGCCCGTGGCCAAGCGCGAACAGCACCGCCTGGCCCTGCGACAAGCTGCAACCTCGGGCGAGGCCCCCTTCTTCCTCGGCACCGACAGCGCCCCCCATCCCGACCGGCTGAAGGAACACCCCTGCGGCTGCGCGGGCTGCTTCACCGCCACGAACGCCCTGTCAATCCTGGCCGAGGTGTTCGAACAGGACGGCGCGCTTGACCGGCTGGCCAACTTCACCTCCCGCAACGGCGCGTGGTTCTACGGCCTGCCCGTGTCCGACCGCACCCTCACGCTGGAACGTGCCGCCCCTGACCACCCGGCGAAGATCACCGCAGGCGGCGAAACCGTCACCGTCTTCGACCCGATGATGCCGCTTCACTGGCGTGTCGCCGACTGAAAGGCCCCCCCGCATGATCCCCGCCTCCTTCCCCCCCGCCGCCGAGATCGCCCGCCTGACCGCCCGCGCGCTGCTGGACATCAAGGCCGTCCACTTCAACGCGACGACGCCCTTCACCCTCGCCTCGGGCCTGCCCTCGCCCACCTACATCGACTGCCGCCGCATCATCAGCTTCCCGCGCGTGCGGTCCGTCCTGATGGACTTCTTGACCGTCACGGTCATGCGCAACGCGGGGATTGAGGCCTTCGACAGCGTCGCGGGGGGCGAGACGGCGGGCATTCCCTTCGCGGCGCTGGTGGCCGAACGCATGGCCCTGCCGATGACCTACGTCCGCAAGAAGCCCAAGGGCTATGGCCGCAACGCCCGCATCGAGGGCGCGATGGGCGAGGGCGACCGGGTGCTCCTGATCGAGGATCTGGCCACCGACGGCGGCTCGAAGCTCAGCTTCGTGGACGCGATCCGCGACACCGGGGCCACCTGCGCCCACACCGCCGTCATCTTCTACTACGGCATCTTCCCGGAAACGCTGCCCAACCTGGCCAAGGCGGGGGTCACGCTGCACCACCTCTGCACCTGGTGGGACGTGCTGGCCGAGGCACGCGAATCGAACGCCTTCGATTCTGCCACATTGGCCGAGGTCGAGGCCTTCCTGACCGCCCCCCGCGCCTGGCAGGACGCGCGCAAACCGGGCTGACGCCGGGGCAACACCGGGTGCCCCGCCCCGGCAGCGCCTCATCCCGCGCACACACACTCTTGCGCACCCCTACATGTTGACAGACGCGCCCCCTGGGGCGCAAACTCTGCCCCCGTCCCTTTGTCCACAGGCCATCCACATGGATATACAAGTTGCGCCTCGCGCGGGACTGCGGCTATTGGCAGGCCCAAGACGGGGGAAAAAATGACCGACGTGGCGACCATTCGCCCGGTGCGTGAGGTGCCGGGAAAAGATCACTTTTCGAACAATTCACTGACTGCACCGCTGGCCGACACGCTGCCGCACAACATCGAGGCGGAACAGCAGCTTCTCGGCGCGATCCTGACCAACAACGACATCTACGACCGCATCGCCGCTGTCGTCCGGTCGGACCACTTCTTCGACCCTGTCCATGCCCGCATCTTCGAAGTGGCCGTCGCCCGCATCACCAAGAACGCGCTCGCCTCGCCCGTCACGCTGAAGGCGTTCCTCGAGGATGACCCGGGCCTCCGCGAACTCGGCGGCCCCGCCTACCTGGCCAGGCTGGCCGGCAGCGCCAGCGCCTCCTTCGCGGCGCGCGATTACGCCCAGATGATCTACGACCTCGCCGTCCGGCGCGAACTGATCCGGCTGGGGCAGGACATCTCGGCCCGCGCCCAGACCGTCAGCGTCGAGGATGACCCCAAGGAACAGATCGTCGCCGCCGAACAGGCGCTCTACGGGCTGGCCGAACAGGGCCACGCCGAACGCGGCTTCGTCAGCTTCCTCAAGGCCGTGACCGAGGCCGTGAACGTCGCCAACGCCGCCTACCAGCGCGACGGGGGGCTGGCAGGCATCTCGACCGGCCTTGCCGACCTCGACCAGAAACTCGGGGGCCTCCACAAGTCGGACCTGCTGATCCTCGCGGGCCGCCCCTCGATGGGCAAGACGGCGCTGGCCACCAACATCGCCTTCAACATCGCCAAGGCGCACAAGAGGGGCCGCCGCCCCGACGGTACCGAAGGCAGCGTGAACGGCGGCGTGGTGGGCTTCTTCTCGCTCGAAATGTCCGCCGAACAACTCGCCGCCCGCATCCTCTCTGAAGCCTCCGAGGTCTCCTCCGAACAGATCCGCCGCGGCGACATGACGGATGCCGAATTCCGCCGCTTCGTCGAGGCCGCGAAGGCGCTGGAATCCTGCCCCCTCTACATCGACGACACGCCCGCCCTGCCGATCAGCCAGCTTGCCGCCCGTGCCCGGCGGCTGAAGCGCACGCACGGCCTCGACGCCCTGTTCGTCGACTACCTCCAGCTTGTCCGCCCCGCCACCGCCAAGGACAGCCGCGTGAACGAGGTGAGCGAGATCACCCAGGGCCTGAAGGCCATCGCCAAGGAACTCGACGTTCCCGTGATCGCGCTCAGCCAGCTGTCGCGCCAGGTCGAAAGCCGAGACGACAAGCGCCCGCAACTCAGCGACCTCCGCGAATCCGGGTCGATCGAACAGGACGCCGACGTGGTGATGTTCGTCTTCCGCGAAGAATACTACCGCGAGCGCGAGAAGCCCGGCGACCATGACCTTGAAGGCATGGCCAAGTGGCAGGAAATCATGGAAAAGGTCCACGGCCGCGCCGAAGTCATCATCGGCAAGCAGCGCCACGGCCCCATCGGGTCGGTGGACCTGAGCTTCGAGGGCCGCTTCACCCGTTTCGGCAACCTCGTGAAGCCCTGGCAGCAGGCCACGGGCGGGGACGACTTCCGTTGACAGGGCGCGCGGGGCAGGCGATGCCCGGCGCATGACCAGCGGCAGCGACGAGTCAGTCACAGGCAGACCCGCCCACAGCGCGGAACGGCGCGCGCCCGACGCTGCGCCGCAGGCGCAAGAGCCGACCCCGCAGGACAATCGGCGCGACCATCCGCGCGACCGCCCCGAATGGCTGGACATGCTGTCCGACTTCGGCCTTGCCATCCGGCCCTTCACGCCGTTCGTCATGTCGGTCCTGGTCTTCGCGGGCGGCCTTGCGCTGATGCTGTCCGGCTCGGTCCCTGAAACCGGCAGCCGCACCCGCATCCTGCGCGATATCCTGCCCCTGCCCTTCGAAGAGGCGTCCCACCTGTCGGCCAGCCTTGCCGGGCTCGCGCTTCTGGTCATCGCCCGAGGTCTGTACCGGCGCATGGCGGTGGCCCGCCTGGCGGCGACGGCGCTGCTGCTGGCAGGGGCCGCGTTCTCGCTGGTCAAGGGTCTGAACTGGGAAAACGCGATCCTTCTTGGCGCTATTGCCGCGATCCTCACGCTGGCGCGGGCCGAGTTCTTCCGACGCGGCGACTGGCGCGAATTCCGCCCCGGCCGCCGTTGGCTCGTCGTGGTGGCGCTGGCCGTGGTGGCGGTGACCGTCACCGGCATGATCGTGCACTCCAACGTCGGTTACCGCAGCGAGCTTTGGTGGAAATTCGCCTGGTCGGGCGACGCGCCACGATTCATGCGGGCCTCCTTCGCGCTGGCCGCGGTCGTGGCGGCGCTGGCCATCGACCATCTGCTGAACGGCCCCCAGCCCTACAAGCGCGTGCGCCGCCCGGTGCCCGACGCGGTGCGCCGCCTGGTCGCCGACTGCCCGGTCAGCGCGCGGCACCTGGCGCTGCTGGGGGACAAGGATTTTCTGGTCGCGCCCGAAGGCAACGCCTTTCTGATGTACGCCGTCTCGCGCAGAAGCTGGGTCTGCCTCGGCGGTCCCGTGGGCGACGAGGCAGCGGGCGAGCGGCTTGTGTGGTCCTTCATCGAGATGGCGGACCGTGCGGCCGGGCGGCCGGTCTTCGCCGCTGTCCCGCGCGAACGCATCGGCGCGCTTCTGGACCTGGGTCATGCCATCGTGAAGATGGGCGAGGTCGCGCGCGTCAACCTGTCGACGTTCCGGATGGAAGGTGCCGCGCGCAAGGACCTGCGCTACGCCCGCGCCCGCGCCGCGCGCGACGGCCTGACCTTCGCCATCCTGCCCGCGGCCGACGTGCCCGGCGCGATGGACGAATTGCGTGCCGTGTCCGACGCCTGGCTGCAGACGCGCAAGGGGCGCGAGAAGGGCTTTGCCCTGGGCTTCTTCGACCCCGACTATCTGGCACAGTTCGACCACGCCGTGATGCGCCGAGACGGGCGGATCGTGGCCTTCGCCAACCTGTTCCGGGGCGCGCAAGAGGAAATGTCCATCGACCTGATGCGCCACCTGCCCGGCCAGTCGCCCGTGCTGATGGACGCGCTGATGACCGAGATCATCCTCTATGCCCAGGGCGAGGGCTATGCCTGGTTCAGCCTGGGTGCAGCACCCCTGTCGGGCCTGACCGACCACCGCCTTGCGCCATTGTCGTCGCGGGTCGGTGCGCTCGTCTACCGCCACGGGGCCGAGTTCTACAGCTTCGGGGGCCTGCGCGCCTTCAAGGAAAAGTTCGATCCGGTCTGGACGCCCCAGTACCTGACCTGCCCCGGATCGCGCTCGATCCTGCAGGCGATGCTGGACCTCGCCGCCCTGACCACCCGGCGGCGGGAAGACGACGGATGAAATTCCCATCGCCGAAAGGCCCGCGTGCGGCCGGATTCCGTTGCCGCCCGCAGGTCGGGGCAGGCCCTGACCCCGCCCTTCCGTCACGGTCGTTAACCACCTGCCCGCCAGCCGCGCGTATGGCAGGGTGCCATACAGGTGCCATACGCTTGCCATACGTTCCCTAACGCGCCGTTAGGCACCCTTAATCCGGCGTCCGCAGGGGGTTGCGCACCCCAGCGCGGCCCTTTATCTGGCGCCATGACAACTGCCCAGCCCGCCCACCAGCGCCTGCTCATCATCGACTTCGGGTCGCAGGTCACCCAGCTGATCGCCCGCCGCCTGCGCGAGCTGAACGTCTACTGCGAAATCCACCCCTTCAACCGCGTCGATGACGCTTTCCTGCGGGCCTTCGCGCCCCGGGCCGTCATCCTCTCCGGCGGCCCCGCCTCGGTGTTCGAGGACGGCGCGCCCCTGCCGCCGATGTCGGTTTTTTCCCTTGGCGTTCCGATACTTGGCATCTGCTACGGCCAGCAGGCGATGATGCACTTGCTGGGCGGCCGGGTCGAACGGGGCCACGGCACCGCCGAGTTCGGCCGGGCCTTCGTGACCCCCACCGCCGACCGCCTGCCGCTCCTCGACGGCTGGTTCGAGGGCCCCGAAAGCGGTGGCCGCGAGCAGGTCTGGATGTCCCACGGCGACCACGTGTCGAAGATCGCCCCAGGCTTCCACGTCTACGGCACTTCGCCCAACGCCCCCTTCGCCATCACCGCCGACCCTGCCCGCCGCTTCTTTGCTGTCCAGTTCCACCCCGAGGTGCACCACACCCCGAAAGGCGCGAAGCTCTACGAAAACTTCGTCCGCCTTGCCGGCTTCACCGGCGACTGGACGATGGGCGCCTACCGCGAGGAAGCGATCCGCAAGATCCGGGAACAGGTCGGCAACGCCAAGGTGATCTGCGGCCTCTCAGGCGGGGTCGACAGCTCCGTCGCGGCCGTCCTGATCCATCAGGCCATCGGCGACCAGCTGACTTGCGTCTTCGTCGATCACGGCCTTCTGCGGCTGAACGAGGCACAAGATGTTGTGGCCATGTTTCGAGACACCTACAACATCCCGTTGATCCACGCCGACGAAAGCGCCCTTTTCCTCGGCGCGCTCGAAGGCGTCAGCGACCCCGAGGTGAAGCGCAAGACCATCGGCAGGCTCTTCATCGACGTCTTCCAGAAACACGCCGCCGAAGTCGGCGGGGCGACGTTCCTGGCACAAGGCACGCTCTACCCCGATGTCATTGAAAGCGTTAGCTTTTCCGGTGGCCCCTCGGTCACCATCAAGTCGCACCACAATGTCGGGGGCCTGCCGGAAAAGATGGGCCTCAAGCTCGTCGAACCCCTCCGCGAGCTCTTCAAGGACGAGGTCCGCGCCCTTGGCCGCGAGCTTGGCCTGCCCGCCAGCTTCATCGGCCGCCACCCCTTCCCCGGCCCCGGCCTCGCCATCCGCTGCCCCGGCGAGATCACGCAGGAAAAGCTTGCGATCCTCCGCCAAGCGGACGCCGTCTACATCGACCAGATCCGCAAGCACGGTCTCTACGACGCCATCTGGCAGGCCTTCGCCGCGATCCTGCCGATGAAGACCGTGGGCGTGATGGGCGACGGGCGCACCTACGACTACGCCGTAAGCCTCCGCGCCGTGACCAGCGTCGATGGCATGACCGCCGACTACTACCCCTTCACCCACGACTTCCTCGGCGAAACCGCGACCCGCATCATCAACGAGGTGCGCGGCGTGAACCGGGTGTTCTACGACGTGACCTCGAAGCCGCCGGGGACGATCGAACTGGAATAGCGGCGCGCAACGTCGCGCCTTGGGTCTCGGCCGCCCGGGGAATTGCGGCGCTAACTCAGCGCGGCTACGGCTGTTTCAATCAGCTTGGCAACGCTGCGCACCTTGGCCTGCGCCGCGATCTGTTCGGGCACAACCAGCCACGCCTCCAGAACGAAGGGGGCGGATGCGGTCGGTACCGGCACAAGGGTCGGGTCGTGGCGTGCGATGAAGTCGGGAAGGGCCGAGATGCCAAGCCCGGCGCGAACCGCCCTGAGGTGGCCGTCCAAGGTTGTCAGGCTCAGCGCGGCGGGCCCCTCGTGGCAGCCCCTCAGCCACCGCGCAAGCCCGATCTCGGCAAAGGTCCCTGCCCAGCCAAGGTAGCGCGCGGGCGTGTCCGCGTCGTCCGAAGCGGCGCGGTAGAGAGAAAAGCCGATGACGCCGACCTTCCGGATCCGCAGCGGCCCGCGCGCGGGGCGGTGGAACCGGAGCGCGATCGTTTCCGCGTCATCGGTCAGGCGCAGCGCCTCGGGCGAGGCGTCGATTTCGACCGCGATGTCCGGGTTCCGGGCAACGAAAGCGGGAAGCGCCGGAAGCAGAATCCAGTTCGCGGCGAGTTCGGTCGTCGCAACCCGCACGCGGCCGCCGGGCACGCGATCACGCGCGGCGACGCGCCGCGTCCCCTCATCGATCAGCAGTTCGGCCTCGCGGGTCGAGCGCAGAAGCTCGGCTCCCTCGGCGGTCAGCTGATGGCCTTCGCGGCGGCGCAGGAACAGCATCGTGCCAAGGGCGGTCTCAAGCGCCTTCACCCGACGAAGGACGGTCACCTGACTGGTGCCCAGCCGTGCCGCCGCGCGCCCCAGGTTCAGCGCCTCTGCCAGCGCCGTGAAATGCCGCAGGTCTTCCCAGTCGATCCTGTCCATCGACAAATTCGTAATGCAGTTTTGCACTCCCGTCGATTGCTCGTTGGCCCCGCGCTCCGCTACCCATCTGCAGGAAAAGAAGGAGACGGCGATGCCTGACATCGAAATCATCAGTCACCCGCTTTGCCCGCATGCGCAGCGGCTCGTGATCGTGGGGCTTCTGGGTGGCAAGCGCCCGAATGTCGACTACACGATGACCTACATTCCCTACGCGGTCTTTCCGCAGATGCTTGCCGAAATCTCGCCGCGCACCAGGGATGTCCCGGTAATGCGGTTCGATGGCCAGCTCGTCTCGGACAGTGTCGATGCCATCGCCGAATACATGAACGGCATGCTCGGCCTCAGCCTGCTGCCGGACGACCCGGCCGAGCGGCTGAAGGTCCGCGGCGGTGAACGGCTGGTGGCCGACGGCCTGCAGCAGTTGCGCGGTGTCTTCACCGCCAGGGATCAGGCCGGCCTCGATATTGCGCTGGACGGGTTCTTCACCGCGCTTGGTGCGATCGAGGCGCGCCTTGACGGATCGGTCGATCCGGGCGCGCTGACGCACCTGGGGTACGTCGCGCTGGCCCCGATCGGCTCGCTCGTCAGCCAGTTTGCGCTTCTGCGGTCGCATCCCCGCTGGAACGACCTGCCCAAGGTCAAGGCACGCATCCACGCGGCCAGCGATCACCCCCTGGTCAACCAGGCGCGGTGCCCGAACTACCGGGAAGAATTCGGCGGGTTTTTCAAGATGACGGGTTCCGCATTCGCGGACCTGGCAAGCGAACGTTAGGGAGGCAGATGATGCTGACACTGACCCGCCGATCGGCCGTTGCCGCTCTGCTGTTGTCCGCCGCGACACCCCTGCTTGCGCAATCGTCACAGCCTTTGGCGATGACGATCCTTGTCTACGAGGCGGGACCCGCTTGGAAAGCCGGACGACCCGTTGTCGAACAGGACCTCGGGCCGCATCTGGGCTACATCGCTGACGGCTTTTCCGCCGGTGCGGTCATCGCGTACGGAACCGAAGACAGCACGTCGGTCGTCCGGGGCTACTACATCCTGAAGACCAGTGACGCGAAGGATGTCGAGGCCTTTGTCGCGTCCGACCCCGGCATCCGTTCCGGCGTGCTGACGCGGGCCGAGACTCATGCCTGGCAGGTCGTGCTGAACGGATTTGCGCCGCAGGATGATGGGCAATCTTATGCGATCCTGCGGATGAAACCCGGCGCGAACTGGGTCGCTGGTAAGTCGCTGACCGAGCAGGATATCGGTGCCCATTTCCAGTACATGACCGACAACGCCAAGACCGGTCTGGTCATCGCGGCCGGGCCCGACGCCAGCGGCCAGGAAGGGTGGTACGTGCTGCATGGAGAGAAGGCGGCGATGGACGCACTGGTGGCGGACGATCCCGCCGTGAAGTCGGGGCTTCTCAAGCCCGTCCTCGCAGGCTGGAATGTGATCGCCCTTCAGGCGACCCATTGACTTTGCTGCTTGGGTCGGCGACTCACGCGTCAGGGCGCTGGGCCGCAGTTTCCGTCTTGCGCCGCGTGACCTTGCCCGCTCGGGGCGATCTTACTGGAATGCACGGCTCTTGATCCGCCTGCGCGGCCAGCTCCGTTGCCTGACCGACGACCAGCGGGTCGCCGTCCTGAGCCATATGGCCGAACACAGCCGCCTCAGCCGTGCCGAACCCGGTTGCCTTCTGTTCGACATCGCGGAAACCGACGACCCGATGACGTTCGAGGTCATCGAAACCTTCCGCGACCGCCCCAGCTTCGAGGCCCACCAGACCCGCACCCGCGCCAGTCGCTGGTTCGCCGCCACCCGTGGCGCGCTGCGGGATTTCATGGTCGAGGAAGTGGCCGACTGAGGCGCGCCTCGCTGCCCCGCCGCCCGTCAGATCCAGCGCCGGACCCGCGCGCGGTAGTCTGCGTAATCCGCCCCGAACTTCGCCGCCATCGCGCGTTCCTCGGGGATGATCTGCAGCCGGGTGATCCAGGCCACGAATGCCACCGGACCCAGCCAGACCGCCCATCCGCCCAGCCAGACCGCGATCCCCGACAGGATCAGCACCATGCCAAGATACATCGGGTTCCGGGTGAACCCGAACGGCCCTTTGGTGACCAGTTTCGACGCTGCGTTCACGTTCACCGGGTTGATCGTCGTCCCGGTGCGGCGGAACAGCCGGGCCGCTGGAACGACAAGGGCCAGCCCGGCCAGCAGCACCAGGACGGCCACCCCGACCTGCACGCCATGCCAGGTCGGGTCGGCCGCAACCGCTGTCGCCGCGCCCGGCCCGGCCAGCCGCCATGCGGCCATCACGCCCGCGATCAACAGCACCAGAACCGGCGGCGGAACCCGTGTCTCAAGCCTTTGCATGCCAAGCCCTTTCCTGTAGCCGACGCGCCGTCACGCCATCACGCGCCGAAGGGCGATGGACTGGGCCCCCGGCGCGGCCATTGCATTCCCCGCCCCGCCGTTCGCCCCGCCGTTCGCCCCGCCATCCACCCCATGTTCGGCCCGCCAGCGTGCGTCGTCAACCGACAGGCTCGGGGCGGCGGGCGCAGGGAACTGCATCTGCCGGTCCCAGCGGTCAAGGTCGTAGCCGGGCTTCAGGGGCGCCACCAGGAAACTGGCCATCGCGGCAAGCCTGCGCAGCGGCGTGACTTTGGCGAAGGGTTGCGCGGCGTAGCGGCGGGCGATCGTTTCGAAGGTTTCCGCCTTCGCGCCGCCGATCCGCTCCACCACATCCGTGACGCCGCCACCCACCGAAAACCCGCCGCCGACCATGTCCGCAAGGTAGTGCCGGTAGCCCGACAGAATCATGGGGTCGATCCCCTGCGACCGCGCGATCTTCACGAACAGCCAGAACGGCAGATCGACCGGCCGCACCTGCCGCCCGATGGCGCGGGCGACCGCCGCGGCCATGCCCCGGCCGTCCAGCAGCTCGGGCCCTGTCGGCCGGTAGGTCTGCCCGGCATGGGGGGCCGGGTCGGCAAGTACGGCGGCGGCGACCCGCGCGATATCCTCGTTCGACACGGGCGCGGCACGGCCCAGCCCGGACAGCACCGGGAAGACGCCCATCAGCGTCGCCACGTCAATCACCCGCAGGAAGTTGTCGGCGAAGAACCCCGGGTTCAGAACCGTCACCGCGACCCCGTCCAGTCCCGCGAACAGCCGATCCGCAAGCCAGACCTGCCGCGTCATGGCCGAGGGGTGGTGGCGGTGCGACAGCCATTGGCTGAGGTGGACGACCGATTCCAGCCGCGCCTCGCGCGCGGCATCGGTGAAGGCCACCGCCGACTGGATCATGTGCGGATGGTAAACCGGCACGAAGTAGGCCCGCTGCACCCCCTTCAAGGCGTCGTGCACCTGGTCGGGGTCGAACAGGTCGGCGACGACCGTCTGCGCCCCAAGCGACTCCAGCCCGCGCGCCCGCGCATCTTGACCGCGCACCACCGCCCGAACCGGAAACCCCTGCTCCAGCAACAACCGCACCAGGGCACCGCCCGTGTTTCCCGTGGCACCCGTCACAAGGATGGTCGGCTTCGACATCTCCGTCTCCTTTCCAGCGTCACAGCGGCGCTTAGATGATTCTTGTCATCTATTTGGATGACGACTATCATCTAAAGTCAATCCGAATTCCGAAATGCCCCGCCGATGCGTCAGTCCCGCGAACACAAGGAACAGACCCACCGCCACATCGTCGCCACGGCAGCGCGGATGCTGCGCGAGGGCGGCATCGAGGCGACCGGCCTGGTTCCGGTCATGAAGGCCGCGGGCCTGACGCATGGCGGGTTCTACCGCCACTTCAGCTCGAAGGACGCGCTGGGGGCCGCCGCGATCCGCTCAGCCTTCGACGAGTTCCTCGGCCCGATGGAAGCCGAGGCCGATCCCGACGTCCGCACCCAACGGATCGAGGACTATCTGGCGCTCTACCTGTCGGACCTCCACATCGCCAATCCCGGCCGGGGCTGCCCGATCGCTGCGCTCGGGCAAGAGGCCTCACGCCTGACCGGCCCCGCCCGGCAGGCGTTCGAAGACGGCATCGCCCGGACAGTGGCGCTGATGGACGGCCGCCGCGCGGACCTGGCCCCCCCCGGCTATTCCGGGGCGCTCGCACTCGCCATTCTGGCCGGGGCCGTGTCCCTTGCACGGTCCGCCGACGCAGCAACGGCAGCGCACGCCGTGGCGGGTGCCCGCGCGGCCTTGCGGATCGGGGCACAGCCGGTCGTGTGACGGGCACAAGTGCTCTCTGGCCTAGGGCACATCCGCCCGCTAGGCAGGGGGCATGTCCAACCGACTCGGCCAGACCTTCCTGTTCCGACACCGCGACTTCGGCCTGTTCTGGCTGGCGATGCTGCTTGTCAACCTGGCTGTCCAGATCGAGGCCGTCACCCTGGGTTGGCAAGTCTATGCCCTTGGCCGCCAGACCCGGACGATCGAGGAAAGCGCCTTCCTTGTCGGGATGGTCGGCCTTGTGCAGTTCCTGCCACTCGCCGTCCTGTCCCTGTTTGCGGGTGGAACCGCCGACAGGCACAGCCGCCGGATGATCGTGCAGGTCGCGCTCGGGGTCGAGATCCTCTGCGCCGCCGGGCTTATGGGCGTGGCACTCAGCCCTGCGCCCGACCTTCGGCTGGTCTTCGTCATTGCCGCCGTCTTCGGTGGCGCTCGCGCCTATCTGAACCCGGCTGCAACATCGATCGTGCCGATGCTGGTGCCCCGTGCCGACATGCCCCAGGCCATATCGCTCAAGTCGCTGTCCTGGCAGGGTGCCGTCATCGTCGGCCCCTGGATCGGTGGCCTTATGGTCGCGGCCTCGCCCGCAGCCGCCTATGGCACGGGGGCCGCGCTTTACGCGGCGGGTTTCGCGATCAACCAGATGATGCGCACCCCCACCACCCCCGAACGCCAGCCTGGCCACCCGCTGCGCCAGATCGCCGAGGGCCTTACTTACGTCTGGCACAACAAGATCATCTTCGGCGCGATGTCGCTGGACCTCTTCGCGGTCCTTCTTGGCGGGGCGACCGCCCTGTTGCCCGCCTTCGCCTCGGACGTGCTGAATGTCGGCCCCGAGGGCTTCGGCCTGCTGCGCTCGGGCCCCGCCGTCGGCGCGCTTCTGATGGCCGCCGCCCTCAGCCGCTGGCCGCTGAAGCGCAAGGCCGGCGTGCGGATGTTCCTCGCCGTCGCCGGCTTCGGCCTGGCCACCATCGTCTTCGCGCTCTCGCGCTCGATGTGGCTCTCCCTGCTGGCACTTGCCGCCCTTGGCGCGGCCGACATGATCTCGGTCTATGTCCGCCAGACGCTGGTGCAGATCGTCACGCCCGACCACATGCGGGGGCGCGTGTCGTCGGTCTCGGGCCTGTTCATTTCGGGCTCGAACGAGCTTGGCGAGTTCGAATCGGGCCTCGCCGCGCGGTTCCTGGGGCCCGTCGGTGCAGCGCTGTTCGGCGGAATCGGCACCCTTGCCGTCACCGGCCTCTGGGCCTGGATGTTCCCCGCGCTCCGCCGCGCCGACCGGCTGGACGGCGATCCCCTCGCGCCTGCCCCGGATGACCCCACCCCGGGATACTCTCCCTCCGCCGCCGCCCGCTGACCCCGGACGCCCATCCGGGGGCTGGCCAAGCCGCGCCGGTGCTGGCATCGTCGCCATCCGGGGACATCATCGGGGGATCGGGCAATGCGGGCGGCGCGGCTTTTGGCCTTGGGCGACATGCGTGCGGTGGACGTTCCGGTGCCCGACCCCGCCCCCGGCGAAATCCTTGTGAAGATCGAGGCTGCAGGCATCTGCGGCACCGACCGCCACCTTTTCAAGGGCGAGTTTCCCTGCACGCCCCCCGTCACCCTGGGCCACGAATTCTCGGGCATCGTCGTCGCACTTGGCGCGGGCGTCACCTCACCCGCCATCGGCACCCGCGTCACCTGCGACCCCAACATTTCCTGTGGCACCTGCCCGCCCTGCCGCCTTGGCCGCGTCAACCTCTGCGAACGGCTGACCGCCATCGGCATCCACCGTGACGGCGGCTTTGCCGAGTTTGCCGCGATCCCCGCCGCGCAGGCCCACCCCCTGCCCGCCGACCTTGATCCCCTGTGGGGGGCGTTCTCGGAACCGCTCGCCTGCTGCCTGCACGGCGCGGACATCGCCGCGATCCAACCGGGCGAACGCGTCATCGTGGTGGGCGGAGGCGTGATCGGGATGCTGGCCCTGCAGCTTGCCGCGCTGGCGGGGGCCGAAGTGCTGCTCTTGACCCGGCACGAGGCCAAGCGCGCGCTGGCCCGCGACCTTGGCGCGACGCTTGTCCCCACCCCCGACGAGGCGCTGCGCCGCTGGCCGGGCGGGGCGGACGCCGTCGTCGAATGCGCGGGCGTCGCCGAAACCGTCGCGCTCTGCCCGCGCCTGGCCCGCCGGGGCGGTCGCGTGGTCATCCTCGGCGTGCTGGCCGCAGGCGAAAAGGTCGCGATCGAGCCGTTCGACCTACTGTTCCGCGAGGTGCAGCTGCGCTTCGCCTTCGTGAACCCCTTCACGCAGGGCCGCGCCGCCGCCCACATCGCCTCGGGCCGAGTGAAGGTTGCACCCCTTGTCAGCCGCATCATCGCGCTGGACGAAGTGCCCGCCACCGTCGCCGCGCCCGCCCGGCCGGGCGAGATCAAGGTCGTCGCGGTCCCGGCCTAAGGCACCCGATGCCGCTGACGCTCACTGGCTTTCTGATCTGCCGCACGCTGGACGAGGCTGACCGCGTGTCCGCCCTGATCCCCGGCCATGTGGCCGCCACGCGCGACGAGCGCGGCTGCCTCGACTACGAAATCTGGCGCTCGATGGCCGATCCGGTCTGCTTTGCCGTCCGCGCGGTCTACCGCGACCGCGAGGCGCTGGCGGCGCATCAGGTGCGCGCCGAGGGCACCGACTGGGGCCGTGCGACCAAGGCGGCGACACGGGATTTCCGGCTGACCGAGACGGATGCGCGGTGACAGGGCAGGCAGCGGGGCAGGCCCGCGGCCGGACGATCCCCGGCCTCAGCCTCCGGCGATTGCGGAAACATAGGCGACGGTTTCCTCGTAGGGCGGAACGCCGTTGTGCTCGTCCACCGCGATCGGCCCCGCGTTATAGGCCGCCAGCGCCAGCTTCCAGGTGCCGAAGCGGTCGTACATCATCCGCAGATAGCGCGCCCCGCCCTCAAGGTTCTGCAGCGGATCGTTGATGTCCACACCCAGATGCGCCGCCGTCTCGGGCATCAGCTGGGCCAGGCCGGTCGCACCCTTCGGCGATACCGCGCCGGGGTTCCAGCCCGATTCCTGCTGGACCAGCCGCAGGAACAGATCCTCAGGCACCCCGTGTCGCGCCGCGGCGGCCTTTGCGGCCTGGAGGTACTGGCCGCGATAGCTGCCGCGCCACGCCGGAATCGGGCCGTCCTGGCCCTCGCCATCCTTGCCATGCGGCGTCAGTCGGACCGAATGCTCGTACTGAATGGCGGCCCGGCTGTCGAGGATCGCCGTCTGCGCCCGGAACTGGGCCAGGCGCGACTTCGCCCCGCCGCCGAAGACCAGTCCCTCCGCCCCAGCGGGCGACGCGGCCGCGACAGCCAGACCGATCATTGCCGCCGCCCCGATGCGCCGCATCGCGTTGTGCCCCATCCCGTTTTCCTACAAGGCCGGACAGTAGCGCATCCCGCCCGCCAAGTTCCAGCCCCCCGAGGCAACGGTGCCGTCCGGCGTGCCGGGCTTGGCAATTCCGCGCCTGCACCGGCCGCCTTCCTGGACCCCTGCCCCGGTTGAAGCGTTGGGTCCGGACAGGCTTTAGGTTTCCGTTAACCCTGCGATGGTCTAAGCAGGAACGGTTAACGGATTCTCACGGAAGGAGGCGGACATGGCCGGATCGGTGAACAAGGTCATCCTCGTCGGCAATCTCGGACGCGACCCCGAGGTGCGGTCGTTCCCGAACGGTGGCAAGGTCTGCAACCTGCGCATCGCCACGTCCGAAACCTGGCGCGACAGGCAGACGGGCGAGCGGAAGGAAAAGACCGAATGGCATTCGGTCGCGATCTTCAACGAAAACCTCGCCAAGATCGCCGAGCAGTACCTGCGCAAGGGTTCGAAGGTCTATATCGAGGGCCAGCTCGAGACGCGGAAATGGCAGGACCAGTCCGGTGCCGACCGCTATTCGACCGAGGTCGTGCTGCGCCAGTTCCGGGGCGAACTGACGCTGCTGGACGGCCGTGACGGTGGCGGGGGTGGCGCCGGGGGCGGCTACGACGATCCGGGCTACGGGTCAGGCTCGTCCTCGGGCGGGGGCGGCGGCTACGGCGACCGCGATCGCACCCCGATGCCCGCAGGCGGCGGTCGCGGGGCCGACATGGACGACGAGATTCCGTTCTGATCCTTGTCCCTGCCTGCCGCCAGCGTCATGCGTCGCAGGGTGGGTGCCAGCCCACCCTTCCTCACGACGGTCTCGGGTGAAGCTGCGGCGAAGCGGCCTGCAGTCGCAACGTTGGGCAGGTAACATCGCGGCGGGTCGGCTGGGCCTGCAAATCCTGCGTGAACCCTGACGCAGCGACCGTTGCGCAACTTCCTAATTTTGTGTGAATCCGTGCTCGCAACCCCTTGCGATTACACGCCCGTTAACGTGTCCCTCAGTGCGACACCTTCCCGACACGGCCCGTACCAGCCCCACCGACCCCCACCAAGGTACTCCCGGTCCGGCGAAAGGCCTGCCCCTCACCGCCTCGCCAGCCCCTCCTCCAGCACGGCCCTGACGACCCCCAGATCGACACCCTCCGCCACAAAGGCCTGCCCGATCCCCCGCGCCAGGATGAACCGAAGCCGCCCGTCGCGGACCTTCTTGTCCTGACCCATCAGCGCGATCAGCGCCTCGGTTCCCGGCAGGTCGCCCGGAATGTCCGCCAGGTCCCGCCGCGTCCCCATCGCCGACAGGTGCGCCCGCACCCGCACCGGCGCCTCCTGCGAACACAGGCCAAGCCGCGCGCTGACCTCGAAGGCGAGGCCACAGCCGATCGCCACCGCCTCGCCGTGCAGCAGCCGGTCCGAATACCCCGTCGCGGCCTCCAGCGCATGGGCGAAGGTATGGCCCAGGTTCAGAAGCGCCCGGTCCCCCTCTTCCGTTTCGTCCCGCTCGACGATGCGGGCCTTCATCTCGACCGACCGGAACACCGCCTCGGCCCTCAGGCCGGAATCGCCGTCCCGAAGGGCGGGACCGTTCCGTTCCAGCCAGGAGAAGAACGCCTCATCGCCCAACAGCCCGTACTTCGCCACCTCGCCATACCCGGCCAGAAAGTCCCGCGCGGGCATGGTCGCCAGCGCGTCGATATCGGCCAGCACCAGCGACGGCTGATGAAACGCCCCGATCAGGTTCTTCCCGGCGACCGAGTTGATCCCGGTCTTGCCGCCGACCGAGCTGTCCACTTGCGCCAGCAGGGTCGTCGGCACCTGCACGAACCGCACACCCCGCCGCAGGATCGCGGCCGCGAAGCCAGCCAGGTCGCCGATGACCCCGCCCCCCAGCGCCACCACCACATCCCGCCGCTCCACCCGCTCGGCCAGCAGCCACTCGACCGCGCGTTCCAGCCCCGCCCAGCCCTTGGTGCCCTCGCCCGCGGGCAAGGCCAGCGCCGGGGCCTCGACCCCCGGCATCCCCGCCCGCAGCCTGTCCAGCCACAGGGGCGCGACCGTCTCGTCCGTCAGCACAGCCACGCGCGGGCGGTAGAGAAGCGGCGCAATCTCGGCCCCCGCGCGGTCGATCAGCCCCCGGCCCACACGCACATCATAGGCCCGCGCGCCAAGGTCCACCCGCACGCTGCGGGCCGCTGTCACAGCTTCCGTCATGTCCGCTCCAGCACGTCCGGCCGCGTGGCCAACGCCTCGATCACCGCGCCCGTCATGTCCTCGACCGAGTACTCCGCCCGCGCCTCGACCGTCAGCTCGGCCTGCGCATAGACATGCTCGCGCGCCGCCATGATTTGCCGCAGGGTCTCGCGCGGGTTCTCGGTGCGCAAAAGCGGCCGCGTCGTCTTGTGCCGCACGCGCTGCCACAGAAGGTCAAGGTCAGCCTTCAGCCAGACCGCGATGCCCCTCCGCGCGATCTCGGCGCGGTTGCCGGGTGCCATGTAGGCGCCCCCGCCGGTCGAGACGACCGACGGTGGACCTGACAGAAGCCGCCCGATCACCTGCGCCTCCTTCTCGCGGAAGAAGGGCTCGCCGTCGCGCTCGAATATCTCGGCGATGGTGCGCATCGCGGCCTTCTCGATGGCCTCGTCACTGTCCACGAACGGCACCCCCAGCGCCCGCGCCAGCGCGGTGCCCACAGCGGTCTTGCCCGCGCCCATCATGCCGACCAGAACGACGCTCTTCTTCAACCGCGCCCGCACGATTTGTCCCTGTCCCGGCCGACGTTGGCGCGGCCAAACCCCTCCGGTCGCCCGGGCGGTTGCACACAAACAGACGCGCAAAGGGCCACGGACGCCGGATTTCCGCCTAAATGGCGTGAACTCGGACGGAAAGCCATATATAATCCGGGCCGAAGCCGCGTCGGAAGAACGCGGCCGGGGCAGAAAGACCGGGCAGAACGCATATGGCACGACTGATCGTGGGGCTGATCGTACTGGCGGCAATCGCTTTTGTCGCAATCGCGGTCTATGCTTACATCGGGGATCTTTCGCCCGACCAGACCGAGACGCGCCAGCCAGTGACCCTGGATGTCAGCCAGTAGACGTGCCCTCGCGCTTGCCCTGATCGCGGCGCTGCCGGCCCCGGCGCGGGCCGATGCGCCCCTTTCGGCCATCGACTGGCTGTCGAAATCGGTGGCCGAGCCGGTCCGCCCCGTTGCAATGCCGTTGCCCCCCCAGACGCCGCGCACGGACGCACCCGCGATTGCCGTCACGCCCCTTGACCGTGCACCCCTCGACGGAATCGGGCTGCTGTCGCCCGCCAAGACGGGCCTTCCCGCCCGGCTTTGGGGCCCGACCCCGCTGGCCGAGGCGCTGCGCATCGTCAAGACCGAGCGGACCGACCTTTTGCCCGAGCTTCAGTCGCTGGTTCAGACGGTCCTCCTTGCCGAGGCCGAGCCGCCATCCGGGTCCGGCGCGAACGGCGACAGCGGGACGTCGCTGTTCCTGGCACGGATTGACCGCCTGCTCGACCTTGGCGCGCTCGACCCGGCGCTCTCGATGCTCGAGCTTCCGCCGAAGCTTGACCCCGAAAGCTTCCGGCGCCGTTTCGACGCGGCGCTTCTTCTGGGGCAAGAGGACGACGCCTGCAAGGCCATGCGCGACAACCCCCAGATCGCACCCAGCTTCCCGGCGCGCATCTTCTGCCTCGCGCGCGGGGGCGACTGGCAGGCGGCCGCCCTGTCCCTGCGCACGGGCGAGGCGCTGGGCTTCATCGCGCCGGGCGACGCCGCGCTTCTGACCCGGTTCCTCGACCCCGACCTGGCCGAAGGACAGGCGGATCTGCCCTATCCCGACAAACCATCGCCGCTGACCTTCCGGATGATGGAGGCCATCGGACAGCCGATGGTGACGACCGAATTGCCGCTTGCTTTCGCGCAGGCGGACCTGCGGTCGAACTCCGGCTGGAAGACCCGGATCGAGGCGGCCGAGCGGCTGGCCAAGACCGGCGCGATCGAGGCCAATGCGCTGCTGGGGCTTTACACCGAACGCGCGCCCGCGGCGTCGGGCGGGGTCTGGGACAGGGTCGCCGCGATCCGCGACCTTGATGCGGCGATCGCGGCGGGCGACCGGAACGCCGCGGCCATCGCCCTGCCGGTCGCCTGGTCGCAGATGGCGGCGGTCGAGCTGGAGGTGCCGCTGTCCGAGATCTACGGCGAACGCGCGGCGCAGATGCGCCTTGACGGCGAGGCCGGTGCGCTGGCGTTCCGGATGGGTCTCTTGTCATCGGCTTTCGAGGCTGTCGCGCGCAACCATCCCGCTGACCCCGGTCAGACCGCGCGCGACCGTCTGCTGACGGGCATCGCCCTTGGCGACACGGGCACATCCGAGGCGGGCAACGAGCTTGAGGCGGCGATCCGCGCGGCCTTCGCGGGCGCGCCCGTACCCGACCCCGCGTCCGTCGCGCTTCTGGACGACGGGCGGACGGCCGAAGCAATCCTGCATGCCGCCGACAGCATCACGGCCGGTGCTCTGGGCAACACCGCGTCGGTGACCGACGGCCTGGCCGTGCTGCGCAAGGCGGGGCTTGACGCCGTGGCGCGGCGCACCGCGCTCGAGCTGTTGCTGCTGGAACGGCGCGGCTAGACATGCGGCCGGATGACGACCTGATTTCCGATTTCCTGTCCGCGATGGCCGCCGAGCGGTCCGCCGCGCGCAACACCCTGCTCGCCTATGGCCGCGATCTCAAGGATGCCTCGGCCTGGTTCACCCGGCGCGGCAAGGCGTTCGGAAATGCAGAACGCGGCGACGTCGAAGCCTACCTGATCGGCTGTGACGCCGAGGGCCTCTCACGCGCCACTCGCGCGCGCAGGCTGTCGGCCCTGCGCCAGTTTTTCCGCTTCCTGCACGACACCGGCCAGCGCCCCGATGATCCGGCGATCCGAATCGCGGGCCCGGGGCGCGCAAAGCGGTTGCCCGGAACCCTGGCCCAAGGGTCGGTCGAACGGCTGATCGCAGCGGCGGCCGAAACAGGGACCGACCCCGGCGAACGTGCACGCAACCGTTGCCTGGTCGAGCTTCTTTACGCCACCGGCCTGCGCGTCAGCGAACTGGTTTCGCTGCCCGTGGCCGCGGTGCGGGGCGACCCGCGCATGGTTCTGGTGCGCGGCAAGGGCGGCAAGGAACGGCTGGTGCCCCTGTCGGGCCCGGCCCGCGCCGCCCTTGCCGACTGGCTGGCGATCCGCGACGCGCGCGAGGAAACGGCGCGTGTCGAACGCCGCGCCCAGACATCGCGCCACCTGTTCCCCGCCCCCGGCGCGGCCGGGCACATGACCCGGCAGGCCTGCCACGGGTTGCTGAAACGCATCGCCGTCGCCGCCGGTGTCGCGCCGGCCGAGGTCACCCCCCACCGCCTGCGCCACGCCTTTGCCACGCACCTTCTGGCCGGTGGCGCGGACCTGCGGTCGATCCAGATGCTGCTGGGCCATGCCGACGTGGCGACGACCGAAATCTACACCCATGTCCTGGACGAGCACCTGAAGTCGCTCGTGCTCGACCACCACCCGCTGGCGCGTTCGGGCCGGGCCTGATATCCACGCGCTTTCACCGTATCCAACCGCAATCCGGACGATGGACCAGCCCCCAGCCAACCTTGACACCGCCTTCTGGCTGACCGCCGGGGGGATCTTCCTTCTGATCCTGATCTCGGCCTTCTTCTCGGGCTCGGAAACCGCCGTCACCGCCGCCTCGCGCGCCAAGCTGCGTGCACAGGCCGACCGGGGCAGCCGCAGCGCGCGGCGGGCGCTGAACCTGTCCGAGGATGGCGAGCGGGTCATCGGCGCCATGCTTCTGGGCAATAACGTCGTCAACATCCTGTCCGCCTCGCTGGCTACCGCGCTGCTGACCCGGACGTTTGGCGACAGCGGGGTCGCCATCGCCACAGCCGTCATCACTGTCCTGGTCCTGATCTTCGCCGAGGTGCTGCCCAAGACCTATGCGATCACCTACCCCGAGGTGACGGCCACACGCGTGTCGCTGCCGGTGTTCTGGCTTCTCTGGGTGCTCTCGCCCATCGTGACGGTCGTCCGTGCGATCGTGAAGGGCATCCTTCTGGTCTTCGGCGTCCGCCCCGACCCCGACCAGCACGTCTATTCCGTCCGCGATGAAATCGCGGGCGCGCTGGCCATCGGCCATTCCGAAGGCGCGGTCGAAAAGGAAGACCGCGACCGCCTGCTTGGCGCGCTCGACCTTGCCGACCGGACGGTGGACGAAATCATGCGCCACCGCAGCCAGATCGAGATGATCGACGCCGATGGCGACCCCAACGACATCATCCAGGCGGTGCTGTCGTCTTCCCACACCCGACTGCCCCTGTTCCGGGGATCGCGCGAAAACATCGTGGGCGTGATGCACGCCAAGGACCTGCTCCGGTCGGTGGACAAATTCCTGCGCACCGGCGACGGCAAGCTCGATTCGGTCAGCGACCTCGACATCATGTCGGTGGCGACCAAGCCCTACTTCATCCCCGACACCACGACCCTTGACGAACAGATGCGCGAGTTCCTGAAGCGCCGCATCCACTTCGCACTGGTGGTGGACGAATACGGCGACCTCAAGGGCCTGATCACGCTCGAGGATATCCTCGAGGAAATCGTGGGCGAGATTACCGACGAGTTTGACATCGACGCCGAACACCCCCTGAAGGCGCTTGATGGCGGCGACTTCGTGGTGGACGGTGCCATGACCATCCGCGACCTGAACCGCGCCACCGACTGGGCGCTGCCCGACGACGAGGCGAACACCGTCGCGGGCCTTGTGATCCACGAGGCGCAGACCATCCCGACCGAGGGGCAGGTGTTCAGCTTCCACGGCTTCCGGTTCGAGGTGGTGCAGCGGAAAGAGAACCGGCTGACCCGGCTGAAGATACGTCCCCTCTGATCCGGTCGTCAGGCCGCGGGCGCGTCAGGCAGAAGATGCGTCCGCCCCCAGCCCTCCATCAGCGACAGGATGGGTGCCAGGCTTCGGCCTCGGTCGGTCAGGCTGTACTCCACGCGCGGCGGCACCTCGGCGAATACCTTTCGCGCCACAAGCCCGTCGGCCTCAAGCTCGCGCAGCTGGTTCGTCAGCGTGCGCTGCGACACCTTGCCCAGCCGCCGCTGCAACTCGGAAAACCGGCGCGTCTGCGCCAGCAGAAGGAACAGGAGCACGCCCTTCCACTTGCCGCCGATGACGTCGAAGGTCGCCTCGACGGGACAGTCCTCATAGGTGATGTGACGTTGCTTGCGGGTCATGCGCCATCCATTAGTGCACAATCTGCACCTATATGCAGTGTTTCTGCCTTCTTTACAGAATGCGGGCAAGTGGCATTTTCGGGTCCAAAGCTGAACCGAGGATGACATGACCCCCGAATACGTCTGGCTTACCGCCACCGCCGCCTTCACATCGCTTCTCTGGGCTCCCCACATCCTGCAACGGATCATCGAGATGGGGGTCCACGACGCCTTCCGCGACCCGACGCACGAGATCGCCACGCAGGCCCCCTTCGCGCGCCGGGCGATCCGGGCGCATGCCAACGCGGTCGAGAACCTTGCCGTGTTCGGGCCGCTGGTCCTGCTGGTCGTCACCACCGGCCGCGGCGACGGCCTGACAGCCGGGGCCGCGGCCGCCTACTTCTGGTCCCGCGTGGCGCACTACGCGATCTATGTCGGCGCAGTGCCGTGGCTCCGCACGCCGGTCTTCCTGTTCGGCTGGGGTTGCCTGTGGGTGTTCGTCCTCCGCCTTTGCGGCTGGATCTAGCGCCCCTTGAACAGGCTTCCCAGAATCCCCCGCACGATCTGCTGGCCCGCCCGCGAGCCCAGCGTCCGCACCGCGCTCTTGGCGAACGTCTCGGCCAGGCTGTCGCCGCGCCCGGTCTTTCCGGTGCCGCCGAACAGGATGTCCTTCAGTCCGCCATGCTCGGCCTGCGGCTGCGCCGGCGCCTGCGAGCCGGGGTCATAGCGGCGGGCGTTCTTCAACCCGTCGTCCGCCGGGGCGGGCGCGGCCTGCGCGCCCTGGGCCGCCGCCGCCGACCGCGCCGCCAGCTTCTCGAAGGCTGATTCGCGGTCCAGCGTGATCTCGTACTTGCCGCCCAAACCCGAGGCCTGCATCACTGCCCGCCTCACTTCGGGGGGCACGGGACCAAGCTGCGAATTCGGCGGCCGGACCAGCGTCCGCTCCACCATGCCAGGGACGCCCTTCGCCTCCAGGAACGATGTCACGGCCTCGCCCGTCCCCACCTCCTTGATCGCCGTTTCCGTATCGAACCGCGGGTTCGGGCGATAGTTCTCGGCGGCGCGGGCAAGGTCTTTCTGATCCTTCGCAGTGAACGCGCGCAGCGCGTGCTGCACCCGGTTGCCAAGCTGCCCCAGGATCGCATCCGGCACGTCCGCCGGGTTCTGGGTGATGAAATAGACCCCCACCCCCTTCGACCGGATCAGGCGCGCCACCTGCTCGACCTTGTCCACCAGCGCTTTCGATGCATCCTTGAACAGAAGGTGCGCCTCGTCGAAGAAGAAGACGAGCTTCGGCTTCTCTGGGTCGCCCACCTCGGGCAGCTCCTCGAACAGTTCCGACAGAAGCCACAGAAGGAACGTCGCATACAGGCGCGGCGACGCCATCAGCTTGTCCGCCGCCAGGATGTTGACCCGCCCCCGCCCGTCGGGCGCGACGGCCATGAGGTCTGCCAGGTCCAGCGCCGGTTCGCCGAAGAACTTCGTCGCGCCCTGGTTTTCCAGAACCAGCAGCGCCCGCTGGATCGACCCCACTGTCGCGGGCGAGACGTTGCCGTAGCGCAGCGACATCTTGTCGGCATTCTCGCCGATATAGACCAGCATCGCCTGCAGGTCCTTGAGGTCCAGAAGCGGCAGCCCTTCCTCGTCCGCCAGGCGGAAGGCGATGTTCAAGACGCCCTCTTGCGGCTCGGACAATTCCATCAGCCGCGCCAGCAACAGCGGCCCCATCTCGGTCACCGTCGCGCGGATCGGATGGCCCTGTTCGCCGAACAGATCCCAGAAGACGACCGGAAAGGCCTTGTAGTCGATGGTGCAGCCGATCTGCGCGGCGCGCTTGGTGAAGGCCTCGTGCAGCTTTGACGTCGCCGACCCGGCGGCGCAGATCCCGGCAAGGTCGCCCTTCACGTCCGCCATGAACACCGGCACGCCCGCGGACGAAAATCCCTCGGCCAGAACCTGCAGCGTCACGGTCTTGCCGGTGCCCGTTGCCCCCGCGATCAGACCGTGGCGGTTGCCATAGCCCAGAAGCAGCACCTGTGGCGTGGTATAGCCCTCGCCCCCGCCGCCCACGAAGATCGAAGGTGCGCTGTCCATCCCGAACTCTCCCAAGACTCACTGCGCGCACAGGCCCCGTGCCGCGCGCATTCCGGCAGGCGCGACAATACATTGTTAACCTCTTTCTGCCAGCCTGCCTGACGCGGCTGCGATCCGGTCGTGGCCGCATCACTTCCTCCCTGTGGACTGGCCGCGCCCTCACCGGCGCGGCTTTTTTCGTTCCAAATCAATTTTCTGCGGGGCCGATTTTTCCCTGTTGACGCATCCGTCCGAAGTGAATACCGTCCCCCGCAATGAGACAGTCGGCCAGTCCGACAGGGAGCAAAAGAATAAGAAGGGGTCCGGACTTCCGGGCCCTTTTCCATTTCCGGACAGACCGGACGCACCCCGGGCGCGGCGGCCCCCGGCGCGTCCGCGCAAGGCCTGCCTTTTCGCCGCTGACACTCCCCGCGCGCCATGCTAGACCCCGCCCGTCCTTAACTGGCCGGATAGTCGAACCATGATCCTTTCGCCGAAGTTTCCCCTGATCGCCCTTGCCGCCGCGCTGGTGGCCGCGCTTGCCGGGGCGCCCGCCCGCCTGTCGGCGCAAGAGGCGACGCAACCCGCCGCCGGCGCGGGAACCGACGCGACCGGCGGAACGGGCTCGGGCACGGCCGCCACTGCACCGGACCCGAACGCGCCATCGCTTGGCACGCCGGTCAGCGAAGGGCCGGGCAGCGAATACGTGAAGGAAAGTTTCGACGCCTGGGACCTGCGCTGCATCCGTTCGCAGGACGGCAAGGACCCCTGCCAGCTCTACCAGCTTCTGAAGGATGCCCAGGGCGGCGGCGTGGCCGAGATCAGCATCATCCCTCTGCCGCCGGGCGGCAAGGCGGTCGCGGGGGCGACCATCGTGACCCCGCTCGAGACGCTTTTGACCGAACAGGTGACGCTCGGCCTCGACGGGGCCGAGGCGAAGAAGTACCCATTCACCTTCTGCACGGCCGCCGGGTGCGTCGCCCGCGTCGGTTTCACCGCGGACGAAATCGCCGCGTTCAAGAAGGGCGCGAAGGCGGTGATGACCATCGTGCCGCTGGCCGCGCCCGACCAGAAGGTGAACCTGGATGTTTCGCTGAAAGGCTTCACCGCCGGGTTCGACGCCGTGTCGAAGGTCACCGGTGCGGCCGAGGCACCCAAGCAGTAGGGCAGGACGACCGGGATCGGGAAAAGGTCTTGCGCGAGGGAAAGCTCGGTCGGCCCGACATCGCGCAGGCCCCCCGCGGAAGGCCCGGCTCAGGCCAGCCCAGCCCGCCGCCTCAGGCCCGCTTCAGCGCGATCACCGCATTCAGCCCCCCGAACGCGAAAGCGTTCGACAGCGCCGCCCCCACCTTTGCCTCGCGCGCGACGTTCGGCACAACGTCAAGCGCGCATTCCGGGTCGGGCTCCTCATAGCCAACCGTGGGCGCGATCACACCATCGCGCAGCGCCATGATGCAGGCGAGCAGTTCCACCGCCCCCGTGCCCCCGATCAGGTGGCCGTGCATCGACTTGGTGGACGAGATCATCACCCGGTCCGCATCCGCGCCAAAGGCATGGGCAACGGCGGCACATTCGGTCTTGTCGTTGGCCGCCGTCCCGGTGCCGTGGGCATTGATATATCCCACATCGCCGGGATTCAGCCCGGCATCGGCCAGCGCGCCCGCGATGGCGCGCTCGGCCCCTTGCTGCGACGGCATTACGATATCCACGGCGTCCGAGGTCATCGCGAAACCCGCGACCTCGGCCAGGATCGGTGCGCCCCGCTGGGCGGCATGGTCCCAGTCCTCGAATACGAAGACCCCCGCGCCCTCGCCCTGCACCATGCCGTTGCGGTTGGCGCTGAACGGGCGGCAGGCGTCGCGGGACATCACGCGCAGGCCCTCCCACGCCTTGATCCCGCCAAAGCACAGCATCGATTCCGACCCGCCCGTCACCATCACCCGTGCCATGCCGGACCGGACCATCTGGAAGGCCAGTCCCATCGCATGATTGGAACTGGCACAGGCCGTCGCCACCGTGAAGGACGGGCCGCGCAAGCTCCACTCCATGCTGACATGGCTGGCCGCCGCGTTGTTCATCAGCTTCGGCACCACGAACGGGTGGACCCGATTCTTCCCCTCTTCATAGACGGCGCGGTAGTTCTCGTCCCAGGTGTTCACGCCCCCGCCCGCCGTGCCCAGAACCACCCCCGCCTCCAGCCCCAGCTTGCCCCGCAGGTCCAGCCCCGACTGCGCGATGGCCTCGGCGGCGGCAATCAGGGTGAACTGGGTGAAGCGGTCATAAAGCGCGATCTGCTGGCGGTTGAAGCGGGCTTCGGGGTTCCAGCCCGTCACCTGCGCGCCGATCCGCACCCCCAGCCGGTCCACATCGCGCAGGTCCAGCGGCCCGATCCCGCAACGCCCTTCGCGGAACGCCGCAAGGGTTGAAGGCACGTCATGACCCAGCGCGTTGATCGTGCCCGCCCCGGTGATGGCGACACGCCGCATACCGGGCCTCACGCCACCGCCTTTGCGGCCACCAGCCGCTCCACCCCCGCGATGACCGAGGCGACCGAGGATATGTCGAAGTCCGACTTCCCCGGTTCGTTGGCGTTGAAGGGCACGCTTACGTCAAAGCGCTCCTCGATGGCGAAGATCGCCTCGACCAGGCCCAGGCTGTCGATCCCAAGGTCGGCCAGCGTCATGTCGGGGTGCACGTCGGACGGGTCCAGCACGGCCTGCTGGGCGATGATGGCGATGACATCCTTGGCGATGCTCATGGCGCGTCCCCTTCGTTGTCCGGCCCCTTGGGTCCGATGTCTTCCATCTTGCCCGGTCCTGTAACGATCCTGCGAAGGGCACGCACCTCGTCGAACAGGCGTCCAAGGCGGCGGATGTTCTTCCAGGCCTCGATGTTGGCCTCCATCTTCATGGCAGGCGACCCAAGGATCACGCGACCCGCCGGAACGCTCGTGTAGATCTTGGTCGCGCCCCCCGCGATCACGTCGTCCCCGATGAAGATGTTATCGCTGACGCCAACCTGCCCGCCCAAAGTCACCCGGTCGCCGACGTGCGACGACCCGGCGATGCCGACCTGCCCGCACAGCAGGCAATCACGCCCGACCGTCACGTTGTGGCCAAGCGTGACAAGGTTGTCGATCTTGGTGCCGTCGCCCACCCGCGTCGCGCGGATCGTTCCGGAATCGATGGTTGCATTCGCGCCCAGTTCCACATCGTCGCCGATCTCGACCCCGCCCAGCGAATGGATGCGAAGCCACGACTGCGCCTTGGTATCCGCCCGGTCCCCAAGCGTTTCGCGCACAGCCTCGATGCCCGACTTCTCGGGCGTGACAAAGGAAAAGCCGTCGCCACCCACCACCGCGTTCGGATGCGCGATGAAACGCGCGCCGATGCGCACATTCCGCAGGATGCGCACGCCCGCCTGAATCAGCGCACCCGGCCCGACGACGGCACCCGAGGCGATCGTGACGTGCCCGACCAGACGGCACCCCTCGCCCAGCACCGCCCCCGCGCCCACATGGCAGAACGGCCCAATGGCCACGCCTGCGCCCAGCTGCGCCCCCGCCTCCACCACCGATGACGGATGCACCCCCGCCGCGACCGCCACGCCCGGATCAAGCATCCGCGTCAGCCCTGCCAGCGCCAGCCGCGGCCGCGCGATCATCACTGCCGCCGCCAGACCCAGCGCCCGCCAGTCCGCGCCATCGGGCAGCAGTGCGACACGCGCGCGCCCTCGGGCGATGTCGGCCAGGTACTTGTCGGCCATCGCCACGGCGATCTGGCCCGGTCCCGCCTCGGCCGGTTCGGCGGCCCCGGTGACCGTCAGGGACAGATCGCCCTCTGCCCGTCCGCCAACTGCATCCGCGATATCGCTGACCTTGTGGGCCATCTGCCGTCCGCGCACACGCGCCTCACCTGCCGACCATGCCACCCGCCGGGCAGATGGCCCGGCGCGACGGGGAATTACCCCTGAACGCCCGGAATGGCCACCCCGGCATCCTTCAGGGCGGCGAATATCTTCGCATCGCGGCCATAGACGTCGCGTCGATAGCCGATGTCGCCCTTCGCGTCCGGCCAGGCGGTGAAGTAGACCAGATGCACCGGGACGTTCTGGGCCAGCGGCAGAAGATGCTCGCTGCGGTTCTCCAGGTTGCGCTGGAACAGGTCCACCGGGTTGTCCGTCTGCCGCGCCAGAAGCGCGTAGGCGAACTCGAAGGGCCGCCCCAGCCGGATGCAGCCGTGGCTGAAGGCCCGAACTTCCTTGCTGAACAGCGACTTCGACGGCGTGTCGTGCAGGTAAATGTTGTATTTGTTGGGGAACATGAACTTCACCTGCCCCAGCGCGTTGCCGTCCGAAGGCGGCTGCGACATCGAGAAGGGGAAGTTCGCCGGCGTGTATTGCGTGAAGTCGACCTGCGTGCGGTCCACGGTGCGCCCGCTCCGGTCCACGATGCGCAGGTGCCCCGCTGCCATCGGGTCCTTCTGCAGCATCGGCAGGTATTCCTTGACGGTGATGGACCGAGGCACGTTCCAGGTCGGGTTGATGACCATGTGCTCCATCTCGTCCGAAAACTCGGGACTGCGGCGGTCAGGCTGGTTCATGCCCACCACGGTCACCGATTCGAACGTCACCTTGCCATCATCGATGATCTTCGCCGTGAAGTCGGGCAGGTTCACCCAGATGTGCCGCGACCCAAGGTCTAGCCCGTTCATCCAGCGCAGCCGCTCCATCGCCACGATCACCGATTGCAGCCGGTCCTCGGGGCCGCGGTTGATCTCGTCGATGGTGCTTTCGCCCGCCGTGCCGTCGGCGGTCAGCCCGTGGTCCAGCTGAAACCGCTGCACCGCCTGCTCGATCGCGGTGTCATAGGCCATCGACGGCGTCGGGGCGAGGTAGCCCATCGCCACAAGCCGGTCGCGCAGGCGCACCACCGCGGGCCCGCTGTCGCCGGGGCCAAGCTTGCCCGGGCCCGCCTTCGGCCCCCAGCCGCCTCGATCGATCAGACCCTCCAGGTCGGCCTTCGCCTTCATCAGCTGGGCGTAGTGCGGATCGGACGGCGGCAACGCACGGATGTAGTCAAAGGGATCGGCCACCGCGAATCCGCGCAGCATGGCCAGGGGCGCGCGCCGGGGAATGTCGCGGACGATCCCGGCATCAACCTTGATCGGCTCGGCGATCACGCCCGACCGCACATCCTCGGCATACATCACGAAGCTGCGCGACAGCGCCGCCTCGACCCGCCCCCGCTGGCCCTCGGTCTCGACCCGCCGCAGGGCGGCACGAAGGCCCTCGGCGTCATACCGACCGACCGGCAATCCATGCGCCCCGGCGTCATCCAGCGCGGTGAACAGCGCCGCGCGGCGGTCGGCATCGGCAGCGGTTGTCCACAGCGGCTGATAGTCGCGCATCCGGTAGAATTCGGACAGGACGGGATCGGTGGAAACGGCAGCGGCAAGGGCCTGGCGGAAGGCCTGTGTCTCGGCGGCGACCGCGGGCATGGCGAGAACCGACCCGCCAACGACTCCGCCGCTCAAAATAACGCTCACGGCGGCCGCACCGGGCCAGCCTTTCAACCACGCCATGCGCATCCCCGCCAGGCAGACGACCGATCTCGAATTCCGTTGTCGAAGATAAGAAAGCCCAAGTCCACACACGAATTTGCCAGTCATCGCCCCGCTGTCGCATCCGCGCAACGGTCACCGGGAAAGGCCGGTTAACGCGGTGTGGGCGGCCACTGTCAGCAAAATCTTGCCGATGCCGCCGCGTCGCCCCGGACGCGTCGCAATGGCGTGTTGGCGCGCCGAGTCCGCTGTGCCATAACTTCCCGGCATCGTGGGGACGGCGTAGCGATTAAGCCGCTGATAATGCGGCAAAAACCAAAACGGCGACGGGACAGGCTCGATCATGGCAGACAAGATATCCACAGCGGTCACGCGGCGCGGTCTGCTGGGCGTGTTCGCCGCCACCGCCGTAATCGCGGCCCCGACCTACTCGAACGCCTTCGGAATCCTGCGCGGCGCGGGCGATGTACGCCGCATCCGGATGTATTCCGGCCGCTCCGGCGAAAGCCTTGACACGATTTACTGGCTGGAAGGCGAGTACATCCCCGAGGCGCTGAAAGAGATCAACTATTTCATGCGCGACTTGCGCGAGGACGCGCAGGTCAAGATGGACCCCCGCACCATCGACATCGCCGCTGCCGCCCACCGCCTGATGGATACGACCGAACCCTACATGCTTCTCTCGGGCTACCGCACGCCCAAGACCAACGCGCTGCTGCGCGAAACGTCGCGCGGCGTCGCGCGGAACTCGCTGCACATGAAGGGCATGGCCGCCGACCTCCGCATGAAGTCGCGCAGCGTCAACCAGATCTACCGCGCCGCGACGACCTGCGATGCAGGAGGCGTCGGCAAGTATTCCCGCTCGAACTTCGTCCACATGGACTGCGGCCCGATCCGCACCTGGGGCGGCTGACCCGATCAGCCCCAATCCGCCGGGCACCGTCAGGACGCGCCCGCGCTCCGTCACCTATTCACGCAATGCTGCTGTCGGCAGGCTGGTAATCGGCCGACGCAAGCCTGACCGCGCCCGCGCGCAGCTCTGCTTCGGCCAACCGCAACGCCGAATATGCCGCATCACTCACCACGCGGTCAGCATCATGCAGCGCCAGACCGCACCCGCCCTGCGCGAGCGAAGCAAACCCGCCCAGATCCTCCGGTCCAAAGCGCCCGTCACGACACCGCGCCACGGCGGCGTGCAGCACCCCGCGCGCGTCCCAGTCCGCCGACGCGACGGCCGCGTCGGTGCCGCATCCGATCGCCACGGCGCCAAACTCCGCCGCCGCGTGGCAGGCACCGGGCCGTTCGCCAAACACCACATCCGCCCCGCGCGCGATCATTTTCCTGGCCTGCGCGGCTGCTCCGGGCTCGTCCGCCCATGACCCGGTGAAAGCCACCTCGGTCAGCGTGCCGGGGCGCGCCCGACGCAGACCGGCCGCGAAGGCATGGATCAGCCGGTTGACACCGTGCAACGGATACCCCGCCACCACGCCGACACGTCCGGCGCGCGTCACCCCACCGGCAAGGACACCGGCCAGATAGCAGGCTTCGTCGATCCGCCGGTCAAAGACCGCGACATTCGGGTCACCGGCATCCGGCCCGAAGGATGACCCAAGCAAAAAGGCCGTACCGGGAAACTCCCTTGCCACCAGCCGCGCCGCGTCCTCGGCCCCGAAAACGTCGGCCACCACCAGGTCCACGCCCCCCGCCGCCTGCCGCAGCGCCTCCGGAACATCGGCATGGGCCACGCGGTCCGCCAGGTCGCAGCGCAGGCCCTGCCCGGCCTCCAGGTCTTGTAACGCCCGGTGGATGCGCCCGGCCCAGGGCCCCGCCGCAGGGCCAGTTGCCGCCTCGGTGCATATGGCAGCGACGCGCAGGGGCCGCCCTGCCTGCGCCGGGCGCACGACGACCGCCGATGCCAGACCGGCCCCCGCCGCCAGGACCCCGCGCCGCGACAGCGATGCCCACATCGATCCGACCCTTCCGTCCCAAGCCTTGCCCCGCGAATCGCCGGGCGCGCGCGGCAGTCTTGCACTTTGCGCCATGCGGGCCAAATCAAGGGACGACGGGGCCCATCACGGCGACGCGTCACTGCATCACGTCACTGCATCACGTCACGGCGGCCCGGCGGCGCGGTTCGCCGCAGCGCACTGCGGCGCGCATGCAGTCTGGCCTTCCGAACGGAACCTTGCGATGACAGCGGCCGTCGGACCCGGCTCGCGCCGACAGCCACAGGACACGGGACATGGACGTGCAAGCGAACAGCACCCCACACGCGCCAGCCGACACAGTTGCGCAAGGCGGCGAACGGAAGCGGCAGCCATGACTGGCGGCCGTCCCGCCTCAGCCCCGGCCGGCGCAGCTACCGATACGGCCGCATTGCGGGCTGCGTTCGGACGCTTCACGACCGGCGTCACTCTGGTGACCATCGCCACCCCCGACGGCCCGATGGGCTTTGTCGCCAACAGTTTCGCCAGCCTCTCGCTCGATCCGCCGCTTGTCCTCTGGTGCCCGGCCAAGACCTCGCTGCGCTTCAAACGCTTCGCCGCCGCCGAGCATTTCGCGATCCATGTCCTCGAACGTGGCCAGCACGCCCTTGTCGCGCGGTTCGCGCGCGGCGGGCCGGGGTTCGACGGCACGGACGCCGCAACCAACCCCGATGGCGTCCCGGTGATCCAGGGCGCGCTCGCGCGCTATGACTGCGCCCGGTACGCGACCCATGACGGGGGCGATCATGTCGTGATCGTCGGCCGCGTCCTGCGCTGGGTCACGGGCGAGGGCGCGCCTCTGGTCTTCAGCCAGGGACGCTACGGCAGCTTCGACGAACCCGACCCGCCGACCTGACCGGCACCGGGACACGGCCCCTCGGTTCCACATGCCGCCCCACCGGGGCGATCACGACGCCTGTGTCGGCGCGTCCGGTCGCTTCGACGCGGCACCCCTGCGGCCCAGCTGCGCCAAAAGCGCATCGCGGTCCGTCGAGCCGGTCTTGATGCAGATCGTGCGGACATGCGCCCGCACGGTCGATTCGCTCAGCGACAGCGCGGCACAGATCTCGGCGTTGCCCGCACCCTCGGCGATCAGCATGCAGACCCGGAATTCCGCCCGGGACAGTCGCGCGGGGTTCTGAAACCCCAAAATCTCCGACCCAGGCGCGCGCCAGGCCGACATGTCCGAACTCATGCTGCACCCACACCCCACAGGATCCGGCCGCGTTCAGGGCGGGACGTCCCCCGATCCCTGCGACCGTTTCCGGATGGCCGAATGACCGGCCTGTCCACATCAACACCGACGGTCAGGATACCGCAGTTCACGCCCAAGGAAAATGCATCTGCACACATTCAACGCCTGATTGGGTCCGTTCCGCCGACAGACCCGCCGCCGGACCGCCACTGTCCACCCCTTGGCACTGCCTGTCGCAGCCGGACACCGACAGTCCCCGCGATCGATCCCGCGCGCCCTTCATCGGGACGCCACCCTCTCCTGCCAGCGCGGGGCGGCGAACGGGGGCGATTCCCCCACACTCCCGTCCGCGCGCAAACCCGCCGGGGTTGAGCTTTCGCTGGCCATGTCCAAGATGCACCCGGTCCCAGCGCGGGTGAATCCATGTCAGAAGCCTACTTCCTCTATCACTCGATCGGCATGTATCCCGCCAAGGCCCGCGACCTTGCTGCCGCGATGGCAGCCTTCGCGCTGTCCTGGGGCACGCCCGACGATGGCCAGTGGGCCTATGCGCTGGGGCAAAGGCAGCGTTTTCTCGACCGCTGGTCGGCCCTGATCGGGGCCCCGCCGGGATCGCTCACCACCACCGAAAGCGTGACCCATGCCGTCCACACACTGATGCGCGCCCTCCCCGCCCCCCACCTTGCGGGGCGCACCGTGCTGGTGGCCGCCGACGCCTTTCCGTCAAACCACTTCCTGCTGCAGAAACTGGCCGAGGCGCAGGGCTTCACACTGAAGACCGTCCCCCTCCGCCAGGGCGCGACCTGGGTCGAGGACGAGGATATGCTCGACGCCTGGACACCGGATGTCGGCCTCGCGCTGCTGACCTGGGTGTCCTCCACCTCGTCACACCGGATCGACCTCGCCGCCCACGTCGCACGCGCCCGCCAGATGGGCAGCCTTGTCGGCGTGGACATCACGCAAGCTGCGGGCCTCCTGCCCTTCGACGTCATGTCGCCCGAGGTGGATTTCGCCGTCTCCACCTCGCTCAAGTGGATGTGCGGCACGCCGGGGGCGGGGGTGCTTTACGTGACCCCGCGCCTGATCCCGCACCTGTCGCCTGAACTGCGCGGCTGGTTCAGCCAGCCCGATCCCTTCAACTGGGACATCACGCGCTTCGCCTACGCCCCCGACATCCGCCGCTTCGACTCAGGCACACCCGGCGTGGTGGCCACGCTGGCCACCCTGCCCGCACTCGACTGGCACGCAGGGCAGGACGCCGGTGCGATCCTGACGCACAACCGCCACCTGACCGCCCGCCTGATCGAGGCCGCCGACGACCTGGGCCTGCCCCTGGCAACGCCCCGGCCCGAGCACGCGCGCGGCGGGTCGGTCATGCTGACCCTTCCCGACCGCCTGCCCGCAGGCGACGTCGTGGCACAGCTCCGGTCCGAAGGCATCACCACCGACCGCCGCAGCCAGACCCTGCGCCTCTCGCCCGGCGTGATGACGACCGCGGCCGGAGTGGAGCGGCTGGTGGCGGCGCTGGGGCGGATCGTCGGGTAGGCTGGCGGGCCGCGTGATCGCAGTCCTCTCCGCCGGGTGGAGAGGACCGCGCGACGCGGACGGGGTCCGGTGCAACAGACGCCGCGAAGTACCTCCAAACCCCTTGGCCCAGGGGAAGGGTCAGGGAGGGGGCCGCCCTCCACCCTGCGAACGCCCACCAGATGTCCTCCCCTCTCCCCCCGGGGGAGAGGGCCAGGGTGAG
>JAESFG010000279.1_pt1 | contig 105184 bp, 76 predicted proteins | sample 9269371 | NCBI WGS metagenome assembly JAESFG01 (sample SAMN14506227, study PRJNA617093) | algae metagenome | isolation source: Aetokthonos hydrillicola CCALA 1050 (B3-Florida) and co-occurring... | place: USA: South Carolina | collected 2013-01-01
CCGACCAGCGCGGCGAACGCGTGGCTGGTGAGCTCGACGGCGGTGGCGTCCGGGTCGCGGGGCGGGCGGTCGGCCACGGGCGCGGCGTCGGCCGGCTTGGCGAAGTGAACACTGCGTGCGCAGGGCGCGTCGGGGTCCAAGGCCAGCGCCGTCGTCGTGGCGTTGCCGGCCACTTCCACCTTCAAGGCGGCCGACCGGCCGAGCAGGTGCAACGCCGGCTTGACGGGCACAAGGGCCTCGCCGGGCAGCAGGACGCGCGAGGCCGTCAGGGCGCACCGCGCCCCACGCTCGGCGGAGCCGGCCGCGACGACCAGGCCGCCGTCCTCGGACGCGACCAACAGCGCGTGCTGCGGCTTGCCGGCCAACTGGCTGACCAGCTCGAGCGCGTCCAGCAGCGGCCGGCGATCGACCACGAGCACGAGGGCCTCCGCGGTGTGGGGGTCGGGGACGGCCAGGGCGGACCGGTGCGAGCCAGCCGACCCGGGCGGGTCAGCCGACACGGGCGGCCGGCCCGGGCGGGACGACGCGAACGCCGTAGGAGTTCATGGGCGGGGGCTCGACGGGCGGCGGGGGCCCGGCGGGCGGGGCCGGCGGCGGGACCACCTCGAAGCGGTGCCCGCCGACCTGGCGGACGCCCGCGGGCACCGCCCCGAGCAGCTCGGCCCGGACCGCGTCGCGGATCTCGTCGGGCTGCGCGCCCCACGCCAGCCGGTCGGCCCGCCTCGCCACCAGCAGCTCCGCGACCGGGCCGGCCAGGTGCTCGGCCAGCACCTGTTCGACGGCCTTCGTGGCGGCCGCGATCGCGTCCCTGAGCTTCGCCTCGGCCGCGGCGCGCAGGTCGGAGACCGCGCGGGCGTGCGGCGTGAAGGTCGTCAGGGTGATGGAGTTGAGGGCGTTCGCGGCGGCCACGAAGTGCTTCGGGACCAGATACCGGACTTCGGCCAGGTCCTGAAGGGCCGCGTCCCGGGCGGCAACCGCGGCATCCGCCTCGGCCCGCACGCGGCGGAGCTCCTCGACCAAATTCTCGCTCAACTCCCGCTCGAGCAGCACGCGGCCGGCGTCCGCCGCGCGGACCGCCTCGGCGGCCTTGGCGGACGCCGCCTCGGCGTCCCGGATCCGCTCGCGCAGCACTTGCCAGCGCGCGACCTCGGGGGCGGCCCGGCACTTGGCGACGAACGCCCCGCCGACGTCGCGGCGCGGGCCGATCGCGTCGGCCCGCGCCGCGACGTCGGCCGGCGGCTTCAGCGCCACGACGAGGCCGACCCGTACCCCGTCGCCCTCGGGGTACGGGTCCACACTCAGGGAGACCGACGGCGTGCAGGTCGGGTGTGCGGCGGCCGGGTCGGACATGGTGCGGGTTCCTGAAGGGGCGGCCGGGCGGCCGGCGAGTAGCCGGCGGATGACGGCCAGCGGCATGACGGCGGGCTCCGTGGGCGACACTCGTGAGTGTCGCCGGGCGGGGTGTCTGTTCGGTGTGCCGGCCGAGGCGATGTGAATTCGCGTCGCTCAGCTCGCTCAGCCTTGCGGCTGGAGCATCAGCTCGGCGTCGGCGGGGTCGAAGTGGCCTAGCTCGACCAACCCGACCAGCGCCCGGCCGCACCGGCTCTGACGAGGGAGTGGCCCGCTACGCTCGACCTCAGTGAGGATGGCCGCGATGAGGACTGGGAGGGCCTTGCGATTGGTCGTGATGTTCCCGGGCAGGTCGATCGGCGCGTATTCCGCGCCGCCCGCCGACATCCGCCGAAGGAACTCGTCGGCGGCGGGCCCGTCGTCGAGGTGTCCGAAGTACACGTTGGATGCGGGCCGGGCTGAGGCGGCGCTCGCGCGGTCGGCGCTGGCTCGCCGCTTCACGGACTTCTCGCGCTGACGTTTGCGGGTGCTCGAACTGCTCATCGTGGGCCTCATCAAGGGTGTCGAACTGCGTCGGTGGTCCAGGGTGGTCCAGGGTGGTCCAGGCGATTCGCCTATTGCGCTCTCTACTCTCTGCTCCGTCGCTCACATGTTCACCATCCATAACCCCTTCTTCTCTCATGTCGGTAGATTCTTCTGTTTCACCTGGACCACCTGGACCACACAAGAAAAACAAGGCAATCGTCGTGGCCCGGAGCCTGGACCGGCGCTTGGACCGCCGCTTGGACCGGATGCACTTGGGGTTCCGCCCATCATCGCTCCGGGGTGTCGGCGAGAGTCTCCTGCACCGATCGCCTGGACCGGTCCAGGTCAGCGGTCCAGGTCAGCGGGGTATAGCGGGTCAGGGTCGCCCTCGCGTCGAAGGCGGATCCCGACGTACTCTCGGACTCGCTGGGTGCCGTTCCGCTTGCGCCGGTCGTCGATGTCGGGAACGGCCGAGCGGAGGTCGCGGCCGAAGATCTCCTTCGTGCCGTGCTCCTTTCGCCCCTCGCTGTCGCACCATCGACGCCACTCCGCGAAGAGGTCGTCGCGACCGACCGTGAACCCTTCCCCGGCCCCGACGATGCACCGCTCCCGGACGAACTCGCCGACAGGGCTGAGCAGGGCCGACAGCTCCCGTTTCAGCTTGCCGCCGCTGGCCGGCTGGGTGAACCGCTCTTGCTTCCTCAATCGAGCCAGTCCGTCGACCGCCCACTTGAGGATGCCGGGCAGTTCCGCGGTCAGCTTCCCCTTCAACTTCGTGTCTTCTTTGCCGACGAACGTCTTCGAGAACTTGAGGATCAGCGAGCGGTTGAGCAGGGCCTCCGCCTGGTCGACCAGAGCGGGCAGTTCGTTCGCCGCGACGACGACGCGGCAGCCGAGCCGGGCGTTTTCCACGATCGGCTTGTGCTTCCGGTTCACGTCGATGCCGTCCTCCCCCACGATCTGCAGCAGGCGGGCGGTGATCATCACCCGATCCACTTTGTTCGACAGCCGGCCGTCGCCAACGACCGCGAGACTCTTGCCTACGAGCGACGACAGGCCGAACTCGCTGCCCAGGTCGTGCAGCCCCGGGGTGGCGACGTTGGCCACGCCGACCAGCCCGGTCAGGACGTGGTTGATGACGCCCTTACCGGCCCGGCTCGGCCCGATCAGCCACAACATCTTCTGCATCGAGGTATCGCCGGACAGCGCGTAACCGAACCACTCCTGCAGCAGGTTCACGCTGTCCTCGTCGTCACGCCAAAGCTGTTCGAGAAACCGACCCCACGCGACCGGCGGCGGGGCACTCGGGTCGATCGCGTAGTTCACCGCGGTCGTGTTGAAGAGCGCGGGGTTTCCAGGGGACAGGTGGCAACCGCCAGCCGCGGCCGCGGCTGCTGACAAATCGAAAAGGCCGTTCGGAGCTGCGAGCAAGAACCGCGGGTCGGGCCCGGTTTCGCCGTCGAGCCAGCAGGGCGTTTCGAACTCGTCAGGTACGGCGCACAGTCCTTTCAGCGCGTGTACGACGTCGTTGACCTTGCCGATCGTGACCGGGATCGTGACGGGCGGCTTCTTGCCCTCCTCGGGGCTCTCCGCGAACGCCGCCTGCTCCGCCTTGTAGACTTCGAGGAAGCGGCGGCGGGCGAAGTTCGTGACGGTCGCCTTGATGCGGGCGTCGTTCAGCTTGCGGTAGTGCGAGCCGGTCCACTCGTAGAACGTCTCCCGCCAGAAGCGGAGCCAGTACGGCTTCCCGCCGGGGCGGCCCTCGCCGAGCAGCTCCGCGGCGAGCCGGTGCGGGTTGTCCGGCTTGTCGCCCCACACCTTCGACAGTGCTCCGCGGGGCCTGTTTTCGTCGACCGCCGGATCGGCGTTCGTGCCGGACTGGTCGCTTCGGGTGATGACGCGGATTGACTTGGTGCCCTTCGACCCGAAGCCGCCCTCTGCGGCTTCGGCAGCCGCCGCAGCGAAGTCCCCGCCGTACTCAAGAAAGGCGAGCAAAGCGAACGGAGTGTACGCCTTGTTCGGTTCCAGCGGGGCGGCCGCATCCGTCCAGCAGTAGAATCTCGGGACGCCGCCGGCGTCGCAGAAGCCGAGCGTCCCCGAACAGCCCTCCGTCTTGCCCGGCCTGGCCCACTCCGTCACGCCGTCGCCCCGATCGCGGGTCAGCGTCCAGCCGAAGTGCGACAGGATTTTGGCCGCGGCCTGAATTCCGCCGCGCGTGTTGAACTCGTCACCCGGCCGACCGCCCGACGGATCCGCTGGAGTGGCCGCAACGAGGTGGGCGTCGACCGCACCCAATGCCCGGGCTTCGTGCGGGATCAGCTCCTGGTCGCACTTGGGGGTCGACAGCACACGTCGAACCGCGGCCTCGCCCTCCAGCCACGTCGAGCCGTTCCAGACCCGCGGCCAGAAGTCACGCGTGTGGTGCCGACCGACCAGCCTGAGCCAGTTCCCGTATTTGTCCTTCGGCAGCGTCCGCTGCTTTGGGAAGGTTTCCGGCCGCTTCGCGAACCCGAACGCCGCGTAGTCGGCCGTGAGCCACTGCGCCAGACCGTACAGGACCGGCCCGGGGACGTAGTGCGGCTTCGTGACGTCGAAGAAAACGACGGCGTGATACCCGCCCTTGCCGTTCGACTCGTATACAAGCGGCGACAGGCCGACTGCTGAGGCCTTGGCGTAAATGGCAAGGGCGAACTGCTCATTGGCCTCGGGGTCGGCCTTGGTCCCGGGGTGCGCGTCGATGTCGGCACCGCAGTAGCGGCCGCCGCCGTACTCGGGGTTGAGCGTGTGCGCGCCGATCACGTCGCTCGGGCTCGTCGCCCGGAAGTGCTGGATGATGCGGCTCATTGTCAGGGCGTTCTTCCGCGGGCCGCCGGCAGGGCGCGTGATCGCGGAAGAACGCTCAGCCCCGGCCATGTAGCCGCCGAACCGGTCTTTGCGCACGAAGTACCGGTAAACCGCCCAGTCCGCGAGCTGAACCGCGTGAGCGTGCCAGGGGTTGACGGCGGGGCTCGGCTCGTCCGGGACCGCACTCGCGGAACGTTCGCCCTCAGCCGGCACGGATTCCGTGTCGCCGCCGCCCGCATCGGAGTTGCGGACGTCCAGATCGTCGGCTAAGCTCATCGGTGTAGTCCTCGATCGTCGTGGCCCCGGCTGGTCCCCGGTCCACAGTCCAAAGCCGGCCGGTCGTCTCAGCTACCCACTGAGGCGGCCGGCCGGCGGGCGTTTTGTCACTTCGCCGCGCCGGCCGGCGCGTTCACCAACTTCCTCAGCGCATCGACCGGCACCCGCACCCGGCCGCCGATCTTGACGCTCGGCAGGGTGCCGTCCTTGATCCGCCGGCGCACCGTCTTCGCGCTCAAGTGCAGGACCTGGGCGGCGCGCGGGACGTCGATCGCGAGCACCTCGCTCAGCGGCACGCCGTCGGCCGGTCGGTCGGGCTGCGTCTCCGTCGCGGTCATGTGTTGGCTCCGTTTGGTGGGGTGGTGGGGCGTCCTTGTCCACGGCGAAAGCATCGGACATAGATGCGTTGGCTGTCCACCTCGTTGGGGGCAAAAACGCCCCGCCCGGCTACCCGGCAGCACCGACTTTGCGGCGCTAAGCCGGGGTCACTGACAGGGGACTGTCACTCGAAACTTCAGACCCCTCCGCAAAGCTCTGCAAAGCTCGGAAATTCTTGAAATTCCAGGGCGCGGCGAGATTTTTCCCCTTCTCAGAGATCGGCAGCCCGGACGATAACTGCCCTCGGTGACGACTCGTCACGAGCGGCTCCGGGGTGTTTCGAGATGTTCACGGTCGCGGACCTTGAGAGGCGGTACGGCGTGTCGCAGTCCACCGTGCTCGGCTGGATCGCGGCCGGCGAACTGAAGGCGGTCAACGTCGGGCGGCGGCCCGGCGCGAAGAAGCCGCGCTGGCGGATCAGCCAGGCCGCGTTGGACGCGTTCGAGGCGGTGCGGACGCCCGCGGGCGGGGCCGCGCCGCAGCCTGTAGCCAAGCGGGCGCGGCGGGGGAAGGGGCCGGAGGTGATTCAGTTCTACACGTGAGCCGCGGCCAAGCGACCGCGGCGGGGAACACACTTCACTTGCCGTCAGTTGGTTCCGGCCACAGCCACTTCCGGACGTGCTCCGCGACCGCCTCCAGCCGGTCGTCCTCGATCCGCTCGCGGTACGCCGCGTCGATCGACGCGTCGACGTGTCCCATGACGTACCGCACCGCCGGGTTGTCCCGCGCGCCGTCGGCGACCGTGCGGAAGACGTGGCGGAGCGTGTAGAACCCGCACCCGGCCCGCGTCAGCCCGAGCGCCTTCGTCAGCCGGTTGAACGCCTGGCTGACGTAGTCGGAGCGGCTCCCGTCCCCCTGCCGCACCCACGCCGTGCCGCGGTAGGTGAGGAACAAGAGCTCGCAGTCGGACAACTCCTTCGGCTTCGGCCGCACCGCCAGCGCCGCCCGGATCGCCTCGACGGTTTCCGGCCACAGCTTGCACCGCCGACCGACGCCCGTCTTCGGCCGCGGGAACTCCAGCCAGCCCGTTTCAAGGTTGACCGCCGCCGGGTTGACCGCGGCGCAATCGCCGTTGCCGAACCCGGCGTTGACGCCGAGCAGGATCATCGCGCGGAGGGCGGGTTCCGGCTTCACGACGGTCGGGCCGCCCTCCCCTTCGACGGTCTTCCCGTCGAGCATCAGGCGGACGTCGGCCGCCTCGAACATCTTCACCCCGGCCTTGGCACGGTGCCGGCGGAGTACCGATCGCGACGGCGGCGCGAACTCCGGCCCGTACCGCGGCGGTCGGTCGGTTAGCCCGACCTCGAACCCGTACTTGAACACCGTCTTGGTGCGGGTGACCGCGTTGACCACCCGCAGCGGCCCCCACTTCTTGACCATCGTGGCCCGCAGCGTGGCGAAGTCGTCCGCCGCCAGGTCCGCGACCAGCCGGGGCGCGCCGAACGCGGCGACCATCATGTCGGTGGTCAGCTTGTACTCCTCGAACATCCGCAGGGTGAGCTCGCCGGCGTCCCGCTGGCGGAGCTTCGCCGTGAGGAAGTGGTTGCACAAGTCCTTCACCGTCAGCCCCTCCTCGGAGCGCACCCGCGGCGTGCGGCCCGCGTGCAGGTCGTCGGCGACCTTCTTGTACTCCTCGAGCGCGCCCTTCCACCCGTCGCCCTCGACGCGGACCAGCACGCCGTTCTCCCGGCGAGCCCACGCCCCGAAGTAGTGGATCTGGCCGCGGATCTTCTTCTGCCACTTGCCCGACGCGTGAGGCGTCAGCGGAAATTCCGCGTACGGCTTCTTTGGCTTGCTGAGGGGTTTACGAGACGCGCGCGAACCACTAGACTTGCCCACGGGTCACTCCAGCGAACACGGTTGGGGTGATTCGCTCCCGACGGTTGCTGCCGTCGGGAGCAATTTACTACCGCCGGAGTGTAGCGGTAGTAAAGTCGGTAGTAAAGCCCGGTAGGCTTCGATGTGGCGAAAGCCGCTGAAAGGCTTGAAAATCGGGCTTACGGAGAGGTGGCTGAGTGGTCGAAAGCACCGCTTTGCTAAAGCGGCGTAGGGGTAAAACCCTACCGCGGGTTCGAATCCCGCCCTCTCCGCTTTCATGAGTCTTCGGCAGTCCTCGATTGCCCTCAACGCCTTGATTTTCCAGCGTTCCCGGCGGTTCGTCTTCTGAGCCGTCGGGAACGCTCGTTTCGTCAGCAACCCTCAAACGCCCTCCCCCGTTACCGCCGGTCACTGCATCCGGCACTGCATCCGAACTGCATCCGGCGTCGGTGCCCGTCGCCCGCAACGCAGCCCGTTCGGGTGCGGACCCGGGGTTCAGGTTCGGGAGTTTTTGCACCGCCGCGCCCAGGTCGTGCAGTTTCGCGCGGGTATAGGTGTTCATCGTCAGCCGCGGGTCGGAGTGCCGCATCAGCTCCTGCCGCGCCTTCAACGAGATGTTCAGCCCGTCGAGCAGCGTCGCGAACGTCCCGCGGAGCGAGTGAAAGTCGAGGACTTGTTCACCGTCCTTCGTGTCGATCGTGAGCGGGATTCCGGCGGCCTCCGCGTCGGCCTGGATCAGATCGGCCGGGCGGGTGTGCCACTTGCCGCCCCACACCGGTTGCGTCGGCTCACGGCCCGCCAGGAACTCGCGCAGCGTGCCGACCATTTCGGCCGGGATCGGCTGACACGCCGGCTTGCCGTTCTTCGTGAACTCCCCGCCGAGTTCGATTGCGGGTTGCTCGGCGTCGAGGTCGAAGCACCGCGGCGTCAGCGCGGCCAATTCCCCGGCCCGGTAGCCGGTGAAGGCGGCGACCGAGTACAACACCGCCCGTTCCTCACCGGACAAATGCCGGCGGACGATCGTACTCGCCCGGGTCGCGGCGACGAGCCGGCGCAGCTCGTCGGCGTCGAGGACGCGGCGGACGTGGCGGCGGTCGCGCTCGGCGTTGCCCTTCTTCAACTTGTCGAACGGGTTCCGTTCGAGCCGCTCGTTCTCGACCAGCCAGTTACAGAACTGCGAGACGGCTTGCAGGTAGTCGTTCGTCGTCTGCACGCTCAGACGCTTCTTGCCGGTGCGGAGCGATTCGAGGTAGCGCTCGAGCCGCTCGGCTGACAGGTCGGCGGGGTACACGAACCCGCACGCGGTCAGGATCGCATCGACGCGGGCTTTCTTCAGGTCGGTGTACTCCTTGCCCCGGCCGCGGGCGGCCAGCACGCCGAGCCAGTCGTCCCGGTGCGTCGTGAGCGGGGTCTTACGGTGCGGCCGGAACGGGTCGCGGTGACCGCCCTTCTCCATCTCGACGCCCTTGAGAATCTCGGCGAGCATCAGTTGCGCCGCGTCCTTGTTGGGCGACAGCGCAACGCGCTTGAGCGTGTCGTTGGCGTCGTGGTACTCGGTGTACCACTTCTTCGCCGGCTTGAGGTACTTCGTCCGGTCCTTCGTGAGCGGGTACATCGCCCACTTCGCGCCGTCCTTCAACCGGACGTGTGGCTTGTCGTCCTTCTCGACGATCTCGGCGCCGGACGGGAGCGGGTAAGCGCGGGTGGGCTTGAAGAGTGACGGCATGGAATGAGTGCCTTTCCGGGTGTGGGTGTGTCGGCGGGGGCGACTTCGGGCCGCACGTCGCCGACGCCAACCGAAGGGTATTCGAATGTACCCGGCGCACGCCGAGCGCGCCAGGACAGTTAGTTCCGACAGTTCGCAAGCGGTGCCCATCGAGGGCAATCATTAGGGGGTAACACGGCGCGGCCGCCGGGCGGAAACGGCCCCTGCATCTCCCGCACATCCTTCCGTTCCATCGCCGAGCGGAAATGCAGGAGATGCAGGGGCAGATTTTGCCCCGCAGCGGATCACGCGCCCGCCGGCAGCACAACCCACCGGTTCGAGTGCGTGCGATCCGTCCCGGCCTTGTCGATCATCCGGCCGCCGAAGTTGCGCCGCTGAAAGTGCCGGAACCGGCCCGCGAGCGTTCGGCTGTCGAGCTTCCCGCAAAGGGCTTCCACCGCCCCGCGCAGTTCCGCTTGCAACGCGGCGGGCGTACCGGTGTCCTTGATGCGGTCGAGGATGTCGGCGACAGTCAGCCCGCGGCGGTACGGGTCCAACTGTTCCATGCAGGTCAGCACCGTTGTCATGGTCGCGGCGTCGCGGTCGGCCGTGATCTGGAGGGCGTGCCGAGTTTCGCCCGGGTCGGGGAACCCCGCGAACACGACCGCCTCACGCACCACACCGGACCAACCCTCGAACGAACCCCAGGGGGCCAACTGGTGACGCGGGCGACCCGCGGCGAACCACCCGCGCAGAATGACGAGCGCCGCCGACAGGAGTTGCCCGCGGTTCGCGCGGACGTGCGCCCGCAGGTCCGGGTACTTGAAGCCGGTGCGAAGCTCGGGGCGCTCCTCCTTGCTCTCCATCCGGCAGTGACACACCCGGCGCGCGGTGTCGGCCTGTAGCTCGACGTTGTTCCCGGTCGCGTACCAGCACATGTGCAGCGGTCCGACGTAGCTCCGGTTCCCGCCGAGCAGCCGGTCTTTCCACTCGACCGAGGTCAGTGCGGCGTCGAGGACGTCGTTCCCGAACGGACCGGCCAAGTTGTCGAGCAACACCATGCGCTCGCCTTCGACCGCCAAGCTCGTGATCCTCTTCCGCAACTCCTCCTTGTCGTTGGTGTAGGTCATGACGGGGAAGCGCCGCCCCGTCACGGTCAGCGCGACCACATCGGCCAACATCCCCGCCCCGGCGCCGCGGACGTTCTTGTCGATCAGAAACAGCGGCGCTGTGCCTTCGTAGGCGAAGGACGCTAGCGGCGTCAGCAAACCGGCCACCCACGCGGCCCGGTGTACCCCCGATTCGAACGGGAAGTCGCACACCACGTCGCACAGGGTTGCGGCCGCGCGGCGCACGTCGTCCGGGGTCGGACTGGTCGGCACGTCAACCGTGAGGTTGTGGGGCGTCCAGACGAACAGGCTCGAGCGCGGGTCGTATCCCGGTGCCGACAGGATCGACCCGTCGGAGAGGATGACCGGGTGGGTCACGACCGCTTCGAGGTGACGAACCCCGGGCCACTCCCCGCGGGCGTGAACAGTCTGGTAGCACCACCAGGGCGGGTGGGCCGGAGAGTCGATCTCGTCGTCACCCCGCTTGACCGTCCTCACCCACTTGGCGCAGCGGGTCAGCCGCTCGCGGAGCAGCGGGGGCGAAAGCTCGCGAACGACGGGCGCGCCGGGCTGTCGGCGAATGACCGCCTCAGGGTCGGGTTCGTCGGCAGTCTGGACGATTCGAACCAGGATGCCGCACCGCTGGTAGAGGTCCGGTTCGGCGGCCAGCGCCGCGGTCGCCTCGTCGTTGACGCGGTGTTCGTCGGTCCCGATGAAGATGGTCGGGACGTCGCCCGGTGCCGTCGGTTCCAGGCACTCGATATCGCAGTCGTCGGGTGCGTCGCTGACAGTGTTCATGAAAGTTCCTTTCCGCAACGGGCCGCGGTGCCTGGGTGGGCACTCGGCCCGTTGCGATCTTGAATCAGGGGGGAAGGTCACTTCGCGCGCTTGGTACGCCGGGCAAGCAAAATCGCCCGCCAGATGGGTTCCCACTCCGCGCGGGGCGGGCAACCGTGCCGAATCCACTCGGCCAGTTCGTGCCGCGACCAGCACACAGCACCGCCGACGCGACAGGCGGCAGGCACCAACCCGGCCGCTGTCCAGCGATCCCACGTTGAAAGACCAGCCGAACAGTAGGCGGCGGCGTCTTCGCGGCGCAACAGGGCTGGCGGGACAAGCAGGCTTCGTTTGCGCTTCGGGGTCGGGTCGTCTGAGACGGGATCAGCCATCGGCCACCCGCCTTCCATCGACCGTTGGGGCGGCGACCATACTCCCGGTCGTCATCGGCAAGCGGAGTCTTTCGGCGATTTCAAGCAGAATGCGAAGCCGCTCCGCACGCGTAACCGCCTCTTGGAGCAGTTCCCGAAGCACCTCAGGCGAGGGGATTAGCGCGAGCGGATCATAGGGCCGGCGAGGCATGATTCCTCCTGTGTTCGAGTACAGGGGAATCATCACGAAGGAGGGCCGGTCGGTTCTCGGTCGAGAACCGGTCGTTTCCAAACTATTTCCGACCGGTCGCCGAAGAACGCCGCGCGAGCGCGTTGTTGTTCAAAGTCTCGAAGTACCAACCGTGCTTCCGCATTTTATCGTTGAGTCGCTTACGGAGGCTGTTCCAGTTGCCGGCGGGAAAGTCCCACTCAAACCGAACGCCCAAATCGCTGAGAGCGACGCTTCCGTTTCCGTCGCAAAGGGCGAGTACAGCGGCGGCTTCTTTCCCCTTCAGTCTGAGCCGCTCACCCAGTGACCGAAGCTCGGAGAAAGGGTCAGCCTTTCCAGACGAGTTGTTCGTGGCCGGCCTCGATAAGTGCATCGCCAACGCGTCTCTGTGTGTTAGTAGCTCCGCAAACGCTTCATCCCGGTTTGCAGGTAGTCGGTTTCCAGCTAGCGCGGCGGTAACAGCGCCCACATGCACCGCCAGCAACCGGGCCGCACGAACAAACGTTCGATATCCGTATGTAGGATCATCCTCCTTGAGCGCCCTACAAGCGTGGTCGGGAAGGTCGAACAGGTTTTGCGCGAGGTCAAACCAAGCCAGATAGTGCGCGCCGCTTCCCCCGAGCGGGATGAAGTTCGATTGCCAGGGCAGCGGAAGCCAATCACAACTCGGGGGTGGCGGGCCTTGCCCGACTAAGCCCGATGGAAAACAGACTTCGACGCGGTGAAACTCGCTGTCCGTTTCCCACACGCAAAACGTCCGCCTATTTGAACAATCTTCTTCCGGTGTGGAGTTGATGTAACGCCCTCCGGCCCCTGGAGAGGGAAGAGTTGCAGAGAGATATGCAGCCGTGTCGAGATGGGTTATGCGGAGCAGTTCAGCTTCTTCGGACATGGTGTACCCTCATGCGCCGGGGTCAGCCGGGCACCGGCGAGCAACGAGGATACGAATTGCTAAGCCGGTGCCCGGCGTCAGCGGGTAGCTATTCCGCCTTCCCCGACACCACAGTATGACGATTAGCGAACGGACGACACTATCTCGGTTGATCGGCTAACCCATAACGAACGCGCCCGGCTTCTTGGTAGTGGCGTTCGAGATGCGCGTGCTTCCGCACACCGGGCAGGGGGAAATGCACTCGCCTGATCCCTCCGCGTCGCAATCCGGCAGCGCCATCCGACAGGCTTCGCAGCGGCGGGACGGGAGCGGGGTCGCGCCGGTCGGGTGATGGAGGTAGCCGTTCTTCCACGCCTGGAGAACGGACAGCGGCACGGTTTCGGGGAGGTCGGCCCAACCCTCTTGCAGCCTACAAACCCACACGACGAAACCGTGAGGGTGATCGGAGCGAGCAGCGAAGTCGGCGACATGGGAAAGGATCGTGTCGAAGACGTCCGCGCCGTCGCGGGGGATGGATTGCTCGACCAGGGTAACGAGGTCGCACAACCCGACGCCGCGGCAGTGGCGTTTCCTCACGCGCGGGTTCGCTCCCACCAGGGCGCGGACTTGAGTAAAGAGCCGGTCAACCCGCCCGCTTTGTTTCATCGCCTCTGACCTCTCGGAGCAGCGCTTCCAGTTCCTGCACGCGGTCCGTCAGGTCGAGCAGCTCGGCTCCCTTCACCGACTGGTTGAGGATCTCCGCCGCGGCCCGAATCTCGGCGGCCGGGACGCCACAGGTGAGGTTCCGTTCGAGGGCTTCCACCGCCCGGCCCGCGACTTGCTGCAACCGGCCCACGGTCGTTTCGAGGACGCCCCGCCGCGCGGCCCGAAGCAAGCGCAGGAACTTCGGGTTGTTCATCCACCGGCGGAGGGTCGCTTCGCTGACGTTGGCGCGGCGGGCGGCGTCGGCCTGCGTCCGCTCGGTCAGCAGCGCGGCGATCGCACACGCCCACCGCCCGCGTTCGCTCGACTTCCGGGAACCGCTCATTTCCGCTCAACTCCGCTCACCGGCCCGGCGGCGTTGTAAACGTGCGCCCACACCATCATACACCGGCGGGGCGGGAGATGGGCATTCGCGGCGGCGCGGTGTCCCACATCAGTTTCACGTCGACCGGGGTCAGCCCGAACGCCGCGTTCACGACGTCGGAAACTTGTCGTTCGAGTTGCTCGGCTTCGCGGGCCAACTTGTGCAACGGAAGAACCGACTTCGTGTACTCGTCCTTCAACCGCTTCAGTTCGGCGACGCCCAACCCCTTCTTGCCCGCCTTTTTCACTTCCGCGACGAAGTCGTCCGCACCCAGCGCGGCTAACGCCTGGAGCTTCTGTGTCGGCTTCTCGACGCCAAATTCACTCCGCAACCAGTCCAGCACCGCGGCCCGCCCCGCTTTCTGCTCACTATTGAGCGCGATCAGCCGAGTGACTAAGGTTTCGGCAACCAATCGTTGATCGTCAGTAGGGTTGGGAATCGGTAGTCCTTCCATGCGAAAGCTAGCGGGTGAAAGGGCTTCATCCTTCATGTGTGGCAAGTATCGCCAGTTATGCCACCACATAACGGGAGAGTTAAGGACAGCAAGCAGGTACAAATCATCAGTTGGAATAAAGAATACTTTATTGTTTGCCAAGACACCCGACGTGTCAAGCATGTAGCACGGGTGATACTGTATCTCCTGATACATAATTTTCAGACTATCGTACTTGTCCCATTGAGAATTACCGGAAAGCTCCCACCAAAACACGCCTTGATTTCCACGCCCCTTCAGAGCCACTTCATGAGTCCTGAAGTGCTCGAAGAGTGCCGGGTAAGCTGTTCTTACCGCTGCTTCGGCTTCACTTACGGTAGTCGCCTGTGACCACGGCCAAGCCGCGTTGGTACTTGATCGCATTGCCAACATCCACATCCCGGCCCACTCGGCACACCAACGGTCTATGTCCTGACCACGCAGGTACGGTTTGAACAGCGGCTCGGATGCCGGATCAGCCGCAACCAACTTCTCCTTTGTCATGGCGTCGAGAAGAAAGGCATCGTTGAACCCGGTCTTGATTCCATACAGCGGCGATGCACCAATGAACTCTTTGAGCGGCACACCAGTTCCGCCGAGTTTCGCCATTAGCGCTGCAACGCCCGGCGGTTCGAGGTTCCACGCTTCCGCGCCGAACCGCGCCCGCGGCACCGCGACGCCTTCCGCCGCGATCTGTTCGGACAGGTCGTCCACCCGCGTCTGCTCGCGCGGCAGCACACACACGCGGGCCGTTTCCGGCGGCGTACTGGCGTCCGGCTTGCGCGCGACTAGGATGCAGGGGAACACGTCGGCGTCGGGGAATACCTCCTTGTTGTGCCCCAGATCGACCACCGATTCCACCCACGCCGATTCGCCGTACAGTCGCCGCAGCGGTTCGCCGTACCCGGCCTTCATCCACTTGTTCGTGACCACGTACCCGATCCGGCCGCCCGGCCGCAGCACGCTCAGCCCCAACTCGTAGAAGTACACGTACAGGTCGGCGACGCCGTCGAACGCCTTGTAGTGCCTCTCAAGAAACGGCTTGTCGTCCTTGATCCACTCCTGACGCACATACGGCGGGTTGCCGATCACCACGTCGAACCCGCCGGCGGCGAACACGTCCGGGAACCGCGCCCGCCACGCGTCCAGCGGCGATGGCTCGGCGACCACGCTGTTCCCCTGCACGATGTTCGCGTCCAGGGCGGTCAGCTTCTTCCCCTTCGCGGCCGTCTTGATCCAGCACGACAGCCGCGCGATTTCGACCGCCTCCCCGTTCAGGTCCATCCCGAACAGGTTCCTGGTGAGGATGGTTTCGTCCGGCTCCAAGAGCGAGCGCTGCCCGCCTCGCAACTCCGCCACCCGGTCGTTCGCCTGCATGTACTCGGCGAACAACTGGTCGAACGCCTCGATGAGGAACGCTCCACTCCCGCACGACGGATCGACCACCCGCACCGTTTCCAGTTCGTCCGTCCACGCCGTCCAGAACGCCACCAGCGCTTTCGTCTGCGGCTCGTTGAGGGTGTCGAGGTTGTACGCCTGCGGAGCGTCGAGGACGGCGCGGGCGGTGCCAGTCGCGGCCGCGCGATGTTTCGCCCGAAGCGCCTCGAACCGGTCCTTGAGAACCGGGCCGAGCGTCTCGCGGACGATGTACCGGGTGACGAACGCCGGGGTGTAGAACGCCCCTTCCCGCTTCCGCTTGGTCGGCCCGGTCGGTTCCGGCGGCAGCACGCCGGCCGCGCTGATCTGGCGGCGCATCTCTTCGAGGTCGGAAATGGACTGCTCGAAGATGTGCCCGAGAATCTCCACGTCGATCAGCTTGGCGGCATTGGTGTCGTTGTGCCCGTACTCGTAATCGGCCAGCTTCTTGAACCCCTCGCACACCGTGTCCGGCACGATCAGCGAATCGACCAGCGCATCCGGGGCGAACAGACCGCCGTTGTACGCCTGTACGGACAGCGCCGGGTTGCCCACGTCCACCGCCCGGAACAACGCCTTGAAGTTGTCCCAGATCGGCCGCGGGTTGAACGCGTCGGTGTGCTTGTACGCCTTCGCGACGATCTCCGACGGCAGCAATCCGCGGTCTTCGCAAAAGGCGATGAACAATACGCGATCGAGAATCTTCTGAGTCGCGGCGAGCATTTGCCCGGGGTCGCGACCGGGGTTGTAGTCGAGCAGCGCGCGGAACGTCTTGCGGCGCAGGTCGCGGTACTCGCGGTAGTAGTCGGTGGTGAGTTCGCGGCCGACGGTGCGGGACGCGGTCAGCAGCCCGTCGAGGTGATTCGTCCCGTCCGCGCCGGCGAGCCGCTCGGCACCCAGCAGGAACACGAACCGGCGGTACTCGTCGTCACTGTCCGCGAGCCGGGCCGTGTCGAACCGCTCGTAATGGGAGGTGTCCTGTCCCTTGTAGTACAGCCGCGTTTCCTTCAGGTTGGTGACCAGATACCAGTTGATGCGGAGTTGCAGCGCGTACAGAGCGGCCTGAGTGACGGCGGAATACTTGCGGCTGCCGAACGGACGGTCGAGCGGGTCGCGCGGCCCCTTGCCCTCCAGCACCGCGGCGAACGTGTCGCCCTTCGAGGTGAAGCGGCCCAACCCGGCGTCGGCGAACTTGCCGTCTACCTCGATGAGCGACTCGCGCTTGAGCGTGTACGGATCGGCGGGCGGGCGGGTGTACCCGAGCGCCGCCTCGAACACGTCGGCGACGAACGCCGGGAGAAGTTCGGTTTCCTTCTTGGTGTCGAGCTTCTTCGAGCCGAGTTGCTTCGCCCACTCCTGCACTTTCGCGCGGGCGGCAACCGCCGCGTGCGGCAGGGTGAACGCCTTCAGCGCGTCGCGGATGGCGGCAGGGTGGAACAGCGGCTTGATTTCGGCGGGCATCAGTCGCGGACCTGGACGGGTAGAAGCGGGTTCGTGGAACCGCGTCCAGGGTATCCGGTTGAGGTTGGAGAGTCACGCACCAACCGTGAACTGAGGAATCGGTTTGCGTGCGGGCCGGTGCATGGAAGACCCGTATTCGTGCTTCCGCCCTAGGAACGACGCGGTTGACGCTACTCCCGCGAGTGGCAATAATTCACGCACGTCCGAGCTTCTGCCTGGCGCCTCGTGTGGAGCCTCTATGAGCGAGAACTCGCCCACCCGCACCTCCGCCCCACAACCGGAGGCGGAACCGGAAACGATCAGCCGCGTTCCCGATTCGCTTCCGGCGCACCCGTCCGCGGTGCCCACCGCGACCGGCCCGGACGCCGCGGGCGACCCGCCAAAGGCCGCCGACGTCGTCCCGGATCGGATCGGCGAGTACCTCGTGGTCCGCAAGATCGGCGAGGGCGGGATGGGGTCGGTGTACCTGGCCGAAGACCCTAAGCTCGGGCGCAAGGCGGCGATCAAGACGATGCGGCTCAAGCTGGCGGCCCACAAGGAGAACCGCGACCGGTTCGTCCGCGAGGCCCGGGCCGCCGCGGCCGTCGAGCACGACAACATCGTGCCCATCTGGGGCGTCGGCGAGGCGGCCGACGGCACCCCGTACATCGCCATGCCGTTCCTTCAGGGCGAGATGCTCGACGCCCGGCTCAAGCGGGAGCGGGTCGCGCCGGTTGGGCTGATCCTGGCGGTCGGCCGCGACGTCGCCGACGGCCTCGCCGCCGCGCACGCCAAGAGCCTGATCCACCGCGACATCAAGCCGGCCAACATCTGGCTGGAAGGCGACCCGGCGGCCGCCGACCCAGGCAAGCAGGTGCGCCGGGCGAAGGTGCTGGACTTCGGCCTAGCCCGCTCGACCGATCAGGAGGACATGCAGCTCACCGCGACCGGGGTGGTTCTCGGCACCCCGTCGTTCATGGCCCCCGAGCAGGCCCGCGGCGAGGCGGTCGATCACCGCGCCGACCTGTGGAGCCTGGGGGTGACGCTGTACCGCATGGCGACCGGCCAACTCCCGTTCCGCGGGCCGAACATGATGGCGGTGCTGTCCGCGCTGGCGTCGGAGACGCCGGCCCCGGTGTGCGAACTGAACCCGGCAGTTCCGCCCGCCCTCGGCGCCCTCATCGATCAGTTGATGCAGAAGGACGCCGCACTCCGCCCGCAGACCGCCGAGGAGGTGGCCGAGCAATTGCGGCAGATCGCCGCCGAGCAGCCCGCGTCCGCCGCGGGCCGGCCGATCCCGGTGCTGGTGCTGCCGGACGCCGTCCCGGACCGCTGGGAGGGCGTGACCGATCCGGACGCGACCGACGAGCCCGTGGTTCGCGAGCACGCGCCGAAGCCGCGGCCGAAGCGAACCCTGCTTCTGCCCGCGGTCGGCGTGTTGGCATTGACCGTGCTGTGCGTCCCGCTGGCGGCCGTGGTCGTCAATGTCCAGACGGCCACGGGGACGCTGACGGTCGAGGTGGGCGACGCCGACGCGGACGCGCGGTTCCAGAGCGGGCGGCTGGTACTGGTCGGGGCCGACGGGAAGGAACGGTACGTCCTCACCCCGTCGGAGCGGAGCAAGACGATCGAAGCGGGGGCGTACACGGTGCGCGTGGAAGGGGCCGACGGGCTGGCGCTGGACACGGGCGGGTTCACGCTGAAAAAAAAGGGCGAGGTGGTAGTCCGAGTCGCGCTGGACCCAAAGAAAGTCGCCACAAAAGACCAACCAAAGAAGGAAGACGTAAGCCCCGACCGGAAGGCCGCTGAGTGGGCGCTGTCCGTCGGCGCCCGCGTGAGCGTCCGGGTCGATGGCGATGAGCGCGATGTCCGAGTGGTGAAGGATCTGCCCGCCAGCAGCTTCGTCTTGACGGACGTCTACATTAACGGGTCGAAGAAGCCGGTGAGCGACGACGACCTCGCCAGCCTCGGCACCTGCCTAGGGCTGACGCGCCTAACCGTGTGGAGCTGTCCCGGGGTATCGGACGTTGGGATTGGGCACCTCAAATCACTTAGACAGATAGAACAGCTCAACGTCGGCGCAACACAATTAACGAACGTTGGCCTTCAATATATCAAGGACATGACCACTTTAAGGGTGATAAACCTGAACTCCACCGCGGTAACGAACGCGGGGCTGGCAGAGCTCAACAGGTTGCCCAACCTGACCGTAATCAGCGCCGAGAAAACGGGAATAACGGGAGCCGCCCTCGCGCCGTTCAAAGGCAGCAAGTCTCTTCGGGAATTGTGGCTCGCGAGGACATCAACGGCTGATGCCGATGTCATTCACCTCGCTGCACTGCCGGCGTTGGAAATACTCAAACTCAACGAAACGCAACTGACCGATGTCGGCCTTCTGAAGTTGACGCCGCTCAAGCGACTGACGAGGTTGAGCGTGACCAAGACCAAGGTCACCGCTGAGGGCCTCAGGGCGTTCGCGAAGGCGATGCCGCAGTGCCAGATCGTATGGGGCGACGGGACCATCGAGCCGACCGAGAAGATGGCTGATCGCAAGGCCGCGGAGTGGGTGCTGTCCGCCGGGGGATGGGTCGGCGTCCGGATCGACGGCGTTGAGCGCGAGGTTCGAGCGTTGAAGGACCTGCCCGATGGCTCCTTTACACTGACAAAGGTCCATGCGCACAAGAGGGGGAAGGCGGTGTCAGACGAAGGGCTCGCTTGCCTCAGCGGGTGCAGCGAATTGACCTACATTACCGTCTGGGACTGCCCGTTGTCCGACGTCGGGGCGAGCCACCTCCAAGGGCTAACGAAGGTCGAAAACCTCGGCTTCGGTGCGACCCGATTGACGGACGCCGGCCTCAAACGGTTCAAAGGCATGGCGGCTCTAAAGAAGTTGTACCTGAACTATACCGCGATAACGGATGCGGGACTCGCGGAGCTCAAGAGTCTGCCCGACCTCGCTGTGCTTCATGTAGCGAGAACGAAGGTCACAGCGGCCGGCCTCGAACCGTTCAAGGGCAGCCCGACTCTTCGGGAGCTAATGCTCGCGAAGACAGCGGTGGCCGATTCGGACGTCGGCCACCTCGCCGCACTCCCAGCGCTAGAAACGTTAGATCTGGATGAAACCCAGTTGGGTGATACGGGCCTACTCAAGCTGACCGAGCTCAAGCGACTGACGCAACTGACTGTCACCAAGACGAAGATCACCGCCGAGGGCGTCAAGGCGTTCGCGAAGGCAATGCCGCAGTGCCGGATCGAGTGGGACGGCGGCGTCACCGCGCCGACCAAGAAGAAGTAATAGCAGTGCTCGGAGGGCCGAACGCTCGGGGCAAGATCAGGAGCGCCCGGCCATCCGCACAAGCCAGTCGCGCGAACAGCGGGGGGAGATTCGGCCAACGCGACGAACAGGAGAGCGGTCGTCACCTCAGGTCCGATCACGGTTGCGGCTCTCTCCTGTCCCGGCTTGCGGCACGCGCCCACGGTTGTGGAGAGGGTTGCTCCCCAAGCCACTGCTGGAGCGCCGCGAACAGCCACGCCCGTTCGGACTCCGTCAGACAACCACCGATCTCGACGCGCTGGTCGTCGAGGTCCATGTAGAGCCTCTGCCGGTCGCCAACGCGATCGACACCGAACCGGCGGATAGAGTCTCGGGGTGCCGTGGTCGCGGGCGCCGGCTTGATCGCTGCGACGGTCCCGTTCGGGAGTTCGGCGCAACTGCGGAAGCGGTCCGGGCCGCGTCCGGGTTCGTAATGGAGGGCGTCCGCTTCCAGTCGCACGAACTCGGGGGTTGGCGGCCGCAATGCCTTCCGCACCGCCAGGGCAACGAAAACCGCGCCGACGGCCCAACCGATCAGCCAGACCGGCACGAACACGCCCGCCGGCACGAACATGACCCCGCGCTCGGTATCCGACGCCATGAAGGCGAGCGGTAGGCCGAGTGCGAGGAAACTCAAAACATACAGGGGCAGCGGGAGTGCGCCGACCCAGTCGCGCCCCGCGGCCTTGTACGCGGGCCAGCTCAGCGTTACGCCGGTCAGGTCCGCAGTTTCTGTGATCTCGCCCTTGTCGGGCGCGGCGGTGATCGTGTCCACTGGTCGCCCCCTTGTCGATTCCGGGGCCGCGCAGGAAGCCGCGCCACCCCTCGCACGCGTATTCGCTTTACAGCGGTCGGCATTTTTTGCCCGGGCGCTCCGGAGGTCCGGAATGTCCGCTTCACGAAAGGTCGCCCCCGTCACCGGCGGCGCATCGGGCGCGTGTGTGCAGTGCGGTTCGCGGGCCTCGCAAACCGAAGCAATGCTATTGTTCAAACCCCTACCTTCCATTCGCGTCAGTCTTTGAGAGACGCCTCGATCACTGCCAATACCGCACAGCGAATGGCGTCAGGCAGGTGAGGCCATGACTCGATAACGCGCGTCAGTTTCGGGTCACTGCATCCGGCACTGCATCCGGGTTGATCTGGTGACGTAAGTTGCTGACTGGTATTGCCCTTGTGACTTGTCGTCACGTCTTTGCTAAAGCGGCGTAGGGGTAAAACCCTACCGCGGGTTCGAATCCCGCCCTCTCCGCTCTTGTACTGAGGCTCGCCGCAAGTCGGCGAGCCTTAGCCATTTACAGCGATGCGTTTCAATTGGCACATCCGACTGTGCCAAGAATGCGACAATTGACGAGGCGGGCGGCTGCGGTCGGGGAGACGCAACTGAGTCTGTTTCGCCTTCGCCCGATGCCCGGAGAGCCGAAACCACCGGCGGTATGGGTTCGCGCTCCGTTCAGCACCACTGGTGTCCGTTCTCCGAACTCGGGCCGGTTGTCAGTCCCCGAGTTCGGTCGTCACGCCGGTACAACCCGCCTGACGCGAACCGGGTGGGTTCAAATCGACTTCGTCGCACGCTCGGCCGACGGCTCACGACCTCGGCCGGAATCACCGCTCTCCAGCAACCGTCGAAGGGCGCGGTTCGGATGAGCCGACCGCCCCGGCCCGTCTGAGATTCGGGCCGGCCTGCGATACAATGCCTTCTCGGGATGCGCATCGCACGGAGCGGCACACGTCCGACTCGCTTTGCTGCGGGTCGGTGAGCCGAACCGCAACTCCGCCCGTTCGATTCGGGGAACGCGTGCCGGTCCGTCGTCCTGTGAGTTTCTTCACCCGTGCGACCGCGGGAGAGTACGACCCCGAGCGCCCGAACAACTCGAACACGAGCGGTGAAACCGCCCCGACCCTGGGGCTTGTATCCGCGAAGATTGCGAGCCGGGCGAGGGAGGGATAATGACCGCAGACGGCGAGTGGGATCTGCTCCGCCACCGGATCGCGGCCGCCCCGGACCCGGTGGCGGAGATCCGCAGCGACCAGGCGGCCCGCTGGAGGCGCGGCGACGCGCCGCCGGTCGAGGAGTACCTGTACCGGTTCCCGGCCATTTCCGACGAGGACGCGCTGGTCCTGATCTTCACCGAGGTCGCCCTCCGCCGCGCGCGGGGCGAGGCTCCGGGTGAGGCGGAGTACCGGGACCGGTTCCCGCGCCTGGCCGACGACATCGCGGTCCAGTTCGGGCTTCAGGGCGCCTTCGCGCTCGGCTCCTCGACACCGGTCGAAGGGGCCCCGACGTATCGCGATCTGAGCCGGACCAAGCCCGCGTGCGTGTCGGCCGTGCTCGCCCCCGAACCCGCGCCGGCCGGCGGGCCGGGCTACGAGGTCATTCGCGAACTGGGGCGAGGCGGAATGGGGGTCGTGTACCTCGCCCGCCAGCACGGGTTGAACCGCACCGTCGCGCTCAAGACGCTGCTCGGCGGCGCTCCCGGCTCCAATCTCGTGATCCGGTTCCTGGCCGAAGCCGAGGCCGTTGCCAGCGTGCGGCACACGAACGTGGTCGAGGTGTACCAGTTCGGCGAGCGCGACGGGCGCCCGTATCTGGCGATGGAGTTTTGTCCCAACGGTTCGCTCGCGGACAAACTGGCCCAGGGCCCGCTCGCCCCGGCGGCCGCGGCCGCGGCGCTCGCCGCCGTCGCCGAGGGGGTCGCCGCCGCCCACGCCGCCGGCATCGTCCACCGCGACCTGAAGCCGCAGAACGTCCTGGTCGCCGCGGACGGTCAGTTGAAGGTCACCGACTTCGGGCTCGCGAAGCGCCTGGCCCGCGAGTCGGACCTGACTAACACGAACGCGGTCATGGGAACTCCGGCGTACATGGCGCCCGAACAGGCGCAGGGCGGGGCCCGGTTCGTCGGCCCCGCGGCCGACGTGTGGGCCCTCGGCGTGATGCTCTACGAACTGACCAGCGGCCAGCGCCCGTTCCGGGGCGAGGACACCTGGCAGGTGCTCGGGGCGGTGATGCGGGGGCGGTTCGTTCCGCTCCGGGCGGCCCGGCCCGGCGCCCCGCGCGACCTGGACCTGATCTGCGCGAAGTGCCTGAGCGTCGAGCCGCGAGACCGGTACGCGGACGCGGGCGAGCTGGCGCAGGACTTGCGCCGGTTCGCCGCGGGCCAGCCGGTCAGCGTGCGCCCGCCCGGGCCGGTCGAACGCGCGGCGCGGTGGGCCCGCCGGAACAAGCTGGTCGCCGGGGCGACGGCCGCGGTCGTTCTCGCGCTGGCCGCCGGCTTGGTCGGCACGGCGATCGGGCTGGCCCGGGCCGACGCCGCCCGCGCGCGGGCCGAGGCGGCCGAACAGGACGCGCGCGACCGGCTGGCGGAGCGCGTCCGGGCGGACGAGGCCCGGCAGCAGGCCGAGGCGGGGGTGGCACGGGGCTACGTTCAGTCGGCCGAACTCGCGATGCAGCGCGGGGCGTGGTGGGCGGCCCTGGACTTCCTCGACCGCGCGCGGGCGGCGGGTCACCCCGACGAGCCGCGACTGCCACTGCACCGCGTCCGGGCGCGGGTCGCGATCCACGACGCCCCGGCCGCGGCCGCCGAACTCCGCGCGCTCGCCGACCGGACGGAACTCGGCGACCTCCGCGGCCGGGTGCTGCTGTGGCGGGCCGACCTGGCGCTCGCCCGCGCCTGCGACCGGGCCGGCCGCGACCTCGTCGGGGAGGCGCTCAAGCACCCGCTCCCGCCCGCGGACGAGGCGTACGCCCGGGGGCTGCTGGCCCCGACGGTACCCGACGCGCTCGGGCACTTCCGCCGCGCGACGGAACTGGACCCGTTCCACCACCGGGCCACCGGGATGGCGGCGGTCCTCCTCGTCGCCCTCGGCCGGATGAGCGAGGCGCGGGCCACCGCCGAACTCGGCGGCCGGCTGTTCCCCGAAGACCCGACCTTCGGCCTCCTGGTCGGGTTGGTCGACGTGTGGGACGGGCGCGCGGCCGACGCCGACGCCCGGTTGGCCCGCCTCGTGGGACGCCTCGACGCCCGGCAGCGGGGCGCGGCGAAGTCGCTGTTCGACCTCGCCCGGGAGGCGCGACGGCTGGAAACGTCGTTGTCGGTGACCAGCCTGGCCCCGCTCGCGATCGTTCTGTTCGTGTCGCGGGCCGTCTCCGCGTGCGAGTCGGTCGATGAACTCCGCCAGGACGGGAGCCTACTGCTCCCGGTTCCCCCGGTCCTGGTCGATGGCCTGACCCTGATGAGCCGCGCAATACCGCTCGCGGCGCTTTCGCCCGCGGCCGATCGGGCGAAAGGGATCGACGCGCTCCGAAAACTGGCGGCGATCTACCCCAACGGGTTGGTGAACTACCTCCTCGGGATCAATCAGGTCAACGCGGAGCGACTTGCCGACGCCGAGGCGCCGCTGCGCGCGGCCGTTGACGGGCCCTCGTTCGTACCGCTGCGGCGCCCCGCGCTGGTCGCGCTCGCGTTCGACTACTGGCAACTGGCTGTGGCAACTGCCGACCCGCCCGCCCGCCGGGAGTTGTTCAAGCGGGCGACGGACACCGCCCGAGAGCTGAGCGCGTATCGCGGGCTCAACGTGGAAGAGGTCGGACTGATCGTTGCGATCGCCGACGCGGCCGACGACCCGCTGTTGGCCCGGGCGGCGGCCGAGTGGGCCAAGGCCGACGACGCGAAGGATCTGACGATCCTGCGGCTGTGGGCGAAAGCGGAACTGAAGCTCGGAGCCGACGAGACGGCCCTCACCCTCGCGAAACGGATTCTCAAGGACCACCCGGACGACCCGCACGCGCTGCACATTCTCGACGCCCTCGAGCAGCGCCTCAAAGATCGCCTCAAAGAGATCCAGCGGCGGCCCGCGAAGCCGTAGCGCGAAAAGTTCCCGCCCGGGCCGTGCGCGCCGGCGTGTGTGGCGGCGACGCCCCCGGTCGGCTCGACCCGGTCAACGTCCCGCTTCTGCTGGCCGTGCTTGCGCGCCTGCATCGCACCTCGTTTTGCCCATCTTCATCAGCAGGCCGACCAGTTTCTACGGGCTTTGCAGTCGGATTGTGCGGCCGCGGTGCGGACGAAGTAGCTGCCCAAGGCCGATTGACAGAACCTCGGGTCGCGACGACCGCAGGGCACGAGCAGTTCGACTCACCCGCCGGCTGTCGGGTCGAATTGACGTGCGACACGCACCATCGCGCCCGCCACAACCCCCGCCGCGCACAAGATCAGGATCGCCATCACCGTTTCCGGTTGGGCGAAGAACGCCAACAGGCCGTCGCCCCACACCCGCTTCGGGCGCTTCGGCGCGCGACGAGACTGCAATTCCATTTCCTCTGCCGTGGGCCTCGCCACCGCCTCCGGCAAAGGCGGAGCGGCCGGCGACTCCGCGTTCAAAACGTAAGGGGTTGCGTCATCATCGTCGTCGGTCCACGTGCGGCCGGGCGCGCGCGGCTTCGCGGTCGGATGAGCGGCCGGTTCGTCCTCATTCGCTACTTCTGCCACCACACGCTTCCGAGCGACCGGAGGATCGTCGGCCGCCAGCACGTTGTAGCCCTCCAACTCGCCGTCCGGGGTGGCGAGCGGCGGGGCCGCATACGAACGCTCGATCGGCTGCGATTTCGGTTCGGCGGCCTCGGAGTCGGCCGGCGGCTTCGGCTTCTTCGTTTTCTTTCGCTTGAGGATGTCCTTCGTGAACGTCAGCGCGAATGCCAGACGGCCGAGCAACCGCGCGTACAACAGCAGCGTGACCGCAAGCAGCGGCATGCCGACGAACAGCAGTTGCCACTCGCCGACGGTCCGGAACGACCAGCGGAACGCCATCCCGCCGACCGCGAACACCGGCAGCGTCAGCGCGAAGAACCCGGCCGTCGCCGCCGGTCGCTGCGCCAGCCGCGCGAACACCTGCGGGTGGAGCGGCATCCACACGCTCGACGCGCACAAACTCGAAAGCTGACTGACCGGGTACAGCAGCCACGCGACCAGCACCGGCACCGCGAACGCAACCCACGGCTGCTGGAGGTTGCCCGCCAGCGCCCGGCCGATCACATACGCCGGCCCGAGCCACAGGCACAGCAGCCACGCGAGGTAGAACGGCTTCCAGAAGGCATCGGTCACCGACCCGCCGCCCCACACCACCTGCCGCGCGCCGGCCGCGGTGCTTTCGAGAACCGTCAGGTAGTAGTGGGCAACGAACGTCAGAAAGATGGCGGTGAAGATCGCCGCCCCGACCAGGGCGGGGACGAAGATGAGGGCACGGAGGTCCATGTTTGTCGAGGCCGGCAGGTTAAAGGCACCCCACGGGGGTGCCCGCTAAACGGCTGCCACCCAGTCGCATTTCACACCGTCGCCAGTTCGAGGCTCAGCTTTTTGGCGTCCGACGCCAACTTGCGGACGTCCTGCGTGATCCGCATTGAGCAGAACTTCGGCCCGCACATCGAGCAGAACTTGGCGCTCTTGAACACATCCTGCGGGAGCGTCTCGTCGTGCATCTTCCGCGCGGTTTCGGGGTCCAGGGACAAGGCGAACTGCTGATTCCAGTCGAACTCGAACCGGGCTTTGCTCAGTTGGTCGTCGCGCTGCCGCACGTTCTTGCGACCGCGGGCGATGTCGCCGGCGTGGGCGGCGATCTTGTACGCGATCACCCCCTGCCGCACGTCGTCCTTGTTCGGCAGCCCCAAGTGCTCTTTAGGGGTGACGTAGCACAGCATCGACGCCCCGGCTTCGGCCGCCAGCGCCGCGCCGATGGCGCTCGTGATGTGGTCGTACCCCGGCGCGATGTCGGTCACGAGCGGTCCGAGCACGTAGAAGGGCGCGTCGTGGCATAGCTCGCGCTCCTTCTCGATGTTCATCTTCACCAGGTGCATCGGGATGTGCCCCGGCCCCTCGATCATCACCTGACAGCCCATCTCCCACGCCTTCAGCGTCAACTCGCCGAGCGTCTTCAACTCGCTGAACTGGGCCTTGTCGTTGGCGTCGGCGAGGCACCCGGGGCGCATCCCGTCACCCAAGCTGAAGGTGACGTCGTACTTACGCATGATCTCACACAGCTCCCCGAAGTGCGTGTACCACGGGTTCTGCTGGTGGTGGGCGACCATCCACGCGGCCATGAGCGAGCCGCCGCGGCTGACGATGCCGGTGACGCGGTCACTGGTCAGCGCCACGTACTCCAGCAGCACGCCGGCGTGGATCGTCATGTAATCGACGCCCTGCTTCGCCTGGTGCTCGACCATGTCGAGCAGCATTCGGGGGGTGATGTCGCGCGGGTCTTTCACGTTCTGGATGATCTGATACGCCGGCACCGTCCCGATGGGCACCGGGCTAGCGTCGATAATTGCTTGGCGAATGCCGTCGATGTTGCCGCCGGTGCTGAGGTCCATCACCGTGTCCGCGCCGAGTTCGACGGCGGTGCGGAGCTTTTCGAGTTCGTCGTCGGCCTTCCCGGTGACCGCGGAGTTGCCGATGTTGGCGTTGATCTTGCACTTCGCCGCCACGCCGATGCACATCGGCTCCAGCTTCTTCGTGAGGTGGACGACGTTGGCCGGGATCACCATGCGGCCGCGGGCGACCTCGGCCCGCACCAGTTCGGGGTGCAGGTCTTCGCGCTTCGCCACGAATTCCATTTCCGGCGTCACGACGCCCTTGCGGGCGGATTCGAGCTGAGTCATTTCAGAATTGCGGATTGCGGATTGCGGATTGCGGATTGAAGAAATGAGGAGTGCGGTATTCTGATTTGAATCCGCAATCCGCAATCCGCAATCCGCAATTCCGGTGGTCGCCTTCCTCCGCGGCATGACCCGCGCAGGTTCGAAGGGTGTGCTCTCAGCCCGCGTCCGACGCGGGCACCCCCGGCGATAGGTTCAGTGTACGCGACCGCCGCGCCCGGCGTCAACGGAATGAGAACGGCCCCGCGGTGACTGGCACCGCGGGGCCGCGCCGAGGCGTCCCCCATACACCCCGACTTTGTCCGCGGTCAGTACCGGATGCCCAGCGACAACTGGATGTTCACGTTGTGGATGTTGCCCTGGTACGGCGGGATCAGGTTCAGCCAGTCGTACCCATACTCGGCCCGCACCCCGCCGAACAGGATCCACCCGCCGAACGAGCGGTCGAAGGTGGCGTGCGCCCCGGCCGTGATCCCCTCATACGCGTTCTGCCGGCGGGCGTACCCGTTGATCTCGTCCAGCGGCGTGATGTCCACGTGCGCGGTGCCGTACCGGCCGCCCACCCACGCCCCGACGCGGCACGCCGTCTCGCCCTCTTGCAGGCTCCCGGTCGCGCCGGTGCCCATCAGCCACACGTCGCGGCCGATCGCGAAGTTGAACGAGGTGCGGTGAACCTCGCGGACGCCGCTGAGCGTGGTCCGGAACACGTTCCCCTGCCGCAGGTCGAGGTTGACCGGGTCGCGGCTCCCCTGCCCCCAGTTGTGCGTATAGCTCAGCCCGTAGTCCACTACCCACGCGGCCGTGTACGTCGGGTCAAAGAACAGCGTTCGGATGCCCCCGCCGGTCGTCCACCCGGCGTTCAGGAAGTCGGGCAACCCGCCGCCGAACACCAGGTTCACGCCGGTGTACGCGTAGACGTCGTAACCGATCCGCCCGTGCCGGCCGAGCGGCCCGCAGCACCCGGGGCCGTCCACGTAGTACGGGCTGGGGTACGAGCCGACCGGCGCGGCCGGGGCCGCGCCGACCCCATTCAGAGTGCCCACCGGGTCGGCCGCCGGCGCCTGGAACTGCGCCCCGGGGGCGGTCAGCCCTTCAAGGCTTTCGGCCGCGGCCGCCGGCCGCACCCAGTTCGTCGCCCGCGGCTTGTTCGGCACCACCGGTTCCTGCGCCGCGACCGGCCGCACCGACGGGACCAGATCGGGGTACGCGGAGCCGGGCTGCGCGACCGACGGACCCGCGAATGCCGCTGCCGCCACCGCGGTAAGAACGTATCGCGTGCTGGTCATGCGATCCTCGCCCTGCCGACTCGTTCGATTCAAACCCACGTCGGCCTTAGCATCGACATCGGCCGCGGTGGACTTTAACGGTTTTGGCGGTCGGAGCGGTCGCACGACCCGGCTAACGCAGTTTGGCACCGCCGCGGCGAGGCTGTATAAGTAGGGGAGTTAAGCGCGCGAACTCCTGGGAACGGCGAATGGACCCGATCGAACTGCGTGACCTCGACGCGGCGCGCCGCTACGTCCTCGAAGGGCTGTGGCTGCAGCGGGCGCTCAAGCCGTCGCCGCGGACGGTCCGCAACGCCCTCGAGTGGTCGATGGAGATCGCCAGCGGCGGCCACCCGCTGCCGCCGGTCGGGTTCGTCGCCGACCTCGGCAACGTCGCGTTCGGCATCGACGCCGACCAGCGCGCCAAGGAGCTGCAACCGGTGCCCGGGTGGCCGCCGGCGCTGGGCCGATCCTACGAAGACCACGTCCTCGGCAAGTTCTACTCCGACTGGACGTTCGAGCGCGCCGGCGACGCGGTGCGAAAGTACCGCGACACCGACAAGAGCAAGGACCGCGTCCGCGGGCTGGCATACATCATCAACCAGGTCCGCGAGCGGGCCAAGCTGCCCGGCGTGATGCTCCCGCCGGCCGTCATCCGCGGGCTGATGACGACCAATCCCGACGAGGTGCTTTCGACGGGCTGGGAAGGGCTGATGCGCGACGGCCCGTCGCCGATGATCGTGGAGATGTACGAGCAACTCGTGTCCGCGGCGCGGCGACTCGCGGAAGTCCTCGCGCCGGAAGATATTCTGGCGCTGGAGCAAGGGACCGCGATCGCCGACATGGGCCAGTACGTCGCCCACCGCCAAATCCTTCAAACCACGGCGCGGCTCGAAAAGCGACTCCCGGCGCGCCCGGTGAAGCCGCTCGTCGGGCGCAAGGAAGTCCCGACGCGCGTCCTCGACGAGGACCAGTATCCCGTCGGCGGGTACACCTCGATTTCGACCAAAGGCTCGATCGAAAGCCTTCTGCACTCGCAGCTTGCGTACATGGAACCGGAGCCGCCGGACCTGTTCGACATGAAGTTCGTCCGCGACGAACTGTTCTACTACTCCCGCGACGAGAACCAGTTCCTCCGCCGCCGCCGGGCGTTCGTATTCGTTCTGTACCCGGACCTCATCGCCGCCCGGTTCAAGGACGCGGAGTTGCCGTATCAGCGGATCGTGATGATCCAGTCCATGATTCTGGCGCTGGTGCGAAAGCTGACGGAGTGGCTGAGCACCGACGCGATCCGCTTCGAAGTGTTGTTCCTCCAGGAGAACGGCAAAACCCCGCTGGCAGAAGAAGCTCACCTCCTGCGCCTTCTCCTGCGCGAGCCGATCGAGCGCGGCGACGGGTTGGTGGCGACCGGCGAGCCGCTACCGAACGTCAAACCGACCCCGGAGCAGCGGAACGCCGACGCCGCGGTCGCCAACCCCGACACACTCCGCACTTACCTCAGCCGGCTGACGCGGATGTCCCAGGTTCACTGCCTGATCGCCGCGAAAGACCCGTTCGAGATGCCGCTGGACAACGTGGTGATCACGGAACTGATCGTGGACGGCCCGCGGCCGGAGATCGGCGAGGGCGACGGCGTGGTGGGCGTGGTGGACGACACCGAAGACGCCTTCGACCTGTGGCAGGAAACGATCCTGCGGGTTCTGCAGTTGTGGGTGTAAGCGCAGTTCCCGGTTTCAAGTTCCAGCGGTTCCAGGTTGGAGGCTCTCGCCGTCCGTCTTCAACCTGGAACCGCTGGAACTTGAAACCGGGAACTACTAAATCATCGGCGAACCGCGTACCCGCGCCGGGCGTATGGCGGGTAGCCGAGCTTCATTCCCACGGTTCCGCCGCTCATGTTCAACGCGCTGTCCGATCCGGCACTGGTGCTCGCCGGGGTGGTGCTGGCCACCCTCCAGTTCGTCGCCGCGCTGCCGTGGCTGTACGCGATCGACCCGAAGGGGTTCCGGGAGGCGACCCAAAGCCCGGTGTCGCTCGGGTACACGGTCCTCGGCCTGCTCGGGGCCGGGGCCGGCGTCGCCGTCTTCCTCTCGTACAAGGGCGAGTCGTCCACCCTCGTCTGGTACGGCCGCTACCTCTACGGGGCGCTGCTCCACCTGCAGCTCATCTTCGCCACGTTCCTGCTGCTCCCGCAGGTGGTCGTGCTGGTGTGGCCGAAGGGCGGCGCGGTCGCGTTCGCGGCGTTCCGGGAGAGCTGCCGGCAGCCGATGTTCTGGCTCATCGCCGTCGGCTCCACCCTGCTCATCTGGCTGTCGGTCGCCGTCCCGTACTTCACCTTCGGCGACGACTACAAGATGATGAAGCAGATCGGGTTCGACGTGGTCATGCTGTCCGCGGTACTGTTCGGCGTCCTCGCGGCGAGCATGTCGATCAGCGAGGAGATCGAGGGCCGCACCGCGGTCACCCTGATGAGCAAGCCGGTCAACCGGCGGCAGTTCCTGATCGGCAAGTTCGTCGGCATCACGATGGCCTGCCTCATCATGTCGATGCTGCTGAGCTGGACGCTGACCGACGCGCTGCGGGCGATGCGGGAGTTCGACCCGATCAACAACGCGGCCGACCCGGCCGATCCTTTGGGCGAGGCGACGGACAAGTTGGTCGATCCGATGACGTTCGAGGCGCAGCGGACGGTGGTGCCGCCGTTCGAGAAGCTGGTCCCGGCCGGGGCCGGGCGGGCGGTCGCCCGCGGGTGCGGGCTGTGGTTCTCCGACGCGGTCGCGCACTCGCTCGGCGTCGTCCACGGGTTCGGGCAGGTGCTCATCCTGGTGGCGATCGCGTCCGCGCTGGCGACCCGCGTCTCGTTCGTGGTCAACATCGTCATCTGCCTGCTGGTGTTCTTCCTCGGTCACCTCGCCCCGGTGGTCGTTCAGGTGACGCGGCAGGCCCAAGAACAAGGCGGCGGGGTCGGCGTCGGCCTGGTCGGGTTCCTCGGGCGGCTGTTCGACGTGCTGCTGCCGTCGCTCGAATCGTTCAACATGAGCCGGGCGATCATTCGTGAAAGCCCGCTCCCGCTGTGGCAGTTCGCCGGCTACGTGCTGACCGTCCTCGGCTACTCGCTCATTTACACCACTATCATGCTGTTGGTGGGGCTGCTGCTGTTCGAAGACCGCGACCTGGCTTGATGGCGGCCGCGGTCACGGTCACGGCCGGGAGCGGGGAGCGCGAGCGTCGCGCGGCCCCGCTCCCGGCCGTGACCGCGCGTTCTGCCTTTGCCAGCCGCGTGTGGACCGCTCTCAGACTTTCCGACGCCCCGCACTCGCACTCGCACTTCCCGCCTGATAGGCTCATTTCAGAGGGTTTACGCCCAGGTTCCGCACGCCGGGGGCACCGTGGACAACGCACTCGAACGTCTGCGATTCGATTTCCTGAAAGCCCCCTCCGCACGCTGGGGCGCGATCGTCAGTTCCGTCGGCGCGGCGATCACCTACTTCCTGCTGCTGCTGCTCCTGTACCTGTTCGTTGATCTGCTGGTGTTCCGCGGCGAAATCCCGACCTACGCGGAACTCACCACGGCGCAGAAGGCCGAGTTCGCGGCGGAGTGGGAGAAGCGGCCGGTGACCGCGCGCGAGGAGGCGGCCGGGCGGCTGTTCCTCGACGACCGCACCAAACAGCGCGTCGCCGCGGCCAACTCCGAAGAACTCAAGGAGAAGAAGCTGACGCGGGGCGACGAGGACAAACACCCGACCGCGGACGAGTGGGCGGCGCGGTGGCGGGCGGGCGTCTACATCGCGCTCCGCGACCGGGTCGGCCAGTCGGCGGCAGACTTTTACCTGCCGTCGCCCGAGCAGGTGAAGGAAATGGCCGCTGCGGCGGCCGCGAAGGAGCCGGATCCGAACGCCAAACCGGCCGACCCGAACGCCCGCGCCCAGTATGGCCTGCTCAGCCTCGTCGTGCGCGAGCGGAACTCGTGGAGCGGGTGGCTGCCGGGCAAGCTGGCCCTGCTGCCGGTCACCTGGAACGGCGGCAACGTCCGTTACCTCACCGTGCTGCTCATCTTCGGGCTGGGGCTTGCGGCTGTCCGCGGGGTGTTGGTGAACGCGCTGGCGTACCTGTCGGCCGCGGCCACCCTCGATACCGTCACCCGCGTCCGCCGGGCGGTGTACTTCCACAGCTACCGGCTCGGCTCGCTCACCATGCAGACCATCGGCACCGCGGAGGCCGCCGACCTGCTCACCCGCCGAGTTGAGGAGGTCGGTGCGGCCGTCCACAGCCGCCTCAACTCCCTCTACCGCTACCCGCTCACCATCGTGCTGCTGATCGGACTGATCCTGCTCGTCAACGTGTGGTTGGCGGTCAGCTTCCTGGCCCTGGCCGGGCTGGTGTGGCTGATCGGCGGGCAGGTGGCGGCGCACTTCCGCCGGGAAGCCCGGCTCGGCGAGCGGCAGGCGGCCGGCCTGCTCGCGCTGCTGAAGGAGAGCATGGGGCTGTTCCGGCTGGTGAAATGCTTCCAGATGGAGCGGTTCAACCAGACCCGGGTGGAGCGGCAGTTGGCCGAGTCGGCCCGGGCCAACTGGCGGGCGTTGCGCGGCCGGGCGATGGCCGGCCCGCTGCTCGGCTCGTTCGCGCTGCTCACCGGGGTGGCACTGATGTACCTGGCCGCCCGGGGGGTGCTGGCCGGCGGATTCACCCTCGCCGGGCTGGCGGTCATGGCCGTCGCGCTGGTGTCGCTGACCGCGCCGCTGGCCGGGCTGTTCGACTACGCCGCCAAGCAGAAGCGCGGCCGCGAGGCGGCCGAGGCGATTCTGGAGTTCCTCGACCGCAAGGGCGAAACCGCCGAGGCCGCCGACGCCGAGTTCCTCCCCGCCCTCACCACCCGGATGGAGTTCCGCGCGGTCACCCTCAAGGACCCGGTCACCGGCTCCCCGGTGCTCGAGAACGTCACCTTCGCGGTGCCCGCCAACGCCAAGATCGCGATCGTCGGCCAGAGCGTGGCCGAGAAGCACGCGCTGGTGTACATGATCCCGCGGTTCCTCGACCCGACCAGCGGCGAGATTCGCATCGAGGACAAGAACATCCGCTGGGTGACGCACGAGTCGCTCCGCACTCAGGTGTCGCTCGTCATGCAAGACGACCTGACGTTCACCGACACCGTGGCCAACAACATCGGGGTGGGCAGCCTCGAGTACAACCTGCCGCAGATCATCGAGGCGGCGAAACTGGCCCACGCCCACCAGTTCATCGAGCGGCTGCCGTACGGGTACGAGACGGTCATCGGCAACGGCGGGGTGTCACTGACGCCGGGCGAGCGGTTCCGCATCGCGCTGGCCCGGGCGCTGCTCCGCGACCCGTCCATCCTGATCGTCGAGGAGCCCGTCGGGCCGATGGACGAGGACACGCTGGCGCTGCTGGACGACACGCTGTCTCGCGTCACCGCCGGGCGGACGGTCATCTTCCTGGCGCAGCGGCTCTCGACGCTGCGGGGCGTGAACCGCATCTTCCTGCTGAAGGGCGGGCACGTGGTCGCGTCCGGGCCGCACGGCGACCTGTGGCGGGACAGCGACGACTACCGCCGCATCCAGATGGTGGCCGACGCGACCGCGACCGAACACCCCGTGCTGAAGGACGGCGACGAATGACCGACTACCAGACGGAACTGGCCGCCGCGCGCGAGGCCGCGGCGCGCGCCAGCGCGTACCTGCGCAAGGAGTACGAGCAGTTCGTCGCCATCCCCAACCCGCCGGTGACGATCAGCACACACGCGGACAAGGCGTCGCAGGAGATGATCCTCGCGTTCCTGCACGAGCGTTTCCCGGCCGACGCGCTGTGCGCCGAGGAGGCGACGCCGATTCTGGGCACGGTCGCCAACCGCGGCCCGCGGACGTGGGTGGTCGATCCGATCGACGGCACCCGCGGGTTCGCCAAGAAGATCGGCCAGTTCTCGGTGATGATCGGGCTGCTCATCGACGGGCAACCGGTGGTCGGCGTGGTGGCCGAGCCGGCCCAGGACCGGACGACGTTCGCGACGCGCGGCGGGGGCTGCTGGGCGCACGTTGGCGACGCCGGGCCGACCCGCTGTTCGGTGTCGAGCCGCGGCTTCGGCGAGTTGGTGCTGGCGCAGAGCTGGCTGAAGACGGGCATGTCGCCGCGGCCGGTCCGCGCGCTGACCCCGGCGCGGGTGATCGAGACGTACTCCGGCGGGGTGAAGCTGGCGCTGGTAGCTCGCGGCGAGGCCGACGCCTACGCCAACGTGTACGACCAGTTCTGCGACTGGGACATCTGCGCCGGCCACCTGCTGGTGACCGAGGCCGGCGGCACGGTGACGACGCTGGCCGGCGGCCCGATCGCCTACCAGGGCGAGCGGTTCGCGCAGCTCAGCGGGCTGCTGGCGACCAACGGCCCCATTCACGCCGAGGCGATCGAGCGCCTTCGCCGCGAGTCGTGAGGGGAAGACAAGGGCGGCGCGCGGCTTTTGACTTGACGACCTTCGGCTTGCTGACCTTGGACTATTGCGCGGACCGCACGTCCAGACACACCACATTCTGTTCGTCGCGGACGTAAATTCGGCCCTCGACGAGCGTCGGCGTGGCCCAGTTGTTGTTCCCGCTCAGGAGTTGCTTGGTCTTGCCGATTACGTTGCACTCCTTCGGATTGGCCTCGACCAGCCACAACTCCCCTCGCGCGGTTTGCAGGAGGAGGTGTTCGCCGGCCAGAATCGCGCTCGCCTGCCCGATCTTCCGGTCCTCCCAGTCCGGCACCTCCTTGACCGCGCCGAACTCGACGCACCTCAGCCCGCCGGTGCCGGTCTGCCCGACCACCCCGTACAGGTGCCGGTCCTTGTACACCGGGGTCATGTGGTGGAACTGAAGGCGCGGCCGCTTGTACACCTCGACCAGCTTGACCTCGTCCCCGCTCCGCTCCGCCCGCAGCTTGGCGCTGCCCTTGCCGTAGGCCGATGAGATGAACACGTAGTCGGTATTCCCCTGATCGCTCAGCACCATCGGGGTGGCGATGTTGCCACAGTATTCGGTCTGCCAACCGTAACTATCGGTGACCTTCCCGTCGGTCGGGCGGACGGCGAGGAGTGCGTCGCCCAGGAACGCGAAGACGGTGTCCTGGCCGCCGATCGGGGCGACGACCGGCGAGCTGTAGCCGGGCGGGTTGGTCCCTGCGGCCCATCGCTGCGCCCCGGTCTCGCGATCGAAAGCCACGACCGCCCCCCGCTTACCGCCGGGCTGCACGATGACCGTGTCGCGGTAGACCAGTGGCGACCCGGCCACGCCCCACTCCTGTTTCGGCACGTCGAACTCCTTCACGAGGTCGTGCGACCACTTCACCGCGACCCCGTCCGCGGTCGGCTCCAGGGCGAGCAACACGCCCCCCTCCCCGACCGTGTACACCCGGCCGTCGGCGACGGTCGGCGTCGCCCGCGGCCCGATGTTGTACTGACCGGGTGTGACCCGGCCGGGCGGGTACGCGTGCGCCCACACCGTGCGCCCGGTCTCGGCGTCGAGGCACACGACCCGCTCCTGCTCGCCCTGCCGGTCTTGCACATACACCCGCCCGCCGACGACCGCGCACGACCCATACCCGCCGCCGATCGGGACCCGCCACAACTCCTTCGGCGGGTTCTTCTCCCAGTCGGTGCGGAACGCGTCGGCCGGGGCGACGCCCATGCGGGTGGCCCCGCGCCACCCCGGCGACCCGGCCCGCGCGTCGGGCGGGGCCACGTTCTTCACGTCCGCCGTTTCCGACCGCGCCGCCTCCGCCGGGTTGTCGGTGTCCCGCGCGAACCACGACCGCACCAGCGACGATCGCCACGCGAGCAACCCGCCGAGCGCCAGCGTCGTACTCAGGCCGACCAACAGGATGACGGTTCTCGTCTTCATCGGAGCATCCCCAGACGTGAAGGCGAAGTGGACGTGCGAAAGTGTAGTACGCGATTTCGTGGGGGTCGGCGCCCGGACGCCCCACGGAGGATGCTTATGAACAAATTTTCAAAAATTCCGCCCCCTCGACTTGCATTTGTACAGAACATCACTCATAGTGAATTTAAGGCCATCATACTGTCTGCGGCGGCCTGGATGGTGTGTTCGATGTGCTCGTCGGTCATGGCGCCGCAGGTGAAGGCGGCTTCGAACTGGCTGCACGGCAGGTAGACGCCGCGGTCCATCATGTGCCAGAAGAACCGGCCGAACAGGGCCGCGTCGGACGTCTTGGCGGTGTCGAGGTCGGTGACCGGGGTGGGGGTGAAGAACAGCGTCCACATGCTGCCGGCGGAGTTGAACTGCACCGGCAGTTTCGCGGCCTTCGCCGCGTCGAGCAACCCGTCCCGGATGCGGTCGGTCTGCGCTTCCAGCCTGTCGTACGGCGGGTTGTCGCGGAGTTCGGTGAGGGTGGCGATGCCTGCGGCCATCGCGACCGGGTTGCCGGAGAGCGTGCCGGCCTGGAACACCGGCCCGGCCGGCATCACCTTGCGCATGACGTCGGCCCGGCCGCCATACGCGCCGACCGGATAGCCGCCGCCGATGATTTTGCCGTAGCACGAGAGGTCCGGGCGATCGCCCAGGAGTTCCTGCGCGCCGCCGTAGCCGAGCCGGAACCCGGTCATGACCTCGTCGTAGATGAGCAGCGCGCCGTGCGTCTGCGTGAGCTCTCGGAGCGCGCGGCGGAACTCGTCCGACGGGGGTACGAGGCCCATATTGCCGACGACCGGTTCCAGGATGACGCCGGCGATAGAGTCGCCCTTCGCCGCGAACAGGTCGGCGAGCGCCTGCGTGTCGTTGTAGCGGAGCACACTGGTGTCCGCAGTGCAGCCGGCCGGCACGCCGGGGCTGTTCGGCACGCCGAGCGTCAGCGCGCTCGACCCGGCCGAAACGAGCAGCGAATCGACGTGCCCGTGGTAGCAGCCGGCGAACTTGACGATCCGGTCGCGGCCGGTGAACCCGCGCGCGAGCCGGATGGCGCTCATCGTCGCCTCCGTCCCGCTGGACACGAACCGCACCATCTCGACCGACGGCACGGCGGCGATGACGAGTTCTGCGAGCTGGGTTTCGAGTTCGCACGGCGCGCCGTAGCTCGACCCGTTCTTGAGGGCGGCGATCGTGGCATCCACCACCTTCGGGTGGCAGTGGCCGAGGATCATCGGCCCCCACGAGCCGATGAAGTCGAGGTACTTGTGGCCGTCGAGGTCGTAGAGGAACGGCCCGTCGGCGCGGGCGATGAACAGCGGGCTGCCGCCGACCCCGCCGAACGCGCGGGCCGGGCTGTTGACACCGCCGGGGATGGCGCGCTTCGCGCGCTCGAACGCGGCCAGGCTCTGGGACCGATCGGGGGAGGTCTTCGACATGAGCATTCCGGTGTTCAAAACAAGCAAAAGGCAGAGCCACAGATGGACACAGATGAAACACAGATAAGGCCGGAGGCAGATGTCAGACTTCTTGTGACCTTATCTGTGTTCCATCTGTGTCCATCTGTGGCTGACTCTTCAAAGTTCACGGCACCAGCGCAGCGATCTTGGCGGCGCGCTCGACCTGCGCCTTGACCTCCGGCTCGGTGTCGTCGTCGTACAACTCGGTGACGTCGCGGCAGCGGCTGCGGACCTCGCGCCGCTCGGCCCCGCTGTCCGGGGCGTTCTTGACCGCGTCGGCCATGTTCTGGGTGTCGTCCAGCCACTTGGCGAGCCGCTTGATGCGGTCGCCGACCGGGTCCGCGCCGGGGCGGGTGAGCTGGTTCTTGAGCTGCGCGCCGAGGAGGAACCAGGTTCGCCGGTCCGGGTCTTTCTCGGTCAGCGCGGCGAGCTTGTCGCAGACTTTCGCGGCCCGGTCGGGGTCGCCGCGGTCCTTCAGCCGGATCGCCCGGACGGCGAGCGACTCGGGGCTGGTCGGGTCGGTCTTGAGCGACTGCTCCTTGATCCGGGCGTCCTCGATCCGCCGCTCGACGCGGAGTCGCTCGGCGCGGACCGCGGCGATGTCGTGCAGCCGCTTGTCGGCCAGCCAGCCCCAGCGGGCCTTCGCCAGCAGTTTGTCGTCGGTCGGGTACGTCAGCTTGGCCTCGTCGGGGAAGCGGGCCTTGACCCGCGACCAGTTCCGGTCGGCCTCGTCCAGCCGCCCGTCCCGCTCGGCCTCCATCGCCGCCCACGCGGCCTGGTACGCCTCCGGGTCGTCGTTCTCGGTCGGCTTGAGCATGTTGCTGGCGAACCGGTTGCTGAGCTGGCGCTCGCGGTCGCGGACGTTGCCGTCGCGGAACGCGGCGACCGCCTTGTCGGTCATCTCGCCGGGCTTGTCGCCGTGGGCGGCGAGGTACTTCGCGGCCGCCTCGGCCCGGGCGTCGGGGGTGGCCGCCTTGTCGATGGCCGCGAACAGCTTCTCGGCCGACGGCGGCCGCAAGGCGAGGTACGCGCCGACGATGATGGCCAGTAGGCCGGAGCCGAGGCCGACCGCCTTCAGCCACTTCTGCTCGAGCAGCGGTACGGGTCCGGCGGCCTTCTTTTTCTTCTTCTTGCCGGTGCCGCGGAGGGCGCGGGCCGCGTCCCTGTCGGCCGCGTCCATGCGGTCGCCGAGCTGGTTGGCCGGCTTGGCGGTGCGGGCCTCGGCGACCATCAGCCCGACGCTCTTGCGCTGGAACTGGTCCTCCTCGACCTCGGCTAGCATGCGGGCCACCCACGCGGCGTCGATCGGCCGCTGCTCCTTGTCTTTTTCCATCAGTTGGAGGATGAGCGACTCGAACTTGGGCGGCAGGTCCGGGCACCACTTGCCGATCCGCGGGGCCTTCTCGTTGACGTGCTTGAGGAACATCTCGACGGTCGTCTCGGCGGCGAACGGCTTGCGGCCGGTGAGCAGCTCGAAGAAGACGATGCCGAGCGAGTACAGGTCGGACTTGTTGGACAGGTTCTTGTCGCCCTTGCACTGCTCGGGCGACATGTACGCGGCGGTGCCGATGGTGCTGTTGGCCCCGGTCAGGGCGGTGACGTCGGTGTCCTTGGCGATGCCGAAGTCGGTCAGTTTCAGAGTGCCGTCGCGGGCCACCATCAGGTTGGACGGTTTGAGGTCGCGGTGGATGATGCCCTTGTCGTGGGCGTACTGGAGGGCCTCGCACAGCTGCTTGCCGTAGGCGAGCACCTCCTCCCAGGTGAGCTTGCCCTTGCGGGCGAGGGCGCGGTCGAGCGCCTCGCCGTCGATGAACTCCATCGCGATGTACGGGTTGGCCTTGTTGATCTTCCCGTGGGCGATGAGCCGGACGATGTGCGGGTGGCGGAGTTGCTTGAGGATGTTGGCCTCCCGCTCGAACCGGGCCATCGCCCCTTCGTTGCCGAGCAGGCCGAGCGCGACGACCTTGAGCGCGACCGGGATGAGCTTGTCTTCGCTCCGCTTGAACGTGGCGCGGTAGACGGTACCCATGGCCCCGCTGCCGAGTTCTTTCTCGATGTAGAACGGGCCGATGTGCTGCCCGATCAGCATGGCGTCGCCCCTCGCTGAGCCGAATCCCGACGGACGCGGCCATTGTACTGCGGAGGGCGATGCGATGCGCGGGTTTTCGACTGCCGAAAGCAGGAACGCGGATGGACGCGGACTTCGACGCGGATCAGCGCGGATCAAAACAGAACATCGAATTCAGTCGCTCTCTCTTCGGACTGATCCTGTCTTCATCCGCGCTCTTGTCCGCGTCATCCGCGTGCGAGCATTTTGTTGCAGCTTCAGCCGCCGCAGCCGCGGCCCTCGCCCTCCCCTTCCCCGCTCACGGCTTCGGCCATCACGCGCAACTGAAGGACGCTCCGCTCCTGCTCCTTTTCGAGGTACGCGCGGCCCTTCTTGACGTTGACGTGGTCCCAGGGGAGTTTCTCAGTGATCGGCCGCTGCCGCGAGCGGTAGAAGTCGACGTCGATCTCTTTGGATGCGAACGCGGACCACCACCGCTCCGCGTTGAAGCACTCCTTCCAGCCGTCGAAGCGTGCGCCGCGACGCCACGCCTCGTACAGGCCGGGTGCGACCCGCCGGTCGCCGCGGGTCAGGATGCCTTCGAGCAGGCTGGTCTCGATGTCGTGCTGCTTGATCTTGACGAACTTGTTTTTCTTGCGGCGGTGCATGTAATCGCCGGCCCAGCGGAAGTAATCTCGACTCTGCATCCCGTTCCACTGGTACGGGGTGTGCGGCTTGGGTACGAAGTTGGACACGCTCGCGACGACGTCCTTGTGCCGCCCGGTCGCCTGCTTGCCGACCTCACTGATCGCTTCCGCAAGATCAACGATGCCGTCGAGGTCGGCGGACCGCTCGCCGGGCAGTCCGCACAGGAAGTACAGCTTGACGTGGCTCATGCCGCTCTTGAACGCCTCGCGGCAGCCCTCGATGAGGTCGTCGTTCTTGATCGGCTTGCGGATCTGCGTCCGCATGTCGTCGCGGGCGACCTCCGGGGCGAGCGTCATGCCCGCCTTGCGCCAGCCGGACATCAGCTTCGGCACGCTGCGAAGCTGGTGGTTCACGCGGAGGCTCGGCAGCGACACGTTCACGCCCAGAGGAGCGAAAACCTCATGCATGCGTTTGACGAGTTCCTCGAAGTGCGGGTAGTCGCTGCTGGAGAGCGACAGGAGGCTGATTTCGTTCATCCCGGTGTTGCGGTAGCTTTCAAGCGCCGCTTGCACGATGGTTTCGACCGAGCGGACGCGCAGCGGGCGCTTGATGACCGTGGACTGGCAGAACCGGCACTGCCACGGGCACCCGCGCATGATCTCGATGGCGATGCGGTCGTGCGGGGTCTGCACGAACGACACCACCGGCCTCGTCGGCAGCGGGATGGCGTCCAGGTCCTGCGTGATGGTGCAGCTTTCGATCTGCTGCGGCACGTCCGACCGCGTACGGTTCACCGCCGCGATGGTGCCGTCGGCGTGGTAGTCGAACTCATAAAAGACCGGGGCGTAAGCCCAACGGGTGCTGCCGACCAACTCGGCCAGCATGTCCAGGCGGCGCCTGGCGCTGGTGTCGCCGTCGCGGAGGGCCACTTCCTTGAGGGCCATCCACTTTTCCATGACCCACGGCAGCGATTCTTCGCCGTCGCCGATCACGAAGAGATCGACGAACGGGGCGAGCAGTTCCGGGTTCTGCGCCCCGGGGCCGCCGGCGATGACGAGCGGGTCGGTAACGGTGCGGTCCTTCGCAAAGTGCGGAATGCCGCCGAGGTCGATCATCGTGAGCAGGTTCGTGTAGCAGACCTCGTATTGGAGGCTGAACCCGACGATGTCGAACTCGCGCAGGGGCGTGAAGGTTTCGAGTCCGTACAGCGGGAGGCGGTTGGTGCGGAGCTGCCCTTCGAAGTCGAGCCACGGGGCGAACGCGCGCTCGCACGCCCACTGCGGATCGTTGTTCATGATCGTGTACAGCACTTGAAAGCCGTGGTGGCTCATGCCGAGCGTGTACGCATCTGGGAAGCACAGGCACAGCTTGCCGCGAACCTGCCGGTGGTCTTTCGGGACGGAGTGCAGTTCGCCGCCGGTGTACTGGGCGGGCGTCTTCACCCGCGGCAGCACCCGCATGACGGCGTCTTGGAGGGCTTTGTTGAGCATGGCGTAACCCCGGCGAGTCGGCGCGACTGGACGCGGCAATTATAGCGAGCGGAAGCGCGAACGCCGGCCCCGAAGGGCCGGCGTTCGGTGTGTTCGCGGCGGCTACTACCAAACCTGTGGCGCGGACGGCTCACGGCACCGCCGAAGGGCTTTGTCCAAATTCGAGCTTCGAAACCGCGACCGGCCGTGGTTGAACCAGCTCGAAGTCGAATTTGGACAAAGCCCTTCGACAGCGGTGCTGGAACAGCCGTCCCCGCGTGGGGTGCGTGACGATTCGCTCGGCCGACGCAACATCGGCCTGCTGGAAGCCAGCGAGCTAACCGCCGCGAACGACGCCAGGGTATTCGGCCCGCGGCCGGATCGCAAGCGAATCGGCGGATTTGTGCTGAAGTTTCGCGGGCCGCGGAATTGTGAGGAAGCGTGTCAAGGCCAGTTCGCGGGCGGGCCGATAAGTGGCATGCACCGGTCGCTGGCGACCTCCCCAGACGCCGCCGACGACCGATGCGAGGATACGCGTGCCGCTCCGGTCCCCAGACCGGCGGCGCGCGGTCCGGTCGGCGGGAAGCGGCGAGCGGGTCTGCGATCCGGCAGTCCCCTGCTGTCGTGCATCCGCCCGCGGAAGCCGCGTCCGGTGCCATCGGGTGTTCGACCCCCGACGACCCCCGGCCCGGACCTTCCCGCCGCCGACCCGGCCGGCTCCGGCGACCCGATGACACACCAGGGCCGCAACCGCCTCTCGGGCACGACGCCCGGGGGCCGCGGCGGCCCGTCGAAACTGCTCCCGCCGGAGCCGGTCGGCCTCCTCGCCACCTCTTCACTTGACCAATCCCGACCCGAACATATCCCATTCAGCGCACGTTCCCCTCCGGGGGAACCCGCTAAACGAAACACCCAACACCAAACACGAAACACCAAACTGATGAGCACCATCAGCGCGCTGAAGGCCCGCGAGGTTCTGGACAGCCGCGGCAACCCGACGGTCGAGGTCGAGGTGGTCCTGGCCAGCGGCAAGCACGGGCGCGCCGCGGTGCCCAGCGGGGCCAGCACCGGCGCGCACGAGGCCGTCGAGCTCCGCGACGGGGACAAGAAGCGGTACCTCGGCAAGGGCACGCTCGGCGCGGTGCGGAACGTCATCGACTCCATCGCCCCGGCCGTCACCGGGATGAGCGTGTTCGAGCAGCAGGCCATCGACAAGAAGATGCTGGCCCTCGACGGCACCCCGAACAAGGGCCGGCTCGGGGCGAACGCGATCCTGGGCGTGTCGATGGCGGCGGCCCACGCCGCGGCGGCCGAACTCGGCCAACCGCTGTACCGCTACGTCGGCGGGACGAGCGCGTGCGTCCTACCGGTCCCACTCATGAACATCCTCAACGGCGGCAAGCACGCGGACAGCACCGTCGACTTCCAGGAGTTCATGATCGTCCCGGTCGGCGCGACCAGCTTCCGCGAGGGGCTGCGGATGGGCGCGGAGGTGTTCCACAGCCTCAAGAAGGTGCTGCACGACAAGGGGCTGAACACCGCGGTCGGCGACGAGGGCGGATTCGCCCCGAACATCCCGTCGGCCGACGACGCGCTCGCCACCATCTCGACCGCCATCGAGAAGTCCGGGTACAAGCTCGGCGACCAGATCGCCTTCGCCCTCGACGCCGCCTGCACCGAACTGTACGAGGAGGCGAAGCACCAGCACAAGAAGGAAGGCTACTGCTTCTTCAAGAGTGACCCGAAGAAGGTCATCTCGTCCGACGAGATGATCGACCTGTGGGCCTCGTTGAGCGCCAAGTACCCCATCCTCTCCATCGAAGACGGCCTGTCGGAAGACGACTGGGCCGGGTGGGCCAAACTGACCGCCAAACTCGGGGCGAAGGTGCAACTGGTCGGCGACGACCTGTTCGTGACCAACACCGAGCGGCTGAAGCGCGGGATCAAGGACGGCTGCGGGAACAGCATCCTGGTGAAGGTGAACCAGATCGGGACGCTGACCGAGACGCTGGACGCGGTCGAGACGGCCAAGCGGAACAAGTTCACCGCGATCATGAGCCACCGCAGCGGCGAGACCGAGGACGTGACCATCGCCGACCTCGCGGTGGCGACCAACTGCGGGCAGATCAAGACCGGGTCGGCCAGCCGCACCGACCGCATCGCCAAGTACAACCAACTGCTGCGGATCGAGGAACAGCTCGGCTCGGCCGCCGTCTATGGGTGGGAGATGCGGAAGTGAGTCAAGGGTCTCACGCAAAGCCGCAGAGACGCGAAGAAAGCCCAAGAGAGTTTGAAGACCACCAACCTCCGCCGTGCTTCGCGTCTCTGCGGCTTTGTGTGAGCTTCTGGAACCCACCATGAATATCGTCGCCGACCCGCCGCAGTGGGTGTACCTCCTCCTCGCCGGGTTGTTGGTCGTCACCGGTGCGCTCGCGGCGCAGAAGCAGGACCGCCGGGCCGCGCTCGCGTTCGGCCTGTCATTCCTGCTCATGCTGCTGGTGTTCGTGCTCGACAAGGCGCTCGAAAGCCCGCGGGAAGAGGCGACGCGGCGCGTCTATATGATGCAGATCGCCGCCGACACCAAAAACCCGGACCTGTTCGTCGAGCACGTCGCGGACAGGCTCGAAGTCCAGGGCAAGCCGACGACCCGCGAAGACCTGCGGAAGTCCATGTTCTGGCCTCTGCTCAAGAGCTTCGACGTCCGCGTCGCGGTGTGGGGCTTCTCCCGCGACGACGTCAAGGAGATCGACGAGAACACGGTCGAGATCGGGTTCATGGCGAAGGGCGAGGGGGGCGGCAAGCAGATCCCGGTGTACTGCCGCGGCACCTTCAGGAAGCAGCCGGACGGCTCGTACAAGATGGTCGCGTTCAAGGCGGTCGACCCGATCAACCGCAACAACCCGGTCGAGATCCCGAACTTCCCGTGACCCCTTTCCGATGCTCAAACTGACGCTCCGCGTGCCGTCCGCGATTCCGCTCGAAGTCGAGGGCGTGACGCCGGACCGCGTCGCCGGGCTGTCGGCTCTGGAGGTCGCCAAGCTGCCCGTCTGGCACGGGAACCGCGCCGAGGAGTTGGGCGCGTTCTTCACCGTCGAACCTGACCCGCGCCCACTCGCCGATCTGCACTTCGCCGGTGACACCCGCAACGTCAAGCACGTCGGCGCGGGCATGACCGGCGGCTCGATTTTCGTCGAAGGGCCGGTCGGGATGCACGCCGGGGCGCGGATGAGCGGCGGCACGCTCACCCTCGACTCGGATGCGGCCGAGTGGCTCGGCGCGGAGATGAGCGGCGGCGCGATCGAGGTCCGCGGCTCGGCCGGCGACCAAGTCGGAGCGGCCTACCGCGGGTCGCGCCGCGGGATGACCGGCGGGCGCATCCTGATCCGCGGCTCGGCCGGCGACGAACTCGGCCTGCTCATGCGCCGCGGGCTGATCGCGGTCGAGGGCGCGTGCGGCGAGTTCGCCGGGGCGTCGATGATCGCCGGCACGCTCGTACTTCTCGGCGAAGTGGGCGAGCGGTGCGGCGCAGGGATGAAGCGCGGCACCATCCTCACTGCACGCACCCCAACACTGCCGCCGTCGTTCCGCTACTCTTGCGACTTCCGCCCGCAGTACTTCCCGATGCTGCTCGCGTCGCTGCGGAAGCTCGAGGTGCGCGTGCCCCAGAACATCGGTTCGCAGGCCAAATGCTTCCGTGGCGACCTCCTCAACGGCGGGCGCGGCGAGGTGCTGGTGGCCGCCGATTAAGTGCTCGCTGAGAGTCCTCGTTTAGCTCGCGCCCCAGCGGGGCGCGTGCGGCGGATTTTGTCGCCTTCGCCCCGCTGGGGCGCGAGCTAAACGAGGGAAGATGCGGCCTAATAATAGGCCATCGACTACGGCTTCGGCCGCTCGATCCGCCGCACGTTCCGCAGCCACGCGACCGGCAGTTCCAGCTTCGACCCCGGCTCAAGCCCGGTGCCGGTGAAGAGCGTCTGGCCGCTCGCCCCGGTCTGGAGCAAGAGCGCCGCCCCACCGCCCACGAACGCCGCCGCGATCCCCTCGCCGCGATACGACTCCGCACCCAGCGCCAACGCCTCCGGGCCGAACAGGTCCGGTTTCACACGCAGTTGGACACCTCCCCCGGCACCAACCTGCGAAGTCGGCGAGGCGACGCCCACCGTAATCGCCCCCAAGGCGTCGCCCGGCGTGCCCACACCGGCGGTGAAGTTCGTGAACGAGCGGAACACCGCACGCGGGTCGGCCACCGACACCCCGAGCGTCTCCACCACCACCCGCGGCTGAATGTCGATCTCGCGCCGCAGCCCGGGGAGGAGCGGCGGCGGACCGGCGGCCGACTCCAGCGCGAGCGCGAACCGCCCGCCGTCCTTCGCCTCGTACTCGAGCATCTGCTCGTAAACCAGGTACGTCCGCGTGCGGTAAAGCACGTTCGGCACGCTCACCGAACGCGCGACTTCTTCCATCTCGTCACTGGCCCGCTTCTCGCCCGCCGGGTCGAGTTGCCGGAGCAGTCGCAAGGTGAGCGGGTACAGCGGAACCTCGCTGCCGGGGAAGTTCGGGTCGGCCGGCTCGCGCCACTGCACCACGAACCGCAGCTTCGCACCCTTCGCGACGTCCGGCGAAACCGGGCCGCTTGCCGTCTGCGTGCCGAGGAAGTTCAGTTGCGGCGTCCAGTGCTCCGGCGGCAACTTCGCGCCGAACGGGACGAACTCCAACAGGCCGTCGCGGTTGGCGTCCACGAACGGCCCGCCCCACACCGCGGCCCCCGCGGCGCTGCCCGCCTGCACCCAGACCAGCGGCGGCCGCTTCGCCACCGCCACCTTCACCGTCCCCTGCCCCGGCTGCGCGACGAAGCGGTCGAGCGAGCCGGCGAAGTCGTTCAGCGCGTCCAGCGGGTAGCCGGACTCCCACGCCAGCGTGTTCACGATCAGGTGCGCCCCGGCCAGCGACGCGATCTCCTTCTGGAACGCGTTGAATCGCGTCACCAGAACGGTCAGTTCCTTCTCGCGAGCGATGACCGCGTCCAACTCTTTCTTGGCCGAATCACGGAGCTTGACCGCGACCTCGTTGTCCGACAGGTCGCTGAACGCGGCCCGGTAGGCGTCGATCGCGGCCTTCTTCTCCGCCGCCAGCGCCGTCGAGCGGAGCGTCAGTTCGGCGAGGCGGACCCGCAGCGCGTCGGTGAACTGGATGTCGCCGCGGACCAGCCGGGCGACCGCGTACAGGTGGAAGAAGCAGTCCGGCCCGATGCGGACGAGCACGAGTTCGGCGTCCGGGGCGACGCCGGCCAGCGCCTTCGCTGCGGCGGTGCCGGTCTTCAGCCGTGTGGGGTCGGGCTTGGCCGGCTGGAGGTCTGTGGACAGTTCCGTCGTCAGATCGACGATCGTGGTCCGCTTCGGAAGCCCCTTGCCGATCAGCTCCGCGGCCCCGGTGAAGTCGGAGGCGACCAGCACGACCTTCACCCCGGACCCGGTGTAGCCCAGCTTCTGCAGTTCTTCGAGCCGCGCGTCGCGTAGCGCCTGCGGGACGAGTGTGCTGTCGGTCGCGCTCGGGGCGATCGTCTCCGCCGCCTGCCGCGGCAGCCGGACGCCGATCACGACCGGCTCGGCGGCGACGGATTCGGCCAGCGACGCCTTCGGCAGGCGGATGCTCGCGACGTTGCCGACCGCACCGTCGAGCGACGCGCCGGGGTAGCGGCCCTGGATGAGCGCGCGGAGCGATTCGAGGTCGTCGAGGCGCGTCTGGAAGAGCACCTCGACGCGAAGCGGTTGCTCGCGCTTCGCCGCGTCGCCGAGCAGGTCGCGCAGGTCTGCGGTGTACTTCAGTTGCGCCGGCAACACCGGCCGCGGCACGAACGGCGGCACGAACTCGGTGATCGGCAACACCTCGGTCCACCGCAGCGGGTTGCGGTCGCGGAGCGGGGTCGGCAGGCGGCCGAGCGGCGTCTCGGACAGGAACCACCCGCTCGGCTCGAACCGCACGTCTTTCACCATCAGGTCGAGGCTCTTGAGCGGCAGCGACCCGCGGACGATCGAGTAGCCGACGTGGTCGTAGCCGAGCGCCTCTGCGAACCCGAGCCGGCCGAGGTGCTGAACGACCTGCTTGTGTAACTCCTGCTGCGCCGCGATTGTCAGCCCCGAGCGCAGCCCGATCCGCACCGCGACCGGCTTGTCCGGGGCGTCCGGGTAGGCGAACCCGGCCGGCGCGAACAGGATGTTCTGCACGCGCACGTCGTTGAGGATGTCGAGCACCTTCGCGCCCGGCAGGGTGCCGTTAAAGCGCTCGGCGTTCGGGTCCAGGATGTCGAGGTCGCGGTCGGGGTCGTCCTTGTTGGCGTCCACAAAGCCGAGCGACGCGAGGTGCTTCTCCAGCGCCTGGTACTGGCGGACGCGCTCGTCGCGGTCGGCGCGGATGCGATACCGAATCTGGACATCGACCTTGTCCGCCCGCGGCGGCTCCTTCACCTGCGCGTCGGCCCGCGTGGCCGTGAGCGGCGGCAGGAACAGCAGGACGAGGACGAACCGGCCGAGTGTGTGCGTCATGGTGGCGTCCGGTGCGGGCGCGAGTGGACAGTTACATGGTGACCCGTCCGGGCGAGCTTGCCAAGTCTCCGGCGCGAACAAATCGCGGCCGCGGTGCGGAAACGCGCGGTTGTAGCATCTTTTTCAGTGCTGAGTGCTGAGTGCTGAGTGCTGAGAGACAAGGCCGAGTTAGCTGCCTGTCCGTTTCAGCACTCAGCACTCAGCACTCAGCACTCAGCACTTTTCATCGAACGCGGTCCGGGGTCAACTTGCCGAGGTTGTCGAACAGCCGGACCAGCGACGCCATCAGCTTCTTGAAGTCGCCCTCGTGCAGACTCTCGTTGGGCGCGTGCGCGTTGCTCGCCGGGTCCTCGATCCCCATCAGCAGCGCCGGCGCGCCGCCGAACAGGTCCGACAGCGGGCCGACGAAGCCGATGCTGCCGCCGCACCCGATCGCCACCGGGTCGTGGTCGAACCCGCCGCGCATCGCCGCCAGCGCCGCCTCGAACGCCGGGCCGTTCGGGTCGGTCATCCACCAATCGACCGGCGGGCCGGCTGGCGTCACCGTCACCTCCGCACCCCACGGCGGATCGGCTTGCAAGAAGGCAGTGAGCTTTTCGAGCACGTGCTCGGGCTTCTGGTCGGGCACGATGCGGCAACTCACGATCGCCGACGCCTTCGGCAGCACCTGGTTCGACGCGCCCTTGATCGAACTCGCTTCTTGTGCAATCACCGTGACCGACGGCCTGCGCCACGTCTGGGCGTACGCGCTGAAGCCCTCCTCGGTGGCGAACCGGGCCGTCGGGACAATGCCCAGCATCTGCCTAAACTTCTCGCCTTCAAAGGGAAGGCGGTTGAACTGCGCCGCTTCCTTCGCAGTGAGCGGGCGGACCTCGTCGTAGAAGCCGGGGATCGGCAGCGGGCCGTTGTTCCAGTACAGCTTGCCGAGAACGGCGTTCAGCGCGATCGCGGCGTCCGGCAGCGCGCCGCCGCCCATCCCGCTGTGGCACGGCACCTTCGCGGTGCTCACGTCCACCCTCACGCCCACGATGCCGCGGAGCGAGTAGGTGATGCTCGGAATCCCGACCTCGATGTTCTCCGTGTCGCACACCACGATCACGTCGGACTTCAGCCGGTCGCGGTGCGTCTCGAAGAACTTCAGCAGGTTCTTCGACCCGACCTCTTCCTCGCCCTCCACGAGCATCTTGATGTTGCACGGGAGGCTGTTGCCGGTCTTGCGGTAGGCCGCGATCGCGCCGAGGAACGCGGAGATCGCGCCTTTGTCGTCGGCGCTGCCGCGGGCGTACAGGCGGCCGTCGCGCCGGGTCAGCTTCCACGGGTCGCTGAGCCACTGCTCGACGAAGTTGATCGGCTGCACGTCGTGGTGGGCGTACAGGAACACGGTCGGCTTGCCGGGGGCGTCGAGCCACTCGCCGTACGCGTACGGGAGCGACTGGCCGACCCGCAGGATATCGACGTTGTGCAGCCCGGCGTCCCGCATCTGGTCGCAGGTGAGCTTGGCGGTGCGGTCGATCTCCGGGTTGTGCTCGCCGTCGGTGCTGATGCTCTGGATGGCGACCAGCTCCGCAAGCCCGCGGACCACGTCCTCGTGGTGCTTGGTCAGCCAGTCGAGTGCCGCTTGCATGAATCCACACTCCGTATTGGTGCCCGCCCCGTAATGGGTGTGTGTACTGTACCGCGACCGCCGCCGCGGGTAAACCGCGCCACCCGCACACCAATCTATACTATTATCCACTATTTTTCGCCGAAGTCAACACATTTTCACTACATTGGTGAGAGATTTCACGTTCTCCCTTGAACTCCGCCCCGCGACAGCCGACCCTGGAATACCCTACTTCCTGCTGCTCGCCGAAGGAGTGTCGCATGTCGAACCGCGTTGCCGGACGGACGTTTCTGCGGGCCGCGTTGCTCGGGGCGGCGCTCCTCCTGACACTGACCGCCGCGTCGGGCGCGGACGGGCCGTCGCCGGACGAGAAGGACATCCGCGGCGTGCTGGACGCGCAACAGAAGGCGTGGAACAAGGGCGATCTCGACGGGTTCATGGCCGGGTACTGGAACGACGAGAAGCTGACGTTCATTTCGGGCGGCGGGATCACGACCGGGTGGAAGGCGACGAAGGAGCGGTATGTGAAGCGGTACAAGGCCGACGGCAAGGAGATGGGCAAGCTGACGTTCAGCGAGTTAAAGGTCGAGGTGCTGAGCACGACCGCGGCGACGCTGCACGGCCGCTTCGAACTGACGTTCGAGAAGGAACCCGACGAGAAGAAGACGGCTCGCGGCCGGTTCACGCTGATCCTGCGCAAGTTGGCCGACGGGTGGAAGATCACCCACGACCACACCTCGGCCGAAGAAACGAAGTGAAGACCACAAACGGAGAAAAGTCGTGCGTGTCGCAATCTGTGTGTGCGTGACGATCAGCTCACTTTCGGCGATCTCCGCAGGAGAACTGCCGGTCGCTCCGCCGCCGCGCCCGGCCGACCCGCCGGAGGTCAAACGCGAGAAAGCCACGCTCGGCTGCCGCGCGATTGCCCAGGCGATCGAAGCTTACCAGATCGCACCGGCGAACAAAACGTCGGCACCGCCGGCCAAGCTGTACGATCTCGTCGTCCCGCCGTTCGGCGGGCAATCTTTCCTGAAAAAAGGTGCGGCCGACCTCATCGACCCGTGGGGTAACCCATACCAGATGACACCGGCGAAGCATCCCGACGGCACGCAATACGTGCTCATTACCACCGAAACGCCGGAAGCCTTGCCGATCAGTCAGTTCGGAATCGGTGCGAAAGCGAAGCCGCCGGCAAAATAGTGTGAATCGGGCCGCCCGTCCGCGGCACTTCTGGTGTGAACAGCGGAGGTGACCGTGGCCGCACGCATCCGGGGACTGCTCGAACGCCTGCTCGCGCGCCGCCGGGCCGACACGCACGACGGTGTGCCCGACGCCGAACTGCTCCGCCGCTTCGCCCGCGACCGCGACGAGGCCGCGTTCGAACTGCTCGTCTGGCGGCACGGGGCCATGGTGCTCGGGCTGTGCCGGCGGGCCGTCCGCGACGAGCAACTCGCCGAAGATGCCTTTCAAGCTGTGTTTCTGGTACTGGCCCGCAAGGCGGGCGCGGTCCGCGGCAACCTCGGGGGGTACTTGTTCAAGGTCGCCCGCCGTGTGTCGCTCCGGGCCGCCGCGCGCCGGCCGGTCACGCAACCGGCGGTCGAAGCGCCCGCGCCGCCGCTTCCTGACGCCGCCGAGCGGGGCGAACTGTCGTCGCTGCTCGACGCGGAAGTCGCCGCTCTCCCGGATCGCCTCCGCAAGCCGGTCGTGCTCTGCTACCTCGGCGGGCGGTCCACCGACGACGCGGCGCGCGAACTCGGATGCCCGCGCGGCACGGTGCTGTCGCGCCTGGCCGCGGCGCGCAAACGCCTGGCCGACCGCCTCACCCGTCGCGGCGTCACCCTGCCCGCGACGCTCGGCGGCGGCACACTCGGCGGCCGGTTGGTGTCCGAGGCGACCGCGGCGGCCGTCGCGTTCCGCACCGGGCTGTTCACCGCTTCAACCGCTACCCTTCTGGCTAAAGGAGTGCTCAACACGATGAGCCGAACATCACTGCTGACCGCGCTGGGCGTGGTCGCGCTGGCCGCGTCACTGGTCGGCGGCCTCGGGTGGGTCGCGTCGGGGTCGCGGCCGAACGCGGTCATCGCGGCCGACCTCCCGGCCGATCCGCCCAAGCCCGCGGCCGACGCGCCGAAAGTTGCAAAGCCAAACGACCCGGACTTCGCCCGCCGGGAGGCCGACGAGCGCCGCAAGAAGCTCGAACAACTCGCGGAAGCGCTGCGCGCCGAAATCGAGGCGACGGAGAAGACTATCGGGCTGTTGACGAAGGCCAACGGCGACGACGCCACCCGCGCCGTCCTTCAGAAACGTCTGGCCGACCTGGAATACGAAATCGCCCAACTGTCACGCGCGTTGGTCCAGTTGGCGGCCGAACACAATGTGCTCAAGAAGCAGAACGATAACAAGAATTTGGTGCCGGACGCCGCGGCGGTCGCGGCCCTCGCCGAAAGCGACTCGGGCGTGAAGGATTTGACTACCGAACTGCAGATCGCCAAGCGCCGGCTCGCGGTACTCCTCGATGAGACGAGCGGCGATGAGACAAATGGGGTGAAGGCCCAGAGGGGCCGGGTCGAGACCGCGGAGAAGGCGCTCGAACAACAGCGCAAGAAGGCACTCGAGGCAGCCACCGAGTCGGTGCGGGTGGCCGAGAAGGCCCGGCTGAAGGCCCGCATCACGGAACTGGAAGAGAGAATCGCCGTCAAGAAGGAGGTTGTGGAGAAGCTGATGTCGGAGCGGGACGCGGTGTTGAAGGCGGTTCAAATCAACGCGGACTTCGCGCGCGACATCCAGAGGATGCGGGACGCCACCCAGCCTCAGCACGAGATGCTCGGCAAAGTGCAAGGGCACCTGATGAGCGAGCGGCTTCGCGCACAGGGAGTGACACTCACCGAGCCGGTGTCCACCGACGCCAAGCTCGACCTCATCCTGAAGGAACTCGCGGCACTGAAAAAGGAGGTTCGGGAGTTGAAGGAGCGGAAATGAAGAGTGGGAGCGAAAGAGGTCGGGCCGGGTGGCTTCGGGGACGCTGCCAACCCCGCCGCACAACCGGCCCGACCATCGCTCCCACATGAGCCGGCAGACGCTGCCAAACAACTGCCGGCTCACCCTCATCGGTGCGCGCCGGCAGGGGTTTATTGCCGCCGGTCGCCAAATTTTTCTTTGCACGCGGGCGGAAAGCGGGCATCATCAAGCGCCGTAACAACTTCCACCGCGGAGAATTGGCAATGGATTCGCTCTCCCGCCGCTCGTTCCTGGCCGGTTCCGGTGCCCTGGCGCTCGCCGGCGGCCTCCGGTCGCCGCTCGCGTCGGCCGCCGAGGAGGCCAAGTTCAAGCTCGGCACGGTCACCTACAACGTGCCGATGAACTGGGACCTTCCGACCCTTCTGAAAGTGTGTCGAGCAACGGGCGTCGCCGCCGTCGAGTGCCGCACCACCCACAAGCACGGCGTCGAGCCGACGCTGTCCGCGGCGCAGCGGGCCGACGTGAAGAAGCAGTTCGCCGACTCCGGGGTGGTGTTCTGGGGTTGCGGGAGCGTGTGCGAGTTCCACTCCGACAAGCCCGAAGTGGTGAAGAAGAACATCGCCGACTGTGTGGAGTTCATCAAGCTGGTTCACGACCTCGGCGGCACCGGGGTGAAGGTGCGGCCGAACGGCGTGCCCAAAGGGGGCGACGAGGCCAAAACGTTCGAGCAGATCGGTAAGGCGCTGGCCGAATGCGGCAGGGAGGCGGAGAACTTCGGCGTCGAAATCTGGGTCGAGGTCCATGGGTTGATCACCCAGAAGCCCAAGAACATGAAAACCATCATGGAGGCGTGCGGGCACAAGTCGGTCGGCGTCACCTGGAACTCGAACGCGAACCCGGACGAGGTGCAGAACGGCTCGGTCGCGGCCGCGTTCGAACTGCTCAAGCCGTGGATCAAGTCGTGTCACATTAACGACTTGGAGAATGACGCGAAGGGCAAATACCCGTACCGGGAGCTTTTCAAGCTGCTCCGCGGCATCGGCTACGACCGCTACACGCTGTGCGAGGTTGGCACCGCGCTCGACCCGGAGAAGGGCGCGGCGTTCTTCAAGGAGTATAAGGCGACCTGGGACAAGCTCGTGAAGGGTTGAGCGACGTTCGCGCGTCTCGCTCAGAACGACGCCGCAGCGGTCCGTGAGCGACTCGCCGACGAGGCCGGTCGCCACTTTGGTCAGCCATCACCGGCACGCTCAACTCGGCGCCGCCGGGCGCGGCTCCCACAGTTCGACGCGGTTGCCCTCCGGGTCGGTCGCCCAGCCGAACCGCCCGAAGCCGTAGTCCTCGACGCGGTCGTCCACCGGAACCCCGGCGGCCCGGAGTTGGGCCAGCATCGCGTCGAGGTTCCGGACGCGGTAGTTCAGCTTGAACGGGGCCGCGCCGGGCGCGCCGGCCTCGGCCGGGAACACCGACCACACCGTCTGCTCACCGGCCGCGGCAGACACAAATTCCCCATACGTCTGCCCAGGCTCGACGGGCACGCCGAGGTGTTCGCGATACCAGGCCGCGAGCGCCTTGGGGTCGCGAGCCTGGAAGAACACCCCGCCGATCCCAACGACACGCTCCATGCGAAGTACTCCCTTCGGTAGCCGAATGACGGAACCGACGGCCGCGGCGCCGGTGGGCGGGCCGCCGCCTTTGTGAACCTCTCGGGAAATAGACTACGCGGCCGGGTCCGGCGGACCGCCAGTCTCGGCGTCCGCGGCCTTGTCACTGCGGACGGGCTTACCGTCCCGGAAAACGTAGTCGCAGACTCGCGGGTCGTTGCCGAGCCGGGCGATAATGGCCCGATCAGTGCCTCCGTACCGCAGGTCCATGACGCAGCACGCCAGGATGGCGCTGCACGCCCGCTCGACCTCGTCTGACGTCTGCGGCTGTCGGACGAAGTACGTCGTGTAGTTGCCCCCGGTGAGTGGGGCGAGCAGGTCTGGAGCCTCGGCCTGGGTGCCTCGCACGCCATGCACTGGCCCGTCGTGTAGAAGGGGCCGGGAGCGTTCATCGGGCACCGCTGCGGGCGAGGTCGTTCCACGGTGGCCTCCACCGGAACCTGGGTCGGGGCACTTATCTGCTTGCGAAACCAGCCGAACACCGTGACTCCCTCCGTCACCGAACGATGAACCTCACCGGCCCGCCCGTAACAACCGCGGCCGACGAAAGGAACCGGATAGCGCCGGGAAAGAGACCGCATGGCCGGGTCCGTTACCGCGACGGGTTCGGCAACCGATACTCAGCCCGAGGTCCCGTCGCACCGGAGCGTGTCCGCTCACGGCCCTTGCTGGACGGGTTGGAGCCGGCCTAAAGCCTGACCCACGGCTTGCCGAAACGCCGGGTCCGCGGCCTGTTGGTGCTCCGTCAGCGCCGCGATCACCCGCTGCTTCCGTTGCGGCGAGCGCCCCGCCTCCAGTTCGAGAGCCGTGACCGCCGACGTGCGGGCGAACGGCGTGTCCGCGCCGAGCAACCCGACGGCCGCTTCGAACTCCTCGTCGGTCAGGGGCCGCTGCCGGGCGCTGTCCAGCAGAGCCTTCGCATCGCGGACGGCCGGCCGCTGGACGAAAAACGGGTCGTACCGCTGCCAGAGCCAACCCCCGACGGCAACGAGGGCGATCAGCACGACGAGCGCGAGGAGCACGGTCGGCCCCCACGACTTAACCGGGTGCTCGTCCTGCGGTTCCGAGTCCATCGCGTGCCCTCTTCGCCAACGAACAAGTCCACCGCCACGGCCGCAGCACCCACAGACAACGAGGTCAACCGGCGAGCACCGGAAACAAATCACATGGCCGGGTCCGGTGTAACGTCGGGTTCGGCTTGCGCCCGCGCGACCGGCCGCGGCTCTCACCGCCGCCAGGCCTCTAACCCCCGCGCTCCGCACGGATGTCACCCACCAGTTCGGCAATGTCAGCCGCGGACAGCACGCCCGCCCGACGGAGCACCCTCAAGAGGGTGACGAACCGCAGCCGGAGGTCCTGGACGTCCTCCTCAAGCCGCGCGATCCGCTCGTCTTGGCCGCGGTCGGTGCCGCGCTGGCTGGCACGCAACTCGTTGAGCCGCGCGTCGAGCGCCCCGATGTCGAGTTGCTGGCCGAGGTCACCCAGGACAAGGTAATTCAGCCATCCCATAATGCACCTGCTCCCACTGCTCGGAAATGCCAACTTCCGTCGACCGGCCCCGCTCAGCAGCTGCGGGGGCTGAGTGATCTATGGGTCACAGAAACGCTACATGCCCCCGCGGTCTGCTGCAGCGGATGGTTCAGCGTCTTAAGCCTGGCAGTTGTAGGCAGCTGGCAAATCCCGGCTGCACACGCCGCACTCGAACACCCCACCCTTGAGCAGCGTCAAGCTACCACACCCGACGCACCGGCGGAACTCGCAGGCCAGCGAGAACGCGAACGGCGGCTCCAGCCCGGCCGACGCCAGGGCTGCGGCGACCGCCGACCATGACTCCGGCTCTGGGCAGTACCCGGTGGACTGGTTGCTGACCGCCGCCACCTCGACCGTGCGGCCCACGGCGAACGTTATCTCGCCCGCCGACCGGACCGGTTGCCCGCCGGCACAGGCCACATGCTCCGACCGCCGATCCGCGACCAACAGCAAGCCGGTTGCATCGACGATGAACGTGGCGATCACGCACCCGGCGGAAAGCTCCTGGGTGGTGGCTCGCACCCACCCCAGGACATCCTCGGGCGAGCGAATCGGCACGCCGGCCGGTTCGGAGGGAGCGCGGTCCGCGATCCGCTTGGGTCCGACGTACCGATACACCTTCACGTTTCGGAAGCCCTCCTGCGCCGAACTCAGATTTATTTGTGCGAAAATTCGCACAATAATACCGGAGCGGTTCGCCCGCCACAACACGCGCCGACACACAAGCCGTTGCCGGTCAGCAATTGACACGCGGACCACGGCCCGCCGTTTCGCACAATAACGCGGTCAACGTCGTTGTGCGAAAACCGCTTCCCGTTCGCGCTGCCGTCAAGACCACAGTCGCTTCCGTCGCTACATCCTCTCAGATTCGTTCATCACGTCAAGTGTGGGAGACGTTACTTGCCGAGCACGCAGCCGCGCATCTGCACGTTCGTGACGCGACCGCTGTACTCGCCGCGGACCACTACCGCCTGCCCGTTCGATAGCCGGTCGATGCGGTCTTCATCTTCGTCGTCCGCCGGCTCGAAGAAGCACTCGACCCGCAACTTCGCCGCCTCGTCGCCGCCGTGCAGCACGACGAACGGGCTTTCGTTGCCGTCGCGCCCGACCCGCTCCACCACCCCGCTCACCTCCAGATACTTGCCCTTGTACTTGACGTCCGCGGCCGCCGGGTCGGTCTGGAACTCGTGCAGTAGCGCCCGCACCGGAACTGCCACCGTGCGCTCCCGCCGCTCGGCCTCTGCCTTCGCCTTCGCCTCCTCCATCTGCTTCTGGAAGTCGTTCACCGCGACCCCGGCGCGCCACCAACCCACCCCGCAGCAACTGATCATGGCCAGAACGGCCGTCAACCCGCCGATCGCCAGCCACCGGAACACCGGCGACGCCCCCGGCGCGCCGCCACCCCCATACCCGCCGCCCCCGCCACCGCCGCCGCTGCGCACGTTCCGCACCGGCTCGGCGCAGATCGGGCAGTTGTCCGTGAACGGGCCGATCGGGTGGTACCCGCAACTGGGACACGTCTTGGCCACGGCCTGACCCAATGAGGAACGCGGGCGACACCCGCGCCCACCTTAGCCGCGGCCGACGCGCGCCGCAATCGCCCGCCGCCCACCCACACAGATCCTTCACCGCCCGCCGCGATCTGGTATCCTCTACCCCACCCGTACTCGTGAGATCAGGTCATGCACCCCGCTTACCAACTAGCCGAGCCGGCGAGCGTGTTCAGCCCGGCGCTGGTGTTCTTCCCCGAACTCATCCGCCAGAACATCGCCCGCGTCGTCGAGATGGCCGGCTCGCCGGACCGCCTCCGCCCGCACGTCAAGACGCACAAGACGCGCGAGATCGTGCGGATGCTGCTCGACGCCGGCGTGACGAAGCACAAGTGCGCGACCATCGCCGAAGCGGAGATGCTCGCGGCGGCCGGCGCGCCAGACGTGCTCATCGCGTACCCGCTCGTCGGCCCGAACGTCGGCCGCCTCACCCACCTCATCCGCCGCTTCCCCGACACGCAGTTTTCCACCCTCATCGACCACCCGGACGCGGCCCGCGCGCTCTCGGCCGGCCTCGCGGCCGCGAACCTGAACGTCGGCGCGGTGCTCGACCTCGACGTCGGCCAGCACCGCACCGGCATTCCGATCGGACCGGACGCGCTCGCGCTGTACGAACTCGCCGCCCAATTGCCCGGGCTAACGCCGAACGGCTTCCAACTGTACGACGGGCACAACAACCAGCCGGACCGCGGCGAGCGCGAAAAGGCGGTGCGCGCGTTCCTGGCCCCGGTGCTCGAACTGAAGGCGCAGGCCGAAGAGAAGGGCGTTCCCGTCCCGCGGTTGGTGTGCGGCGGCACGCCGAGCTTCCCGGTTTACGCGGCGATGACGGACATACCGAACATCGAGTGCTCGCCGGGCACGTTCGTCCTCAACGACGCCGGGTACGGCCCGAAATATGCCGACCTCGCGGGCATCACCCCGGCCGCGGTGCTGGTGACGCGGGTGGTCAGCCGCCCGACGCCGAACCGCGTCACCCTCGACCTCGGGAACAAGTCGGTGGCCGCCGACCCGCTGCTGGAGAAGCGGGTGACGCTACTCGACTTCCCCGCGTACAAGACCGTGGGCCACAACGAGGAGCACCTCATCGTGGAGACCGACGGCGCTGCCGCGTACAAGCCGGGCGATGTGGTGTACGCGCTGCCGGGTCACATCTGCCCGACGGTGGCGCTGCACAAGGAGGTGTTGGTGGCCGAAGGCGGTCAGATCGTCGGCCGCTGGGCGGTGGCGTCCCGCGACCGCGTGCTGAGCGTGTGACTGCTTCTGCAGCCGGCCTCTGTGAGGCCGGAGCTTGACCCCTTGTGTCGCTCCGGCCTCACAGAGGCCGGCTACAGAAAGCGGCGTCACTTCTTCTCGACCGGCTTCGTCGTACTCTCGCCGCTGATCGGCCCGGTGATCGTCAGCGCCGCGTCCTTGCCCTTCGCACTCGTCACGGTCAGTGTGCCGGCGAACGACGCCTTCATCGTCAGCCCGGTCTTCACCGAACGCCACGCGGTGTGCGTCAGGTCGATGGTCGCGTCGAGCGGTTGGTCGCCGTTGCCCCGCATCCGCCCGCTCACCTTCCCCGACGACTTGATGACGGCCACCTGCTCGCCGAGAAGGATTTCGGCGTTCGTGAACTTACGTTCGATTTGCCCCTTCAGGTCGGACAGCGCGGACGCGAGCAGCGGGTCGAACCCGGCCGCGTCCGCGGCCCACGTGTGGCCGGGTTTGAGCTTTCCCTCGGGCACCGCGTCGAACGCGAACCCGCCGCGCTCGGTCAACTCCGCGAGTTGCTTCTCGGTCGGCCGCCCGACCGCGAGCTTGTGCCCCCATTTTGCTCCGTCGCGCGCCGAGATGATGGTTTCCTTCTCCAGCCCGGACGTTTCGACGAAGCGCGCGTCCTTGGCGGCCCCGGCTGTTTCGACGCGATCTTTGCGCACCTCGGTCTGAAACTTCGTCACGGTCCCGCCGGCCACATCGAGCACCGTGACCGCCTCTTCGAGCGTCGCGGTGAGCGTCAGCTTGAACTTCACCGCTTTGCCGTCGCGGGCCATCTCGGCGTCCGCCCCGGTCACCTTCAGCACGCCGGACGTGACGAAACTCTGATCCTTCTGGAGCGCCGGGCCGCGGATGTCGAACTCGAGGGGTTGCCCGGACGCCGCGCCGGCGGCCGCGAGCATCAGAACACACGTGAGCGTCCGCATGAGCGACTCCTAGCGGGTCGCGCGGAGGACGGCGAGCGCCACCCGCATCGACTCGAACGCAATTTCCGAATCCGGGATGTCCGCGAGGTCGCGCCACTCGACGCTCACGACCGCGTCGAGCGGGCGGGCGTCGGCCGGCGCGACCGCGTCGGCGGCGAAGTACAGGTCGCACACCGGGTAAGTCACGTCGCGGTACAGATACAGGTTCGGGTGCGAAGCGACGAACCGCACGTTCGTCAGTTCCAGTCCAACCTCCTCGCGCATCTCGCGGCGCATGCCCTCTTCGGCCGACTCGCCGAAATCGACGAACCCGCCGGGCACCCCGAGCTTGCCGGCCGACGGATCCTTCGCCCGGCGGATGAGCAACACGCGACCGTTCGCGTCGAACACGAAGCACGCGGCCGCGACGGTCGGGTTGAAGTAGAACGTGTACCCGCACTCCGGCACGTGGCAGCGGAGCGGCGAGCGGCCGACGTTATCGGCCGCCCGCGCGGCCCCGCACCGCGGGCAGAAGCGGAATCCTTCGATCGGGCGCATGTCCACACCCCCTTCCACTCAAGCATGGGCAATTAGTGGACGCCCGTCAAGAAGAAATTCCGAAATTCTGCAAAATTGTTCACGCCTTGCCCAAAACCAGATCGACGACCCAGCACCCGCGTGCGTGCGGGCCATCATTTCGGCAGTGGGCGAGGATGTCGTCGTTGGTGCAACCGGCGTCTTGGAGGGCATCTGCCAGAATCGGCAAGCGGTCGAACGCGCGGTCGTCGTAGATGCCCTTCGCCAGTGCGACGGCGTCGGACGTGCGCCACCCGGGATCGAACGCGACCGGACGGAAGGGGTTGCCGAAGACGCAGCGAACGAGCGCGGCCTGCCAGCGCAAAGCGGCCTCAAGACGCGTGGCGTTTCGCTGGAATTGTCCCTCCCAATCATCGCTATTGAACGGCCATGGCACCAAAACAGATTGGGCAGCGTAGAGAGCACACGAACTCGCACAGGCAGTGTCAGCGGCGTGGCAGGCGGCTTGGAAGCAAGCGTCGTAAACCTTGTCGCCCTGATGCTCGTAGCACGCCCAACTCAAGGACGCTTCCGCCTCTTCCCGCTCGGCCCCCGTGGCAGCCGAATCGGCATACCGTTCCGCGACGAGAATCGCCGCAACGGCCTTCACGTCGGTCGAATGATCCACTGGCGGGTCGCGCCAAGGGCGCCAACCGACGCGGCCCGGCGACCACGGGAGTTGTGACAGGTGCCGGCAGCAGGCAACCGAGAACAACCGGCATTTGCGCATCGTTACGGCGTTCGCGAGGCATGGCAGCATCGGAGTCGGGTCGGTCGCCGCCAGCCACTCCGCTTCGGTCATGGCCGCGGCCTCACGAGTTGAGCGGCTTGCCGGCCCACGCCATCCGCGCCGCCTCGCCGACCGCCTCGCTCAGCGTCGGGTGGGCGTGCGTGCAACGCGCGATGTCCTCGGCACTGCCCTTGTACTCCATGATGGTGACGCACTCGGCGATCAGGTCCGACGCCCGCGGGCCGAGGATATGGACGCCGAGCACGCGGTCCGTTTTGGCGTCGGCGATCACCTTCACGAACCCGTCCTGCTCGTCCATCGCTTTCGCGCGGCCGGTCGCGGCGAACTTGAACCGGCCGACGCGGTACTCGGTGCCCTTCTCTTTGACTTGCTCCTCAGTCAAGCCGACGCTCGCGACCTCCGGCCAGATATAAATGACGCTTGGGATCGCGTCGTAGTTGACGTGCGGCTTCATCCCGGTGAGCGATTCGGCGAACACCACGCCTTCCTCGCTCGCCTTGTGGGCGAGCATCGGCCCGGTGATGAGGTCGCCGATCGCGTACACGCCCGGCACGTTCGTCTGGAAGTGGCCGTCCACATCGACGCGGCCACTCTTGGGGTCGTACTTCACGCCGGCCTCGTCCAGCCCGAGGCCCGCGGTGTACGGCCGGCGGCCGACCGACACGAGGACGCGGTCGCCCTGGAAGGTGAGTTCCTTCCCGTCCTTCGACTGTGCGGTCACAGTTACGGTGTCGCCGGACACCTTCGCCCCGGTCACCTTCGTCTCGGTGTGGATCTCCATCCCCTGCCGGGTGAGCAGCTTGTGGACTTCCGCGGCGACTTCCGCGTCCGCGATGGTGAGGATGCGCGGCAGGAACTCCAGCACGGTCACTTTCGCGCCGAGTCGCTTCCACACGGAACCGAGTTCCAGGCCGATATAGCCGCCGCCGACGATAATGAGGTGCTTCGGCACCGGGTTGAAGTTCAGTGCCTCCGTGCTGCTCACCACAGACTTGCCGTCGAACTTCAGGAACGGCAGTTCGGTGCTCTCGCTCCCGGTCGCGAGCAGCACGTTCTTGGCTTCGAGTGTGGTTTTCGCCCCGTCGGCCGCGGTCACCTCAACCTTGTTGCCCTTTTGTTGGGTGGAACCCCCCGCGGGTTCCCCCCTTGCCCCCCCTCCTGCCAGAAGCTTCCCGCTGCCATACAAAGGCGTAACACCGTACTTCTTGAACAGGAACGCGACCCCGCCGGTCAACTCGCCGACGACCTTATCCTTGCGTTTGAGCATCGTGTCGAGGTCGAGCGCGACGCTGCCGACCTTCACCCCATGCCGGGCCAGCTTATGTAACGTGACCTCGTACATTTCTGATGAGTCGAGCAGCGCCTTCGACGGAATGCAGCCGACGTTAAGGCACGTCCCGCCGAGTGCCTTGTTGGCCCGCTTCTCGACGCATGCCGTTTTCAGGCCGAGTTGCGCAGCCCGAATCGCCGCGGTGTACCCGCCCGGCCCGCCGCCGATCACCACGAGGTCGAACTGATCCGCCATGAATACCTCAAAAGAGGAAGATTTTATCCGCAGATTCCGCAGATAAACACAGATTTGAGAACAGAAATTGAAATCCTCAATCTGTGTTTATCTGCGGAATCTGCGGATAAAATCTTCTGCCTTAGATTTCCAACAACATCCGCTCCGGGTTCTCCACGCACTCCTTGATCCGCACCAAGAACTGCACGGCTTCGCGGCCGTCGATCAGCCGGTGGTCGTAGCTGAGCGCGAGGTACATCATCGGGCGGATCACGACCTGATCGTTGATCACCACCGCGCGCTTCTGGATGCTGTGCATGCCCAGAATCGCCACCTGCGGCGGGTTCAGGATCGGCGTGCTCATCATCGAGCCGAAAATCCCGCCGTTGGTGATGGTGAACGTGCCGCCTTCGAGGTCCGCGACCGTGACCTTGCCGTCACGGGCCTTCTTGGCGACCGCCCCGATGGCCTTTTCGATGTCGGCGAAGCCGAGTTGGTCTGCGGCGCGGATCACCGGCACCATCAGCCCCTTCTCGGTGCTGACCGCGACACCGATGTCGTAGAAGTGCTGGTGAATGACGTCGTTCCCGTCGATGCGGGCGTTCACGAGCGGATACGCCTTGAGCGCCTCGATCGCGGCCTTCACGAACACCGACATGAAGCCGAGTTTGACGCCGTGCTTCTTCTCGAACCGCTCGTTGTACTTGGCGCGCAACTCCTGAATCGCGGTCATGTCCGCTTCGTTGAACGTGGTCAGCGTCGCGGTGGTGTTCTGGCTCTCGAGCAGCCGGGACGCGATCCGCTTGCGGATCGGCGACATCGCCTCGCGCGTGGTGCGCGTGCCCGGGGCGACGGGCGCGGCGGTCGGCGGCGGGGCAGGCTTCGGCTCCTTCACGGCGGTCGCGGCGACCGCGTCTTCCTTGGTGATGCGCCCGCCGCGGCCGGTGCCGGAGACGTCCTCGGCCTTCACCCCGGCCTCGGCCAGTACCCGCGACGCCGCCGGCGACGCGATCGCCTCGGCCTTCGGCTCGACCTTCGGCTGCTCGCGAACCGCTGGCGGCGGGGTCGAGTCGGACGGCTTCGCCGGCATCTTCGCGGTCGCGTCGGTGTCGATCTGAGCCACCACCGCGCCGATGGCGACCGTCTCGCCTTCCTTCACGAGGTGCTTGACCACCCCGGACACCGGGGCGACCACTTCCTGAGCGGCCTTGTCCGTGCCCATCTCGAACAGCGGCTCGTCGGCCTTCACGAACGACCCGTCTGGTTTAAACCAGCGGTTGAGCGTGGCTTCTGTGATGGATTCGCCAGCTTTGGGCACGACGACTTGTTCGACTGGCATAGATGGAGTTCCTGTTTCATGCGAAGACCCACAGACCGCAGTCTGTGGGTTTATCCGCGTTGCGAAGAAGCGTCAGGCGGAGGGTTCGCCCGCCTTCGCCTTCGTGACCGCCGTCTTGCTCTCGTGGGTGCCGTTGCCGTTGCCGTTGACCTCCGGGGAGCTCACCCAGCCGAACCGGCCCGGCCCAACCGGGCCGCTCGGGGTCGGGGCGAACGCGCCGTCCACCAAAAGCTTCTGCTCCTTCTCGTGGACGTGGTGCGACCCGGTCGCGGGGCTGGCGCTGGCGTCGCGGCCGACGTACTCGAACGGGAAGTTCATCGCCCGCAGCCGCGGCTCGACGAACTGCCACCCGCCCATGTTCTGCGACTCCTCCTGCACCCACACCCATTCGCGAGCGCGGCGGTAGCGGCCCAGCACCGCGGCCAACTGCGCCTCCGGCCACGGGTAAAGCTGCTCAAGACGCACGATCGCCACCGCCTGCGTGCCGAGTTCCTCACGCCGCTTGGCGAGGTCGTAGTAGACCTTGCCCGAGCAGACGAGAACGCGGGTCACCTGGTCCGGGTTCGCAGTCTTGTCGTCCAGCACTTCGCGGAAGCTGTTGTTCGTCGTGAACTCGCTCACCGGCGACGTCGCCGCGGGCAAACGAAGGAGGCTCTTGGGAGTCATCACCACAAGCGGCTTGCGGAACTTCCGCCGCACCTGCCGCCGCAGGAGGTGGAAGTACTGCGACGGCGTCGTCGGGTACACCACCTGGATGTTGTCCTCGGCACACATCTGGAGGAAGCGCTCCAGCCGGGCCGACGAGTGCTCCGGCCCCTGCCCCTCGTAGGCGTGCGGCAGGAGCAGCACCAGCCCGCTGGACCGGTTCCACTTCGACTCGCACGACGTGAGGAACTGGTCGATGATGACCTGCGCGCCATTGGCGAAGTCGCCGAACTGCGCCTCCCACATGACCAGCGACTGCGGGTCGTCGAGCGAGTAGCCGAACTCGAAGCCCATCACCGCCGCTTCGGACAGCGAGCTGTCGATGACGTCGAACTGCGCCTGGTTCGGGTCGAGGTGGCACAGCGGGTAGTAGTCGGCCCCGGTCTCGTAGTCGAAGATGGTCGCGTGCCGCTGGGTGAACGTGCCGCGGCGGCTGTCCTGCCCGCTCAGGCGGACCGCGGTGCCTTCGAGCACCAGCGAGCCGATCGCCAGCGCCTCACCGGTGCCCCAGTCCACGCTCAGTCGCTTCTTGATGTTCTCGGCGCGGGTCAGCAGCGTCTTGATGAGGTTCGGGTGGACGGTGAACCCTTGCGGGAAGGTGCCGATGGCGTCGGCGATGCGGTCGAGGGTGCGGTCGGGGATGCCGGTCGGCACCGGGTCGTGGGTGTAGCGGTTGGTGAACCCCTTCCACAGCCCGTTGAAGCCTTCCATCCCGCGCTTCTTGCTCTCGCCCTTCTTCACCATCTCCTTCACTTGTTTGAGCGCCGTCTCCATCTCCTTGCGGTACTCGGCGGCGATCGTCTCGGCGTCGCGGAGCGCCTCCGCGAGCTTGGCGTCGAAGTGCCGGCCGAGGTCCGCGACCACTTCGTCGGTCACGCTCGGGTCTTCGGCCTGCTTGGCGAGCTTCTGCGCGTACACAGCCGAGATGGGAGGCTTTTTCGCAATCACTTTGGCCTGAAGCGGTTGCGTGTAGCCGGGGTTATCGCCCTCGTTGTGGCCCCACCGCCGGTAGCACACCAGGTCGATGACCACGTCCCGCTTGAACGTCTGCCGGAACTCCAGCGCCAGTTCCGTGATCGCCACGCACGACTCCGGGTCTTCCGCGTTCACGTGGAAGATCGGCGCTTGAACGAATTTCGCAATGTCCGTGCAGTATTGCGTGCTGCGGGAGTCACGCGGGTTGGTCGTAAACCCGATCTGGTTGTTGACGACGATGTGAACGGTGCCGCCGGTACGGTAGCCGGCGAGGTTCATCAGGTTGAACGTCTCCATGATGACGCCCTGCCCGGCGAACGCCGCGTCGCCGTGGATCAGTACCGGCACGCCGGTGATCCGCTCCTTGTCGCCGTGTAGTCGCTGCTTCGCCCGGACGCGACCTTCCACCACCGGATTCACGATTTCCAGGTGGCTGGGGTTGGGCGCGACCGACAGGTGAACCTTGCCGCCGGTGGCGACGTCCACGTCGGCCGAGAAGCCGAGGTGGTACTTGACGTCGCCGTCGCCGTCGTGGGTGGACAGCGGCAGGTAGTTGTCTTCGAACTCGTTGAAAATTTCGGCGAACGGCTTGTGCAGGGTATTGGTGAGGACGTTCAGCCGGCCGCGGTGGGCCATGCCGATGACGATCTCCTTCACCCCGAGCGTCGGCCCCTTTTCGACGAGCGCGTCGAGAATCGGGATGAGCGTCTCGCCGCCCTCCAGCGAGAACCGCTTCTGCCCGACGTATTTGGTGTGCAGGAACTTCTCGAACAGCTCGGCCTGATGTAAGGTGATGAGAATGCGGTACTTCTGCCGCAGCTTCATCGGCGCGCGGCCCTCCGGCACTTCGATCCGCGACGCCAGCCACTTCCGCACATCGAGCGAGTCGATGTGCATGAACTCGACGCCGACGGTGCGGCAGTAAGCGGTCTTGAGGAGGTGGATGAGGTCGCGGAGAACGATCGGCCCTTCGAACCCGAAGATCATGCTGCCATCGACGGTGCGGTCGAGGTCGCTTTCCGAGAGACCGAAGGTTTCGAGCGCGAGTTGCGGGCAGGGCGGCGGGGGATCGGCGGAGAGCGGGTCGGTGTGGGCCTGGAGGTGTCCGGCCTGCCGATACCAGTAGACGAGCCGCACGACGCCGGTCTGAACGCGGACGTCGGCCGAAACCGCCCCGGGGCTTGCCGCGGCGCTCGCGGGCGAACCGGGCATGCGGCCGGCGAACTGCATGCCGGCGAAGAAGCCCTGCCAGGTCGGTTCAACGGACTTCGGGTCTTGCTGCCACCGCCGGAACTGCTCGTCCACGAAATCGGCATTCTCGCTGAACATCAGAAGCTCCGTTCGGTCGCCCGCGCCGCGTCACTTGCGTTACGGTTTCACTACGCGGGCGGTGGGCACGGCCGGTGGCGGGAGAGGTACAGTTACTGATAGCTCCGCCCGCGCGCGGGGCAAGGCGAAGCCGCCCCGCGACGCGGTCGGGGAATTATACTCATCCGCGAACGCGAACACGCCGCGGCCTTGCGGACGGCGCGGCGTGTTTGTGGGAATTATCGGCGTTCCGCGCCCTACTTCTTCGGCTCGTCCTTCTTGGGTTCGGCGTCCGGCGGGAGGGCGGCCTTGAGCAGCGTACCGTTGGTGCCGTTGTACACCCGCACCACGCCGTCCTCGCACCCGCTGGCCACGACGTTGCCGTCCGGGCTGGCGGCGACCGCGTACACGAAGTCCGGCGCGCCCGGGAAGCTGCGGACGGTGCCGCCGTTGTCCGCGTTCCACATCCGCACGCTCGCATCACCGCTGCCGGTCACGAACTGCGGCGTCTTGCCGACGAACGCCAGTGCGGTCACCTGCTTCTGATGACCCTGCATGTCCCGCAGCTTCTCGCCCTTCTCGTAGTCCCACACCTTCACGAAGTTGTCCGCCCCGCACGACGCCAGCTTCTTGCCATCCGGCGTCCAGCCAACCCCCATGACGTGGTGCGTGTGTCCCTCGAATGACTTCACGAATTTCGCTTCTTTCCCGGCCGCGGCGGGCACCTCCCAGACCTTCACGAACTTGTCGGCTCCGCAAGTGGCGAGCAACTTGCCGTCCGGCGAGAACGCGACCCCGAACACGGTGTCCGAGTGCCCGGCCTTCACTTCGGCGAACGGCTTCGCGGTTTCGGTGTCGAACAGACGAATCTCGCCGTCCTCGGTGGGCGCGCCGCCGCCGGTGGCGAACAGCTTGCCGTCGGCCGAAAACGCGATCGCGCACACCCGGTCCGCGAACCCGCCGACGCGGGCCTTCGGCTCGCCCTTCGCCACGTCCCACACCGTCAGTTCCTGGAAGCTGCCGGTCACCAGCGTCTTGCCGTCCGGCGAAAACGCCATCGACTCGACCAGCGACACGTGCGCCGCCTTCGCGGCCTTACCGCTCGCGGTCTTGAGCGTGGAATCGACCAGCGACTTCGAATACGCCCAGTCGGTCTTGTCCTTGTCGCCCTTCTTTTCGGCCGGAATCGTCTTCAGCTCGAACAGGTGAACCTGGTTGCCGCGGCTGGCGGCGACGAGTTTGCCGTCCGGGCTGACCGCGACCGCCCGCACCGGCCGCACGAGCACCGGCGGCAGTTCCAGCGCGATCTTGTCCTTCACCTTCATTGTCGCCGGCGGCTTCGCACCCTGGTCGATCCACAGCTTGATGAGCGACACTTCCTTCGAGTTCAGTGGCTCCTCGCTCTTGGGGGGCATGATCGGCTTGACCTGCCGGGCGCACGACTGGAAAAGGAAGCTGTCCTGCGACTTGCCCGGGACGACGACCTTCTCGCCCCGCTTCTTCCCGCCCTTGAGCACCTTCTCGTGGGTGCCCATGTCGTACTTGCCTTCGAGCACGCTGCCGGTGTGGCAGACGAAGCACTTGTTCTCGAAGATGGGCAGGATGTGCTTGTTGTAATCGACCGGCTCGGTCATCTTCAGTTCGACGACCGGGATCGGCGGGTATTCGTCTTTCTTGTCGTCCTTCTTCTCTTGCGCGTAGGCCGATGCGGCGAGCACTGCGAGCGCGAGTACAGTTATGCGGCACATGGTATTTGGTGTTTGGTTTTTGGTGTTTAGTGATGGGAGGTCGCCGACCGTTTAGCGGCGTCGCCAGAGGCGACGCACCGACCCAACGGGGTTGCCGCTAAACGACGCGCGACGTTACTTCTTCTTGTCCTCGACCACGTTGAAGCTCACCTTCGCCTCCTGCGTGACGGCGTACTTGCCCGCGTACATCGCGGTGGCCGTGATCGTGGCGTTCTGGATCGTGCCGGCTTTGTCGGCGGTCAGCGTCAGCTTCGCCTCGTCCTTGCCGGCCGGCACGGTCACTTCCGGCGCGGTCACGCCGGCCGCGCCCTTCGGAAGCTCGAATTTGACCTTGATCTCACCCGCGTAGTCGTACTGCCGCTCGATCTTGACCACGAGTTCGCCCGGGGTGCCGACCTTCAGCGTGTTGTTGGGCAGCGGCGCGGGCGTCAGTTTGGCGACCGTGTTCGGGATCACAAGAACAGGGATCGGCGTGCTGAACGCCTCCGCCGGGACGTTCGCCTTCTGCTTCGCCATCGGGTCTTTCACGAACGGCACCTGCGACACACCCCGAAGCACCAGAGTGTACTGCCCGGGCAGCGCGTTCGACTTCGCGTCGATGTTGACCGTCACTTCGGCTTTATCCTTCGTCGGCTGAGCGGCGATCTGGGCACTCACCGGCGCATTCTGTTGCTGGAGGGCAATCGGTTCGGCAGTGAGCGTCACGTTCGGCTTTTCGGCGACGGTCCATTCGGCCCGGACCGGCACCGCAGCCTTCTCGCCCTGCTTGAGCACGACCAGCGGGCCGTTCACCGGCTCGTCCTTGCCCATCGCGGTCTTCACGGTCGCCTTCGACACGTCCGCGGTCACGGCGAACGGCGCTTTCTCGCCGCGAACCGCCACGTACAGCGCCTGATCGAGCCGCGCGACGACGGTGATGTTGTTGTCCGGTTGCGGGTTGCCCCACGTCACGCTCGCCGGCCGCGCCGCCCGCACCAGTTGCTTGCCGGCGCTGTCGGTCCCGGTCACCTTGACCGCGAACGGCGCGGTGACCGGGGCGGCGGTCGGCGCGGCCCGGAGCACCAGTGTCCCCCATCGCGCGCCCGGGCCGATGGTGAGCGGATCGGCGGTCACGCCCGCCGGCAAGCCCTCGGCCGTGACCGCGAGCGTACCGCTATACCCGTCGATGCGGTGCGCGAATACATAATACGCCTGCGTCCCGCCCTGCCACGCGACGGAACCGGTCTGGAAGAACCGGCTGTACGGCATCGCGACCGCGCGGAAGTCTGGCAGCGCCGGCCCGATCCGCAACCGGTACGCGGCGGTCGGGCCGCTCAGATAGCCCGATTCGCGGCACCCGACGACGACGTAATACTTGCCGTCTTCCGGAGCCGTGAACGAGAACGGCGCCGGGTCGGTGGTGCGGGTCGAGAACCCGAACGGGTGCAGCGTATCTTGGTCGTCGTCCTGCTCACCGCTCAGGTCGCGCTTGGTGTCCTTGGCGTCCCGGACCGAGAAGAAGAAGTCGCCCGCGGAACCGATCCGCTCAGCGCTCAGGTCGATTTGCAGCTTCTCGCCCTTCTTGGCGTTGAACGCGATCCAGTCGCGTTCGCCGCGTTTCGCCAAGAACCCGGCCAGCTCGCCCGGCGTCGGCATCACTTCGGCCGTTTCCGGCGTGCCCGCGGGCTTCGTCTTGATGGCGAGTTTGTCGCGCGCGAGGTAGATCACCACCGCGTTCGACGTGCCGCCGGACCCCTTGATGGTGTAGGCGAACCCGTCTTGCAGCGCGGTGACCGGATCGACGCGCCCGCGGCTCGCGAGCTTGCCGACCGCATCCGCCGGCGGCGTGACGCCGACGGTCAGCTTTTCGAGCGGGCGGCCGTCGGCGGTGTAGCCATCCGCCGGTTGGCCGCCGGGCAGGTTGCGGCCGTAAATCGTGACCTGCGTGGCCTTGCCCGGTTCGACGACCGGCGGGAACACGGCGTCGATCCACGGCGCCGCGGTGATGTGCAGCCGGTAGAAGTAGTCCGGGCCGCCCTGGGTGTAGGTGAACTGGCACACGCGGACGAGGTACTCGCCGTCGGTGGGCAGGATCACGTCGGTGAGCGCGTCGTTGTAATTCGCGTTGCGGTTGCCCGCGAGCTTCCGCCCGCCGGAGTCGAACACCTCGATCAGTGGCGCGGCCTTGCTGTCGATCGACGACGCGAGGCATGAGATGATGACCCGCTGTCCCTTCTTGCCGGCGAACGCGGTGTAATCGACGTCGGTCGGGTTGGCGATGACCCCGCTCACGACGGTGCCGATTTCGACCTTTTGCGCCTCCGCGACGTCGTTGTTGGGCTCCTTCTCGGCCACCTCGATCTGATCCGTCACTTCGAACGCGCGTGAGTTGCTGACGCCCCACTTACCCACAAAGCGAAGGTCGTAGAGGCCGGGCGGCACGTCCGCGCTTGCGGTCACCGAAAACTTGTGCGTGCCGGGCACGGCCTTCGTCGCCGGCATCGTCTTCTTCGGGTCTTTCGGGTCGGGCGTCGGGTCTTTGGGCGCGGCGTACTCGCCCTTCAGCCCCGGGTGCGAGAAGAGCAACTTCTCCGGCTCCTCGACGTCGGTCCCGGTGACGACCACCTCGACCGAAGCACCGGCCTTGGCGCCGCTGGGGAGGACGAACTGGACGCGGGCCGACGGCAGGCCGGGCGGCGGCTGCGCCGCGGCGAGACCGCACGCGGCGAATAGCACGAGGCCGAACACGAGCCGGCGCATGGGGAGGGTCTCCGGGAGGCGAGCAGAGATCGCGCGGGGCGCGCAAGCAGGCAGGTTGGATGTGTATGGTAAACCGGCCGAAGAGACGGGTCAAGCAAATCGTTTGAGCGAAGGAGGGCGAAAGGGCCGGCAGGCTGCCGACGTGTCCGCGGCGGAGGGTGAGGGGAAACCACCTCCGCGGCTCCCGAAACCCCGCAACCTGTCACTTCTTCAGCGGCTTGGTCGGCGTGAACCGCAGTGCCAGTTTCACCCCGGTCGCGTCGCCGCGGGCGACCAACTCCACCCGCTCCAGCGGTTCCAGCGCCTGCGACAATACCGCCAGTTGCCCGGCCAGTTCTTTCTCGCCGCCCGCGCCGGCCGCCGACAGCAGTTTCGCCACCCGCCCGCCGTGCGCGCCGAGATAGGTTCGCGCCGCGGAGCCGCTGAACCGGGCCAGCAGCGCGTCGCCCGGCTTCGGCGCGTCCGGCGGCGCGCGGAACGCCCGGATCGCGTCCGGCGACGTGGACAGCAGCAGATAGCCGTCCTTCAGCGCGAAGCACGGCCGCAGCCCGGGCGGCAGCCCGTCGCCGGACAGCACCTTGATGACCGCGTCGCCGTCCTTCTCCTCGCCCAGCGCGATCTGGTCGGCGTGCTTGGAGTTGTAGGCGATCCGGGCGACCTGGAACCCGTACTCCAGCGACTGCGCCAGCGCCCGGACCGCCTCCGCACCCTTCTCGCCGTCGGCCCGCACCTTCACCGCGGCCACCGCGACCGGCACCGCTTCTTTCGCCCCCTTCGCGGGCGGCTGCACCCACGCGCCCCAATCCGGCCCGAGCGCGTCGAGCACCAGCGGCAGTTTGTCCTTGCCGACCACCGGGCCGAGCGCCTCCTCGACCACGGCCCGCACCGACGGCTTGTCCGGCGGGTTCAGTCCGGACAGCACGTCGAACACGTCGCCGGCCTTCACCCGCCCGGCGACCGCCGCGATCGCGTCGTCCGGCACGACTGCCCACACCGCTGACGGCGTCCGCACGCCGACCAGCCATGACCGCGCGTTCGCCGGCACCTTCGCCGGGTCGAACTGGACCGACACGCCGAGTTCCGCGCTGGTGTCCAAGTTCAGGTAGACCGCCGCGGCGTCGGCGGCGGCCCAGATCGCCGCGAACCGCGTCAGGAACGGCCGCTCGTCGGGCTGCGCGGCCTTCACCTTCGCCGCGAGTTCGGCGTCGAGCGCCCGCGGGTTCAGCAGGACGACCGCCGCGGCGTCCTTAACCCCCAGCTTCGCCATTCGGGCCGAAAGCACCGGCGGCGTGTCGGCCGGGGCGGCGCGGTCGCGGTCCAGAACCGCCTTCACCTCCGCCTCCGCACCGGCGAACACGAACACGCCCCCGCAGAACGCGTAGAACTCGGGCGGGGCGTCCGGGCGCTGCCGCTCGAAGTACGCGGCCCCGGCGTGCTTCCGCTCGACGACCGCCTTCAGTTCCTTCGACTGAATCTGACTCGCGTTGAGCTTCTCGACGACCCGGGCGAGGACGTCCGGCTTGCGCGGGCGGACGAGGAACACCGACCGCTCGCCGGCCGGGTCGCCGTCGGCGGCCGGGGTGAACGCGAACACGACCGCGTCCCCGACGACGTCCTGAAGCACTTCAGACGGGGTGGTGCCGAGCGCCGCGAACACCGGGGTGGCCGCGTCGGTGGCCTGGGCGATGTTCGCCCCGCCGAGCACCCGCTTGCCCAGGGCGGTAGCCGGAAACCACGCGGCGAACGGCGACTCCGCGACCGCCTCCGCGTGGTCGCGGAAGTTCTGCACGACCGCGACGAGCGCGAAGTCGTGCGGGGCGAGGCGCAGCGCCTCGTCGCGCAACGGTGGGGCGGCGGCCGCCGGCAGTGCCAGCGCGAGGGCGGCGAACAGTGGCAAGAGGAATCGCGCGAGCATCGGCGTCTTCGGAAAGTAAGTCACTCGCGGAGCGAGTGACACCAGTCGCGAATACAGAACTCACTTCCGGCACGAGTAGCTGAGGGTGCGACTCGCGGAGCGAGTCGCCTACGTTCAATTCGGCTTCACCGCGCCCACGTCGCGGAGGAAGCGGTTGAACGCCTTCTCGGCCGTCCCGGTGACCGGCTCCAGCCCGCTCCGCGCCGCCACCGGCAACGCGTCCAGCGAGCGGCGGGTCGGTTCCAGAGCCTGCGCCATCGGGTCGGCGGCCGGCTCGGGCAGTTTGAACGATTCGGCAAGCACGTCGAACACCTTCGGCGCGACCGCGACCGAGTCGGCAAGCGGCCTCGGGGCGTCGCGGAGCGCCTGCCCGGTCGAGGCGAGCGCGTCGCTGACCCGCACCGGCCGCGGCTCGGGCGCGCGTTCCGTCGGCGTTGGAGGAACGTCCGTAATCGGGGCGGGTGGCTCAACCCGCACCGGCGGCGCTTCGACCACATCGCCTTGCGGGTGCGCGGCCGGCTTCGCGATGAGCCACACGCCGACCAGCACAGCGGCGGCCAGCGCCAGCCACGCGACCGCCTTGGCGATGCGCCCGCGAGCCGGCTCGCGCCGCTCGGCACTCATCGCGACCAAAACGCGGTCGGCGAAGCCCGCCGGCACCGCGACCGGCTCCGCCGGCGTCGCCAGCACCGAGAGCAAGACGCGGGCCGCGCGAACGCGCTCGCGACACGCGGCGCACGCGGTCAGGTGCGAATCGGTCGCCGGCAAGGGGGCGTCGCCGTCGAGGGCGCGCTGGATGGCGTCCGCCGTCGCTCGGCACTGCGGCGGGACCACTTCGAAGTCGTCGGGAATGGGAGCGGCGTTCGACATCGTTATGACCCCCGGGCGGTGGGGGTTTGGGGTTGTCCTTCGTCGGGGACCAGTCCGCGGGAGCGGAGCCGGTCGAGCACTTCGAGCCGGGCGCGGTGCAGCCACGTCTTCACGGTCCCGACCGGCCGCCCGACCGCTTCCGCGATCGCCTCATACGGCTGACCGGTCTCGTGAAACAAGACGAATACCTCGCGGTAGTCGTCGCGGAGGGCATCGACCGCGGCCCGGATCTCGCGGGCCAGTTCCAGGGAGTCGTCGGCCGGGCGGTGGTCGGCGGCCTCGTGCAGGTAGTCGGCCAGTTCCGGCCCCTTGCCCCGCTTGACGATCGCGGTCCGGCAGCGGTTGACCGCGATGCCCAGCACCCACGGCCGCAGCGGCCGGGCGTGGTCCCAGCGGGTCAGGCTGCGGAACACCCGCAGGAACACCTCCTGCGCGACGTCCTCGGCGTCCTGCTGGTGCGAGAGGAGCCGGCGGCAGACCGCCAGCACGTCCGTCTGGAACCGCTCGACCAGCTCGCGCGCCGCGAGCGGGTCGCCGCTCAGACACCGGGTTACCAGTGCGGCGTCGGCGGACACGCGACTCCCCTTCTCTGTTGGTATGTACCTGTCGGCGCAGGGTGAGGTTTCAGAAAAGCTGTTCGACGCTCACATCGGCGGATTTTGTACCCCTTCAGCTACCTCTGCCGAAAAGTAGGGGGTAATGGCTGCCAAGCGGCGTCGTTGCAACGACGCGGCAGGTATTCCATGCGGGTCGGTACTCGTCATTGCAATGAACGCGCTCGGTCCAGAACCTTTAAACCGCCGTCCCCCTTTTTCGATTGACTTCACTCCGCCTACATGTGAATATCTGATTAATGCCGCCCGTCGGCAGGGTTCCCACCGGGTACGCGTCCCACCTTCCTTTCCGCTCACCGCTCGCGAGGGTTCTCCCATGTTGAGGTTCCTCGGCTCGTCCCGCACGTTCTGCGACGGTCACTCCCGCCGCGACTTCCTCCAGATCGGCGCGTTCGGCGCCGGCCTCACGCTCGCCGACATGCTCCGTCTCAATTCGGCTCAGGCGGCCAACAACAAACAGCCGTCGCGGTCGAAGAAGTCGGCTATCATGATCTACCTGCCGGGCGGCCCGTCGCACATGGACATGTACGACCTCAAGCCGGACGCGCCGAAGGAGTTCCGCGGCGAGTTCTCCCCGATCCAAACGAACGTGAGCGGCATCCAGATCTGCGAACACATGCCGCTTCAAGCGAAAATGTGGGACAAGCTCGCGGTGGTTCGGTCGCTGGTGTCGGTCGATGAACACTCCGACTCGCTCGTGATGACCGGCTACCCGGATCGCGTCAACCGCACCGCCGATCACCCGTGCTTCGGGTCGGTGGTGTCGAAGCTGCGGGCGGCCGAGAGCGGCGCGGTACCGCCGTTCGTCAGCCTCCGCGGGATGTCGCGCGGCACGGAACCCGGTTACCTGGGCATCGCGCACCGGCCGTTCACTCCGGGCGGGCAGGGGAACGCCAACCTGCGGCTCGCGCAGGGCGTCACCGCCGACCGACTCGACGCCCGCAAGAACCTGCTCGACGGCTTCGACGACACCCGCCGCGAGATCGACGCGAGCGGTACAATGGTGGGGATGGACGCCTACACCGAAAAGGCCATCGAGATGGTCACCGCCGGTGTCGTCCGCGACGCACTCGACATCCGCAAGGAAGATGAAAAGACCCGCGAGCGGTACAAGGGGGCCGAGCAGTTCCTGACCGCCCGCCGGTTGGTCGAAGCGGGCGTCGGGTGCGTCACGCTGAGCATCGGCGGCTGGGACACGCACGGCCAGAACTTCCAGACCCTCAAGCGGCAACTGCCGGTGGTCGATCGCGGCGTCGCGAACCTGATTAGCGACCTGCACGACCGCGGGATGGCCGACGACGTGGTGACGGTGATGTGGGGCGAGTTCGGCCGCACCCCGAAGGTGAACATGAGCGCCGGCCGCGACCACTGGTCGCCGGTGATGAGCGCGCTGGTCGCCGGCGGCGGCCTCAAGATGGGTCAAGCCGTCGGTGCGAGCACCGAGAAGGGCGAGCGGCCGAAGGACAACCCGCTGACCGTGTCGCGACTGCTGAGCACGATCTACCGCACGATCGGCATCGACCCGAGCCTGACGTTCCCCAACGGCAGCGGCCGCCCGATGTACGTGCTGGACGACCGCGAGCCGATCAAGGAACTGATCTGACGCCGCTCTTCTGTAGCCGGGGTCTGTGCCCCCGTAGCAATGCGTGGCGTGTCGCTCCGGGGTCACAGACCCCGGCTACAGAAGACAACTGCGCTGGTGTCGCACTTGTGCGGGGTGTACAACTGACGAACCGCCCCGCCCGCTGTTCGCGACAATCGACCGACCGGGAGGCGGCACTTTCGAGGTGCGTGACATGACGTTCGCTTCCCGCGGGTTCGCGTTGATCGTGCTCGCCGGCCTGGCGCTCGCCGCCGCCGGCTGCGGGTCCAACAACAAGGGCAAGATCGTCGGCAAGTGGAAGGCCACCACGCTGCCGGGCATGTCCGAGGACGACAAGAAGGCGATCAAACTGATCGGCGAGGACAACTTCGCCCTGATCCTCGAGTTCACCGAAGCCGGGAAGATGACGGGCACCGCCAACATCACCTTCCTCGGCAAGACCGAAAACAAGGAAGTGATCTCGGCCGACTACTCGCTGGGCACCGGCGATTGGGTGTTCTTCACGAATCAGAACCCGCCGGCCAAAGACGGCAAGGCGAAGTCGAAGGACAAGATCACGATCAACGGCGACACGATGACGATCGATACCGAGAAGGGCGAGAAGATCACGCTGACGCGCATGAAGTAGCACGCCGATTCCCGCCGCGCGGCGGACCGCCACCGCAACGGCCGGTCCGCCGCGCCTCCGACACACCAACAGGTTCCCTGCCATGATCCGCACGCTGCTCACCCTCCTCGCGGTCGCCGCACTCGCGGCCCCCGCGCCCGCCGCCGACGCGCTCACCGCGGTCGCCGCGTACCCGGCCAAGTTGTCGCTCAAAGGCATCGAGGACGCCCCGCAACTGATCGTCACCGGGAAAGCGGCCGACGGCCGCGAGTTCGACCTCACCGGCACCGCCACCTACAGCGTGTCCGACGCGAAGGTCGCACGCGTGGACGCGACCGGGCGGGTGTTCCCGCTCGCCAACGGCTCGGCCACGGTCACCGTCAGCGCCGGCGGCAAGTCCGTGAGCGTCCCGCTCGTCGCCGAGAAGATGGACACCCCGCAGCCGCTCAACTTCCCGAACCAGGTGAACCCGATCTTCACCAAGCTGAGCTGCTCGGCCGGCGGGTGCCACGGCAAGATCGCCGGGCAGAACGGGTTCCGGCTGTCGCTGCTTGGGTTCGACCCGGCGTTCGACTACGAGAACCTCCTGAAGGAGTCTCGCGGCCGCCGCGTGTTCCCGGCCGCCCCGGAGAAGTCGCTCCTGCTTACGAAGGCCACCGGGCAGGCCCCGCACGGCGGCGGCAAGAAGATGGAAGCCGACGGCGAAGAGTACAAGGTCGTCCGCCGCTGGATCGCCTCCGGCATGCCCTACGGCAGCGCCACCGACCCGACGGTTGCGAAGATCAGCGTCTACCCGGAACACCGCGTCGTCGATCGCAAGGGCCGGCAGCAACTGGCCGTTTACGCCCACTACACCGACGGGACGGTCGAGGACATCACCCGGCGCGCCCAATACGAGAGCAACGACACCGACATCGCGACGGTAAGCGAGGGCGGGGTGGTCAGCACGCTGTCGATCACCGGCCAAGCGGCGATCATGGCCCGGTTCAACGGCCACGTCACCGTGTTCCGCGCCACTGTGCCCCGCGCCGGCGAAAAGGCCGCGTTCGAGTTCAAACAACAGACCGTTGTCGATCAGCACACCGCGAACAAGTGGCGCGAGCTGAACATCTCGCCCTCGGAACTGTGTTCGGACGAGGTGTTCATTCGCCGGGTGTACCTCGACGTCACGGGCACCCTGCCCGACGTCAAGGATGTGACCGCGTTCGTGAAGGACATCGACGCGGCGAAGCGCGACAAGCTCGTCGACAAGCTGCTCGAGACGCCGGAATACGCCTACTATTTTGCGAACAAGTGGGCCGACATCCTGCGGGTGAAGCGGCGGCAGCAGCCGAACCGCGCCTACGGCACGTTCGCGTTCCACACCTGGATTCGCGAGGCGATCGCCGCCGACAAGCCCTACGACGAGTTCGTCCGCGACATCCTGGTGGCGATCGGCGACGAGTCGAAGTCGCCGGCGACGGTGTGGTACAAGGAGGTCCGCACGCCCGAGCAGTTTGTGGACGACGTCAGCCAGGTGTTCCTTGGCCAGCGTCTGGCGTGCGCCCAGTGCCACCACCACCCGTACGAGAAGTGGTCGCAGGACGACTATTGGGGGCTGGCCGCGTTCTACGGCCGCGTCGGGTTCAAGACGGTCAACACGCCGGGCGTGTCGAACCAAAACCAGCAGAACCAGCGGCAGGCCCTGTTCGTGAAATCGACAGGGAGTGTGCAGAACAAGCGCACCGGTCAAGCCGCCCCGATGAAGGCGCTCGACGCCGACCCGATGACCGCGACGCCCGACGAAGACCCGCGGGCCAAGTTCGCGGAGTGGATGACGTCGCCGAAGAACCCGTTCTTCGCGCGGGCCGTCGCCAACCGGTACTGGGCGCACTTCTTCGGCCGCGGGATCGTGGACCCGATCGACGACATGCGCGTCACCAACCCGCCGAGCAACCCGGAACTGCTCGACGCGCTCGCCAAGAACCTGACCGACAGCAACTTCAGCCTGAAGACGCTGATCAAGACGATCTGCAAGAGCCGCACGTACCAGTTGGCCGCCGAGCCGAACGACTTCAACAAGGGCGACAAGCAGTCGTTCGCCCGGTACTACCCGAAGCGGTTGCAGGCGGAAGTGCTGTTCGACGCGGTGGCGAAGCTGACCGACAGCCCGACGAACTTCCCGGGCCTGCCGACGGACAAGTTCGCCCCGAACCGGGCGATCATGCTGCCGGACGAGTCGTTCGGGTCGTACTTCCTCGACGTGACCGGCCGCCCGCAGCGGATTTCGGCGTGCGAGTGCGAGCGGGTGAACGAGGCCAGCCTCGCGATGACGCTGCACCTCCTGAACAGCCAGGAGGTGCAAGATAAGCTGGCCCGCGGCAGCGGCCGGGCCGACGCGCTCGCCAAGGACCCGCGCCCGGACGCCGAGAAGGTGACCGAGCTGTTCGTGCTGGCGACCGGGCAGAAGCCGGGCAAGGAGAAATTGGCCCTGGCTCTGGAGCACATTGCCAAGCACGATAAGGCGAAGAAAGTGGCCTACGAGAACATCATCTGGGCGCTCCTGAACTCGAAGAGCTTCCTGTTCAACCAGTAACCCGCCGCTCGCGGCGTTGCTTTCGTGAAGCCGACGGCGGTCAGGGGAATCCCCGACCGCCGTCGGCTTTTGCGTCGGCTGTCGGGTTCTTCCGTCAGCCTCCTCGTCAGAGCAACCCCTGAAAATTGCAGGTAATTTTGCGCCGGGATGACGCGACCCTCGAATTATGGCGTCGCGCAGACTGCGCGGCACAAACCGCAATGTTTACCGCGCCCGGCTCGCCGACGCGGTCTAGGGTTGGGCGTCGAAGCCCACTCCTAAACACGGTGACGTCGCAATGCGGAGTCTGCTGAAAGCCGCCGTTCGGTTCGCCAAGAAGGAAGACGGCCCGACGGCCGTCGAGTACGCGGTCATGCTGGCCCTGATCATCGTGGTGTGCATCGCCGCCATCACCACCCTGGGCAGCAACGCCAACAGCACCTTCTCCCTCGTCGGCTCGGCCATCAAGCCGAAGACCGGGAGCTGAGTCCGCCGCCGGGGATTTGAACCGCTGCCGCCGCTCGTGTATCGTGTCAACGCCCTCCCCGACACGCACACGAGCCGCTTCATGCGCTACTCCCTTCCCGCCTCGCTCGCCTTGCTCGCCCTCGCGACCGCGCCGGCCGCGGAGCCGCCCGCCCCCGCGCCGAAGACCGTCGTCGTCTCGGAAAAGGCACGGGCCATCCACAACGAGGCGCTTCTCTTCGACGGGCACAACGACCTCCCGTGGGAGCTGCGCGAGACCGACGGCCCGGGGTTCAAGTCGATCGACCTCACCAAGCCCCAGAAGAAGTTCCACACCGACATCGAGCGGTTGCGGAAGGGCAACGTCGGGGCGCAGTTCTGGAGCGCGTTCGTGCCGTCGAACACCGCCGCGAAGGGCACCGCGGTCAAGATGACGCTGGAGCAGATCGACGTCATCCACGAGATGGCCCGCCGCTACCCCGACACCTTCGAGATGGCCTACGGGACGGCCGACATCACCCGCATCCGCAAGCAGGGCAAGATCGCGTGCCTCATCGGCGTTGAGGGCGGGCACAGCATCGACAACTCGCTCTCGGTACTCCGCACCCTGCACCGCCTGGGCGTCCGGTACATGACGCTCACGCACTCCGAATCGCTCGACTGGGCCGACTCGTGTTCGGACGCCCCGAAGGCCAACGGGCTGACCGCGTTCGGGGTGAGCGTCGTTCAGGAGATGAACCGGCTCGGGATGCTGGTCGATTTGTCGCACGTCTCGCCTGCTACCATGAAGGCGGCGCTGAAGGCGACCAAAGCGCCGGTCATCTTCTCGCACTCGTCGGCGTTCGCGGTGGCCGACCACCCGCGGAACGTGCCGGACGACGTGTTGAAGCTGGTGAAGGCGAACGGCGGGGTGGTGATGGTCAACTTCTACAGCGGGTTCCTGACGCCGGAGGGTGCGCGGGCGATGCGGCTGATGTTCGAGAAGGGCCGCGAGCTGAAGAAGCAGTTCCCGGACGACGAGGAGAAGTACCGCGAGGCGTTCCGGGCGTGGGCCAAGCAGAACGACTACCCGGCCGGCGACGCGGCGAACATCGTGGACCACATCGACCACATCGTGAAGGTCGCCGGCATCGACCACGTCGGCATCGGGAGCGACTTCGACGGCGTGCCGAAACTGCCGACCGGGATGGGCGACGTGTCGTGCTACCCGGTACTGACGCAGCTCATGCTCGACCGCGGGTACACCAAAGAGCAGATTCACAAGGTGCTGGGGTTGAACGTGATGCGCGCGTTCGCCGAGGCCGAAGCGGTCAGCCGCGGGTGGGGGAAGCCATGACACCGCGGGTGGCGATCGTCGGCGGCGGGCTGGCCGGGCTGACGGCCGCGCGCCGGTTGCTGGAACGGAACGTCGAGGTCGTGCTCATCGACAAGGGACGCCGCGCCGGCGGGCGACTCTGCACACGCGCCGTGGCCCTCCCGGACGGCCGCACGGCCACCTTCGACCTCGGTCCGCCCCTGCTCTACGCCCGCACGCGCGGCGACAGAAAGCCGCCGCCCGCGCACCGCATTCATCAGCTGGTGGGCGGGCCGCCGGGCGGGCCAACTTTCGTCCACCGCACCGCCGGCCGGTTCCGGGCCGCCGGCGAGCCGGTCGGCGCGCCCGAGTTGCACGGCATCGACGAGCCGCACGGCTGCACCGTCACCGGCGGGATGCGCGAACTCGCCTTCCGCATCACCCGCCACCACCCGAACCTCGACTTCCACGACCACACGCGCGCCGAGACGTTGGAGCGCACCCCCGACGGGTGGAAGATCCACACCCGCTCGCTCCTCGACGACTCGACCGCCGTTCACGCGGTCAACGCGCTGGTGCTCACCCCGCCCACCCCGCAAGCGCTGCAACTGCTCGCCGACAGCGGCGTCACGCTCCCGGACGACCTCCGCGACGCCCTCGGCGGTGTGACCTACTCGCGGTGCTTCGCGGTGTACGGGGTGTTCGGCCCGTTCAGCGAGCCGCAGGTGCCCGAAGGCGGGGCGTGGGCCGACGAGGGACCGTTCGAGTGGGTCACCGACAACGCGCTGAAGGCGGTGTCGGCGGTGCCGCACTCGATCACCGCACTCACCCGGCACGACTGGGCCGAGCGGCACTGGAACTTGACTGACAACGAGGTGTTGCAACGCCTCCTACCGCCACTGCGGGCGTGGGTCGCCAACCCGGTCTCGCCGGATCAGGTGTTCTTGCACCGGTGGGCGTATGCGCAGCCGCTGACGCCGCTCCGCCAGCCGTGCGCGGTGGTCCGCGACCTCGGCCTGGTGCTGGCCGGCGACGGGTTCGCCTCGCTCACCCCGGACGCGGTCGATGCGGCCGTCGTGAGCGGCGAAGGGGCTGCCGACCGCGCCCAAGCGTTGATCACCGCGCTCGTGCGGACCAGCGACCGGTACGCCGTGCCGCGGCCGACGCGGATCGCGCTGGAAATCGCCGTCTGCACGCCGGACGAGGCGCAAACGGCGGTCGCCCACGGGGCCGACCGCGTCGAGTTGTCGAGCGGGCTGGAGGTGGGCGGGCTGACGCCCTCACTCGGGCTGTTCCGGCAGACGCGGGACGCGGTCGATGTGCCGATTTACGCCCTCCTGCGCCCGCGGAGCGGCGGGTTCTGCTACACGCGGCGCGAGTTCGACGCGATGTCCGCCGACGCGGAGGCGCTGCTGGCCGCGGGCGCGGCCGGGCTGGTGTTCGGGGTGCTCACGCCCGACGGCCGCATCGACCGCGACCGCTGCCGGGCGCTGGTGGACTTGGCCGGCGGCAAGGCGGTGTTCCACCGCGCGTTCGACTTCCTGCCGGACCCTCTCGCGGCGCTGGACGAACTCATCGACCTCGGGTTCGAGCGGGTGCTGACGAGCGGCGGGGCGCGGACGGCCGAAGCGGGCGCGACGCGGCTGGCGGCGCTGGTACAGCACGCCGGGTGGCAGATCGGGGTGCTGCCGGCGGGCAAGATTCTGCCCGAGAACGTGGCCGATCTGGTCCGCGAGACGCGGTGCGATCAGGTTCACGCCGCGGTGCGCGTGGGGTGCCACGACCCGGCGATCGGGGCCAACGAGCGGCTCGCGCCGGGTCTGGGCGGCGGCACCGAAACGAGCGGTACGCTGGTGGCGGGATTGCGGCGGCAACTCGACCGGCTGTCCGAGTCGCAAAGAACCGACGCGTAAAGGACTCGTCCGTTGTCGGTCGAGCCGTCCGGACGGCCGAATCCGGCAGAAGTACCGGACGTGTCGTCACCCGCTGGAGGGTCCGGCGGTGCGGTGGCGGGCCGGCGGTCACGCGCGTGGTTCGGCGTGCCTTTGGAACCCGTGGTAACGGGTCCCCTGATACGTCAGGGTGCCGGCGTCGCCCTCGGCCAACAGCCCGTACACCCTACCGTACATCGAGAACTCCAACCGCTCACCGGACTCAAGCTCGAACGTGGCGAAGTACGCGGTTGACACCTGACCGCCGGTGTTCGATGACACCGACCCGCTGATCGCGGTTCGCTTGGCGACCACGCGCGCCGGTACCGAGAGCACCGGCTGGCTGTTGTTGTGGGACCACTCGGCGATGCCCTTCGCGGCCGAAACGATGATGACCCCGAGCACAACCACGAACACAACGCCGATGAAAATCGGCACAATCGTGAACATATCCACCGGTGTGCCCCCGCCGAAAGAAGCCGTGCAAGCCGAGCGTTACCGTGAGGGGTGATCGTCCCTCGACCTGTGCGGCTTGCGTTGAGTGCGGACACGATTATCGCCACCGACCGGGGCCGGGACAAGTGCGCGGCGTGCGCACACGCCCCCGGTCGCCGCCCCGCGTCGCGTTACACGCCGGGTGCGGCCGGGCGCGTGCGTCCGAAAGTTCGTCTTGCTCGGCGACGGTGGGCACAAGAACCGACAGGCGCTCGACCCCAAATGGGGGTCGCGAATCGCCACTCGACCACACGCGATCCGGTTCGGCACACGCGCGGGCAGTCAACCGATGACGCCGGCCGCCACAAGTAGCCAAATCGCTCCGCCCACAACCACGACAGACAAGCACCCGACCGCGAGTACCCGCCTCACCAGGGGCAAGGGCGGTTCGTTGAACTCGTTCAGGATCGTCCTGTACGGGTCGTATCCCTCGATCTGTTCCGGTTCCCCCGACGCTCGCGGCCGCCGGAGTCGGATGCGGCCGTGGTCGAATATCTCGACCAGAGTCCACCCCGCCCGGCGCTCCTCTGCCAGGACACGCTCCCGGTACTCCTGTCTGCCGAATAGCTTTCGGGGGGACCGGATGATCTTGAACTCCCAGCCCACCGCCAACTCCTTCGCCGAGTACGGCGTCATACTCTCCTCCTCGGCCTCTTCCTCGGCACGGACGCGCTCCTCCTCCTCTACCGCGGCGCGCATCGGGGCTGTCGGATCACCAAAGATCATCCCGCGCCCTCCGGCCGCCGCACTCGTGTTTGGTTTGACCGACCGGTCATCCGCGATGGGTTGTCGCAGAACTCGCAGTTCCCCACCACCTTCTCCTGGGACACCCTTCGCAATAACGCCCGCACGGTCCGGCGCTACTTGACCTCCCCTGTGACCGCGTTCGAGCACACGGTGAACCCGGCCTGCGGGGACACCGCCTCGGACACGGTGATCGAGAACTTATCCACCGGCGGTTGGGTCAGGATGACGCCGTCCTTGATCACCCCGCCCTCCGCCTTCAACTGCCAACTCGCCATCGGCTTGACGCCGACGTTGGGGGTGCCCGGGAAGGTGATCTCGCACAGGTACGACTTGTCCGGCCGCCCCTGCACGAACCGGTACTTCACGGCGAAGTCGATGCGGTTCGGGGCGACGAACGCGACCACCGGGTCCGACAGCTCGATCCGCCCCGGCTCGACCGGCCCGGGCGCGGCCTCGGCGACGACCGTCGGCAGCGGCTCGGCCTTCCGGCATCCCGCCCCGAACGGGGCGAGCGCGGCGAGTAAGGCGAGTAAGGCGGGGCGGGCGGAGCGCGTCATCGGTCACCCTCGGGTCACTTCTTCTTGGGCGGCAGGGGCACCGGGAGTTCGACGGCGACGGCCCCGCCGCCGGCCGGGACGGTCACCTCCAGCGGCGACTCCCCGGCGGAGTACGGGGCCGGCACCGACTCGGCGGCGAACGGGTAGTCGGCCTGTTTGGCGTCGGCCGGCAGGAGCGTGCCGTCGCGATCCACGAGCCGGCTGACCCGCACCTTGTACCGCCCCGGCACCACCCCGGCCGCGCCCTCGCGCGAGCCGACCAGGACGAACTGGCCCTGGTCGTCGGTGGTGCCGATCCCGCCCTCCCCCTTGGTGTCGCCGGCCGGCAGGAACGACACGGTGGCGCCGGCCACCGGCACCCCCTTGGCGGTCACCTTGCCCTCGACCGGGACGCGCTTCAGCCCGTCGCCGCCGCACCCCAGCGCGCCCGCGCCGAGCGCCAGCGCTACAACCCACATTCGCCGCATGGACAACTCCACGGAAGCCGGCGCGGGCCGCCGGCCCGCGCGGGACAAGACGCGAAACGCCCGGCGGCTACGGGTTCGGGATCACCTGGCCGTCGGACATCTGCGACAGGTACGTCAGGCTGGGGACGTCGATCGACTGCTGGATGAACCGGACGGACCCGTCGGCCAGGACGAAGTTCACCCCGCCGCTGTGCAGGCTGGCGGCGTTGTACCACGACGCGCGGCGGCCCGGGGTGTTGTTCAGCGCGCTGGTACTGTTATTGTAGTTCCAGATGTTCAGCCCCTGGGCGGGGAACGTCGTGTTGAACCGGCCGACCGGGTCGATGCCGACCGACACCCACCCCGCGTACGCCCACGCCGAGGTCGTGCCGTTGAACGTCTCCAGCGTCTGCTCGCCCATGAGCAGCGTGTTGCTGGTGCCGTCGGTGATGGCGGTCAGGTTGGTGTCGCTGTTCTCGCCGAACACGTACCGGGCGCTGGTGGTGGAGGCCCGCCAGTAGTTGTAGTTCCGGAGGCTCAGGCAGTCGGTGATGAAGTCGTAGTTCGTCTTCACCGCCACCACCCCCGCCCCGAGGTCCGGGCTGTAGACGCTGCCCGGGGCGATGGTCGGGGAGCCGTTGTCCGACGGGCAGCGGACGAGGCTGAGGTTGGTCGCCGCCAGCGCCGCGTTGCCGCTGGCGATGGCGTCCGGGGTGGCGAGGGGGTTGCCGGTCGTCCGGTAGTTGCCGGCCGGCGAGGTGAGCTTGAACTGGGCGAGCAGCGGCGCCTGCTCGACGTACGGGAGCAGGTACAGCAGCCCGTGGTGGTTGAGGGTCACCGGGTCGGCGACGTACGTCGCGCTGGCGGTCTGGCAGAACCCGAGGCTCTTGCGGGCGGGGGGCAACTTCTGGTAGGCGTCGTGGTAGTTGTGGCAGGCGAGCCCGAGCTGCTTGAGGTTGTTCTGGCACTTCATGCGGGCGGCCGCCTCGCGGACCTTCTGGACCGCCGGCAGCAGCAGCCCGATCAGGATGGCGATGATCGCGATCACCACCAGCAGTTCGATGAGCGTGAACCCAGCACGGCGACGGACGGGTGCGTTGGGCACATCGGCCTCCCGAGTCTATCAATGACGGGGATGAATGGCGGAGAGGTGTTGGGAGGAGCGTATCACACCGGCAGGAGTTGTGCAACGGGCATTGGCGCACTCGGGAGCGTTTGCGACTCGCGCTCCGGCACGCACCTCATTAGTTCGTTGAACCACTCGTACGCGACCACGAGTTACCCGGCGGTCCCGCGCACCGGGTCGCAGGCCGCCCGACGTCGGCGGTGCGGATCGTGGTGACGGCTTGGCCGCCGGGCTTGTTGAACCGGTAGGACGGGGCGGGGTTGGAACGGGGCACGGTGAGCCCTGGTGCGGTAGACTCCCGCAGTTGCAGGCTTCGGACCGCGCTCCCGACCACCGGGAGGTAAGTTTAAGTGCTTCGGCTGAAAGGCTTTAGAACAGCTCCCCGACTTGGATTCGAACCAAGAACCTAGCGGTTAACAGGAGAGCTTCCAAACCCCACCGGGACTTCAAAAATGCCGTGAACTCGAGCATTTTGACACATCCCTGCCGCTTTGCAAGGCCATACTTGGATTGCGGGAAATCATGAGGAATTGCGGGCTCCGCGGGACGTTTTGCGGGAATTGCGGGAGCCCCCGCACGTTCTCTGCCCGCGGCGCGTTCCCGGTCGCGGGCCGGGCGGATATGCTCGTACTCATGCCCGACACTTCGCTCACCCTGTTGGAACGGCTCCGCCACCCGAATCAGCCCGATGCCTGGGCCCGGTTCGTGCGTCTGTACGCCCCGCTCCTGCTCGGGTGGGCCCGCGGATGTGGCCTCCAGGACGCCGACGCCGAGGACCTGACGCAGCTCGTGCTGGTCAAACTGATCCGCCTGCTCCCGGCGTACCGGCGGGCCGACGGCGGGTCCTTCCGCAGGTGGCTGTTCACGATCGCCCGCAACGAGGCCCGCGACTTCCGCACCCGCCGCCCCACCCGTCCGCTGCCTCCGGCTGACGGGCTGGCGACGGTCGCCGCGTCCGCCCCTGAGCCGGACGACGGGGCATACCGGCATGAGCTGGCTCACCGGGCACTGGAACTGGTGCGCGGGGACTTCGAGCCCCGCACCTGGGACGCGTTCGAGAGGTTCGTGCTCAGGGGGGAGCCGGCCGCCACGGTAGCCGCAGATCTCGGGCTGACGGCCAACGCCGTGTACCTAGCCCGCAACCGGGTGCTCACCCGCGTCCGGGCCGAGTTGGCCGGGCTGTTCGACTGAAGCCCGCGGTTCTTGCGCTTTCGCGACAGATGCGGCGATCCCGGCGGGTCGTTCGGGTGACCGCTCGCGCCTGGGCGTTGCGAGGGCGCACGTTCGAGCGTATGATCGGAGCCGGTCCGGCCCCGCGTGAATCCGTTACTAACTGAGGAGTCCGCCCATGATTCGCTCGCACCCTGTGGTGTTCTTGGCCGCGCTGGTGTGCGCGCTGCCGGCCATGCCTGCGGCCGCCGACGAGCCGCCGAAGAAGCTTACCGAGGCCGAGCGGAAGGAGCTATGGGCGAAGTGGAACGAGGTGATGTCCGCTGGTGTGAAGGCATATCAAACCGGCAAAGGTGCCGAGGCGGTGAAGGCGTTCGAGGAGGGCGTGGCGGTGGCACGCCGGCTGTACAACGCGGCCGACTTCCCCAACGGACACGCCAACCTTGCTACCAGCCTGCACAACCTGGCGCGGCTGTACGTGGAACAGGGGAGGCTGGACAAGGCCGAGTCGCTGCTCACCGACGCCCTCGCCATGCAGAAGCGGCTATACAAGGGCGACCACCCGGACGTGGCCACCAGCTTGCACAACCTGGCGCGGTTGTACGCGGAACAGGGGAGGCTAGACAAGGCCGAGCCGCTGCTCGCCGACGCCCTCGCCATGACCAAGCGGTTCTACAAGGGCGACCACCCGGACGTGGCCACCAGCCTGCACAGCCTGGCAGCCCTGTACCGGAACCAGGGCAAGTTGGCCGAGGCCGAGCCGCTGCTCGCCGACGCCCTCGCCATGACCAAGCGGCTGTTCGGCGGCGACCACCCGGTCGTGGCCGCTAGCCTGAACAACCTAGCGCAGCTGTACGCGGACCAGGAGAAGTTGGCCGAGGCTGAACCAATGCACGCCGATGCCCTGGCCATGCGAAAGCGGCTGTCCAAGGGCGACCACCCGGACGTGGCCACCAGCTTGCACAACCTGGCGCGGTTGTACCGGGACCTGGGGAAGTTGGACAAGGCCGAGTCCCTGCTCGCCGACGCCCTTGACATGCGTAAGCGGTTGTTCGCGGGCGACCACCCGGACGTGGCCCTCAGCCTGAACATCCTGGGGTTCCTGTACCGGTACCAGGGCAAGTTGGACAAGGCCGAGACGCTGCTCACCGACGCCCTCGCCATGCAAAAGCGGCTGCTCGTCGGGTACGCCGCCGCCCGGTCCGAGGGCGACGCCCTCAACTACGCCGCGACCCAGTTGGCCACTCGCAGCGCGTTGCTGTCGCTCACCCGGGTACGGGCCGCCGGCGACCCGGCTTACCGCCCGGGCACCGCGTACGCGCACCTCTGGAGCACCAAGGGCACAGCCGCCCGGGTGTTCGAGCAGCGGCAGGCCCGCGCCCGGGCCGCCGCCGACCCGGCCGTTGCGGAGAAGGTGAGCCAACTGGCCGCTGCCCGCCGCCGCCGGGCCGACCTGGTGCTCGCCACACCCATTAGTGCCCCGGCCGCACGCAAACAAAGGGAGACCGACCTGAAGGCGCTGGACGAGTCGATCGCCACGCTCACCCGCCGCCTGATCGAGGCCCTACCCGCGTCCGCCCGTGCCGAGAAGCTTGACGCCGCCACCCTCGCCGACCTGCAGAAGGCGCTGCCCCCCGACGCCGCCCTGATCGACTACGCCCGGTACACCCACTTCGAGTGGGACGACACCCGGCCCGCCGGCCAGAAGCAGACGCGAACGGCCCGATACGAGGCGTTCGTGGTGACCCGCGACAAGGTGGCGTGGGTGGACCTCGACACCGCGGCGCCGATCGAGCTCACGGTCGATGCCTGGCGGGCCGCCGTCGCCGGCCGGGACATCGACCCGCAGGTGCCGGCGAAGGTGCGGGCGCTGGTGTGGGAGCCGGTCCGCAAGCACCTGCCGGCGGGCACCAAGACCGTGTTCGTGTGCCCGGACGGGATCCTGTGCGCCCTGCCGTTCGCCGCCCTGCCGGGTGACCGGCCGGGCACCATCGCGCTGGAGGAGTTCGCCCTCGCGACGGTCCCCTACCCGCCGTTCCTGCTCGACAAGCTGTGGCCGCAAGACCAGGCCATGAACCCGCCGGCCGGCGCCCTGGCGGCCGGCGGTGTGGACTTCGACGCGGCCGTCGCCGGCCCGAAGCTCGCCGAACCGCTGGTCAAGGCCGGTGAGAAGACCGGGTGGGGGAGGCTACCGAACACCGTCGGCGAGCTCAACGGCATCACCCGGTTGGCCGCCGGGCAGAAGTACGCAGTCACGCGGCTGGACGGCGAGAAGGCGACGACCGCGGCGGTGCTGGACGCGCTGCCCAAGGCGAAGGTGGCGCACCTCGCCACCCACGGGTTCCTGGCCGACCCGTCGTTCCGCGGTGCATTCCAGCTCGACGAACAGGACTTCCGCCAGTCGCTGCGGGGCGAGCGGATCGGGCGGGTGGCGAACAACCCGCTGCTGATGACCGGGCTGGTGTGTGCGGGCGCGAACCGGGAGGGCACCCCGGGGCGCGGGGTGCTCACCGGGGATGCCCTCATCGACCTGGACCTGTCGGGCCTTGAGCTGGCGGTGCTGAGCGCGTGCGAGACCGGGCTCGGCGACCTCGGGGCCGGCGGCGAGGGGGTGTTCGGGCTGCAGCGGGCGTTCCACTACGCCGGCGCCCGGAACGTCGTCTGCTCCCTGTGGAAGGTGCCCGACGCCAGCACCGCCGCCCTGATGGGCCTGTTCTACGCCAACCTGTGGGAGAAGAACCTGCCGCCGGTCGAGGCGCTGCGGCAGGCCCAGCTGCACCTGTACAAGAACCCCGCCGACATCCCCAAGCTGGCCGACGGGTTCCGCGGGCCGAAGTTCGTCGAGGTGAAGGGCGCCGGGGGCGTCGAGGCCAAGCCGGCGGACGGGAAGGCGCACCCGCTCCTGTGGGCCGCCTTCACACTCTCCGGACCCGGCAACTGACCACCTACCGGCCGGGTTCCGTTTCCCCGTTTTCGCGACAGGTCAGTGCGGGCCTCCGGGTCGTTCCCCGGACGGCCCGCAGTTCGTGCCGCCCCTCCCGAGGCCCTCGCATGACCGCCGCCCTATATCCCGACGACGACACCTTGCGTGCGTTCCTGCTGGGGGGCCTACCGGCCGAGGCGGTCGAGCGTGTCCGCGCCTGGCTCGACGCAGACCCGGAAGCCGCCGATCGGCTCCGCCGCCTGCACCCGGCCGACCCGCTCACCTCGGCACTCGCCTCCCCACCCCCACCATCCGTCCCCGACCCTGCTGTGGCTCGCATTATCGGGGGTGTGCACGCCGGCCTCAGCACCCCGTCACTCGACGCCGACACTCCCGCCAACGGCACCGCACTTTGGGCCCGCCCTTCGGGCACCGACGACCTGCCCCAGCTTGGCCAGTTCCGCGTCGTCCGCGAGATCGGGCACGGGGGCATGGGGTGCGTATACGAGGCCGAGGACGAGACGCTCGGACGGCGGGTGGCAGTCAAGACCCTGCGGCTGAACTCGGCCGCCCGCCCCGGGGCCGCCGCCCGGTTCCTGCGGGAGGCTCGGGCCGCCGCCAAGGTCGAACACGAGAACGTGGTCCCGATCCTCCACGTGGGCGAGGAGGCGGGCACGCCGTTCATCGTCATGCCCCTGCTCAAGGGCGAGTCGCTCGACAAGCGGCTGAAGCGGGACAGGGTGGTGCCGCCGGACGAGGTGGTGCGGGTCGGGCGGGAGATCGCCGCCGGGCTCGGCGCGGCGCACGCCGTCGGGCTCGCCCACCGCGTTATGAAACCGGCCAACGTGTGGCTCGACGCCGGCACCGGCCGCGCCCGGGTGCTCGACTTCGGCCTGGCCCGGCACGGGGACGGCCGAGACGCCCTGACCGAGGGGCAGGTGCTCCAAGGGACGCCGGCGTACATGGCCCCGGAGGTGATCGACGGGCACCCCGGGGACGCCCGCGGCGACCTGTTCGCCCTGGGGGCCATCCTGTACGAGTGCGCGACCGGCCGGCGGGCGTTCCCGGGCGCCACCGTCACCGCCATCCTGAAGGCGGTGGCCACCCGCGACCCGGACCCGCCGGCGGCTGTCAACCCGGCCGTCCCGACCGCCCTGTCGGACCTGATCGCGCGGCTGCTGTCGAAGGACCCGGCCGGCCGCCCCGGGACGGCGGCCGAGGTCGCGTCGGCGCTGGCCGACGTGCGCACCGGGCACACTACCGTCACCTGGGTGGACCGCGGGAGGCCACCCAAAGCACCGGCGAAGCGGAGGATGCTCGTGGCCGCGGGCGTGGCGGTCCTGCTGCTCGCGGCCGTCGGTGTGTGGCTCGGCACCCGCCCGAAGCCGGTCGAGGTGCCCCCGAACCCGCCGGCCACACCGGGCGAGGTGAGCATCAAGAAAGACGACCCGCCGAAGCCGATGACGTACACGGGTGGAGTGGAGGTGCGCATCGAGCGCGACGAGCCGACCGGCCCGCGGCTGTACCGGTTGAACGAGACCGGCGCGCTGCCCCTGCGACCGAACGACAAGTTCGCCATTGAGGCCCAGATTGAGCCGCCGGCGTATGTGTACCTGCTCTGGATCGATCCGGGGCCGGACGTGACCGGGGTGTACCCGTGGGATGCTAAGGCCGACGACTGGAAAGGCACCCGCCCGAAGGCCGAGTCGAGGGTAGGCAAGGTGCGGCTGCCTGAAACGGCTGGCAACTTCTACCGGGCCTGGGACGGCAAGCCGGGCATCGCCACCGTGCTGATGCTGGCCTCCGAGGCCCCACTGGACGTGCCCGACGCCGAGTTGGAGGGGTTGCTCAAGGGACTGCCGGCGGTGGCCCTGTCGAACCGCTCGGAGACGGCCGCCGTGTGGCACGTGAACTACGACGAGCAGAAGACCAACCCGCTGCTCATGCGGGCCGGGTTCACGGAGGTGGGCGGGTCGGACCCGTTCGCCCGTTGGCAGGGGGCGTTGCAGAAGGGGTTGTCGGGTCGTAGCATCGTGTTCCAGGCGTCGGCCGGTTTCGCCCGCACGGGCGTCACAAAGTGAGATCCGCCCATGTCCCGTGTTCAGGTTCTGTTGCTCGCCGCACTCGTGTGTGTAGTGCCGCTCGTGCCCGCCAGGGCCGATGACCCCCCGAAAAAGCTCACCGCCGACGAGCGGAGGGAACTGGAGGCTAAGTACCTGAAACTCCTCGACGCCGGCGTGAAGGCGACCGTGGCCGGCAAGGGTGCCGAGACAGTGACGGCGTTCGAGGAGGTGCTGGCGGTAGCTCGGAAGCTGTACAACGCGGCCGACTTCCCGGACGGACACGAGGAACTCGCGACCGCCATGAGCTGCCTGGCGCAGCTGTACCGGGACCAGGGGAAGGCGGACAAGGCCGAGCCCCTGTTCACCGACGCCCTGGCCATGCGCAAGCGGTTGTTCAAGGGCGACCACCCGGACGTGGCTGACAGCCTGATCGACCTGGCGCAGTTGTACCTGCACCAGGGGAAGGCGGACAAGGCCGAGCCCCTGTTCACCGACGCCCTGGCCATGCGCAAGCGGTTGTTCAAGGGCGACCACCCGGACGTGGCCCAGAGCCTTAACAACCTGGGGTTCCTGTACCAGACCCAGGGGAAGCTGGGCAGGGCCGAGCTCCTGTACACCGACGCCCTGGCCATGCACAAGCGGTTGTTCAAGGGCGACCACCCGGACGTGGCCCAGAGCCTGAACCAACTGGGGTTCCTGTACCAGGACCAGGGGAAGTTGGACAAGGCCGAGTCCCTGCTCGCCGACGCCCTCGACATGAACAAGCGGTTGTTCCCGGGCGACCACCCGCATGTGGCCCACAGCCTGAACAACCTGGCGGCCCTGTACCAGGCCCAGGGGAAAGCGGCCGAAGCCGAACCCCTGTACAAGGAGGCTCTGGCCATGCGCAAGCGGTTGTTCAAGGGCGACCACCCGGACATGGCCCAGAGCCTTAACAACCTGGCGCAGCTGTACCGGGACCAGGGGAAGTTGGACAAGGCCGAGTCCCTGCTCGCCGACGCCCTCGCCATGAACAAGCGGTTGCTCAAGGATCAGGACCACCCGCACGTGGCCACCAGCCTGAACAACCTGGCGGCCCTGTACCAGGCCCAGGGGAAAGCGGCCGAAGCCGAACCCCTGTACAAGGAGGCTCTGGCCATGCGCAAGCGGCTGTTCCCGGGCGCTCATCCGGACGTGGCCCTCAGCCTGAACAACCTGGCGACCCTGTGCCTGGACCAAGGGAAGCTGGACAGGGCCGAGCTCCTGTACACCGACGCCCTCGCCATGCGCAAGCGGCTGTTCCCGGGCGATCACCCGGACGTGGCCCTCAGCCTGAACAACCTGGCGACCCTGTGCCTGGACCAAGGGAAGCTGGACAGGGCCGAGCTCCTGTACACCTACGCCCTCGCCATGCAGAAGCGACTGCTCGCCGGGTACGCCGCCGCCCGGTCCGAGGGCGACGCCCTCAACTTCGCCGCCACCCAGTCGCCCACCCGAGACGCCATGCTGTCGCTGGCCCGGCAGCGGGCCGCCCGCGACCCGGCGTTCGACCCGGCCGCCGCGTACGCCCCCGTCTGGGCCGCCAAAGGCACTGCCGCCCGGGTGTTCGAGGGGCGGCAGGCCCGGGCCCGCATGGCCGCCGACCCGGCCCTTGCCACCAAGGTAAGCGAACTGGCCGCCGACCGCCGCCGCCGGGCCGAGCTGGTGCTGGCCCCGCCTACCCCGAACCCCAGCACCCGCAAGCAGCGTGTGGCCGACTTGAAGTCACTGGACAAGTCGCTCGCCGCCCTCACGCATGACCTGGCCGAGGCACTGCCTGCCTCGGCCCGCGCCGAGAAGCTCGACGCGGCGACGCTCGCCGACCTCCAGAAGGCGCTGCCGGCGGATGCCGCCCTGGTGGACTACGTCCGGTACGCCCACTTCCAATGGGGCGACACCCGGCCCGCCGGCCAGAAGCGGACTTGGACAATCCGGTACGTGGTGTTCGTGGTGACGCGGGACACGGTGACGTGGGCGGACCTGGACACCGCGACGGCCATCGAGCCGGCGGTAGCGGTGTGGCGGGCGGCCATCACCTCCGGCCGAAAGATCGACCCGGAGGTGCCGGCGAAGGTGCGGGCGCTGGTGTGGGAGCCGGTTCGCAAGCTCCTGCCCGCCAACACGAAGGCGGTGTTCGTATGCCCGGACGCCGAACTCTGCGCCCTGCCGTTCACCGCCCTACCCGGGGACCAGCCGGGGACGATCGTGCTCGAGGAGTTCGCCCTGGCCACCATCCCCCACCCCCCGTTCCTGCTCGACAAGCTGTGGCCGCAAGATGCGCGCAAGGACCCGCCGGCCGGCGCCTTGGTGGTCGGCGGGGTGGACTTCGACGCGGCGGTCGGCGGCGGGCCGAGGGTGGCCGACCCGCTGGTCAAGGCCGGGGAGGTGAAGGCCTGGGGGAAGTTGCCGAACACGGTCGGCGAGCTGGACGGCATCGCCCGGCTCGGTACCTCGAAGAGGCATCCGGTCACCCGGCTGGAGGGCGACAAGGCGACCACCACGGCGGTGCTGGGCGCGCTGCCGAAGGCGAAAGTGGCCCACTTCGCGACCCACGGGTTCCTGGCCGACCCGTCCTTCCGCGGCGTGTTCCAGCTCGACGACAAGGATTACGAGAAGTCCCTACGCGGGGAGCGGATCGGGCGGGTGGCGAACAACCCGCTGCTGATGACCGGGCTGGTGCTGGCCGGGGCGAACGCAGACGGCACCCCCGGCCGCGGGATCCTGATCGGCGACGCCCTCATCGACCTGGACCTGTCGGGCCTTGAGCTGGCGGTGCTGAGCGCGTGCGAGACCGGGCTCGGCGACCTCGGGGCCGGCGGCGAGGGGGTGTTCGGGCTGCAGCGGGCGTTCCACTACGCCGGCGCCCGGAACGTCGTCTGCTCCCTGTGGAAGGTGCCCGACGCCAGCACCGCCGCCCTGATGGGCCTGTTCTACGCCAACCTGTGGGAGAAGAACCTGCCGCCGGTCGAGGCGCTGCGGCAGGCCCAGCTGCACCTGTACAAGAACCCCGCCGACATCCCCAAGCTGGCCGACGGGTTCCGCGGGCCGAAGTTCGTCGAGGTGAAGGGCGCCGGGGGCGTCGAGGCCAAGCCGGCGGACGGGAAGGCGCACCCGCTCCTGTGGGCCGCCTTCACACTCTCCGGACCCGGCAACTGACCGCCCGCTTCCGAGCTCCCGATCTCACCCGGTTGGCGCCCGAGTTGCGGGCGCGAGCCGGGAAGCTCTCATTCCACACAGGCGGATGGGCGAGCGGCCCGAACGCTCAAAGCCGCGACGTGCGGATCAGCCGCGCGGCCCGCTTCTCCATGATCGTGAGCGCCTTCAGCGCGACGCCCAACTGCGTGACCGAAGCCCGGTGACCCGCTTGGGGCATCGCCCGCAGCCCGGCGCGAGCCAGTGCGTACGCCCGGCTGTCGCTGGTCTGCTGGCTCCGGTACGTCAGGGCGTGGCAGTGGCGGCACCCGAACAGGCGGCCGCTCAGGTACAACTTCGTCACCCGACGGCCGCACGCGGCGCCGTTCCGCGACAGCGGGCACACGAACCACCACCGCACCCCGCCCAGGCGACATGGGGTCGGCTCGAGCTTCACCGCGTAGTCGTACTCGGCCGTCGGGGTGCCGGCGCGGTACACGAGCCGCAGCGTGCCGTCGGCCGGGCCGACCTCGACGTGGTAGGCGACCGCCGCCCCGCTCTCGCCGCCCCGCCACCGGAGTAACCCCCGCTCGCTCACCCCCGGCGTCAACAGCTTCCACCGCCTCAACGTGCCAACGTCGATGTGCGGGCAGCTCTCGACCGTCCGCCTCTTCCGCCACCGCTCGCCGCTCCCCGATCCGCCCATCGCCACCCCTCCGATTTTCCGAAATCATTTGGCCGTCGTGTTGCAGTCGGCCTGCGGCTTATCGACGTAACTCTAACGGGGCAAATAGGTAAGTTGCAATCCGTGCCCGCGCATGGCGACGCGATTTGTGCGACACGGGCGGCTCATGTCGCACGGCCGCTGCGGGCAATACGCGGCGCGGGTGCGAACGGCTCTTTGTGGTCGAGGCGGGCGTCCGGGTGGACGCGGTCCCACCGGTCGTCGCCCTCGACCGCCAGCAACTCGATGTCGGCCGGCACCGGCGCGGCCGGGCTGAGTTCGACGACGCGCGGCTTCGCACTCGCGCAGCCCCACCACCGCCTCCCGGTCAGCGCCGCCCGCACGCCGGTGTGAAGAACACACAGTGCGGCGTCCAGGTCCGGCGGCGGGTCCGCCTCCAACACCAGTTCGCCGTCGGCCACCGTTGGCCCGAACGGCCCCACCAAGTCGAGCAGTTCGCGGGCGGTCACGCGGCGGCCCTCCCGTCGTGCGGCCGGTCGTCGCTCCGGTACCGCTTCTTCGCGCGGCGCGGCTCGGCCGCGGCCGGAACCGGTCCGGCATCTCCTTCATCTCCGACGGACGCCGCTGCCGGACTTGCCGGAGGTGAAGGAGGAGTTTCCGCCCGCGCCGTACGGGCGCCGACCGGTACAACTTCCCATCGGTTCGCGTTCGTTCGGTCGGCTCCGCCCTTGACCAGCATGCGGCCGCCGAAGTTCCTCTTCTGGAAGTGCCGGAACCGCCCGCCCAGCGCCCGCCCGTCGAGCTTGCCGCACAGCTCCTCCACCGCCGCCCGCAGCCCCGGCGCCCACTCCGGCACCGGGCCGGTGGTGCCCTTCGCCCGCTCGACCACCTCGGCGGTGGTGACACCGCGGCGGCCCGGGTCCATCTGCTCCAGGCACGCCAGCACCGCCTCCATCGCCGCCGCGTCCCGGTCGGCCGACGTCTGCAGCGCCAGCCGCGTCTCCCCCGGGTCCGGCAGGCCGGCGAACACCACCGCCTCGCGGACCACCGCCGACCACCCCTCGAACGACCCCCACGGGGCCAGCCCGTGCGCCGGCCGGCCCGCCGCATGCCACCCCCGGAGGACCGTCAGCGCCGCCGACAGCAGCGGCCCGCGGTGACGCCGGACGTGCGCCCGCAGGTTCGGGTGGGTGACGTCGGTCCGCAGCTCCGGCCGCTCCTCGGGCGTCTCCAGCCGGCAGTGCGAGCACCGCCGGGCGGTGTCGGCCGCGAGTTGGACGTTGTTGCCGGTCGCGAACCAGGTGACGTGCAGCGGCCCGTCGAACACCCGGTTGCCGCCCAGCACCCGGTCCTTCCACCGGTCCGTCGTCAGCGCCATGTCCAGGACGTCGTTGCCGACCGCCCCGGCCAGGTTGTCCAGCAGCACCAGCCGCTCGCCCTCCATCGCCAGGCTGGTCACCTTCTTCCGCAGCTCCTCCTTGTCGGCCGTGTACGCCATGACCGGGAACCGCCGGCCGGTCAGGATCAGGGCGGCCACGTCGGCCAGCAGCCCCTTGCCCGCGCCGCGGGTGTTGGCGTCGATCAGGAGCAGCGGGGCCGGCCCCTCGAACGCGAACCACGCCAGCGGGGTGAGCAGCCCGGCGAACCACGCGGCGCGGTGGGCCGGGCACTCGAACGGGAAGTCCCGCAGCACGTCGCCGATCGCGGCGACCGCGGCCCGCACGTCCGCCGGGGTCGGCCGGGCGGGGACGCTCAGGGCCAGGTCGGGCGGGACGCACACCAGCAGTCGCGACCGCGGGTCGTAGCCGTTGGCCGCCAGCAGGGCGCCGTCACCCAGGACGACCGGGTGGTTGACGACGGCCTCGAGCCGGCGGACGCCGAGCCAGTCGCCGCGGGCGTGGACCGCGTTCACCGCCCACCCCGGCGGGTGGACCGGTTTAAATTCCTCGTCATCGCCCCCGCCGTACCTGGCCCACCGCGCGCACCGCGTCAGCCGCTCGCGGAGCAGCGGCGGCGGCACCTCGCGGAGCACCAGGGTGCCGGCCGCCCGCCGGACGGGGGCGTCGGCGGCCGCCGGTTCGGCGCCGACCACCTGCACCAGCATGCCGGCCCGCTGGTACAGGTCCGACTCGGACGCAAGGGCGGCGGCCGCCTCGCCGTTCACCCGGTACTCGTCGGTGTCGATCACGATCTGCGGCCGCGAGTCGGTTTCGACCGGCGGGGCCGGGGCGACAGCGGCCGCGAGCAACGCGCGGAGGGCGTCGGGACCGCGGGCGAGCAGGAAGTCGTCCAGCCCGACTTTCTCACCACCCGCGCCGCCCGGCAGGCGGACCACCCGCACGTCGGCCCCGGCGGTGCGGAGCGCCTCGGCCAGGTGCCACTCGGCCCACCGGATCTCCGGCTTGTCAGCCGCGTCCGAGTCGAACGCGATGAAGACGGCCCGCCCCTGCCACGCGACCGCGGCGAGGTCCGGGAGGAGTTGCCGCGGCCCGGTCCCGCGCCCCCGGGCGTCCTTCTCGCGCTTCACCTGCCACGCCCACACGCCCGCCAAGGCGACGCACGCGAACCCGTGTTGGTCGGCCGCCGCGCCCTTCTTCTCACCCTCGGTGAGCAGCAGCGGGACCGCCGGGCCGGCCAGCGCCGCGCGGATGCCGGGCGGGACGTACGCGCGGTTCGGCTTGCCCGCCGGCCCCTCGTACTTGACGACCTTGCCGCCCTTCCTGCGGTCCTTGCGGGGGTTGTCCGGCTTCAGCCGGGCGTACCCGAGCGGCGCGCCGTCCGGGCCGATGTACGGGATCACGAGGCACGGGCCGAGCGCGGCCACTGCCTTCGGCTTGAAGTGGGTGCCGAGCAGGTCGATCACCTTGCGCGGGTCGGTCTCGCTGTAGAACCCGCACGCCGCGATCTGCGCGTCCGTGAGGCCGGACTTGCGCAAATCGGCCAGATGTTGCGGGAGCAGGCGCGGGGCGGCGTTGCTCCCGCCCCGGGTATCGGTTACCGTGTCCAATGTGTTCCTTTCCGACGGGCCGGGGGTAGCTCGCCAGCGCCCCGGCCCGTCGTGCATTTGCGTGGAGAGGTGCGCGGCGGGACCGCCCTGCCGCGGGGCGGGTGGGTCAGGCGCCCATCGCGCGGAGTTCGGCGTCGGCCCGGTCGCTCGCCTTCTGACGGGCGGTCGGGGTGCGCGACGGGGCGGCGCCGTCCTGTGGCGCGGCGAGGGCGTCCGCGAACCGCTGGAGAGCGGCCTCGGAGGTGAGCCAGCGACAGCCGAGCCGAGTCGCTTCGAGCTTGACCCGGCGGCCGTCGATCGCGAGGACGCCCTTCAGGATCCATCGGGTCATCGTCGCCGGGTGGAGCCGCTCGGCGCCCCGATGGCCGGGGAACCGGGCGGCCGCCTGTGACAGGGAAATGAGCGCTTCGTCGTTGAGCATGTGACACCTCGCGTGCTGTGTTGCCAGACGCAAGGCATCATGCGGCCTCCGAAGGGAACCTGCTGTCCACGCCGCCTAGACAGCCTTGGACATTTTCGCCGGCAGTCGCAGCGCGTACCCCTGCGGGCCGCTCTCGACCAACCGGCCGACCACTCGGGGGAGCGAGTTGCGCAGTCGGGTCTGGTTGCCGCCGCGGCAGCCGGGCACGGTGTTGGTGATGACCGCCCACTTCACCGAATCCGGGTAGGCGGCCGCGAGGGTGCGAATGAAGCCGAACTGGTCGCGCCTCATTTCCGTCGCGAGGCACTGCCCGTCGAGCCACACGGATCGGTCGCCCTCGTTACACTTCAGCCGCGGTGGCGGGCCGGGCGGCGGGTCGAGATAAGGCACCCACCGCCCCCTGAACTCCTCAACCTGCCGGATAAAGTCGGGGATGTTGAAGAACACGGTGAGGCGGCCGGTGACCGCGCCACGGAGCGTCGCCTCGAGTTCGGAAAGCTGTTCCTCGAACATCGGGAGCAGCGTCGCCGGGCCGTCAGCCGTGCGGGCGTACTGGCGCATCTGACGGAAGTGATTCCCGAGTTCCTGGGACCAGTCGCGGCGCTGCTCTACCTCGACGCTCGACGTGCCGGCGTCGGGCCACAACACCGGCGACGGAGAATGCTCGACCACGCGGCGCAGAAGTGAGATGATCGCCGCCGCGGCGCACTCGATCGTGACGGTGTCGGAAACAGCGGGCTGAAGCGGGTTAGGGTGCGAAGTTGCCTCCATGGCGATTGCATCCTTTCGGCGTCACTCGTCCAAGAACGCAACTTGCATTTAGCGCGCCATCTGATCCTTTGCCAGCCGTAACATGGCCTGCACGGCGGCAATCAGCTCACAGGAGTTCATATAGTAGCGAATGCGCTGGCTGTAGAAGGAAGTGGGCGCACGTAAAGTGCGACATAAGCCCGCAACCCCGATCCACGCCACCCATGTTACCCCGGCCTACCTTTGTGGTAGCCGGTGGGACGTCGCGCTTGGCAGTAATCTGCGCTCCACCTTTTTGGTCGGCTTCTGCACTTCATTCCGGCATCGTGAAAAGGTCATAGGCGGGGGTTTTCGTCGCCGTTTTCGCTTGAGGGGCGGGTACTGCTATCGGTACAGCAGCCGGCAGCAAGTCCGGCAGCCGGCTGCTCTCGGCCGAGCGACAGGTACAGGGCGGCGCACCGCCGCCCGCAGCTGGGCCACCGCCACCACCGGCGCACACCGCCTGTCGGCGTCCGCGCGCGGATCAACTCCACCGCAAGACCACCGCGGCGGCCGTGAGCGGGCCGCCAGGCAGCGCGTGCCTGATATAGATCACCCCGTCGGCACACACGACCCGCGCGACCTCCTCACGCTCCACCCGCTAGACGCCGCCGCGGCCGGGGGCGTTCCAAAGCTCGAACGCGATCCGGCGGGCGAGTAGAGGCGGCCCGGCGTTCTCGACCAGGATTCGCCCCGTCCGGGCGGCCGAAATCGGCACCCCGTGGCGCCCCCAGAAAGTTTGCATTTCCCCACCTCATTCTTGCAGGCTTCTGGAGAGCTACAGCGCCTTCCAGAATGCCACTTGCGGCGCGGTTCGAGTCAGGGAGCCGCCGAAATCAACGACTCGATACCGCATCTGAGTTGTAACCAACCACCTAATCACGTTCCGAGCGAGCTGGACTGGTGACGGGATCGATCTCCGACCACTTCCGCGTTGACGGCCGGGGTAGCGCGGCTAGACTCGGGCGGATGTCCGATATTACCCGCCTGCTCGACGCCGCCGCGGCTGGCGACCGCCGAGCCGCCGCCGACCTGCTGCCGCTCGTGTACGACGAGCTGCGGAAACTCGCCGCCGCGAAAATGTCCGCCGAGACGCCCGGCCACACCCTGAGCCCCACCGCCCTCGTCCACGAAGCCTACCTCCGGCTGGTCGGGGGTCAGCAGTTCGACGGCCGCGGGCATTTCTTCGCCGCCGCGGCCGAGGCTATGCGCCGCATCCTCGTCGATCACGCACGGGCGAAGCGCGCCGAGAAGCGCGGGGCCCGCCCGACCCGGGCCGACCTCGACCCGGACCGGCTTCCGGCCGGCGGCCCCGACCCCGACCGGTGGATCGATCTGGACGACGCCCTGACCCGGTTCGCGGGGATCGACCCGACCGCCGCCGAACTCGCACACCTGCGGATCTTCGGCGGCCTATCCGTCGAAGAGGCGGGCAACGCCCTCGGCATCCCCCGAGCAACCGCCTTCCGGACCTGGACTTACGCGCGGGCCTGGCTGACCGCCCGGCTCGCCGACGGGTCGGGACGGTCATTTCCGGTTTCCTGAGACTCCGCCGCCCGAGAATCCGCATTGAGGGGTGAACCCCGGAGCCCCGTCATGCCCGCCGACCCGAACCGCGTCCGCGACGTGTTCATCGCCGCCGTCGAACTCCGCCCCGAACAGCGGCCCGACTACCTGGCCGGCGCCTGCGGCGGTGATGCCGAGTTGCGGGCCGAGGTCGATCGGCTGCTGGCCGCCGATGCCGCCCCCGACAGCATCCTCGAACCCCCGTCACCCCACCCGCCGGACGCGACCGGTGCGTTCGCCCCCGCCGGTGGTACGGTCGATCCGCCGTCCGACGCCTCGCCCACCGGCACGTTCGGCCCGGACGCCCGTCGCCCGAAATCCATGGCCACCGGCGCCACGGCCCGCAATGGGGGTTCCCCGCCCACGGCGTTGGGCGCGGTGATCGCCGGGCGGTACACGCTGGTCGAGGTGATCGGCGAGGGCGGCATGGGGACGGTGTTCCGTGCCACCCAGACCGAGCCGGTCAAGCGCGACGTGGCGCTTAAGCTGATCCGCGCCGGCATGGACAGTCGCGCCGTCCTCGCCCGGTTCGACGCCGAGCGGCAGGCGCTGGCCCTCATGGACCACCCGAACATCGCCCGCATCTTCGACGGCGGCCTCACCCCCACGGGCCAGCCGTTCTTCGTGATGGAGTTGGTGGCCGGGGTGCCGCTCACCGAGTACTGCGACGCCCACCGGCTCACCGTGGACGCCCGCCTCCGCCTGTTCGTCGCGGTGTGTCAGGCGGTGCAGCACGCCCACCAGAAGGGGATCATCCACCGCGACCTCAAGCCCGGCAACATCCTGGTGACCGAGGTGGACGGCCGCCCGACGCCCAAGGTCATCGACTTCGGCGTCGCCAAGGCGACCGAGCAGCGGCTCACCGACCAGAGCCTCGCCGACATCGGGGCCATCGTGGGCACCCCGGCGTACATGTCGCCCGAGCAGGCCGACCCCACCACGGCGGACATCGACACCCGGACCGACGTGTACGCCCTCGGCGTCATCCTCTACGAACTGCTGGCCGGGTCGCCGCCGCTGGACGCGGCGCAGTTCCGCCGCGGGGCGGTGCTGGAGATGCTCCGCATGGTCCGCGAGGTCGAACCGCCTCGGCCGAGCACGAAGCTGAGCACCGCCGACGCCCTCCCCAACATCGCCGCCTGCCGCGGGGTCGAGCCGGCGCGGCTGGCGAAACTCCTGCGGGGCGAACTGGACTGGGTGGTGATGAAGGCGCTGGAGAAGGACCGGGCCCGGCGGTACGACAGCGCCACCGCCTTCGCCCGCGACGTGGAGCGGTACCTGGCCGACGAGGTGGTCGAGGCCCGGCCCCCGAGCCGGGGCTACCGGCTGCGGAAGTTCGTCGCCCGCAACAGGCTCCAGGTGGCGGCGGGGGGAGCGGTGGCGGCGGCGCTGGTGGTCGGGGTGGTGGCGTCCACGTTCTTCGCCGTCCGGGCCCGCGACGAGGCGAGGGCGGCCCGCCGGGCGGAGGGCAAGGCGGAAGACGAGGCTGCGGCCGCACGCCAGGCCGAAGCCGAGGCGCGCACGGCGGAAGGCAAGGCCGATGCGGAAGCGAAGGCGGCCCGCACGGCGGAGGCGGACGCCCGGTCGGCGGAGTCCAAGGCGGATGCCGAGGCCAGGGCGGCGCGCAGAGCGGAGGCCGACGCGAAATGGCAGGAGCGTCTCGCCAACGACGCCCGGCACGCCATCCAGATCGACCTGGCGCTGCGGGCCCGCGCGGAGGGAGATTACGACCGTGTGGCGGCCCTGATCGGAGGGATGCAGCCGGAATACCAGGACACCTGGGAAACCCGCTACGTCCGCACCCTCTGGCGCCGCGAGAATCCTCTCGTCGCCACGCTCAAGGGGCACAGGGGGAATGTCACGAGCGCGGCGTTCAGCCCGGACGGGGCCCGGGTCGTCACCGCGAGTATGGATCGGACGGTGCGGGTGTGGGACCCGGCCACGGGCCGGGAGACGGCGGTTCTCAAGGGAGCTACTGGCGGGCTTTGGTGCGCGGCGTTCAGCCCGGACGGGGTCCGCGTCGTCACCGCGAGTGGGGACAACACGGCGCGGGTGTGGGACGTGGCCACGGGCCGGGAGACGGCGGTTCTCAAGGGGCACACGGGCGCGGTCATGAGGG
>JAESFG010000280.1_pt1 | contig 104327 bp, 110 predicted proteins | sample 9269371 | NCBI WGS metagenome assembly JAESFG01 (sample SAMN14506227, study PRJNA617093) | algae metagenome | isolation source: Aetokthonos hydrillicola CCALA 1050 (B3-Florida) and co-occurring... | place: USA: South Carolina | collected 2013-01-01
CAGGGCAAGACGGTCATCCTGATCACCCACAAGCTGCGCGAGATCATGGCGATCACCGACGAGGTCTCGGTCATGCGCCGCGGCGAGATGGTGGCGACCCGCGCCACCGCCGAGACCTCCGTCGAGGAACTGGCGGAGCTGATGGTCGGCCGCCGCGTCCTGCTGCGCGTCGAGAAGGGCGAGGCGCATCCTCAGGGCGTCAAGCTCTCCGTCCGCAATCTCACGGTCAAGGATTCCCGCGGCGTCACCATGGTCGACGGCGTGTCCTTCGATGTGCGCGCCGGCGAGATCGTCGGCATCGCGGGCGTCGCTGGCAACGGCCAGTCGGAGCTGCTCGAGGCGATTTCGGGCATGCGCCGCGCGGTGTCAGGCACCGTCGAGCTCGACGGCCGCGATACTGACGTCGCCGGCCAGCGCGACCCGGCAGGCCTGCGCAAGCGCGGCCTCGCCCATGTCCCCGAGGACCGCCACCACATGGGTCTCGTGCTGAAGTTCGAGGAGAGCGAGAACGCCATTCTCGGCTACCAGGACGATCCGAAATACGGTCGTGCCGGCCTGCTCGACGTCGATGCGATCCGCGCCGACGCCCAGGCCAAGATCGAGCAATACGACATCCGGCCGCCCAATCCGCGGCTCAAGACCGCCAATTTTTCCGGCGGCAACCAGCAGAAGATCGTGCTGGCGCGCGAGATGGAGCGCAATCCCATCGTGCTGATCATCGGCCAGCCGACGCGCGGCGTCGATGTCGGCGCCATCGAGTTCATCCACCGCCGGATCATCGAGATGCGCGACGCCGGCAAGGCGATCCTGCTGGTCTCCGTCGAGCTCGACGAGATCCGCTCGCTATCCGATCGGGTGCTCGTCATGTTCGCCGGCCGCATCGTCGGCGAGCGGTCGCCCGAAACACCCGAAGGGGAAATCGGCCTGCTGATGGCGGGCGTCGAAGAGAAGATGGAGGCAGCCCAATGAGCGCGCCCTTTGCCAAACTGCCGAACTGGGCGGAATACGGGCTTATCCCGGTCGTCAACCTGATCGTCGCCTTCCTGATTTCCGGCCTTGTCGTGGTCTTCGCCGGCGAGAATCCGTTCAAGGCGGCCTATCTCATGGTCTCGGGTGCCTTTGGTTCGGGCGAGGGCATCGGCTATACCCTGTTCTACGCCACCAACTTCATCTTCGCCGGCCTCGCCGTGGCGGTCGCCGCCCATGCCGGCCTGTTCAACATCGGCGTCGAGGGCCAGGCCTATGTCGGCGGCATCGGCGTCGCGGCGGCGGCGCTGACCTTCGACGCGACGCTGCCCTGGTATGTCGTCTTCGTGCTCGCCATCATCGGCGGTGCGATCATGGGGGCGCTCTGGGCGCTCATCCCGGCCTGGCTGCAGGCCTATCGCGGCAGCCACATCGTCATCACCACCATCATGTTCAACTATCTCTCCTACAATCTGATGCTGTGGATGCTGAACAATGTCTACAAGCCGCTCGGCTCGATGGCGCCGCAGTCGCGCACCTTCGGTCCGGGCGGCGAGCTTCCCAGGCTCGACTGGCTGCTCGGCCTGTTCGGATTGACCGACCGGAACTCGCCCTTCAACCTCACCTTCCTGCTGGCGCTGGTCGCCGCCTTCCTGGTCTGGGTCCTGATCTGGCGGTCGCGTCTCGGCTACGAGATCCGCACGATGGGTCATGCGCCGGGCGCCGCCCGCTATGCCGGCATCAGGGAAAAGCGCATCATCGTCGTCACCATGCTGATCTCGGGTGGGCTTGCAGGCCTTCTTGCCATCAATTCGATCATGGGCGACCAGCATCGCATCCAGCAGGAATTCGTCGCCGGCGCCGGCTTCGTCGGCATTGCGGTGGCGCTGATGGGCCGTTCGCATCCCATCGGCATCGTGCTCGCCTCCGTGCTCTTCGGCATGCTCTACCAGGGCGGCGCCGAAATCGCCTTCGACATGCCCAACATCTCGCGCGACATGATCGTCGTCATCCAGGGTCTCGTCATCCTGTTCGCCGGTGCGCTCGAACATCTCTTCCGCCCGTGGGTCGTCGCGGCATTCGCCCGAAGCCGATCCGGGGCCGCGGCCGGCGCGACGGGAGTCTGACCATGGGCAATATCGATCTCTACATCTCGATCATCCAGGGCACGATCCGCAACTCGGTGCCGCTGATCCTGACCGCACTTGCCGGCCTCTATGCCGAGCGGTCGGGCGTCGTCGATATCGGGCTCGAGGGCAAGCTGCTGGCGGCCGCCTTCGCCGGCGCCTCCGCCGCCGCCTATACCGGCTCGGCGCCGCTCGGCCTCATCGCCGCCATCCTCTGCGCGATGGCCTTCTCGGCCGTGCATGGCTATGCCTCGATCTCGCAGCGCGGCGACCAGATCGTCTCGGGCACGGCGCTGAATTTCATCGCCATCGGCGGCACGGTCATCATCGGCCAGGCGTGGTTCAACATGGCGGGCCGCACGCCGTCGCTTGGGCCCGACGCCAAGTTCCTCGACAACTGGAAGCTGCCCTTTGCGGACGCGCTGGCTGGCGTGCCGGTTATCGGCGAAATCTATTCCCGAATCCTGTCCGGCCACTACTGGCTCACCTATTTGGCCTACGCGCTGATCCCCATCACCTGGTGGGTGCTCTACCGCACCCGTTTCGGCCTGCGCCTCCGGGCCGTCGGCGAAAATCCAGGCGCTGTCGATACGGCCGGCATTTCGGTGGTCCGTCTGCGCTACCAGGCGGTGCTGCTCGGCGGCGTCTTCGTCGGCATTGCCGGGGCCTTCCTGTCGATGGCCGTCAGCGCGGGCTTCACCAAGGGCATGTCGGCGGGCAAGGGGTATATCGCGCTCGCGGCGCTCGTCTTCGCCAACTGGAAGCCCAGGAACATTCTCTTCACCTGTCTCCTGTTCGGCTTTCTCGATTCGCTGTCCATCGCCTTCCAGGGCACGGAACTGCCGATGATCGGCCAGATCCCGGTCCAGGTCTGGACCGCGCTCCCCTATATCCTGACGGTCGTCCTGCTTGCCGGTTTCATCGGCAAGGCCCAGCCGCCCAAGGCGGCCGGCACGCCCTATGTCAAGGAGCGCTGAGATGGCGGTCACCGACACATTGTTCGCGGCGGCACGCGAGGCGATGGCGCGCTGCCATGCGCCCTATTCGAAATTCCCCGTCGGCGCGGCGATCCTGGCCGAGGACGGCGTGGTCTACAAGGGTGCCAATATCGAGAACCTCGCCTTTCCGCAGGGCTGGTGTGCCGAATGCACGGCGATCGGCGCCATGGTCATGGGCGGGGCGAGGAAGATCCGCGAGATCGGCGTCATCGCCGAAAAACTCGCCTTCTGCCCGCCTTGCGGCGGTTGCCGCCAGAAGATCGCGGAATTCGCCGATGCCGCGACTCTCATCCACCTCTATGACGAAACCGGCGCGGTGAAGACCCTCACCATGGCCGAACTCCTGCCCTTCTCCTTCGCGACCGACACGATCGACGGGGCCGGCTGATGCTGCCGCAGGAGGTCATCCGCGCCAAGCGGGACGGCGAAAGCCTGCCCGCGGCCGAGATCGCCGCCTTCGTTGCGGCATTGGCCGACGGTCGTCTCTCGGAGGGCCAGATCGCCGCCTTCGCCATGGCGGTCTGGTTCAAGGGCATGAGCCGCGACGAGACGGTGGCGCTCACGCTGGCCATGCGCGATTCCGGCGACGTCATGGCCTGGCCCGGCCTCGACAGACCCGTCACAGACAAGCATTCGACCGGCGGCGTCGGCGACAATGTCTCGCTGATGCTGGCGCCTCTCGTCGCCGCCTGCGGTGCGGCCGTGCCGATGATTTCCGGTCGCGGCCTCGGCCATACCGGCGGCACGCTCGACAAGCTGGAATCCATCCCCGGCTACGACATCCTGCCGAGCGCCGAACGGTTCCGCGACATCGTCCGGGACATCGGCTGCGCCATCATCGGCCAGACCGGCGAGATCGCGCCGGCCGACAAGCGCCTCTATGCGATCAGGGACGTCACCGCGACGGTGGATTCGGTGCCGCTGATCACCGGCTCGATCCTCTCCAAGAAGCTCGCGGCGGGCCTCGGCTCGCTCGTCATGGACGTGAAAGTCGGCAACGGCGCCTTCATGCACACGATCGACGAGGCCCGCACGCTCGCCCGCTCGATCGTCGATGTCGCCAACGGCGCCGGCGTCCGCACCTCGGCGCTGATTTCAGACATGAACCAGCCTCTGGCCGATTGCGCCGGCAACGCCATCGAAGTGGCGCATGCCATGGAATTCCTGGAAGGTGGCAAGACCGGCACGCGAATCCATGCGGTCGTCCTGCAATTCGCCGCCCGCATGCTGGTCAATGCGGGCCTCTCGCCTTCGGTCGACGCGGCGCAGGCTAAGGCCGTAGCGGCGCTCGACAGCGGGGCCGCGCTCGACCATTTCGGCCGGATGGTCCATGCGCTGGGCGGCCCGGTGGACTTCGCCACGGCCTGGAGACGGCATTTGCGCGTGGCTCCGGTCATCCGGCCGGTCCCGGCGCCGCGCGGCGGCTGGATCGCCGCCTATGCGACGCGCGACATCGGCCTCGCGGTCATCGGCCTTGGTGGCGGCCGGACCCGACCCGACGACGCGATCGACCACCGCACCGGATTCAGCGCAATCCGTCCGCTCGGAACGAAAGTGGAGAAGGGGGAGCCGCTGGCCCTGGTCCATGCAGCCTCGGAAGACGCGGCCGCACGCGCGGCGGCGGACTATATCGCCGCCACCGTGATGACAGACGCGGCGCCTGACATCGGGCCCGTCCTCTTGGAAACCGTCAGTTGACGAGTTTCAGTTCGTCGTTGTCGGCGCGGTAGGACGAGAGCTTCTTGAGGAAGCTCATGCCGATCAGCGGGAATTCGAGGTCCTTGCCGCGGATGACCATCGCATCGACGTTGCGGACTGTCACGGTGCCGATCTCGATCGACTTCAGATTGATCCGCGCCGCCTTCACCTTGCCGTTCGCCGTCACCACCTCGTAGCGGAACCTGAGTTCGTTGCCGCCATAGCCGAGGTTGCGGGCGGTGCTTTCGCTCATCGTCACGAAGGTCGCGCCGGTGTCGATCAGCGAGTCGACCGGCTTGCCGTTGATCCGGAAGCGCCCGGCGAAATGGCCCTGCTCGTTGGCCCTCAATGCGTAGCTGCGCAGGCTCTCCGCCTCGACCGGTGCAGAAGCCAGGCTTGCCTTGGCCTCGACCGGCGCCTCCGACGGCTTGATCTTGCTGACGAAGCCGACCATGCTCGGCACGTTGACCGCGACGATGATCGTCGATGACCAGATGAGAAGCGCGCGACCGATCATGAGAGTTTCCCGGTTGGTGGTCGGAAAACGCTAGGCGCCAATCCTGATCAAATGGTAAATTCGGCCCCTCCGGACCTCTGCCGGCCCCGTGGATCGGGCGCAAGCGTTAACGCTTTGCCACCGGCCGCCGTCCGGATGGTCTATTTCGTGCCGTACATCCGGTCGCCCGCATCGCCGAGACCGGGAACGATATAGCCCTTCTCGTTGAGATGGCTGTCGATCGAGGCGGTATAGACGGGCACGTCCGGATGCACCGAATGGAAATTGGCGATCCCTTCGGGCGCGGCGAGCAGGCAGAGGAAACGGATGTTCTTGGCGTTCCGCTCCTTGAGCTTGTCGATCGCCGCGATCGAGGAATTGCCGGTCGCCAGCATCGGATCGACGACGATGACTAGCCGTTCGTCGATATCCTCGGGCGCCTTGAAGTAATATTCCACGGGCTTGAGTGTCTCGTGGTCGCGATAGACGCCGATATGCGACACGCGCGCCGACGGCACGAGATCCAGCATGCCTTCGAGCAGACCGTTGCCGGCACGCAGGATCGAGGCGAAGACCAGCTTCTTGCCTTCGAGGATAGGCGCCCTCATCGGCGTCAGCGGCGTCTCGATCTCTTCGTAGGTGAGTTCGAGGTCGCGCGTCACCTCGTAGCAGAGCAGCGTCGAGATTTCGCGGAGCAACCGACGGAACCCTGCGGTCGAAGTCTCCTTCTTGCGCATGATCGTGAGCTTGTGCTGCACGAGCGGATGATCGATGACCGTGACGCCGTTCATGGGTTTGCCTTCCGAGACGAGAATAGAGGGACGAGTCTTTTCATGCCGCGGCCTCGGCCGCAAGCGGTGAGCGCCGCATGGCTGTCATTCTCAACAGGCCGGTCAGAGAAAGCTCCGTCCATGCGGGCCGGCGGGGATGCCCAGATGGGCGGCCACCGTCTCGCCGATATCGGCGAAGCTCGGCAGCAGGCCATGCGCGCCCGGCCGGATCGTCGGCCCGAAGGCCAGCACCGGCACCCGTTCGCGGGTATGGTCAGTGCCGCGCCAGGTCGGGTCGCAGCCGTGATCGGCGGTGAGGATCACCATGTCGTCAGGCTTCATCCGGCGGGCGATCGCAGGCAGCCGCGCATCGAAGGCCTCAAGCGCCGCCGCATAGCCGGGCACGTCGCGCCGGTGACCGTAGAGCTGGTCGAAATCGACGAAATTGGTGAAGACGAGATCGCCGTCCTGCGCCCGGTCCATGGCCGTGAGCGTCGCCTCGAACAGTGCCTCGTTGCCGCTTGCCTTGGTTTCGATCGTCACCCCCTTGTGGGCGAAGATGTCGCCGATCTTGCCGACGGCATGCACCTGCCGGCCCGCCGCTTCCAGCCGGTCGAGCAGGGTCGGCTCGGGCGGCGGAACCGAGAAGTCGCGACGGTTGCCGGTGCGGTGAAATGTCTCCCGCGACTTGCCGAGAAACGGCCGGGCGATCACCCGACCGATATTCAGCGGGTCGAGGATGCCGCGCACGGTCTTGCAGAGCCCCATCAGCCTGTCGAGCCCGAAGGTCCATTCATGCGCGGCGATCTGGAACACCGAGTCCGAGGACGTATAGCAGATCGGCAGGCCGGTCCGCATGTGCTCCTCGCCGAATTCGGCGATGATCTCGGTCCCCGAGGCGTGCTTGTTGCCGAGGATGCCCGGCAGGTCGGCGGCCGCGCAGATGTCAGCCACGAGCTGCGGGGGGAAGGCGTCGCCCTCCTTCGGGAAATAGCCCCAGTCGAACCGCACGGGCGTGCCGGATATCTCCCAATGGCCCGAAGGGGTATCCTTGCCGCGTGAGATCTCGTTGGCGGCGGCATAGGCGCCGATCACCTTGTCCGGCCGCTCCATGCCCGCCGGCCAGAACTTCGCGGCGATGTGATGGGCGTGCAGGAGGCCGAGCATCGCCATATTGGGCAGCCGGAGCGGTCCCTCGCGCAGGCCTGCCCGGTCGCCGGCACCCGCTGCGCAGAATTCCGCGATATGGCCGAGCGTGTTGGCACCGAGATCGCCATAGTCGGCGGCATCGGGCGCATCGCCGATGCCGAAGGAATCCAGCACGAAGAGAAAGGCTCGCGCCATGCGATGCTCCGATGACCGGCCGATTGCCGGCAATAGTGTTGATCCGGGGTAGCGCGGCAGCACCGCTTTTGCAACATCCGAGCGGTCGCCCGCCCTGGCCGGGATGTCAGTTCTAGCCGCAGTCCGAGCAGGGCACGTCCGAGCCGAGCCGCTGGCGGAAGAAGAACTGTCGGCTGATCGTGATGCTGCGGCTCGAATGTTCGAGGCTCGAGGGCGAGCCGAAGAACAGCAGCATCGTGTGGTCGATCGAGAGCTCCGACCGCACGAGGAAGGAATTGGCCTTGCGCATGTCGGACGGGACCGTCACCGACGACCCCTTGGCATAGGGCGTCCCGCCGCTCTCGTTCCACGACCAGAGAACTTTGGCGTTGCCGGAGGCGTCCACCGTCACGCCCGTGATCTTGAGCTTGAGATTGGGCGCCGGGCTCGGGGCGATGGTCGCCTCGGCCGCATCGACCATCTCGCTCAGGAAGGCCTTGTTGACGCTGTCCTGCCGGGTGACGATGTCGGCGACCGAGCCGGCGGCCTTCAGAACCTTCTGCGACACGGAATAGCCCGTCGTGACCTCGAAGGACGAGATATAGATGGCGATCAGCACGGGCGCCAGGAAGGCGAATTCGATGGCGCTAGCGCCCGATCGTTCGTCTCGGAACGCGAGCAGCCGCCTCCGCAGGCGGCACAGCCATCCGTCCTTCGTCGCACCGATGCCGTCAGGCTCTTTCCCGTCCATCAATAGTCCTCGTTCTCGAAGGTGGAGGTCTGGACGATCAGGAAGTCCGTCGGGATCGGCTTGTTGGCGGGGCGGATATTGGTGATGTAGGGACGCATGATGTCGGTCATGATCTGCCAGCGATAATAGGCGCGCAGGAAGTTCTTGCTGTTGGCGCCGCCCGGTGAGAAGGCGAAATCGCTGGTGTCGAGATCGGAGAACTGGTCGGCCGTCAGCTTCGGCACCTCGCGGGGCATGTCGGCGAAGCTCGTGAAGGTGCGGACGTCGAGATAGAGTTTCTCCGGCGTCGTCGCCTCGGTGCTCGAGCACATCGAAAGGATCGAGATCTCGTCGCAGAACAGCTGGCGGAATTCGGCCTCCGTCACGTCGGTCGGCTTGCCCTGGCCGAAGGTGATTTCGCCGGTGCGGATCTTGCGGGCCATGGTCTCGACGGCATTCGCCATCAGCTGTTCGCCGGCGAAGGCGAAGAACGTCTCGAAAGTGGCGAAGATCAGCAGCATGAAGGGAACGGCGAGAAGCGCGAATTCGAGTGCGGCCGCGCCGTCGCGGTCCCGCACGAGACGCAGGAGCGCCCGACCTCTCGGTCGCTTCCGTCGCGTCGTCACGCTGTCCTTAACGTCCATGGATGGCCCGCTCGCCTGAATACGGGTTCCAAGCTATCGCTAAAGCTTTAAGTGCCGGTTTGCGCAGCGAGCCGGTTTTTAGGGGCCGCGTAAACGCTTTCTTAAGGCGGGCTTCGCGTCAGGGCGTGCTGCTGGTCAGGGCCTGGTGTTCCTCGCAGCTCGGCGTGCAGGACAGCACGGTCCTGTCGGTTTGCCGGAACATGCGGACCGTGTTGCCTTCGTCGATCGAGACGAGGATCCGCTCGTCGAGAAGCGCATTGCCGTTGGCGTCGAGCAGCACCAGATTGGTGGTGCCGAAAGCCTTGCCTGTGAGCACGATGGTGCGGGAATCGGCGACCGTCGCGTCGGCGACGGCGGAGTTGCCGACGATCACCTTGGAGACCGGCTGGTCGAGCCTGAGCACCTTCGCATGATTGAGGAACACCCGCATCATGTCGTCGTCAGCGGCCCGGACGGTCGCCGGACCGGCGGCGAGCGCCGAAAGGGCGATGAGAATGACGCGCGCGAGGGGATGGGAAGTCCGGACCGGCATGGTGAGGTTCCAGGTGAACGTACTGAACGAAGTCTGGACGAGAATGATGAATGAAGCCTTAAGCTGGGCTGTTGCGCGCCGTCGGCGGCCGGATATGAGAAGGTACCACCATCCTGCTAAAGGTTTCTTTACCCTGCCTTGGCCCGCCCGCATCGGCTTTACATGGCCATCCCTTCAGATTTTCCGCCGACCGCGTGTATTTCTGCGCGTCGCCGAAGAAGCCGCATCCAGAAAATTCTCCGCCTCGCCAGTAATTTACGGCAAGATCAATAAATTGCCGGACAATCCATTTGCAACTCCTTCACCAAGCCGCCGATTGCCGCCGATTTAGAACCTGTTTACCCACTTTCTTAAGCGGTGTGAAAGGGCCCGGCTGTAGATTGGGCTCATCCGATCCAACGGCGAACAGTTGGCGGAAGTGCTGATCTAGAGTTACCAAGGAGACGATTCATGTCCGCGATTTTCGCACGCTTTATGAAGGATGAGTCCGGCGCTACCGCCATCGAATATGGCCTCATCGCAGCCCTGATCTCGGTTGCGCTCATCACCGGCGCCACCGCGCTCGGCAACGCGCTCAACAAGCAGTTCAACGCGCTGTCCACCAAGCTGAACTACACCGGCTGATCCGCCGGTTCATCTCAGCCTCTGGCATTTCCGAGACAAGGCCCGCCGCTCTGGCGGGCCTTGTTCGTATTTGAGATAATTATTGTCTATCCTTCGGGTGTTTCAGTTTATTTCCGTTCGTTCAACAGTTTCGTGAATAATTAACCTGCTGCTTTAAGGGTTATTCAACTTCCCCTTGCTAGCGTTTCATCCCGTATCCCAGTGCCATTTTATGGAGATTGCCAATGGCCGCCCTGATTTCTCGCCTTATCAATGATGAATCCGGCGCAACCGCCATTGAATATGGATTGATCGCCGCCCTCATTGCTGTCGCCCTCATCGCAGGCGCCACCGCCCTGGGCAACGCCCTCAACACCCAGTTCAACGCGCTGTCCGGCAAGCTGAACGCGACCTGAGGCCGCGCCGCCCCGAGCCGCCGCCGCCTCCTGCGGCAGCGGTTGCATTTCGTTAAGCCCGGCATGCGATAGTCTTCCTCCGGCATCGTCAAGGAGACGGACATGGTTTCGGCCGCCATCATGGTGATCTTCCCCCTCTGCATGGCCATGGCGGCCTGCAGCGACCTCCTCACCATGACCATTCCGAACCGGGTGTCGGTCGTCCTTCTCGTGGCCTTTGCCGCGATCGCCCCCTTCGCGGGCCTGTCGCTGCACCAGTTCCTCCTCCATCTCGGAGCAGGCGGCGCCGTGTTCGCCGCCTGCTTCGCGCTGTTCGCCTTCGGCATCATGGGCGGGGGCGACGCCAAGATCCTGACGGCAAGCGCCGTCTGGTTCGGCTTCAACGACAGCCTCGTCACCTACCTCGCCTATGTCTCCATCCTCGGCGGCATGCTGAGCCTGGTCATCCTTGCCATGCGGACCCAGCACGACCTGATCCTCGCCTACGGCATCCCGATTCCCGAGACCATGCTGCACAAGAAGAAGGTGCCCTATGGCATCGCCATCGGGGCTGCGGCCTTTCTGGCCTATCCGTCGTCGCCGCTCGTGCAGACGGCCTGGGGCGTGCTCCAGCCCTGAGGCCGGGTTCATCTCCGGTTAACTATACGTGTAAGCATCCCGTTAACCATAATTACACCAATTGCTGAGCATTCTGCGCGCTGGAAACAGTCAATCCGCAGGGATCGCTCATGAAGCCCGCACGCGTCATCATTCTCTCCGTCGCCCTGCTCGCCGCAGGCGCGGCCGCGTTCCTCGCGATGAACCTCACGGGCCGCGAGCGCGTGGTGCAGATGCAGGCCGAGACGATCGTCAAGAAGGAACCCGTCGTCAACGTTCTGGTGGCCGCTGCCAATCTCCCGGTCGGTTCGCGGCTGACAGAGGAATCGATGCGCTGGCAGGGCCTGCCCGAGAATGCCATCGTCGAGGGCTTCATCACCGACCAGAACCGGCCGCAGGCGCTCGCCGAGCTCAAGGACGCCATCGTCCGCATGCCCGTCTTCGAGGGCGAGCCGATCCGGCCGGAAAAGATCGCCGACGCCAACAGCGCGATCATGTCGTCCCTGCTGCCCTCGGGCAAGCGCGCCGTCGCCACCGAGATCACCGTCTCCACCTCCGCCGGCGGCTTCATCCTGCCGAACGACCGGGTCGACGTGATCATGGTCAAGAAGTCCGACGAGGGCGCCTACCAGACCGAGACCATCCTGACCAATATCCGCGTCCTCGCCATCGACCAGGAAGTCCAGGAGAAGGACGACAGCAAGACCGTGGTCGGCACGACCGCGACGCTCGAACTGACGCCGGAGCAGACCAAGGTCATTGCGGTCGCCCAGCAGATGGCGGACCGGCTGACGCTCGCGCTGCGCTCCGTCGCCGACGCCCAGGAGCCCGACGCGCTCGTCGCCAAGCACCTGCTTTCGGGCGAGAGCAACGAGGCGACGATCCAGGTGATCAAGTCGGGCGTGATCCAGAAGCTGAACAACAACCAAGCCCAGCAGGCGCAGTAAGGCGGAGCCACCAGACATGAACTCCAGATCGATAATCCTTGCTCCGTTCAAGATCGCGCTCGGGCTCTCGCTCGCCGTCGCCGGCATTCCGGGCTTCGACGGCCATACGCTGCCCGGCATCGGCCCGGCCACGCCCGTCGAGGCGGCGAGCCAGTCGATGATCCGCATCTCGCAGGTCGGCCCTGGCGTCACCCGCAAGGTCAAGCTCGGCCTCAACAAGGCGATCGTCATCGACCTGCCGACGGACGCCCACGATATCCTGGTCGCCGATCCGGCGATCGCCGACGCCGTGACGCGGACCTCGCGCCGGCTCTATGTCTTTGGCAAGCAGGTCGGCCAAACCAATGTCTTCATCTTCGGACCCGGCGGCGAGGAACTCGTCTCGGTCGATCTCGAGATCGAACGCGACATTTCAGGCCTTGAGGCCAATCTCCGCCGCTTCATCCCCGAATCCGACATCAAGGTCGAGATCATCTCCGACAACATCGTGCTCTCGGGCACCGTCCGGACGCCGCAGGACGCCTCCCAGGCCGAGAAGCTTGCCGAGATCTTCGTCAAGGGCGGCGAGGCGACGACCCGCAACGTCTCGGCCAGCTCCACCTCGCAGACCGGCGACGCCACCGTCGCGCTCTTCAACGAAGAGCGCCAGAGCTCGCAGATCGTCAACATGCTGACGATCGAGGCCGAGGACCAGGTCACGCTGAAGGTCACCGTCGCCGAGGTCAGCCGCAGCGTGATGAAGCAGCTCGGCTTCAACTCCTCCGTCTCGGGCGCCAATGGCAACATCGCCTTCCAGTATCCGACCAATCTCGGCGGCTCGACCAACTGGGCCAACACCACCAACGTCAACGGCAATATCGGCGGCCTCGACATCACAACCTTCGTCAACGCCATGGAACAGGCCGGCGTGATGCGCACGCTCGCCGAACCGAGCCTGACCGCGATTTCGGGCGAGCAGGCGAAATTCTATGTCGGCGGCGAATTCCGCATGCTGAGCCAGCAGGATGTCGACGACGGCGTCACCCGCCAGCACGACACGGTCGAATACGGCATCCGGCTGAACTTCAAGCCGGTCGTTTTGTCGCCCGGCCGCATCTCGCTCGCCGTGGAGACCAACGTGTCCGAGCCGACCTTCGAGGGTTCGGTCACCTCCGCCGGCTCGATGTTCCCGCTGATCGGCAAGAAGAAGACCTATGACATTCCGGCCTCGACCCTGCTCGGCATCCGCAAGCGCGAGGCCTCGACGACGGTCGAGCTCCCCTCCGGCGGTTCGATCGTCATCGCCGGCCTCGTGCGTGACGATATCCGCCAGGCGACATCGGGCACGCCCGGCCTGATGAACGTGCCGATCCTCGGTTCGCTGTTCCGCTCGCGCGACTTCCAGCGCAACGAGACCGAGCTCGTGATCATCGCGACGCCCTATCTCGTCCGCCCCGTCGAGCGCTCCAAGCTTGCCCGTCCGGACGACAACTTCAATCCCGAGAACGAGGTGACCGGCTTCCTGATGGGCCGCGTCAACAAGATCTACGGCCGCAAGGAAAAGCAGCCGGGCGCCTATAACGGCACCATCGGCTTCATCTACAAGTGAGAGGGAACCTCAGGATGACAACCGCCCACACGACGTTCCGTCTCCTCCGGCTGGCCGGTGCCGCGACCCTGATCTCGGTCGCCGCCGTCCTCGCCTCCTGCGCCGCCCGGCCCGATCGGGTGACGACGAGCTCGATCCCGGACGACTACCGCACCCGCCACCCGATCACGCTGGCCGAGGTGCAGCATACGCTCGACGTGCCGATCGGCTCGGGCGAGAACCGGCTGACGACGCCGCTGCGCGATCTCGTCCGCGGCTTCGCCCAGGACTACATCGCGCTCTCGAAGAGCACCGTATCGGTGGCCATCCCGGCCGGTTCCGCCAATGCGGGCGCCGCGCATGCCGTGCGCAACGAGATCCGCAAGGTTCTCGTCGAGGCGGGCGTCAAGCCCAACCGCGTCGTTCTGACCAATTACGAACCGGCCTCCGCCTCCGCCTCGGCACCGGTGCGGTTGAGCTTCGTCGCCGTCACCGCCATCACGGGTGATTGCGGCCAGTGGCCCACCGATCTCTTCGGACCTTCGGTGGTCGACAACACCAACTGGGAGAATTTCGGCTGCGCCAGCCAGCAGAACCTCGCCGCCCAGATCGCCAATCCCGCCGACCTCGTCGGACCGCGTGGCATGACGCCGATCGATGCCCAGCGCCGCGCCGAAGTCATCAGCATCTACCGAACGGACGGCAACCCGGTCGCCGACTGACGCCGAAGGCCGAAGGGTGGGGTCCGCAAGGAAGGGGAAACGAAGACATGACCATGAGCGCAGTCGAATACGGCATCAAGAACGGCGAGGATGAGCCGCAGGCCGAGGTCAATACACGGCCCGGCGATCTCGATCACCTCCGGCCGCTGCCCCGCATTTCGGTCCACGCCTTCTGCGACACCGAGAACATGTTCGCGGTGATGGAGAAGCTGGCGCAGGACCGGCGCATGGCCAAGGTCAGCTTCCGCATCACCCAGGGTTCCACCCAGGCGGCGGCCAACATGTTCTCGTCCGCCCCGACGCCCAACCTCATCCTGCTCGAGACCGGCGCCCAGCCCGGCGAGATGATGGAGGAACTCGCGCCGCTCGCCGAGGTCTGCGATCCTTCGACCAAGGTCGTCATCATCGGACGCTACAACGACATTCCGCTCTATCGCGACCTGATTCGCAACGGCATCTCGGAATACATGGTCGCGCCGGTGTCGCTTGCCGACATCATTGCGGCGATCTCGTCGATCTTCGTCGATCCCGAGGCCGAGCCGCTCGGCCGCACCATCGCCTTCCTCGGCGCCAAAGGCGGCGTCGGCGCCTCCACCATCGCCCACAACATCGCCTGGGGCATTTCCTCGCTCTTTTCGTCCGAGACCATCCTCGCCGATCTCGATCTGCCTTACGGCACCGCCAATATCGATTTCGATCAGGATCCGGCCCAGGGCATCGCCGAGGCCGTCTTCTCGCCCGACCGGCTCGACGAGGTCTTCCTCGACCGCCTGCTGACCAAGTGCTCGGAGCATCTCTCCCTGCTCGCGGCGCCCTCGCTGCTCGACCGCGCCTATGATTTCGACCGGATGGCCTTCCAGCCGATCGTCGAGATCCTGCAGCGCACCGCGCCCGTCTCGGTGCTCGACGTGCCGCACAGCTGGAACGAATGGACCCGCTCGCTGCTCGCCGATGTCGACGACATCGTCATCGTCGCAGCGCCCGATCTCGCCAATCTCCGCAACGCCAAGAACCTCTTCGACCAGCTGCGCAAGCTCCGGCCGAACGACAAAGGCGCGCATCTCCTGCTCAACCAGGTGGGCATGCCCAAGCGGCCCGAGATCACGCCGGCCGACTTCTGCCAGACGGTCGATACCGAGCCGATGGCGATCATCCCCTTCGATATCCAGCTCTTCGGCCAGGCGGCCAATTCCGGCCGCATGATCGGCGAGCTCGATGCCAAATCGCCCACGGCCGAGATCCTGTCCCAGATCGCGCATGTGGTCACGGGACGGGCCACCGTGAAGAAGCCCAAGAAGAGCGGCCTGGGCAGCATTCTCGGCCGGCTCGGCAAGAAATGAGGCGGCCGCCGGCCGCCCCGCTGAAATGACTGACTGTTGATCTGGATTGGTAGCGACCGATGTTTGGAAAACGTGGAAATGACGGCCCGGTGAGGCCCGCGGGCGGCACGATGACCGCGCCGCCGCCACCCCAGCAGCAAGTCTCGATCCAGCCGCCGCCGCTTGCCCCGGTGCCGGTGCTGCAGGAGCCCGCCCGCGACAGCCAGACGCAGCGCATGGCGGCCCCGCCGCCGCAGCCCCGCCGCCGCACCGCCCGGTCGGAGGACTATTACGACACCAAGAGCCAGGTCTTCTCGGCGCTCATCGATACGATCGACCTGTCCCAGCTCGCAAAGCTCGACAGCGAGAGCGCGCGCGAGGAAATCCGCGACATCGTCAACGACATCATCACCATCAAGAACTATGCGATGTCGATCTCCGAGCAGGAGGAACTGCTCGAGGACATCTGCAACGACGTTCTCGGCTATGGCCCCCTGGAGCCGCTGCTCGCCCGCGACGACATCGCCGACATCATGGTCAACGGCGCCAACCAGACCTTCATCGAAGTCAACGGTAAGATCGAGGCGAGCGACATCCGCTTTCGCGACAATTCGCAGCTGCTCTCGATCTGCCAGCGCATCGTCAGCCAGGTCGGCCGCCGCGTCGACGAATCCTCGCCGATCTGCGACGCGCGCCTGCCCGACGGCAGCCGCGTCAACGTCATCGCGCCACCGCTCGCCATCGACGGCGCGGCCCTCACCATCCGCAAGTTCAAGAAGGACAAGCTGACCCTCGACCAGCTCGTCCGCTTCGGCGCGATCACGCCGGAGGGCGCCACGGTTCTGCAGATCATCGGCCGGGTCCGCTGCAACGTCGTCATTTCCGGCGGTACCGGTTCGGGCAAGACCACGCTGCTCAACTGCCTCACCGCCTTCATCGACAGCCACGAGCGCGTCATCACCTGCGAGGACTCGGCTGAACTCCAGCTGCAGCAGCCGCATGTGGTGCGCCTCGAAACCCGCCCGCCCAACATCGAGGGCGAGGGCGAGATCACCATGCGCGACCTCGTCAAGAACTGCCTGCGCATGCGGCCCGAACGCATCATCGTCGGCGAAGTGCGCGGACCCGAGGTCTTCGACCTTCTGCAGGCGATGAACACCGGCCACGACGGCTCGATGGGCACGATCCACTCCAACAGCCCGCGCGAATGCCTGAACCGTATCGAATCGATGATCGCCATGGGCGGCTTCACGCTGCCCGCCAAGACGGTGCGCGAGATCATCTCCGGCTCGGTCGACGTCATCGTCCAGGCCGCCCGTCTGCGCGACGGCTCGCGCCGCATCACCCACATCACCGAGGTGATCGGCATGGAAGGCGACGTGATCGTGACCCAGGACCTGATGCGCTACGAGATCGAGGGTGAGGACGCCAACGGCCGCATCATCGGCCGCCACAAGTCCACCGGCATCGGCAAGCCCTATTTCTGGGATCGCGCCCGCTATTTCGGCGAGGACAAGCGGCTCGCCCAGGCGCTGGACGAATTGGAAGCGAAGTCGAAATAAGGCGGTTACGATGTTTGGCCTCGACCCGATCATACTGGCGATCATCGCCCTGGCCGCCGTTTCGGCCGGCGCGGTCTGCTACGGCGTGCTCTTCGCGCGCATCGAGAACGACAAGAAGGCCCAGAGCCGCGTCGACCGGGTCAAGTCCGCCGAGACCGATCGCGTCAAGGTCAAGGCGTCGCGGGATCGCCTCGCCGAAATGACCAAGCGCCGCAAGTCGGTGCAGGATTCGCTCAAGGAACTCGAGAAGAAGCAGGCGGAGGTCAACAAGAAGAAGGCCGCCACCCTAAAGGCCAAGATCACCCAGGCCGGCCTCGGCTTCACCGAGACTCAATTCTACATCGCGAGCGCCGGGCTCGGGCTCGGCGCCTTCGGCTTCGCCTTCATCGCCGGCATGCCGATCTTCGTGGCGCTCGGCATCGCCTTCGTGGTCGGCGCCGGCATTCCGCGCTTCTTCGTCAATTTCGTGCTCAAGCGGCGGATGAAGAAGTTCCTCGAGGAACTGCCCAACGCCCTCGACGTCATGGTCCGCTCGATCAAGTCGGGCCTGCCGCTCAACGACGCGCTGCGCCTGATCGCCGGCGAAGCCAAGGAGCCGGTCAAGACCGAGTTCCGCCGCGTGGTCGAATCCCAGCAGATGGGCCTCTCGGTGCCGGATGCGATCGCCCGCATGTACCTGACCGTGCCTCTGTCCGAGGTGAACTTCTTCGCCATCGTCATCCAGATCCAGGCCCAGGCCGGCGGCAACCTGTCGGAAGCGCTGAGCAACCTCTCCCGGGTCATCCGCGACCGCAAGAAGATGCGCGCCAAGGTCACCGCGCTCTCCATGGAAGCCAAGGCCTCGGCTGTCATCATCGGCGCGCTGCCCTTCATCGTCGCAACGCTCGTCTATCTGACGTCGCCCGACTACATGATGATCCTGTTCACCGATCCGCGTGGCCATCTCATCATGGGCTGCTCCGCGGTCTGGATGTCGATCGGCATCTTCGTCATGCGCAACATGATCAATTTCGACATCTGAAGAGGGACGCGGGCCATGGACGAAAACCTAGTCAGGACACTGGTCGATCCCCAGATCGTCATCGCCGGCCTGGTGGCGCTGGCCGTCTTCGCCACGCTCTATGTCCTCGTCCTGCCCTATTTCGATACCGGCAACCTCGACAAGCGGATGAAGGCCGTTACCAGCGAGCGCGAGCAGATCCGCGGCCGCGAACGCGCCCGGCTCAACAGCGAGACCAGCCAGAAGGCCTCGCTCCGCCAGCAGAACAACACCTCGATCCGCAACATCGTCGAGCGGTTGAACCTGCGCGAGGCGCTCGTCGATCAGGGCACGGTCGACAAGCTCAAGGCGGCGGGTTTCCGCTCGCAGAACGCGCTCAATACCTTCCTGGTTGCGCGCTTCCTCCTCCCCTTCGCCTTCATGGCGGTGGCCGGCTTCTACATCTTCTTCCTCGGCTTCATGGGCGACAAGGGCGTGATGGTGCGCATCCTCACCGTCGTCGGCATCGGCTATCTCGGCTTCTACGCCCCCAACATCTTCGTCTCCAACAAGATCGGCAAGCGCCAGCTCTCGATCCGCCGCGCCTGGCCCGACGCCCTCGACCTGATGCTGATCTGCGTGGAATCGGGCGTCTCCATCGAAGCCGCGATCAAGCGCGTCGCCGAGGAAATGACCGTCAACTCGCCCGAGCTCGCCGAGGAAATGGTGCTCACCAATGCCGAGCTCTCCTTTCTGCAGGAGCGGCGCGTGGCCTATGAGAACCTCGCCAAGCGTACGCAGCTCGACATTGTCCAGGCCGTCACCCAGGCGCTGATCCAGGCCGAGCGCTACGGCACCCCCGTCGCCCAGGCGCTGCGCGTGCTCGCCCAGGAAAGCCGCGACCAGCGCATGAACGAGGCCGAGAAGAAGGCCGCGGCGCTGCCACCCAAGCTCACCGTGCCGATGATCCTGTTCTTCCTGCCTGTGCTGATCGCCACCATCCTCGGCCCGGCCGGCATCCAGGTCTCCGACAAGTTCTGACCTTGGGCTCTCGGCGAGTGACGGACCGGCCGGCCCGGCCATAGTCCTGCCGCCATATCCCGGATACTCTTCCGGATCGAAACCTCGGTTCACCGGAGGGCACCGTGTGAGATCAGGGAGACGGCTGTCCCTCGTTTGCGCGGCCCTCGCGCTCGCGCTAGCGATCTGCCCCGGGGCCAGTCCGGCGCAGGTTCGCAGCGCCAACAAGGCCTGCCTCTATGAGCGACCCTCCGGACCGGACAGGGCGCGGCTCTGCATCCGCAGGCACAGCTATGCGCGCGATGTCTGCCGGACCATGGAACTCCTGGCAAGAGAGCACGATCTGCCGCCCCATTTCTTCGCCCGGCTCATCTGGCGCGAGAGCCTCTTCCGCGCTGACGTGATAAGCCCCAAGGGCGCGGAGGGAATTGCCCAGTTCATGCCGGGAACGGCCAGAATGCGCGGCCTCGCCGACAGTTTCGACGTCGTTCAGGCGCTCGGGGCATCGTCGCTCTACCTCGACGAGCTCAGGGATCGCTTCGGCAATCTCGGCCTCGCGGCCGCCGCCTACAATGCCGGCGAGGGTGGCCTCCGCACCTTCCTCGGCAAGGGAGGGCTGCCGCTCGAAACCCGCGACTACGTCTTCGCGATCACCGGCAACACCGTCGAGACCTGGCGCGACGACCCGCCGAGCGCTGTTGCAGAACCGCTCGACCCGAAGCGGAACTTTCTGGACGGCTGCATCCGCCTCGCTACGCGCCGCATCCTCCGCGAGCCGGTCCTGCTCGCCTCCGCCGACTGGGCGCCCTGGGGCGTCCAGCTGGCCGCGACCTTCGACCCGGCGGTGACCAGCCGCCTCATGAATGCCTCGCTCGCCCGGTTTCCGGCAGCCTTGCGCGGCGAACGCGCGGTGATCATCCGTCAGAAGCGGGTCAAGTCCGGCATGCGGCCGAAATACCAGGCACGGATTGGCCGCGAGAACAAGAAGGAGGCCGACGCCCTCTGCGACGCCATCCGCAAGGCCGGCGTGGCCTGTGGTGTCGTGAAGAACTGACATCGGCGAACGCGCGCCGGACGGCCGGCGCGCGTCGGGATGGCTATTTGCCCGCCTGCGCCCGCTTTCGCTGTCGGGCATTGCGGGCGAACATGTTGAGCACCTCGACCAGCGCCGAAAACGCCATCGCGGCATAGACGTAGCCCTTGGGCACGTGGAAGCCCATGCCCTCGGCGATCAGCGTCGTGCCGATCATCAGCAGGAAGGCCAGCGCCAGCATGACGATGGTCGGGTTCTTTTCGATGAAGTTGGCGAGCGGCGTCGCCGCCACCAGCATCACGGTCACGGCGGCCACGACCGCAATCACCATGATCGGCAGATGCGGCGTCATGCCGACCGCCGTGATGATGCTGTCGACCGAGAAGACCAGGTCCAGCAGCAGGATCTGGCCGATCGCCGCGGCGAAGGTGCTGCCGGTGGAGGAGGCGATGAAATCCTCCTCCTTGTCAGCCGGATCGACATTGTGGTGGATTTCCTTGGTCGCCTTCCACACCAGGAACAGGCCGCCGGCGATCAGGATCATGTCCTTCCAGGAGAAACCGTGGCCGAAGAGCTCGAAGACCGGCGTCGTCAGCTTGACGATCCAGGCGACGGTGCCGAGCAGCGCGAGCCGCATGACGAGGGCCAGCCCGATGCCGATCTTTCGCGCCCGCTCGCGGTGCTCGGGCGGCAGCTTGTTGGTCAGGATGGAGATGAAGATGAGGTTGTCGATGCCGAGCACGACCTCCATCACCACGAGCGTCACCAAAGCCACCCAGGCGGCCGGATCCTGGGCAAGCGTCAACAGACTGTCCATGAGGTCCCCTCTTCATGCGTTGCAGTGGCCGCAATGTAGGCATGAACGGCCGAACCGCAAGCGGGGAGGTGGCAAAGCCCCGGGCAGATTCCCGCTTTGGATCAATTCTCCTTGAGTCGGTAGGGAAGCGCGCTCCGACTGTCGTGGTCGATCACCAGCCGGCCCTTGAGCGGCGGCACCGCGCGGGCGGCGCAGTTCGCCCGCTCGCAGATCCGGCAGGAAATGCCGATCGGGTCGAACGCGGCCCGGTTGCCGAGGTCGAGATCGTCGGCATAGACGAAGCTGTCGGCATAGGAGATCTCGCAGCCGAGTGCCAGCGCATGGTGCTGCTGCGGCTGGCGGAACCCGCGTCCGCCCTTGGTGATCTGTGTCGAGAGACAGAGATAGCGCACGCCGTCGGGCGTCTCGGCGAGCTGGCGGATGATGCGGCCGGGTGCCTCGAAGGCCTGGTGCGCGTTCCACAGCGGGCAGGCGGCGCCGAAGCGTGCGAATTGCAGCTTGGCGGCCGAATGCCGCTTGGTGATGTTGCCGGCCCGGTCGATGCGCGCGAAGAAGATCGGAATGCCCTTCTGCCCCGGCCGCTGCAGGGTCGAGAGCCGATGGCAGACCTGTTCCAGGCTCGCCCCGAATCGCACGGCGAGGAGCTCGAGATCGTGCCGGAGCCCCCGCGCCGTCTCCACGAAGCGCCGATAGGGCATCAGCAGTGCGCCGGCGAAATAGTTGTGCAGTCCGATCCGGCAGATCTCGGTCGCCTCCCCGGTGCGGAAGCCGGCGCCGCGGGCGATGGCGTCGATCTCCGCCGCCGCCGAGAGCTGGGCGATCTGCATGGCGAGCTGGAAGTCTCGGGTCGCCGGCGGCAGGTAGGGATTGAGCGTCAGAACCCGCGTCGCGGGGTCGAAGCGGCGGATCAGGTCGTCGTCGCGGCCCGCCCGCGCCACCCGGACGCCATGAGCGTTTTCGAGATGGCCCGACAGCAGCGGATAGCTGTCGGTCTCACCGATGCCGAGTGTCTCGGCCAGCGCCTCCGCCTTGAGATCCAGTGCATTTATATAGTTGTCGACGAAGTGGAAATAGTCCCGCACCTCCTCATAGGGCGTGTTCTCGGTGACGCCCGCCCGGCCTCCGAGCGTCCCGTCGATGCTGGCGAGCTGCTCGGAATTGTGTCGGTAGGCCTGGTGCACGGCGATCAGCGCATGCGCGATGGCCGGCGCATTCTGCGCCACGAGCTTCACCTCCTGCAGCGTCGGCCCGTGCCCTTCGAAGATCGGATCGGTCAGCGCCTCCGAAAGCGCCGACATCAGCCGGTCGGTCTCGCCGGCCGCCAGCCCCGAAAGGTCGATCTTGAACTTTTCCGCGAGCGACAGCAGCACGGCGGCCGAGACCGGCCGCTGGTTGTTCTCGATCTGGTTCAGGTAGCTGATCGAGATGCCGATCCGGTCGGCGAACTGCGCCTGCGTTGCCTTGTGCGCCTGCCGGAGCTCCCGCACCCGGCGGCCGATATAAAGCTTTCCGGTCGCCATATCGATCCTTTGCAAATTTGCAAAATGCACTTTCAATATCTGTAAACTGCGCAAATTCGCATGATCAACGGTTTTCTTGCCGCAACCGATTGGCTAAGGCTGGACTGCGTCCCTGCATCGGGCGCGGTTGGGAGAGGTCTATGCGCGAAATCCTGGATCAACTCGAGGCCCGCCGCGAGGCCGCCCGGCTCGGCGGCGGCGAGGCCCGCATCGCGACCCAGCATTCCAAGGGCAAGCTCACTGCCCGCGAACGTCTCGACGTGCTCCTCGACGAGGGCTCGTTCGAGGAATACGACATGTATGTCACCCACCGCTGCACCGATTTCGGCATGGCCGACACCAAGGTGCCGGGCGACGGCGTCGTCACCGGCTGGGGCACGATCAACGGTCGCCTGGTCTATGTGTTCAGCCAGGATTTCACCGTGCTCGGCGGCTCGCTGTCGGAGACCCATGCCCAGAAGATCTGCAAGATCATGGACATGGCCGCCCGCACCGGCGCACCGGTCATCGGCCTCAACGATTCCGGCGGCGCACGCATCCAGGAGGGCGTCGCCTCGCTGGCCGGCTATGCCGAAGTCTTCCGCCGCAATGCCGAAGTGTCGGGTGTGATCCCGCAGATCTCGGTCATCATGGGCCCCTGCGCCGGCGGTGCCGTCTATTCGCCAGCCATGACCGACTTCACCTTCATGGTGCGGGACTCGTCCTACATGTTCGTCACCGGTCCCGATGTGGTGAAGACGGTGACCAACGAGATCGTCACCGCCGAGGATCTCGGCGGCGCCAGGACCCACACGACGAAATCCTCCGTCGCCGACGGCGCCTTTGACAACGATATCGAGGCGCTGCTCAGGATCCGCGACCTCTTCGACTTCCTGCCGCTCAACAATCGCGACAAGCCGCCCGCGCGTCCGTTCTACGACGATCCCGCACGGATCGAGGAGCGGCTCGATTCGCTGATTCCCGACAGCGCGGCCAAGCCCTACGACATGCGCGAGCTGATCCTCGCCCTCGCCGACGAGGGCGACTTCTTCGAGATCTCGGAGAATTTCGCCAGGAACATTCTTACCGGCTTCATCCGGATCGAGGGCGAGACGGTCGGCGTCGTCGCCAACCAGCCTATGGTGCTAGCCGGCTGCCTCGATATCGACTCCTCGCGCAAGGGTGCGAAGTTCGTCCGCTTCTGTGACGCCTTCTCGATCCCGATCCTGACGCTGGTCGACGTGCCGGGATTCCTGCCGGGCACCGCGCAGGAATATAACGGCATCATCAAGCACGGTGCCAAGCTGCTCTTCGCCTATTCGCAGGCCACCGTGCCGATGGTGACGCTGATCACCCGCAAGGCCTATGGCGGCGCCTATGACGTCATGGCGTCCAAGCATATCGGCGCCGACGTCAACTATGCCTGGCCGACGGCCGAGATCGCCGTGATGGGCGCCAAGGGCGCAACCGAGATCCTCTACCGGTCCGAACTCAAGGATCCCGACAAAATCGCCGCCCGGGCGAAGGAATACGAGGACCGCTTCGCCAACCCCTTCGTCGCCGCCGAACGCGGCTTCGTCGACGAGGTGATCATGCCGCATTCCTCCCGCAAGCGCATCGCCCGCGCCTTCGCCATGCTCCGCTCGAAGAAACAGGACACGCTCTGGCGCAAGCACGACACGATGCCGCTGTGAGGGGGCGATGCCGACCGTTTTCCGATGGAAGGGATACCGTTTCCTCTTTTGCTCGCAGGAGATTGGCGAGCCGGCCCATATTCATGTCCTCGAAGGACGAAGGCCGTTGGAAATCTGGCTGCGAGATCTGTCCGTCGCCCGCAACGTGGGTTTTGCCGCCCATGAGGTCAACGATATCTGAAGGTGACGGCAGAGAACCGTGCCGCCTTCCTGGAGGCCTGGAATGACCATTTTGGACATTGGCGAGAAGCAGTCGCAGGTGGCGCGCGTCGAGGTCACCGATACGATGACCGTATTCGATAGGGCCGACAGCCGGCGGATCGAAGCGCCGTTCTGCTGGTACCCGCGGCAGCACGCCGCCTCACCAGAGCAACGCGCCGACTGGGAAATCCTGCCTTTCGGCGATGCCGTGGGCTGGGAGGCCATTGATGAATATATCAGCGCCAAGGCGCTGATGGTCGGCGGTGCGGCGCCCGGCGCCGTCCCACCGGCCGAAGCAGCGGAGTAGCACATGCTCCGGGCCTTGCCCCTCTCTGCCCTTCCTGGCATCTCCCCTTGGAGGGGGACGATGCGGTGGCGTGCGGCCCCGCCGTCTCCGGCGGAGGACCGCCCGGCAGACGGTGCCCACTCGAGGCGATGCGCCAGCACCTTGCCGATCTCCGCTCTTGTGCAGGAGATGCCCGGCAGGGCCGAGGGGGGTGCTCGCCCATCGAACCTGACGATCATCAAACAACGCCCTGAAATCCTCGCGAAAGCCGCCTTTACAACTGCGACAAACCGCCTCACATTTCCCCGCGTACCGGACGCATTGCCTGGGAGGGCCGCGCCGGCACTGCGCGGGGAGGGCGCTGACGATGGCCAAGCTGGAATTGACGCGGGAAGAGGCGCGGCGCGACCACGAGCAGATGCTGCGCTTCATGGCGAAGTGGTTCGCGATCGGGCTCGCGGCAGGGCTTTGTTGCGCAGCGCTGGTCTTTCTGCTCGATATCGGCAGCCTCGGCACCCGCCTGGCCCGGGCGGAAAATCCGTTCCTGCCGATCTTTCTGATCGCCTTTCCCATGGGCCTGACATCGGGTGCCATCCTGCTCTGCGCCGCCATCTGGTTGCTGCCCTATGAAGCCAAATACGAGCGCAGGGAGGGTCGCGACCCGTTTTGAAGCCGCCCCGGCTGGTATAGACTGCCGCGGCGGAATCCGCAGGCAGGACCATGACCTTGAAACCGAAACTGACGCCGGATCAGGCGCGCCGCGACCATCGGCGGATGCTCCGGTTCCTGGCCTTCAATGCGGCCCTCGGCATGACGCTCGGCATCCTCGTCACGGCCGCACTTCTCTATTTCGACGTGGCAGGCATCGGCGCCCGCATCTCCCGGGCCTCGGAGCCCGTCCTGCCGCTCCTGCTGATCGGCTTTCCGATGGCGCTGATCTTCGGTGGCGCAGTCACGGCGACCGCCGTCTGGACGCTGCCCTACGAGCGGCTCTTCGCGCCGGAGCCGAAACGGCCGGACGACGAGACCCTCGACGAAGCGGGCGACCCGCCGGGCTGAAATTCGTCCCGCCCGCGGCGGCGGCGCGCTTGTCGCCTTCCTATATGATCTGGGCCGCAGCCGAACTTGGCGCGGGCACGACAAGGATGGAGTTTCCATGACTGAAAAATCCCCCGAGAACAATTTTCCCGCCGGCTATCAGCCCGCCAAGGTCTGGACCTGGGAAAAGGGCAATGGCGGCCAGTTCGCCAACATCAACCGCCCGATCGCCGGCCCGACTCACGACAAGGAGCTCCCGGTCGGCAAGCATCCGCTGCAGCTCTATTCGCTGGCCACGCCGAACGGCCAGAAGGTCACGATCATGCTCGAGGAACTGCTGGCCGCCGGCCATGCGGGCGCCGAATATGATGCCTGGCTGATCAAGATCGGCGATGGCGACCAGTTCGGCTCCGGCTTCGTCGAGGTCAACCCCAATTCCAAGATCCCGGCGCTGATGGACCGCTCGACGCCGGAACCGACTCGCGTCTTCGAATCCGGTTCGATCCTCGTCTACCTGGCCGAGAAGTTCGGCGCCTTCCTGCCGAAGGACCTGAAGGCCCGCACCGAAGCGATGAACTGGCTCTTCTGGCAGATGGGCTCGGCGCCTTTCCTCGGCGGCGGCTTCGGCCACTTCTTCGCCTATGCGCCGATTCACATCAAATACGCGATCGACCGCTATGCCATGGAGACCAAGCGCCAGATGGACGTGCTCGACCGCCATCTCGCCGACCACAGGTTCATGGCGGGTTCTGAATATTCGATCGCCGACATGGCGATCTGGCCCTGGTACGGCAAGCTCACCATCGACCAGTCCTATCCGAATGCCACCGAATTCCTCGACGGCCGCAGCTACAAGAATGTTCTGCGCTGGACCGAGGAGCTCGCGGCGAGGCCTGCGCTGCAGCGCGGCCTCATGGTCAATCGCCTCAACGGCGACCCGGCCGGTCAGCTGCACGAACGCCATGACGCGTCGGACTTCGACACCAGGACTCAGGACAAGATCCAGAAGACCTGACCTCAGGCGCGGTCCGCAGGGGCCGCGCTTCCCACCCTTGCATCGCCGACCGGAAAGTGACCGCAGATGATCCAGAAAATCCTCATTGCCAACCGCGGCGAAATCGCCTGCCGCGTCATCCGGACGGCGCGGGCGATGGGCATCAAGACGGTCGCGGTCTATTCCGACGTCGACCGCGAGGCGATGCATGTGCGCATGGCCGACGAAGCCGTGCATATCGGCGCCGCCCCTTCGGCCCAGTCCTATCTGGTGATCGACCGGATCATCGATGCGATCAAGTCGACCGGTGCCGATGCCGTTCATCCCGGCTATGGCTTCCTGTCGGAAAACCGCGCCTTTGCCGAGCGGCTCGAGCAGGAAGGCGTGATCTTCATCGGGCCGCCGGTCGGTGCGATCGAGGCGATGGGCGACAAGATCACGTCGAAGAAGATCGCCGCCGAAGCCGGCGTCTCCACAGTGCCCGGCCATATGGGCCTGATCGCGGATGCCGACGAGGCGGTGAAGATCTCCTCCGGCATCGGCTATCCCGTGATGATCAAGGCGTCTGCCGGCGGCGGCGGCAAGGGCATGCGCATCGCCTGGAACGACGAGGAGGCCCGCCAGGGCTTCCAGGCCTCGAAGAACGAGGCCAAGAATTCCTTCGGCGACGACCGCATCTTCATCGAGAAATTCGTCGACCAGCCGCGCCACATCGAGATCCAGGTGCTCGGCGACCAGCATGGCAACACGATCTATCTCGGCGAGCGCGAATGCTCGATCCAGCGCCGCAACCAGAAGGTCGTCGAGGAGGCGCCGTCTTCTTTCCTCGACGAGGCGACACGAAAGGCGATGGGCGAACAGGCGGTGCAGCTCGCGAAAGCGGTCGGCTATTTCTCTGCCGGCACGGTCGAATTCATCGTCGACGGCGCCAGGAACTTCTATTTCCTGGAAATGAACACCCGTCTCCAGGTCGAGCATCCGGTGACTGAATTGATCACCGGCATCGATCTCGTCGAGCAGATGATCCGCGTCGCCAATGGAGAAAGGCTCGCGCTGGCACAACAGGACGTGCGGCTGAAGGGCTGGGCCGTGGAGAGCCGCCTCTATGCCGAGGACCCCTATCGCGGCTTCCTCCCCTCGATCGGCCGCTTGACCCGCTACCGCCCGCCGGCGGAAGGCCATCAGCCCGATGGCACGGTGGTCCGCAACGACACCGGCGTCTTCGAAGGCGGCGAGATCTCGATGTATTACGATCCGATGATCGCCAAGCTCTGCACCTGGGCGCCGGACCGCAGCCAGGCGATCGAGGCGATGGCGCGGGCGCTCGACCGTTTCGAAGTCGAGGGCATCGGCCACAACCTGCCCTTCCTGTCGGCGGTCATGGCCCATCCGCGCTTCTATTCCGGCAACATAACCACCGCCTTCATCGCGGAGGAATGGCCCGAAGGTTTCGCCGGCGTCGCGCCCGACATCGACCAGGCCCGCCTCCTCGCCTCGGTCGCAACCTTCGTGCACCTCGTCGAGGAAAGCCGCCGGTCGAAGATATCGGGCACGCTCGCCAACCACGCGCGGCGCCTCGGCAGCGATTTCGTCGCGGTCGGCGGTGATCGCTTCTGGCCGCAGGCCGTCACGTTCGAGGCGGGGGTCACGGACATTTCCTACGGCGACGACGTCAACCATCTGGTGGAGAGCGACTGGCTGCCCGGCACGACGCTCGCCACGTTCCACGTCAACGGCCAGACCACTTCCGTCAAGATCTCCCGCTCCGGCACCGGCTGGCGCCTGCGCTTCCGCGGCATCGACATGATCTACCGCGTGATGACGCCCAGGATCTTCGAGCTGTCGCAATTCATGCCAGCGAAGAAGCTGGCGGATACGTCCAAACAGCTCCTCTGCCCGATGCCCGGCGTCATTACCCAGGTCCTCGTCAGGGAAGGCGCTACCGTCGAGGCCGGCCAGCCGCTCGCCACCGTCGAGGCGATGAAGATGGAGAACCTGCTGAAAGCCGAGAGGAAGGCGGTGGTGAAGTCGATCAAGGTCGCGGCCGGTCAGAGCCTGGCCGTCGACGAGGTGATCATGGAGTTCGAGTGAGATGGAGGCGCGGGCTCACTTGAGTTCACCCTGCTCGGCCGAGGCGCTTCAGCATGTGGTCTCGATGGTTTTGTCCGCCGAAGAACATTGCCAGAATTCGGACCGTCTGCTTTGTTTCATCGATTTCGAAGTAGAATACGGCGCGGTTCTTCGTAACGCTTCGCACGGTCGGCCCCAGATACGGCAGGAGCGTCCCCTGATGAGGTGCGTGCGCAATCGTGTCGATTTCCGCTTCGATCGTTCGCGCCCGTGCCGAAGCGCGCTGTATCGCATCGGGAAGAGGTTCGCCCAAGGCGACATAGGAATCGATCAGGTGTCGTATGATCAGCCGGAGATCGCGGTCACTCTCGAGCGACCGTATGACCTCAAAGGCCATAGGATTTTCTCGTCTCGGCAATTATGTCTTCGAGATGCTGGCGACTTTCTTCTCGATTTAGAAATTCGCCTGCCCTTCTTTCGGCGATCAGGGCCTTCAGCGCAGCCAGCTCGGCTTCTTTCGCTTCAGTCTGATCACGGAGAAGTTCAAGCCCCTGCTGAATTACCGCGCTCACGCTCGAAAACCGTCCGTCCTCGACCAGCCTCCTTGCGAAGGCGTCCTGCTGTTTGGAAATCGAAACGGATGTCTTCACACTCATATCGCGTCACTCCCAGTGCAAGCCGAAATTACCACTCAGTAGCACCAACGTCAATCTGCGGTGGCGCCCCATGAGAAAGCCAACCACCGTCGCCGCCCTGGAAAAACTCGGCCGCGTGCGCCTGTCCCAGAGCTTCTTCATGCGCGAATTCCTCTATTCGGAAATTGCCAATCTCCACGGCATGGCCAATATCCCCGACGATCCCGATCTCGCCATCGCGGCCGGCACGCGGCTCTGCGAGGACCTGCTCGAACCGCTGCAGGACCGCTTCGGCCGCATCGCCATCCGCTCGGCCTATCGCACGCCCGAGGTCAACGGCTTCGGCAACCGGCACAACCATAGCTGCGCCCGCAATGAATCCACCTGGGCCGACCATATCTGGGACCGGCGTGACGCAGAGGGCCGCATGGGCGCCACCGCCACCGTCGTCGTGCCCTGGTTCGCCGACCGCTACGAAACGGGTGCGGACTGGCGCTCGCTCGCCTGGTGGATCCACGACCACCTGCCCTATTCGCATCTCTATTTCTTCCCGATCCGCGCCGCCTTCAACATCCGCTGGCGCGAAGACCCGGAACGCCGCATCGACAGTTACGTCGCCCCAAAGGGCACGCTGACCAAGCGCGGCATGGCCAATTGGGAAGGCGCGCATTCGGAACACTATGCCTGGTTTGAAACCGGCATCCACCCATCGGAACCACGCCCATGACCGACAAGACCCTTGCCGCCAAGACGATTGACGATTGGCGGAAACTCGCCGAACGCGAGATCAAGGCCGCGCCCGACACGCTCACCTGGCAGACGCCCGAGGGCATACCGGTCAAGCCTCTCTATACGGCCGAGGATACGGCCGATCTCGCCCATCTCGGCTCGCTTCCCGGCCTGTCGCCCTTCACCCGCGGCCCGCGCGCCACCATGTATGCCGGCCGTCCCTGGACGATCCGCCAATATGCCGGCTTCTCGACGGCGGAGGAGTCCAACGCCTTCTACCGCAAGGCGCTCGCGGCGGGCCAGAAGGGCCTCTCGGTCGCCTTCGACCTCGCCACCCACCGCGGCTATGACAGCGACCATCCGCGCGTGACAGGCGATGTCGGCAAGGCGGGCGTCGCGATCGACTCGGTCGAGGACATGAAGATCCTGTTCGACAGGATCCCGCTTCAGGACATGTCGGTGTCGATGACCATGAACGGCGCGGTCATCCCGATCCTCGCCAGTTTCATCGTCGCGGGCGAGGAACAGGGCGTGTCGCGTGCTGACCTCTCGGGGACTATCCAGAACGACATCCTCAAGGAGTTCATGGTCCGCAACACCTATATCTACCCGCCCGAACCCTCGATGCGCATCGTCGCCGACATCATCGAATACACGGCGCGGGAGATGCCGAAGTTCAACTCCATCTCGATCTCCGGCTATCACATGCAGGAGGCCGGAGCGACGCTGGTCCAGGAGCTCGCCTTCACGCTGGCCGATGGGCGGGAATATGTCCGCGCCGCCATCGCCAAGGGGCTCGACGTCGACGACTTTGCCGGACGCCTGTCCTTCTTCTTCGCCATCGGCATGAATTTCTTCATGGAGGCGGCCAAGCTCCGCGCCGCGCGGCTCCTCTGGTCGCGGATCATGACGGAGTTCCAGCCGAAGAAGCCCGCTTCTTCCATGCTCCGCACCCATTGCCAGACCTCGGGCGTCTCGCTCCAGGAACAGGACCCCTACAACAACATCGTCCGCACGGCCTACGAGGCGCTCTCGGCTGTCCTCGGCGGCACGCAGTCGCTGCACACCAATTCCTTCGACGAGGCGATCGCGCTTCCGACCGACTTCTCCGCCCGCATCGCCCGCAACACCCAGCTCATCCTCCAGCATGAGACCGGCGTGACGAAGGTCGTCGATCCGCTCGCCGGCTCCTACTATGTCGAGAGCCTGACGTCCGAACTGGCGGAGAAGGCCTGGGCGCTGATCGAGGAGGTCGAGGAACTCGGCGGCATGACGAAGGCCATCGAGAGCGGCCTGCCCAAGCGGCTGATCGAGGAGGCCGCGACCCGCCGCCAGGCCGCAGTCGACCGTGGCGAGGAGATCATCGTCGGCGTCAACAAGTATCGCTTGCCCGAAGAGGCCGAGATTGAGACGCTGGAGATCGACAACCGCGCCGTCCGCGAGGGCCAGATCCGCCGTCTCGAAAAGGTCCGGGCGCTGCGCGATCCGGCCCGCTGCAAGGCGGCGCTCGACGCCTTGGCCTCCGTCGCCCGGACCGGCGAGGGCAACCTGCTCGCATCCGCCGTCGAGGCCGCCCGCGCCCGCGCCACCGTCGGCGAGATCTCGGACGCCATGCGAAACGTCTTCGGCGACCACGTCGCGGTGCCCGAAGTGGTGACTGACATCTACGGGCCCGCGAGCGAAGAGGACCCCGAATACCGAACTCTGGTTAGCCGGCTAAGGGCGGGCATCGACAAGACCGGCAAGACGCCCCGGATCCTCGTCGCCAAGCTCGGCCAGGACGGCCACGACCGCGGCGCGAAGGTGATCGCCTCGGCCTTCTCGGACATCGGCTTCGACGTCGTCGCCGGCCCCCTGTTCCAGACACCGGACGAGGCGGCGGATCTCGCGGTCGCGCAAAGGGTCGACGTCGTCGGCGTCTCCTCGCTCGCCGCCGGCCACAAGACGCTGCTGCCCGAATTGGTCGAAGCCCTGCGCGCGAAAGGCGCGGGCCATATCATCGTCGTCTGCGGCGGCGTTATTCCGCGCAGGGATTACCAGTTCCTGCTCGATCACGGCGTCGCCGCCGTCTTCGGTCCGGGTACCAATGTCGTCGATGCGGCCCGCGCCGTGCTCGATCTTGCCGAAGGCCGGCTCAGGAACGAATAGGGAGGACATCATGCTCGGACGCGTCAATCACATAGCGCTCGCGGTTCCCGATCTCGGCGCCGCCGTCGCGCGCTACCGCGACAGCCTCGGCGCCACCGTCTCCGTGCCGCAAGCCTTGCCGGAACACGGCGTCACCGTGGTCTTCGTTGTCTTCGACAACACCAAGGTCGAACTTCTCGAGCCCCTCGGCGAGAACTCCCCGATCGCGAGCTTCCTGGCGAAGAACCCCGATGGCGGCATGCATCACATCTGCTATGAGGTGACGGATATCCGCGCCGCCCGCGACCACCTTGTAGCATCAGGCGCCCGCGTGCTCGGCAATGGCGAACCGAAGATCGGCGCGCATGGCAATCCGGTCCTGTTCCTGCATCCCAAGGATTTCTTCGGCACCCTGGTGGAACTGGAGGAGGTCAAGGGCTGAGAGCAGCAGAGACTTACCCGCGGCCGCTTCCTTGCGAAAGCGAAAAGACCCCGCCCTAAACCCCTCCCCACAAGGGGGAGGGGCTTAATGTGCCGCGCCGCTGGTGCCTCAATAAGCGCTTCCAAGAGTCGCGACGCTGGCTTGGGGCATCGCGCGTGCCGCGAGTTGGCCCCTCCCCCTTGTGGGGAGGGGTCGGGGCGGGGTTCTTCCTACCCCAACGTCCCAAACGCGAAGCCCCGCCGTCCCCTCTTGCCGCTTCCAGCAAAATCTCTACCTTCCCCTCCGCTGGCGTGACGCATTCCAAGAATGTCGCATACAGGCTGCAACGACATGGTCGCAGGCCCTAATATCCGGCCGAATTCAATCCGGCTGCGCAATCGGGCCATACGTTATCGGGATCCATCCATGGCAGAGTTTCCGTCCAAGGCTAAAGTCGTCATCATCGGGCTGGGCGGCATCGTCGGCGCCTCCATCGCCCATCATCTCATCGAGCGCGGCTGGGACGACATCGTCGGCATCGACAAGTCGGGCATCCCGACCGATATCGGCTCGACGGCGCATGCGTCGGACTTCTGCTACACGACCAGCCACGATTATCTCTCGGTCTGGACCACCCAGTACTCGATCGATTTCTACGAGAAGATGGGCCACTACGCCCGCATCGGCGGCCTGGAAGTCGCCCGCACGGGCGACGACACCTGGATGGAGGAGATCAAGCGCAAGCTCTCGTCGGCTCGCGCCTTCGGCACCCGCGCGCATTATGTCAGCCCTTCCGAGATCAAGGCGATGTTCCCGCTGATCGAGGAAGACCAGGTGATGGGCGGCATGTTCGATCCCGATGCCGGCCTCGTCATCCCCCGCTCGCAGACCGTCGCCGGCAAGCTGGTAGACGCCGCCGAAAAGACCGGCAAGCTGCAGTCCTTCTCCAATACCCCGGCCAAGTCGCTCATCGTGGAGAACGGTCGCATCAAGGGCGTCGTCACCCATCGCGGCACGATCATGGCGGATCATGTCATCGTCTGCGCCGGCATCTGGGGCCGCCTGATCGCCGAAATGGTCGGCGAGGACCTGCCGGTCATGCCGGTCGACCATCCGCTCACCTTCTTCGGCCCCTATAACGAATTCGAAGGTACCGGCAAGGAAATCGGCTACCCGCTGCTGCGCGACCAGGGCAATTCCGCCTATATGCGCGACACCGGCGACCCCAAGACCACCGAGGGCGGCCAGATCGAGTGGGGCTATTACGAGCAGACCAATCCCAGGCTCTGCCATCCGCGCGACATCCTGGAAAAGAACCAGGCGCGGCTCTCACCCTCGCAGCGCGACCTCGACATGGAGCAGATCCTCGAGCCGCTCGAGCGTGCGATGGAACTGACCCCGATCCTCGGCGAGCTCGGCTACAACGAGAGCCATTCCTTCAACGGCCTGCTCCAGGTCTCCGCCGCCGGCGGCCCGTCCTGCGGCGAGAGCCAGAAGGTGCGCGGCCTCTGGTACTGTGTTGCCATCTGGGTCAAGGACGGCCCCGGCTACGGCAAGCTGATCGCCGACTGGATGACCGACGGCCGCACCGAAATCGACCACAATTCGATCGACTACGCCCGCTTCTACCCGCACCAGCTCGAAGAGAAGTTCATCGAGGGCCGCTGCTACGAAGCCGCCCAGAAGATCTATTTCCCCGCCGTTCACACCCGCGAGCCCTATGCCTCGGGCCGCGGCGTGAAGCGTTCGCCCTTCTACGAGCGCGAGGTCGAGCTCGGCGGCTATTTCATGGAGCTCGGCGGCTGGGAACGTGCCCATGGCTATAAGGCCAACGAGCACCTGCTCGAAAAGTACGGCGACCGGGTTCCGGTCCGCGAGAACGAGTGGGACTCCAGGCATTTCTGGCGAGTCTCGAATGCCGAGCATCTCGCGATGAGCGAGGATTGCGGCATCGTCAACCTCAGCCATTTCCACATGGTGGATATCGAGGGCCCCGATCACGTCGAGCTGCTCGAATGGCTCTGCGCCGCCAAGATCGGCGGCGACGCCAATGTCGGCAAGGGCATCTACACCCACTTCCTCGACGACGAGGGCATGGTCCGCGCCGATTTCACCGTCTTCCGCATGGCCGACCGCTGCCGCCTCGTCAACGGCGCCGATGCCGGCCCGCGCGACTTCCACTATATGAAGCGCGTCGCCGAGGATCGCGGCCTGAACGTGACCATCACCGACACGTCGGAAAAGTACATCACCATCGGCATCTGGGGTCCGAACGCCCGCGAAAACCTCAAGAAGGTCGTCAAGGATCCCGCTGGCCTCGATCTCGAGAACTTCCCCTTCGCCGCCATCAAGCAGATCGAGATCGCGGGAAAGAACGTCACCGCCTTCCGCATCTCCTATGTCGGCGAGCAGGGCTGGGAACTGCATATGAAATACGAGGACGGCCTCGCCGTCTGGGACGCGCTGCGCTCCACCGGAGTCATGGCCTTCGGCGTCGAGACCTATGCCAATTCCCGCCGCATGGAAAAGAGCCTGCGGCTCCAGAATGCCGACCTTCTCACCCAGTACAACCTGATCGAGGCCGATCTCGCCCGCCCGAAGGTCAAGGAAAACGACTTCCGCGGGAAGGCCAAGCATCTCGAATACAAGGCGCGGGACCACCAGCCCGCCATGCTCTGCACGCTGGTCATGACCGAGAACACGGATTCGAAGGGCGTCAAGCGCTACCCGGTCGGCACCATGCCGGTCATCGACCCCGCGACCAAGGAAGTCCTGATCGACGACCTCGGCCGCCGCTCCTACACGACCTCTGTCGCCTACGGCCCGACGATCGGCAAGAACATCGCGCTCGCCTATCTGCCCTGGGCCTATTGCCAGGAGGGCCGCAAGCTCGAAGTCACCTATTTCGACGAGACCTATCCCGTCGAAGTCGCCGGCGTCGGCTACAAGCCGCTCTACGACCCGCAGAACCTCAAGCCGCGGACGTAAGCGGCGGCAAAGGCTGAAAACCGAAACGCCGGGCTCTCAGGTCCGGCGTTTCCTTTTGATGAAGACGGCCCGGCCTGATCGCGCGGGAAGAACCCCTCCCAAACCCTCCGCAGAAGACCCCTCCCCACAAGGGGGAGGGCTTAAGATGCTTCACCGCTCTGCCCAACCCAACGCGCCATTTGCAGCAGCGAGTCCTCCCCTCCAGCGCTTCCAGGTCGCCGCGCCGGTGCCGCAAGTTAAGCCCTCCCCCTTGTGGGGAGGGTTTGGGAGGGGCCTTTGTGAACGGTCATGGGAAGGGCATCGCGGAGGAGGTGCCACTGATAGGGTCGAGGTTGCTTCTTTTCCCTCTGGACCCGAAGTGCCTCTTCCTCAGCATCACTCTCCCGCCGTCGGATAGCCCTTCAGCAAATGCCGCACATGCCGCTCGATCTCTAGGAAAACGAAATCGGGACCTTCAATCACCTGGCCGTTGTCGAAGCGAAGGATCGTGAAACCCTGGCGTTTCAGGAAGGCATCGCGGCCGGCGTCATGCGCGCGTCCAGTCCCCGTCTCGTGCCCATCGCCGTCCACCTCGATGATCAGGCGGGCCGACAACCACGCAAAGTCGGCTATGTACGGTCCGACGGGTGTCTCCCGTCGGAAGCGAGCGCCATAGGGCCGGAGATCACGCAGCATCTGCCACATCTCTGCCTCGGCCTTGGTGAGCTTGCGTCGCAGCGCGCGGGCTCTGTCGCGCGTCAAAGGTCTGACGTTGGAATGCGGCATTTCACCCCTCCCAAACCCTCCCCACAAGGGGGAGGGCTTAAGATGCTTCACCGCTCTGCCCAACGCAACGCGCCATTTGCAGCAGCGTCTCTTCCCCTCCAGCGCTTCGATGCCGCCACGGAGGGCGCCCCGGATTAAGCCCTCCCCTTTGTGGGGAGGGTTGGGAAGGGGTCTTCTGCGGAGGGTTGAGAGGGCCTTCGAGAGCCCTCAAAGCTTCGTCGTCGTGCCCGGCTTAAGCCGCCGTCCGGGCGCCGAGGATCCAGCGCCAGATCGTCCCGCCGAGAAAGCGGTTGAAGACGACGAAATAGGCGATGATCAGCAGGAACAGGACGAGAGCCGGTCCGCCCGTCAGGTTGAACCCTTCGGGTGTCAGGCCGCCGGTGAGCCAGGCGACCAGGAAGCCGAAACCGATAAAGGCGGAGAGGAAATCGAGGATTGCCGCCAGCACGCGTTTCCACAATGCGGGTTTCGGGCTCGGGGTGGCGCCGGGCGCTGCGTCGGTCATGCGGTCTCTCCTTTTCGGCGGAGTTTGCGCGACCCGGCCCTCCCGCGCAACCCCGCAACGGTGCGGGGTCGCATCGGCGTTCAGGCCAGGAACCGCTGCACCGCCTCGAGTTCGTTCCGCCGGATCTCGTGGCCGCCGTCGTGCCAGTCGAGCGTCAGATCCGCGCCCTGGCGCCGGAAATAGTCGGCCAGCGCCGCGGTCGTCGGGACGGGGCAGATCGGATCGGCCCGGCCTGCCGTGATGAGCACCTTCGAGCCCGACAGCGCCGGATTGTCCTTCGGCCGGAAAGGGATCAGCGGATGCATCAGCACCGCCCGGCCGACGAGGTCGCCCCTCTCGATCAGGATGTTGGCGAGGATGTTGGCGCCATTCGAGAAGCCGAGCCCGACGACTTCGCCCGCCTTGTGCTCCGCCCGCAGCGCTTCGATGAAGCCGGCCAGATTCTCCGTGGCGCGGGCGAGGTCCGCCATGTCGTAGACGCCCTCGCCGGTGCGGCGGAAGAAGCGCGCCGCACCATATTCCGAGACGTCGCCGCGCGGCGACACCACCGTCGCCTGCGGCATTAGGTCGGTGCCGAAATTGAAGAACTGGTTCTCGTCCCCGCCCGTGCCGTGCAGCACGAAGAGGATCGGCTGGCCCTCCGCACCGGGCCGGACCCGGTGCAGATAGCCATGCGCTTCGGAAACGTCGATCGTCGCCATGGTCAGTCCTCCAGCGTCTCGAGCGTCTGGGCGAGGATCGGCCGGAGATGCTTGTGCTGCTGCGGCAGCATCAGCCCCTCGCCGAGATGGGCCCTGTCCTCGTCGCGGTCGAAGCCCGGCTCGTTGGTGGCCACCTCGAACAGGACGCCACCCGGGGTCCGGAAATAGATCGCCCAGAAGTAGTCCCGGTCGATGACCGGTGTCACATGGTAGCCGGTGTCCATCAGAGCCTTGCGGACTTCGAGCTGCTTTTCGCGGTTGTCCACGGCGAAGGCGACATGGTGGACCGAGCCGGCACCCTGGAGGCCGCGATTGATGTTGGGCATGGTCTCGAGGTCGATATAGCGGGCGTCGTTACCATCGGGCACGATCAGCCTTGTCACGCCGTCCTTCCGATCGAGCTCGCTGTAGCCCATATATTTCAAGAGCTCGGCCGTGGCGCCCTCGTCGCGCAGCCGCATCGCCACCGAATGGAAACCGCGGATCGCGTGGTCTTCAGAGACGCCATTGCCGGTCCAGGGTTTCCGCCCGTCCTCGGCGACCTCGACCAGCGCGAAGCCGTCGCCGTCGGGGCCGGCGAAGTTCAGCCGCTTCTCCCCAAACGTTTCCTCGCGCTTGAGGCCCGTCGCGCCTCGGCCGGCGAGCCGCTCTTCCCAGTAGCCCAGCGCGCCCTGGGGAACCGAAAAGACGGTCGTGCCGACTTCGCCGGTGCCCGGCCGGCCCGGTCCGATATCCGGGAAGGGGAAATAGGTCATCACGGTGCCGGGCGTGCCGATCTCGTCGCCGTAATACAGGTGGTAGACGTCGGGCGCGTCGAAATTGACGGTCTTCTTGACCCGGCGCAGGCCGAGCGTATCGGTGAAGAACCGGTTGTTCTCGCGCGCATCCGCCGCCATCGACGTGACGTGGTGCAGTCCCTTGATCTGGTTCAACATGGGGTCTTCCTTCTCCGGCCGGGCCGGTCTCTTGGTGTGCCCCCTATATGCGCTCGCCCTCGACCCGCCGCCAGATCCCGGTCCGAGCACGGATTGTTTCGAAATATTGAACGGAAAACGTCGAGGCGCGCTAGAAATTGTTTACGATGGCCGGCGATAGGCAATCGGCGGTCCATACATCGGCGCGATCCGGCCGATCGCCGCGACGAGGCCTTCATGCGAGACATCCATCGTGTAGCCGCTTGCATGGATCATCGTCTGGGCATCGGCCATCAGCGCCACATGTCCCTTCCAGAACACGAGGTCGCCGCGCCGCAGATCGCTCCGGTCGATCGCCGCGCCGATCGTCTCGCGCTGCATGTCGGTGTCGCGCAGCACGGCCCGGCCCGTCATCATCATCGCGATCTGCACCAGGCCGGAGCAGTCGAGGCCGAAGCCGCTGCGCCCGCCCCAGAGATAGGGCGTCTGCAGGAACCGGGTCGCGACCGCGACCGCGTCGTCGCCCGCGGGCGTGCCGACCGGAGCGGCGTGGCGGGCGATGATCGCCCCGCCCTCGACCAGGAGATAGTGCGTGCCCCGCGTCTCGGCCTCGCCGGTTACAGTAAGCCGGCTACCCATCGAGAGCGCGTGGAGCGGCGGCGTCTTCATGTCCGGCTCGGGATAGACGAAGCTGCGCGGCGCCGTCACCCAATGCGTCGGCTCGGGTGCTGCCGGGCCAAGCGCCGCCGCCGCCACATAGCCGACATAGCCGTCGATGCCGGACTTGACCCAGGCCCAGCCGTCGCGGCGCTCCAAGACGCCGACCGGCTCGCCGCGCAGGAGCTCGGTGTCGATGCCGGTGCCGGCATCAGGCTGGGGACGCATCGCCGCCGTCGCCGCGATCACCCGGCCTTCCTCCGGCACGACGAAGCGCTCGGCGTCCACGCGGCCTTCGAGCGCGGCGTCGGCGAGGTCGGGGCGGAAGGCGTTCAGGCGGCGGTCGAGCATGGGAACGGGGACAGTCCTTGAAGGAGGGAGGGCCTGGCAGGTCAGGGAAGGCCCTTGGCCCGGTCTATCACGACATCGCCGAACTTTTCGAGATAGAGCGCGCCGGCGACGGTTCTTTTTATGATCACGTTGCGGCGGTCGCGGTCGTCGCGCACCCGATCGACCAGCCCCATCTCGCCCATTGTGTCGAGGGCGCGGGTAATGACCGGCTTGGTGACGTTGAGCGTCGCCGCCAGGCCCCGCACCGTATGCGGCGGCGGCACCAGATAGATCTCGAGCAGGATCGCCATCTGCCGCATCGTAAGGTCGAGCGCTCCCGACCGGACCTGGTCGTGCGCCACGCGGTGCCAGAGGCCCAGCGCCTGGCTGGCGGTGAGGTCGACGGACAAGACGGGCTCCGCGTGCGATCGTTTCGAGACCGTTCCATTTTCGGTCAGCTTCCGGCCGACTGCAACACCTGCCGTCACGGACGGTTAACTTTGTCCTGCGGCTCACCCCGGATGCCGGGCTTTCGAGCCAATTCAGAGAGGAACCGTTAGAATATTAGGACGAGAGAAAATGGCCTCGCCCGCGACGAACCTCGCCGTCGCCGGCCATTTTCGAACGGACCGCTGCCATGGGTTTCACCGGCAAGACGCTGAACTACGCCTATGCGTTCCCGACCCGCAACACGCCCTTTGACGGCGACGGCTTCGGCCTCGGCGACATCACCGTCGGCAGCGGCGTCGAGGTGACGGCCTCGCTCTTCACGATCGATTTCGACGACGACCGGCTCAGGCTCCAGTTCACCGACGCCGGCACCTTCGCGCCGGTTCCCTTCAACGGCATCGTCTTCAGCGATCTTGCGGGCACCATCGACCGCATGTGGTCCTTCCGCCTGCAGACCAACATGCCGGCGCTGTTCCGCCGCGACATCGAGCTCACCGACGACAGCCTGTCCATCGACTTTTCCGGCCGCCCGTTCACGGCCAAGACCTATGTCTATATCCAGCTGCGCTTCGCCGAGACGGTCGTCAGCGGCTCGCGCGCTGCCGATATCCTCGTCGGCACGCCCGGCGCCGATGCGATTCGCGGCTATGCCGGCGACGACGTGTTGCGCGGCGAGGCGGCGCCGGCCCTGTCGCCCGGCCCGGACGAAGCCGGTTCGTCCGCCGCCGTCAGGCCCGCAGCCGCGGGTAACGCCGATCGCTTCTTCGGCGGCGCCGGCATCGACAGCTTCGTTTTTGCAACAGGCGACACGGCGGCGCGCCGGGCCCATGCCGACACCATCATGGATTTCGAGGCGGCGGCGGGCGAGGTGATCGATCTTTCCGAATGGGATGCCGATGCGGGTACTCCAGGCGATCAGGCCTTCCATCTCATCGGCCATGCCGCGTTGTCCGGCCAGGCCGGCGAACTCCGCGTGACCGTATCGAACGGCGTGACCGTCGTCGAGGCCGACACGGACGGCGATGCGCGTCCCGATCTCGCGATCCGGCTTGCCGGCCATGCGCATCTCACGGAAGCCAATTTCCTGCTCTAAACGGACGCGCCCGGCTCAGGTCCGCGCGCTTCTGGCTTCCAGCATCTGGAACAGCGCCCTTATCGCCTGCGCCTCGCCCCCGACAGGGGCATGCGGCCGCTCCGAGGGCGTCCAGCCGTAGATGTCGAGATGCGCCCAGCTGCGGGTCTTCTTGACGAAGCGCTTGAGGAACAGCGCTGCCGTGATCGCCCCGGCCATGCCGCCCGACGGCGCATTGGTCAGGTCGGCGATCTTGGCGCTCACGTCCTTGTCGTAGCCCTTGTGGAGCGGCAGCCGCCAGATCGGATCGTCGACTTCCAGGCTCGCATCGGTCATCGCGCTGGCGAGATCTTCGTCGTCGGTGAAGAAGGGCGGCAGGTCGGGGCCCAGCGCCACCCGCGCCGCCCCCGTCAGCGTCGCCATGTCGATCAGCAGGTCCGGCTCGTCCTCGTCGGCCAGCGCCAGCGCGTCGGCCAGGATCAGCCGGCCCTCGGCGTCGGTATTGTCGACCTGCACGGTGAGGCCGGCGCGGCTCCTGTAGATGTCGCCGGGGCGGAAGGCGTTGCCCGAGATCGCATTCTCCACGACCGGCACCAGCACGGTCAGGTCGATCTTCAGCTTCGCGTCCATGATCATCAGCGCCAGGCCCATGACATTGGCGGCGCCGCCCATGTCCTTTTTCATCAGCAGCATCGAGGCCGACGGCTTGATGTCGAGACCGCCGGTGTCGAAGGTCACGCCCTTGCCGACCAGCGTCACCTTCCGGTGCCCCTTCTTGCCCCAGCGCAGCTTCATCAGCCGGGGCGCCTGCTCGGCCGCGCGGCCCACGGCATGGATCAGCGGAAAATTCTGCTGCAGCAGGTCGTCGCCGCGAATGACGGAGACCTCGGCCTTGTAATGCGAGGCGAGGTCGCGGAAGGCCGCCTCCAACCCGTCGGGACCCATGTCGTTGGCCGGCATGTTGATGAGGTCGCGGGCGAGATAGACGCCGGCCAGCAGCCGCTTGATGCGGGCGGCATCGGCGTCCGCCGGCATCATCAGCGTCGGCCGCTCGCTCTTGTCGGCCTTGTAGCGCTCGAAGCGGTAGCTGCCGAGGCCGTAGCCGAGCAGCAGCCGGTTGGCGGTCAGGGGGGCGGTCTCGACATGCCAGTCGCCGGCCGGAAGCAGCCGGGCGAGCTTGCCGGTCAGGTAGGGCGAATCCGACGGGTTCTTGCCGAGCCCGAACAGAGCGCCGCCGAGCATCCCGGTCTCGGAGGGCACCAGCAGCAGCGAGCCGGGCTCGGCCTTCCAGCCCGCCTTCTTGGACCAGGCCAGCGCGACCGGATCGACCATGTCGGTTTCCAGATGCGCCGGCGTCACCGCGAATATCGGCAGGGTCTTGCCGCCCTTGCTGTTGAAGGGGGTAGCGCGTTCGATGAACTGATAGGGGGCCATGGTCGTCCTTTTGCTCGGCCGGAAGCGGGGCCGCCTCAGGGGCCCCGTTAACCTTCTATTAGGGTTAACAGATTATTGCTTGAGCGAGGATTGCGGCAGCGCCCGGCTGGCGGCGGATATTCCGGAGGTTCGGCAATGATCGGTCAGTTGAAGCGAGGCACGGCGTCCCGTCGGCTGGTCGGATTGCTTGCGGCCGTCGCGCTTGCGGCTCTGGCGTCCTGCGCCACCAACCGCGGCGACACGACGGGCTCCATCCCCCAGACCTCCAAGCCGCTCGAACAGATGACCCAGCCCGAGCTTGCCGCCGTCTCGCGCAACGTCGGCGACCGCTACGCCAAGAATCCCAAGGACCGCAATGCCGGCCTGCAATTTGCCACGCTGCTGCGCATGACCGGCAAGAACGCCCAGGCGCTCGCGGTGATGCGGCAGGTGGCGATCCTCTATCCCAAGGATCGCGACGTCCTGGCCGCCTACGGCAAGGCGCAGGCGGCGGGCGGCGAGCTCGAACAGGCGCTCCTGACCATCTCCCGCGCCCAGACCCCGGACCGGCCCGACTGGAAGCTGAAATCGGCCGAAGGCGCGATCCTCGACCAGCTCGGCCGTTCGGAGGAAGCCCGCGCCGCCTATCGCGATGCGCTCGATATCAAGCCGAACGAACCTTCGGTGCTCTCCAACCTCGGCATGTCCTATCTCCTGACGCGGGATCTGAAGACGGCGGAAACCTTCCTGCGCTCGGCGATCGCCCAGCCCGGCGCCGACAGCCGCGTGCGCCAGAACCTCGCCCTCGTCGTCGGCCTGCAGGGCCGCTTCCAGGAAGCCGAGAACATCGCCCGCCAGGAGCTCACCGCCGAACAGGCGGAAGCCAATGTCGCCTATCTCAAGGCCATGCTGGCCCAGGACAACAACTGGCAGAAACTCGCCGCCAAGGATGCGGACGACAACACCAACTGAGCCGGTGTTACGCCCCCGCTGCGTGGGGGCATCCGACCCCTGGCCGAGCGTTTTCGCCGGAACGGCGGGCCTCACCGCATGAACAGACGCACGGGCTTCGGCGTCCGCCCGATCACGCCCTTGGCTTCCAGGTCGAGATGCACGGCCTTCAGCCACCAACCGGCCTTGTCGCCACCGGGAAAGAGCGTATCGGAGAGAAGCGGCAGCAGCGCCTCCTTGGCCGCCGCCACGGTCAGCCCGGGCGGCTCCTGCGGCAGCACGGCCATCAGCGCCACCCGCATCGCATCGTATTTCGCCCGGTCGACGCGATAGGTATGGCCGGGCGAGGCGATGTTTTCGATGACGATCATGTCCTTGCCTGCGGTCATAAAACGCTCCTGCCTTCGTCGATCCGAAATGGGACCCGAAGGTCCATAGACAACGTCGTCGGGTTTGCCTCGGTGAAAGGAGGACGGTATCGATGCCCCGGTCGGATCGCACATGCCCGTCACATCGGAGGTCCTTAGCAGGCGCTTTGTCGATCTCCGTCCGCGAACAACCATGCCGCCTTGGCCGTTATCCATGTACCATGCCGGCGGCCCTGGAGCCAGCTGGCCGCCGCCCACACGAGAGGGAGCCCATCCGTGCCGACCCACCGCTTGTTTCCCGCCGCCCTCATCCTGACCTTCGCCCTTTCCGTCCCGGCCGTGGTTCGCGCCGACCAACTGCCGACCCAGGTCGGGGAATGCAGCGAAAGCACCATCGCCATGATCGGCGGTCGGCTGGAGGGGGACGACACGTTCGAGAGCGGCACGGCGGTGCAGTTCGACAATGGCGGCAGCCAGATTTCCTATGACCGCATCGACGCGGTGGTGAATTCCCGTATCGGCGATCCTGTGCGGATCTGCCTTGTCTCCATCCCGGAGGGTTGCCCGCCGGGCGACGAGCGGGGTCGGGTCTATTCGACGACCAACCTCCGCAGTGGCGAAGCGTGGGAACTGCCCGACAGCTCCCATCTGTGCGGTGGCGCCTGAGGCCACACGGCCGCCGCCGAGACCGTCGTTGCATTTCTGCAACAAAAACGGCTTCCTTGCTGCAATCCGCAATTGCAGGGTTGCGGCAAGGGTGATTCGCTGCCATGGTGCAGCTATCCGCAGATCAAACAAGGGAGGCGGCAAATGGATCAGCGTAAACCAAGCTTTCGCCTCAATCGCGGAATGTCGTTTTGCCGAAATATGGGCGTCCTGAATTCCTGCCCAGTTTCGTCCCGGACTCGATAAGTTCCGGATTTTCCGCCTTTAGGCATCCATCCATTTCATCCTGACGCGTTCGCCGGCTGACGCTTTTGCGATGCCCGCGCCTGCGCGTTCGCTTCACCGAGGGAACCCGGTCGCGTCATGGCGCCGGGACAATGATCATGCGTGAAAAACAACTCCTGGTCGCAAGTCTGACCGAAACCGCCGACGAACTCCTGAGGACCTTCGGGGCCTGGCCCACCGTCTGGGCGCTGGTCCGCGCCATGCGCCGCCGGCGCCGGCTCGAAGCCAGGGTCTCGCATCTCTCCGACCGCATGCTCCGCGACATGGGGCTGCCGGGACGCGAGCAGCGGCCCGAGGCCAGCAGGCCCTTTCTGTGGGACCTCCGCAACTGAAGAGCGGCGGTGCCGGCACCCCGGCGCCGTCCGCATCTCTCCGTTCCCGGCTTATCCACCTTCGTGATCCTCGGCCCTCTGCCGAGGATCTGGTGCGGTCGTTCTGGCACGGATCTGGCGATGCCGCCGCCAGTGCACCCGACGGCTCCGGACAGGACGGGCATGACGTCGAGCGGTCCATCGGCCGGCCGTCTCGGCGTCTTGCCGTCTTCTCCCGCCGCCGCAAACGCATTAATACCAGATCTCGATGATAGGAACCCATAGGACCGGCTCGATCGGGTCTTCTGGCTAGGAGAGGTCCGCCGGGCGATGCTGTCGCATCGGTCCAGGACCTCGACGACGCCAGAAGGCCCGAGAAGCCGGCCTCACGTCATCCTATGAGTTCCTATCATCGAGATCTGGTATAAGCTCTGTGCCGACGCTGTCGTGAGGCCGCGTCTTGCGCATTGCCGAAGTCGGGACGCATCCATGAAGAAGATCTTGCACTCCGCCGCGCTCGCTGCCGTCGTCTGCCTGTCGGGTGCGGCAACGGCGCTGGCGGCGGCAATCCCCGCCGACACCGTCCATGAACCCAAGCGCCTCTGGCGCATGGTGATGGAGACCTATTACGGGCCTTATGACAAGGCGCTGAAATGCTGGGTCGCGCGCCTCGGGGAGGATCGTGTCTGCATGCGCCCGCACCGGCTGGACCAGGTCACGGTCCGCGGTCGCAACACGCTCTTTCTGGTCATCGGCGGATCGCGGATCGGCGACGACGGCGAGCTCCAGCAGAGCCATGCCGACAGCGGCCGCCTCGGTCTCGTCGTGCTTGCCGAGACGGGCAGGAACCTCGACCTCGTCGCCCGCAACGACCTCAAGAGCCCCTTCGGCACCTTCGGCGCCCTGCCGGCCGAGGATGCCTTCGCCGTCCGTGAGATCGGCCCGAACGAGACCTATGGCTGGGTGGCGGAGGACGGCTGGATGGGCCAGGGCGTTGTCATCACCTACAACCGCATCTTCGCGCCCGTCGGCGACAAGGTGGTGCAGGTCGGCGACCTGCCGAGCCACTATGACAATTCGGGCAATTGCGAGGAGGGCAAGGTGATCGGCTCCGACACGCCCTGCACCGACTATTCGGGCGAGCTGCTGTTCGATTCCGCCGCATCCGCCAGCCGTTTCTACCCGATCATCCTCAAGGTCACGGGTTCGCGCGAGGGCGTCGTGATCGACCGCGCCTTCACCACCGAATTCGATCCGGGCACCTTCTCCTATCGCAAGATCGAGGGCCTGCCGGAGGAATTCGCCAACGGCATCTGACCTCAACGGGGCGCCATCCGTCGCCCACCGGCTCGGATGCGCCTTCCATACGCCATGCGCCGCGCCTGCCGATAGCGGCGGGCGTCGGCAATCAAACCGGGGGAAACACCATGGTCCGTCAGGACGTGATCGTCGTTGGCGCCGGATTTTCCGGCCTCGCCGCAGCCACGGCACTTTCCGAGGCCGGGGCCGACGTGCTCGTGCTCGAGGCCGCCGACCGTGTCGGTGGCCGGGTCGAATCCGAGCGCCTCGCCGACGGCACGCGGATCGACACTGGCGGCCAGTTCCTCTGCCGCGACATGACCCGCCTCACCGCACTCGCCCGCAGCCACGGGCGGAGCGTCCTCATGGCCTTCGATGACGGCGCGCCGGTCTACCGGCCGCCGATGTCGGCAGCCCGCGGCGCCGCGGTCTGGGAGGGCGTCGAGCGGCTGCGCGCCGCAACCCGGGCGCTCGACCCCGCCGATCCCACGCTCGCCGGCCTCTCCGTCGTCGACTGGGTCGCCCGCCAGGCGCTCGATCCGGATGTCGCCACCGCCTATCTCAGGCTCGTCGAGGGCCTCTGGTGCCGCCCGCCGGCAGAGATCGCCTTCGCCTGGCTGGCGTCGAGCGACCGCCGCATCACCAACGCGCATTCCGAAATGGAGTCTTATCTCGACGGCACCATGCACGGCCTTGCCGAGGCGCTGGCCGCCGGTCTCGGCGACAGGCTCCGCCTCGGCCATGCCGTGACTGAAGTCAGCCACGACGCAACCGGCGTCGCGGTCCATGCCGGTGGCGCGGTTTTCTCCGCCCGTCGCCTGCTGCTCTGCCTGCCCCCGGTCAAGGCGCGCGAGATCGTCTTCGATCCTGCCCCGCCGGCTGCGGTCACGCGCGCGCTCGCCGCCTGGGGACCGGGCGACGTGATCAAGATCTTCATCCGCTACCGGGAGGCCTTCTGGCGCGCCCGCGGCCTGTCGGGCATGGTGATGGGCGGCCCGCCGCAATCCTTCTACGTCTGTGATGCGAGCCTTCCCGGGGCGCCCGGTCTCGTCATGTTCATCGGCGGCGCGCAGGCGCGGCGCTGGCACGCCCGGCCGGAAGGCGAGCTCGACGCCGTCGTCCGCGAAAGGCTCGCCGACGCCTTCGGCCCCGAGGCGGCCGACCCCGTCGCGGTCCTCGTCCGCGACTGGACCGACGATCCCGGCTCCGGCGGCGTCTATTCCGACGTGGTGGTGGATCTCTCGGCCGGCGACGTGGAAGCGCCGCTGCGGCAGGGCTTCGGCCCCATTCGTTTCGCCTCGTCCGAGCTCTCGCCCACCTATCCGGGCTATATCGAGGGCGCGATCGCCATGGGCCGTCTCGCGGCGGAGGAGGCGCTGGCAGCTCTCGCTACCGGCTGATCCCGGGCCCGGTCCATCCGCCCCGCCTATCCGGCCGCCGTCATCCGCCAGACGAAGCCGGTGGGCGGATAGTCGATCGCGACCTCCGCCGAAAGCGCCGCACTCACCATGTCGACGATCACGGTGTGGCCGAAGCCGCGGCGGGTCGGCGGCACCGGCGGCACCGGCACCCTCTCCGTCCACTCCATGTCCCAGCCGCCGTCGGGCCGCCGCGCCCAGCGCAGGTCGACCCGCCCGCCCTCCTGCATCAGTGCGCCATATTTCAGGCTGTTGGTGGAGAGCTCGTGCAGCGCCATGGACAGCGTCTGCGCCTGGCGGGAATCCACCCGGATCGGCGGGCCCGACACCGTCAGCCGCTCCGCCGCCAGTTCGCCGAGCGGCGCGAACTGCGCCGCGGCGAGCTCGGCGAGCCACACGCCCGACCAGTCGGTGCGCAGCAGCAGGTCGTTGCAGGCCGAGAGGCTGGTCAGCCGCTCGTTGAGCGCGCGCACGAAATCCTCCGGCGCGGCGTCCCGCGCGGTGCGGCGGGCGATCGCCTGCACGACGGACAAGATATTCTTGGTGCGGTGGTTGAGTTCGCCCAGCAGCAGCCGCGTATGCTCCTCCGCCACCAGCTGGTCGGTGATGTCCTCGTTGACCCCGGTCATGCCGAGAAACTGCCCCTCGGCGGAAAAGCGCGGATTGGCGCGCGTCCGCATCGTCCGCCATTCGCCGTCGGCGCGGCGGTAGCGCGCCGCCACCTCGAAGGGCGTATGCTCCGCCATCGCCTTGCCGAAGGGCCCGCCCAGCTTTTCGACATCGTCGGGATGTACCGTCGAGGTCCAGTCGAAGTCGGCGAAATTGGAGGGGTTGACGCCCCAGAACCGCCGGAGCGCGCCGTTGAGGAACAGGCAGCGTCCCTCCGCGTCGCCCATCCACAGCATGGCCGGCGAAACCTCGGCCATGGCGGTGACGAAGTCCTCCCGCGCCGCCGCCTCGCCGGCGGCCGCATCCGGCTTCATGCCGCTGTCGATCGCGCCGCCGGCTAGGGCGGCCGCGGCCGGCTGTGTCTCCGTCCCCGCCCGTGCGGGTTCGCCCCGCGCCTCGTCCGTCATCTGCGTCGCCTCCTGCCTGCGCCGTGCATCGGCGGCCTGCGCGTCCGTGCTGATGTCGTTGTGTCTGGTTTGCGGTGTCTGGTTGCGGTACTGGCAAAGGTCTAGCGAAGCCGCGCCGCCCGCACAAGCTCGCGGCGGTTGCGCCCGGCCTCTGTGCGGTGGTGATGGTCCGCGGTTTCGAACGGATCGGGCGCGCCGGCCCTCAGTGCCTGAGCCCCGGCGCCTCCTGGCCGGTGCGCGCCACATACTCCGTATAGCCGCCGTCATAGCGGTGGATGCCGTCGGGCGTCAGCTCCAGCACCCGGTTGGAAAGGGCGGCGAGGAAATGCCGGTCGTGGCTGACGAAGATCATCGTGCCCTCGTAGTCCGAGAGCGCCCGGATCAGCATTTCCTTGGTGTCGAGGTCGAGATGGTTGGTCGGCTCGTCGAGCACCAAGAGGTTCGGCGGATCGAACAGCATCTTCGCCATGACCAGCCGCGCCTTCTCGCCGCCCGAAAGCACCCGGCACTTCTTCTCCTGGTCGTCGCCGGAAAAGCCGAAGCAGCCGGCGAGCGTGCGGAGCGCGCCCTGGCCGGCCTGTGGAAAGGCGTCCTCCAGCCATTCGAACACCGTGCGGTCGCCGTCGAGCAGGTCCATCGCATGCTGGGCGAAATAGCCCATCTTCACCGAGGCGCCGATCTGCACCGTGCCCTGGTCCGGCGCGGTCGTCCCCGCCACGAGCTTCAGCAACGTCGATTTGCCGGCGCCGTTGACGCCCATGATGCACCAGCGCTCGCGCCGCTTGATCATGAAGTCGAAGCCGTCATAGATCACCTTCGACCCGTATTGCTTGGAGACGCCCCTGAGCGCCGCCACGTCCTCGCCCGAGCGCGGCGCCGGGCGGAACTCGAAGGCGACGGTCTGGCGCCGCCGCGGCGGCTCGACGCGCTCGATCTTGTCGAGCTTCTTCACCCGGCTCTGCACCTGGGCGGCATGGCTCGCCCGCGCCTTGAACCGCTCGATGAACTTGATCTCCTTGGCGAGCATCGCCTGCTGCCGCTCGAACTGCGCCTGCTGCTGCTTCTCGCTTTCGGCGCGCTGCCGCTCGTAGAATTCGTAGTCGCCGGAATAGGAGGTGAGCGCGCCGGCATCGATCTCGATGATCTTGCCGACGATGCGGTTCATGAAGGCCCGGTCGTGCGAGGTCATCAGGAGCGCCCCGTCATAGTTCCGGAGGAAATCCTCGAGCCAGATCAGGCTCTCGATGTCGAGATGGTTCGACGGCTCGTCGAGCAGCATCGCGTCGGGCCGCATTAAGAGGATGCGCGCGAGCGCCACCCGCATCTTCCAGCCGCCCGAGAGCTTTCCGACATCGCCGTCCATCATCTCCTCGGAAAAGGAGAGCCCGGCCAGCACCTCGCGCGCCCGGCTTTCCAGCCCATAGCCGTCGAGCTCCTCGAACCGGCTTTGCACCTCGCCATAGCGCTCGATGATCTCGTCCATCCGGTCCATCTGGTCTGGGTCGACCATCTCGGCTTCGAGCGCATGCAGCTCCGCCGCCACGGCACTCACCGGCCCGGCCCCCGCGATCACCTCCGCCACCGCCGAGCGCCCGGCCATCTCGCCGACATCCTGGTTGAAATAGCCGATCGTGATGTTCTTCTCGACCGAGACCTGCCCCTCGTCCGGCTGCTCCTCGCCCGTGATCATCCGGAACAGCGTCGTCTTCCCCGCTCCGTTCGGCCCCACCAGCCCGATCTTCTCCCCCCGGTTGAGCGCCGCCGAGGCCTCGAGGAAGAGAATGCGATGGCTGTTCTGCTTGGAAATGTTCTCGATGCGAATCATGGGGCGCTGCGTCCGGCCGGAAGGAGTGTTCGGCCGGGCTTATGCCATGTTGCGCTGCGGAAGGGGAGTCACTCCTTCACCCGGAAACCCCGCTGGCCTGCCGGCCATCTTCCCCTTGTCGGGAAGACGGTCGCCAGGCGTTAGCCCTCCCCCTTGTGGGGAGGGATGGGGAGGGGTCTTGCGGGCAGGGATAGGAAGGGGTCTTGGGTCTTCAACCCCTCACAACACGCTCCCCGTGATCGCAAAGGCCAGCACCAGGAACAGCAGGAACAGCACCAGCGCCAGCCCGAACAGCACCTTCGCAATCGTCGCCGTGGCCGATGATATCCCCGAAAAGCCGAGAATGCCCGAGACAACGGAGATGACGAGGAAGATGAGAGCCCATTTCAGCATGAGGTGTGTCCGCGTGGTTGGAATGCGGAGAGAGAAATGCGGGAGGGCGGGGTGGAGTTCCGGAGGTGTCGAGATACCCAATTTTTTGGTGTAACCAAAGATACGGATTCCGACGTAGCCTTGCCATCTCCAAGAAGTTGCTGAATATCTCTATCTTCCAACTGGGGCCAACAATGTCTTTTACGAATTTCGACCCGCTAAAAATCTCATCATCAGCGGCGCATGACGAAGCCGCGATTGTTCGCCGACAGAAGCGCAATATTCATTCAATCCTGCACTCTTACGTAGGTTGGTATGATCCTTTCGCAGAGCTAATTCAAAACGCCCTTGATTCTGTTGAAAAAAAGGCCGGTCAAACCGATGAGCCTTACGAAAAGCGAGTTAAAATCATCGTTAACTTTCAGGACAATAGTCTAACCGTATCTGACAACGGTACAGGGCTAGATGAGACCACTTTCCATCGCTTTTTAGCGCCAAACGAGTCCTTTAAGGAGAACGACTCACGCGGCAGCAAAGGCGTGGGTGCAACCTACATCGCCTATGGCTTTAACTACCTGAGAGTTGACACTAAAACAAAAAATTATGTTGCCAGCGGCGTAATGGAAGGCGCGCGCAACTGGTTGCACGACAGCGCCGCGCCAGAAAATCCTCAGGTAGTACCGACAACTACACCGTTTGTTGACCCGGAGTTCGGCGAGTTCGCGACCGGTGTATCAATTACGCTCAGATTTGACTCCAAGACCAAACCAAGCAGCTTGACTTGGCCCAATCTGAAGACTCCCGAGGCGTGGTTTGTGGCACTCTCGATTAAGACTGCGCTCGGTGCTGTTAAGGCGCGTCTCGCCACCAACGTAAAAATAGAATGCGTTGACAAAGACGGCAACCGAACTTCCAAGGAAGTGACTGAAATTGAGTATATGCAGCCCCATATTCATTTAGAGAAGACAAGGGAGTATTCCGTAATACTAGAAAAGATTGAAGAAAACTTTAAGAAGAAGGGCGCCGGAGCGGGTATTCCGAATTCTGTTTCGAATTTAGAAGCTGTCTATTTGTCGTGGGATAATAAGAAAATATTAGAAAACCTTCCTAAACTTGGTCTAGAAGAGAAAAAACTAGTACAAGATCATAAATGTACTGTTTCTGGATCTTACATTTATACTGCAGAGATTTGGAAGCGCCTGGCTGCCAAAATTGGATACAAAAGTACCGCAAATCTATATGCAGCTGGCATTCAGCTCTGTGCTGACAATATGCCGCAAGGTGAAATCATACAAGTTCCACTTACGAGATACACTGGGCGACAAAATCAGGTGCATTTTGTTTTTCATTTTGACAACTGCGTCGTGGACTTAGGGCGAAAAGGCTTCGATAAAGACTTTGTGGACCTTGCGAAATCAATTTCTGCTATGATTGTTCAAGATGTCTTCTCGAAAATTCGAGATTGCCTGAAGGTCGACGATCTTAGGAAAACATCGCTGCTCGAAAAGCAAAAAATAAATACTTGGAAACAAAATTTGCTGGAGCATGAGCAGTCGAATCCACTGTCGCTAAGAAACGAGAATTTTTTTAATCCTTTGAACGAGATATCCATCACCGCAGAGCCCTCGCGTGAACAGGATGTTATTGCCCTATTTAACCAACTGATTGCTGGCGGCGTAATACGTGGGATTCGTATTGTAGGAACTAATGAGCAAATGACCTATGATGGCGCTATGAGAGTTTGTGTAGGACCAAAATATGACGACCACGAGTATGATGCATTCAAGAACCCTCTCGGAGTATCGCCATCGTTTCGCGCGGAATATGAAGAAGCTTTTCCTGCGGGATTTGTGTCAAACGATCTGATGATATTAGAATACAAGTATTCGGTAAATGGCCTAATAGCAGACTTGCACACAGGAGATAAGAAGGCCAGCGATATAAATCTCATAATCGCATGGGATCTCGGGGACGCGTACGAATCTATTTTCCGGGTTCAGTCTCTACTGATCGACGATGGGCGGGGAGAGAGGGATTATCATGGCATAACTCATAAGTTTTACGACGAAAATGGAACTCATGTAATGGACGCGATAATTTTGTCCGACTTGATCAGCTTCCTGAACAACCCAGAGGCCGAGATTACGAGACAAGAAGAACTATACAATTCTTGAATTCAATTTTACTGATAAAGCAAAGCTGGTGCTCCTGACCTGAGATTCGAAGATCAGCCCCGCAAAACTCCACCAAATATCAAAGCGTCCCGTACACATCCCGGAACACCGCCACCGTCCTTTAGCCAGTGGCCGCGGCCCCAAGACCCCTCACCAAGTCCGTCCAGCCAATCGCCTTCGGCTCTCGGGGACGGACTATCCTCTCCCACAAGGGGAGAGGTAAGGTGCCGCGCTCGCCGACCTGGCTTGGGGCACCGGGGGTGCCACGAGTCTACCTCTCCCCCTGTGGGAGAGGATAGCAAGTCCGAACGAGACGACGTCGAGTTCTGGACGCGCTTGGTGAGGGGTGCGTCGGTGGCCGAGCGTGGTGAGGCGTGCCGCCACACCCTCCACTCACATTTCCGGTTGCATCCTCACCGATTTCCCGCAACTCTCACCGCATGCCCCACGCCACCCCGCCCAAGCGGCATCGACTCCACGCCCGCGCCATGCGCAACGATTCGACGCGCGCCGAAAACCTGCTCTGGCAGCAGATCCGCAACCGCCAGATGGCGTGCGCCAAGTTCCGGCGGCAGGTGCCGCTTAGGGGCTACATCCTCGATTTCGTCGATTTCGAGGATCGGCTGATCATCGAAGTCGACGGCAGCCAACATGCCGAGAGCCCCCGCGACGCCGTCCGCGACGCGCTCTTCCGCGCCGAGGGCTTCCGCATCCTGCGCTTCTGGAACGAGGAGATCGAAGAGGGGCTGGATTTCGTCTGCAGCAGCATCCTGGCGGTTCTCCGGGACCGGGGCGAGTAGGGGAGTGGGCGGTCGTTTACCCCTCGCCAACTTCGGCCACGGATGCACCCCTCACCAAGCGCGTCCAGAACTCGACTTCGTCTCGTTCGGACTTGCTATCCTCTCCCACAAGGGGAGAGGTAAGAGTGCCCCGCTCGCCGGCCTCGCTTGTGGCACCGACGGCGCCCCGAGTCTACCTCTCCCCTTGTGGGAGAGGGTGAGGATCGGTCCCGCGAAGCGGAGCAATCGATCCGGTGGATCGATTGAAGATCCGAACGCAGGCCAGCTGAACGCAGTGAAGCTTTGGCCGAAGTTGGTGAGGGGTGAATGCGCGGCCAACGACACATGCGACATCCACTTTTTACGACACATGCGAAATCCACTTTTTATCCAACGATCCCAATCCCTTACCCCAAGATTTCCCCCTCCCTCTCCACCCATGCGATAATCCTCCCCGTCCCGCCCTCGGCTACAACGCATGGCGATGCGTCGAGGCGGGACCGGTGCCTGCTATGGGGAGACGACGCAAAGCCCCATGGCGGGCGTCCGCGAGAAGGGCCTACCTCCCGGGACGGCGGCGAAGACGCCGACATTTTCGCCCGGGACGTGCGTTGTCCCGCACACAAGCCCCGACACCGGAAACGGCGGAGGGGTGCAGAGAGGCGAGTTCGCGGATGTGCATGGACACCGAACGGGGCACGGAAACGGGCCTTACCGGCTGCCGCGAGGCAGTCATCTAACGTGGCACGGTTCCGTGCCCCGGCCGATCCCTTATGCGAGAGCGGAAGGGATCGGGGACGTACAGGGTCAAGCCACGGGGCGAAACGGCTCGCGTGAACGGGGAGGCGTGTCTATGACCTTGTTGATCGATCCGGCCTCACATCCCGATCGAATAGCGCACGAAGGCATCCCGCCCGCCAAAGCGGTCGTAGAGCTTGCGGGCGGTGGCATTGTCCTCGGCGGTGATCCAGTAGACCGAGGCCCAGTCGCGGGCGCGGGCGAGCGCCAGGAGGTCGTCGATCAGCGCCCGGCCGGCGCCGGTGCCGCGGATGTCGGGGGCGACGAAGAGGTCCTCGAGATAGGCGGTCGGCCGGCGGTCCCAGGTGGTGAGATGGGTGTGGTGATGGGCAAAGCCGACCAGCCGCCCGTCGGCAAAGGCGAGCCGCGCGGTGAGCGGGTTCATCGGGTCGAGGATCCGCGCCCAGGTCGCCGCCGTCACCTCCGCGGGGATCGTCGCCTTGTAGAAGGCGCAATATCCGTCCCAAAGCGGCAGCCAGGCAGCATGGTCCCCCGCCGCCGCATCGCGTATCTCGATCATCCCGTCCGTCTCCCTGCTGATCCGCCTGTTTTGGCCGCCGCGCCGGTCGCGGCAGGCCGTCCCCGTGAATGCGGCCGCTCAGACGGAGGCCGCGAGCTTTGCCATCATCTCGCCGAGCAGCCGCTCGGTGGCCTCGGCCGATCCGGTCTCGACATAGACCCGCATTTCCGGCGCATTGCCCGACTGGCGGAAATGCACCGTGTCGCCGCCGGCGAGTGCCAGCCGCACGCCGTCGAGCGTCGAGATGCCGACCGGTCGCGCGAGACGCGGGTCGAAGCCCGCGCGGAACGTCTCCGACGTCTCCATGTGGCCGAGGAAGGCGCGGCCCTTGTCCGGCGCCACGTCCTTGACCCTGTCGGCCTTCATGAAGCGGGCGGGCAGCGTCGCGGTGAGCGCCGACAGCGTCAGGCCCTCCCGCCGGGCGAGCACCAGGCAGGCGACCGCCGGCAGGATCGCGTCGCGGGTCGGCAGCCGCGTCAGCAGCCCCCGCGAGAGTGCGACGTCGTCGCCGAGCAGGAAACCGCCATTGGCCTCGAAGCCCGCGACCGGATGCAGCACCGCCCCGGCCATCCCGGCCACCACGAAGGGCGAGCCGATGCGGGTGCGGGTCACCTCAGCAAACCAGCCGCTTTCCTCCACCGCGCTCGTCGAGGAGAGCGGCGTCACCACGGTCTTCGCCGCGATCAGCTTGGCCGTCAGCATGCCGAGCACGTCGCCGTTGATCTGGCGTCCGGTCTCGTCGATGACCAGCGGCCGGTCGCCGTCGCCATCGGTCGAGAGCACGGCGTCGAGCCCTTCCGAGGCGATCATCTGCCGGTCGCGGGCGAGGTCGGCGGGGTCGAGCGCCTCGGTGTCGACGGCGAGGAATTCCTCGACCCGCCGGAAGGCATGGCACTCGGCGCCGAGCCCGCGCAGGATGCGCAGCGTCAGGTCGCGGCCGACCGCCGAATGCAGGTCGACGCCGATCCGGAGGCCGGTGAGCGCATCCGGGCCGAAGGCGGCGACATAGCGCTGGACATAGCTTTCGGCGACGTCGTCCAGCGGCGCGCCCGGCGCCATCGGCGCGGCCACCGTGCCGGCGGCCATCAGCGCCTCCGCGCGGTCCCGCACCGGCGCCTCGTCCTCCTTGAGGAACTCGCCGTCCGGCCGGTAGAACTTGATGCCGTTGTAGCTTTCGGGAATGTGGCTGCCGGTGATCATCACCGCCGGGGCAGACCGCGCCATCGCATAGGCCGCGAGCGCCGGCGTCGGCACCGTGCCGGCCCAGACCGGCGTCCAGCCGGCGTCGCGGATCGCTGCCAGGCACTGGCCGGCGATGCGCGGGCTCGACTGGCGGAGGTCGGCGCCGACATAGGCCTCGCGGCCGCTCGCCGTTTCGCCGCAGCGCTCGAGGAAGGCCGTGACATAGGCCGTGCAGAGCGCGATCGTGAAATCGTCGGCGGGGCCGCGCAGGCCCGAAGTTCCGAATGCGGCCAAGAGAAATCTCCGGATGAGGGTTTCGGTCGGGCGGCAAGGTTTAGCCGAATTCGCGGACGGCGCAATGGTTTCCGTTGCGGCAGACCGGCACCGGGACCGCGACGAATTTTCCGGTGCGGCCCGCGATCCGGCATTGAAATCTGGCTCTGTTCTGCTATCTATCCCTCCGACCCCGGCGGGGTCACGGTTGGGGCTATAGCTCAGCTGGGAGAGCGCTACGTTCGCAATGTAGAGGCCGGCGGTTCGATCCCGCCTAGCTCCACCAACCTTCCTCCTGCTTCCATTCCGGGTAGTCGTTCCCGTCCGCACACGCGGCGACACCTTTCCGCCTGGCGTCAAATCAGTATTATCCTAAATCAAGTGATTCGAATGTTGACGCGAATTGCTCGGGATTGCTGTCGGAGTGCTCATGGCGGAGCAGAGCGAATTCGAGGCATGGGCCATGACCAAGGCCCATGAGATCATGATGCGGGAAGGCCTTCAGCTGGCGCTGTCGGCGCAGAATCTGGACCGGCGGAAAGTCCGCTCGGACAGTTTCCGCCTGCGGCAGGCGATCGCCGACTGCCTGCTCGAAACCCGCGGATTGGCGCCCGGGACCGAAATGGCGCCCGACCGGAAAATGGCGCCCGAGATCCGACTGTCGGCCGCGACCGAGGCGCGATCCGATCCGGCCTAGGCCGCACGCCGGCCCTTCGGCCTGTCCGTGGCGCGGGCTCACGTCTTCGAAAAGATGTAGTCGGTCTCCTGCCGCAGCACCGCGCCCGGCCGGAGCACAGCCTCCGGGAAGCCCTCCTGGTTGACCGCATCCGGCCAGATCTGCGTCTCCAGGCAGAAGCCGGAGAACGGCCGGTAGGGCAGCCCGTCGAGCCCCGGCACCGGAATGTTCATCTTGAAGCCGGCATAGACCTGCAGCCCCGGCTCCGTCGTTTCGACCCGCAGATGCACGCCCGTGGCCGGGCTCGTCACATGCGCCACCGGCCGCTTTTCGACGCGCTCCGCCGACAGGCAGAAATTGTGATCGTAGAGCACCCGCTCGCCGTCGGCCATCTGCAGCATCGGCCTCATCTGCCGGAAGTCGAAGGGTGTGCCCTCGACCGGCCGGGGCCCGCCTCCGGGGATCTGCTCCTCATCCGTCGGCAGATAGGTGTCCGCGGCGAGCATCATGAGATGGTCGTCGGTGTCGTGGCCGTCGGTCAGCGAGAAATAGCTGTGCTGGCAGACATTGGCGATGGTCGGCGCGTCGGTCGTGCTCTCGTAGACGACCGAGAGGACGCCGTCGGGCTTCAGGGAGTAGGTGGCGCGGATCGTGCAGGTGCCGGGATAGCCTGCCCGCCCGTCGGGATCGACGATTTCGAGCACGACACGGTCTCCCGCATGGTCGAGGATCGTCCAGTTGCGGTTCGCGATTCCATCGGTGCCGCCGTGCAGATGCGTCACCCCGCCCTCGTTGCGTTCAAGCTGGTAGGTCCTGCCGTCGATCGCGATCCGGCCCTTGGCGATGCGGTTGGAATTGCGCCCGGGCGTGGCGCCGAAATAGGGCGAATAGGCGAGATAGTCGGCGAGCGTCTCGAAGCCGAGCACCAGCGGTGCGGCATGGCCGTCGAGGCGGAGATCCTGGATGATCGCGCCCCAGGTCAGCACCTTGGCCGTCAGTCCGCCGCCGGTCAGGACGACCCGCTGCACCGTCTCCCCGTTGCGTCCCGTGCCGAACGTCTCGCTCTCAGCCATGCCGTCCCCTCCTGTGGTCGGGCGGGACATTAGTATGACTGTTTCACGATCCGCAACCGTCTGTCGGCCGAGGCTGCCGAAAAGCCGGTTGATAACGCGGATCAGCGGGTGGGGACAGGGGTCGCGCCGCGATAGTCGTAGAAGCCGCGACCGGACTTGCGGCCCAGCCAACCCGCCTCGACATATTTCACCAGGAGCGGGCAGGGGCGATATTTGGAATCGGCCAGCCCGTCATGCAGCACCTGCATGATCGACAGGCAGGTGTCGAGGCCGATAAAATCGGCGAGCTGCAGCGGCCCCATCGGGTGGTTGGCGCCGAGTTTCATCGCCGTGTCGATCGCGTCGACCGTGCCGACGCCCTCGTAGAGCGTGTAGATCGCCTCGTTGATCATCGGCAGAAGGATGCGGTTGACGATGAAGGCGGGGAAGTCTTCGGCCACCGTGATCGTCTTGTCGAGCGAATCGACGAAGACCTTCGCGGCGCCGAACGTGCCCTCGTCGGTGGCGATGCCGCGCACGAGCTCGACCAGCTTCATCACCGGAACCGGGTTCATGAAGTGGATGCCCATGAACTTCTCGGGCCGGTCGGTTGCCGAGGCGAGCCGGGTGATGGAGAGCGACGACGTGTTGGTGGCGAGGATCGCCTCCGGCTTCATGACCGGACAGACGGCGGAATAGATCTTGCGCTTGACCGCTTCTTCCTCGGTCGCGGCCTCGATCACGAGGTCGGCGGAGGCGAGGTCATGGACATCGGCAGAACCGGCGATCCGGCCGAGCGCCGCCTTGCGATCGTCCTCGGAGATCTTGCCGCTGGACACCTGGCGGGCCAGATTGCCGTTAACGGTGGCGAGTGCAGTCTCGATCCGGTCCGGCGCCACATCGTAGAGCTGGACCCTGTATCCGGCTTGCGCAGCCACCTGGGCGATGCCGTTGCCCATCTGTCCTGCGCCGATGACGCCCACAGTCTTGATTTCGATGCCCATATTGCTTCCCGTCGAACGCCCGGCATGCTGTTTTTTGATTGAAGTGCCGGAATATAGAGTGCGGACCTGTTTTTCCGCAAGCCCGACCTTGATACCGTCCTTCCCCCTGCAATTCCAGTGTTTTTTCGCAGGTGCGAAAGCGGCGGTTGCGACGGCGGAACCTGTGCCGGAATGATACGGGTCCATAACAAAAACCCGGCGGATTGTGCCGCCGGGTTTGGAAGACTGTCGCATCGGGAAACGGTCAGAGCGCCTTTTCGAGCTCCGGCAGAACCTCGAAGAGATCGCCGACCAGGCCATAGTCCGCCACCTGGAAGATCGGGGCTTCCTCGTCCTTGTTGATCGCCACGATGATCTTGGAATCCTTCATGCCGGCGAGGTGCTGGATGGCACCGGAAATGCCGCAGGCAATGTAGAGCTGCGGCGCAACCACCTTGCCGGTCTGGCCGACCTGCCAGTCGTTCGGCGCATAGCCCGCATCGACCGCGGCGCGAGAAGCGCCAACGGCGGCACCGAGCTTGTCGGCGACCGGCAGGATCACTTCCTTGAACTTCTCCGACGAGCCGAGCGCGCGGCCGCCCGAGATGATGATCTTGGCCGAGGTCAGCTCCGGACGCTCGGAGGACGAGAGCGCGTCGGAGACATGGGCCGAGAGGCCAGGATTGCCGGCTCCCGAAATGGCTTCGACCGGGGCCGATCCGCCTTCCGCCGCAGAGGCGAAGGAGGCGGTGCGGACGGTGATCACCTTCTTGGCATCCGTCGACTGCACCGTCTGGATGGCATTGCCGGCATAGATCGGACGCTTGAACGTGTCGGCCGAGACGACATCGGTGATCTCGGAGATCTGGGCGACGTCGAGCAGGGCGGCGACACGGGGGAACACGCTCTTGCCGGACGTGGTCGCGGCGGTGATGATCGTGTCGTAGCTGCCGGCGAGCGAGACGATCAGTGCGGCGAGCGGTTCGGCAAGCGAATGGGCGTAGTCGTCGCTGTCGGCCAGCAAGACCTTGGAGACGCCCGAAAGCTTGGCGGCGGCATCGGCGGCGGGCTTGGCGCCATTGCCGGCGACGAGAACGTGGACGTCGCCACCGATCTGGGTGGCCGCGGTCAGCGCCTTGTTGGTCTGGTCGGAGAGGCTGGCGTTGTCGTGATCGGCAACAAGAAGAATAGCCATTGGTGTTTTCCCTTTCTCTTGCTGTGCGACTTAGATGACGCCGGCGGTCTTGAGGCTGGACACAAGTTCCGCCACCGTCTTGACCTTGACGCCCGCCTTGCGGCCCGAGGGCTCCTCGGTCTTGAGGACCTTGAGGCGCGGGCTGACATCGACGCCGAAATCGGCCGGGGTCTTCTTGTCGAGCGGCTTCTTCTTGGCCTTCATGATGTTGGGCAGCGAGGCGTAGCGCGGCTCGTTGAGGCGGAGATCCGAGGTCACCACGGCCGGCAGCTTGACATTGATCGTCTGCAGACCGCCATCGACTTCGCGGGTGATGTCTGCAGAGCCGTCCTTGATCTCGACCTTGGAGGCGAAGGTCGCCTGCGGCCAGCCGAGCACGGCCGACAGCATCTGGCCGGTCTGGTTGGAATCGTCGTCGATCGCTTGTTTGCCGACGATGACGAGGCCCGGCTTCTCGGCCTCGGCGACGCCCTTGACGATCTTGGCGACGGCGAGCGGCTCGACGAGTTCGTCGGTTTCCACGAGAATGGCGCGGTCGGCACCCATGGCGAGCGCCGTGCGCAGCGTTTCCTCGGCCTTGGCCGGACCGACCGACACCACGATCACTTCCTCGGCCTTGCCGGCTTCCTTCAGCCGCAGGGCCTCCTCGACGGAGATCTCGTCGAACGGGTTCATCGACATCTTCACATTGGCGAGCTCGACGCCCGAGCCATCCGGCTTCACGCGGATCTTCACGTTGTAGTCGACCACCCGCTTGACGGTCACGAGGATTTTCATGGAAGTCCTTCCCTAATAAGAGTCTGCCGGGAAAATGCGCCAGAGGCACGGTTTCCTGATTGTCTGTCGGCGGCATCGGGATGCGCCAAATTCGCCATCGGTGGGTGATTTTCCGGCCTTCGGCGGTGTCGCAACCGGAATATAGAGCGCATTGGGTGAGGTCAACATTGCCCGCCCGCGCTTCAATCGATTTTAACGGCCCCAATGGGTCGGGGGATTTTGTGGCTCCGCGGCAGGGGGCGGTGTCTCCTTGTGCTCGACCGCCCGGGGCGTCACGATCGTCCGGTCGAAGAGCGGAACTGACCAGCGTTTGAGAACAGGAGTCAGGACGAGCCCCGCCACGATGCCGCCGGCATGGGCGGCGAAGGACACCTTGCCCTCGCTGTCGATGACGAGCATCAGGAACTGCTGCAGGATCCAGAAGATCAGCGGCACGAAGGCGGGAACGGGCAGGGGGATCTTCCAGAGGACGAGCACCCAGATCCGAACCTTCGGATGCAGCAGGAAATAGGAGGCGACGACGGCGGAAATGGCGCCCGAAGCGCCGATCAGCGGCCCCGTCGAATGTGGGTCGAGATAGCCGTGGAACCAGGCCGCGGCGGCGGCCGAGGCGAGGTAGAAGATCAGGAACTTCACATGCCCCATCGCGTCCTCGACATTGTCGCCGAACACCCAGAGGAACAGCATGTTGCCGGCAAGATGCCAGAAATCGCCATGCAGGAAGGCATAGGTGAGGTAGGTCCAGTCCTCATGCAGGATATAGAGCGACGGATCGAGTTCTCGCCCGTCAAAGAGGAGGGCGGGAATGTAGCCGAGTCCCATCGCGGCCCGCCCGGCGAGCTCCTCGCTGCCGGCGAGATCGGTGACCAGCCACACCACGACATTGATCGCGATCAGCGAGAGCGTCACCCATTGCAGCCTGATATGCTTCAGCGCATTGACGTCATAGAGCGGCACAAACATCTGCGCTAGGTCTCTCGATGGCGGCGCGGAAGCGGCGCTATTCGAATGATTATCACCAATACCGGCCAACGGGACAAGGTGTGGAACGGTCGATTTTCAAGGTCCGGAAGGCGTGCCGCACACGAAAAATCTACTTATGATTGCGCGGCAGGCCGTTGTGATCTATCATGACTCTCGACGCCGAGATTTCGCGAATAGATCGCCTTACCTGTTCTTCCCCGGCACCCACAACACGTCCGCCGCGCCCTTGTCGTTGGCATAGCGGGAAGCAACGAACAGGAAGTCGGAGAGGCGGTTGACGTATCGCAGCGCCGGAGCCGCGACGATCTCGCCTTCCTTCGCCGCCAGAGCGACCATCAGCCGCTCGGCGCGGCGCGCGATCGTCCGGGCGAGATGGAGATGGGCCGCAAGCGCCGAGCCGCCGGGCAGGATGAAGGAATTGAGCGGCGCCAGCTCGGCGTTGAGGAGATCGATCTCGCGCTCCAGCCGGTCGACCTGGGCGTCGACGATCCGCAACGGCTCCCATTCCGGCTTCTCGCCCGTGTCGGGCGTGGCGAGATCGGCGCCGAGATCGAAGAGATCGTTCTGGATGCGCGTCAGCATCGCGGCGAGATCGGGATGGTCCTGCGCATGCAGCAGCGCCAGGCCGAGCGCTGCATTGGTTTCGTCGATAGCCCCATAGCTTTCGATGCGGAGATCGCTCTTGGGGCGGCGCGGGCCGGCGGCGAGCCCGGTCGTGCCGTCATCGCCGGTGCGGGTATAGATCTTGTTCAGCTTGACCATGATCGGCGGCTCAGGTCGGACGGCCGCCGCCGGTGAGCCAGAGCGTCAGCATGATCAGCGCAACGGCGATCGCCTGCAGGATGACGCGGGCCTGCATCAGCTTATTGGACGTGTTGCCGGAGCCGCCGCGCAGCATGTTGACGAGACCGCGGATCAGGACCACCGCGACGGCGAACATGACGACGATCGCCAGGAAATATGTGACTGTACCCATGAGAGTTATCCAGTGAGAGGATGTGCTCAGCCGAGGCTTCCGAGGAGCCTGTAGAAGAGGCCGGAGGGAAGGAGCCGCTTGAGCAATACGCCGCGTTTGGCGGGTTTCGTGACGACATAATGGGGTTTGGGGGACCGTGACGTCAAGGCATGGCGCAGAACGTAGTAGACTGCCTCCGGACCGAGCTTGCCGCGCGCGCCTGCGAGTTCGCCGCGCAGGCGCCGGATCTGACGCTGATATTCCGCGCGGTGCGGGGTGTTCTCGAGATCGACATGGGCTTCCGCTGCCCGGAGCGCATTGGCCATGAAGCTCGACCGGATCGGGCCGGGTTCGATCAGGCTGACATGGATCCCCGACCCCTGAAGTTCCATCATCATCGTGACCGTCAGCCCTTCGAGCGCAAATTTCGAGGCGTTGTAGGCGCCTCTCCACTTGTACGGCACGAGGCCGAGAATGGATGAGCAGTTGACGATCCGGCCGCGGCCCTGCGCGCGCATGACCGGGATCACCCGCCGCGTCAGTTCATGCCATCCGAAGAAATTGGTCTCGAACTGCAGGCGGAGCACGTCGGTCGTGAGATCCTCGACGGCGCCCGGCTGCCCATAGGCGCCGTTGTTGTAGAGCGCGTCGAGCCGGCCGCCGGTACGCTCCAGCACGGCGTCCGCTAGCGCATGGATCGAGGCGGTGTCGGTATAGTCCATAAGGAAGGTCTCGATGCCCTCGGCGTCGAGCGACGCGCGGTCCTCCTCCCGCCTGACAGTGGCAAAGACCCGCCAGCCATCGGCCTTGAGCGCGCGGGCGCAATGGGCGCCGATGCCCGTCGAGGCGCCGGTGACGATGATCGTGGGTCGCTGGTCCATTTCCCGCCGCTTCCTGTACAAACGCCGCTTTGTTTCCCATATTCGGCGGAAACTGCCAATGCCGCTAAACGAATGCGACACTTCGCGCGTTAGGCCGTAAAAGCGTCAGAGAGGTGGAATGCCGGGTTTCGTCCGTATCACATGGAAGGTGGGGTTCGATGCCTTCTGGCATTTCACCGAGGACGACGGCTGGGCGATGGCAAGCCATGTAGCGCTGTCGGCGCTGCTCGCAATCTTCCCCTTCCTGATCTTCGGCACCACGCTTGCGACCTTCCTGGGAGCCGACCAGTTCTCCGAGATTGCCGTCCACCTGATCTTCGACAACCTGCCGGCCAATATCGCCGATCCTATCGCCCGCGAGGTGACGCAGGTCCTGACCATCCCGCGCGGAGGGCTGCTCACCATCTCGGTGCTCGCCGCCTTCTATTTCGCCTCGAACGGGGTGGAGGCGCTGAGGATCTCGCTCAACCGCGCCTACCGCGTGGTCGAGACGCGGCCGTGGTACGTCACAAGGCCGATCAGCCTGGGCTATGTCCTGGCGGCGGTGCTGGCGCTTGTGCTGCTGTCGATCTTCCTCGTCGCGGCTCCGCTCGCGCTTCGCTATGCCGGCCGCTGGATTCCCTGGGCGACGGACCTGCTGATCTTGGTCGACAGCTGGTCCAGCTGGGGCGCGGTGGCGATCGTGGCGATCGCGCTCGTGATCTGCCATCTCTTCCTGCCGGCCGGTCGCCGGCGTTTTCTCGACGTGGTGCCGGGTATCGTGCTGACAATGGTGGCCTGGGCGGCGGGCGCCTATGGCTTCGGCTACTATATCTCGACCTTCGCCAACTATGCCGCGACCTATGCCGGTCTGGCTTCGATCATGATCGCGCTGGTCTTCCTCTACATGACCGGGGTGATCTTCATCCTGGGCGCCGAGATCAACGCCGCGCTTCTGAAATACCGCGTGCGCGAGATCATCAGCCGCTCACTCGAGCGGCAGCCCGAGCAGGCGACGGATGCCTGACGGCGTCTCGCCGGCCTCGCGCAACGAGCGAAGGCCGGTCGAGGCGATGCTCTTCGAGAGCTTCTGGCCGCTCTCGTCGCGGATCAGCGGGTGATGATGGTAGACCGGCGGAGCAAGCCCGAAGAGCGCCTGCAGCAGCCGGTGAACATGGGTGGCATGAAACAGATCCATGCCGCGCACCACATGGGTGACGCCCTGGAGTGCGTCATCCAGAACCACCGAGAGATGATAGCTCGACGGCGCATCCCAGCGCCACAGCACGACGTCGCCCCAGAGGGCGGGATTGACCGGGATGTCCTGCGGCGGGCCGGTATTGGTTTCGGTCCAGGAAAGTGCCGCGGTCGAGCCCCGCACGCGGCTGCCGCCACCCTCTCCCCGTTCTGACGGAGAAAACGGATTTGTTGTACCGGTCGTGCCCCCGTCGTCCCCTCTCCCCGTCAGAACGGGGTGAGGGTCAGATCCAAGCGCCGCCACCGCCTTGTCCACATTCAGCCGCCACATGTGCCGGTCGCCCCGGGCGATGCGGGCTTCGGCTTCGGCGGGGTCGAGGTCGCGCTCGAAGGTTGGGTAATGCGGCGTCCCGTCGGGATCGCGCTTCCACCGGCCGCAATTCTTCTCGTACGCCTCCACATGCGCCTTGACCTCGCCGCGGGACAGGAAGGCGGGATAGACGAGCCCCCGTGCCTTGAGCGCGTCGCGTGCGGCCAGGTATTCGGATGCATGCTCCGACTGGCGCCGCACCGGCTCCTCCCAGTCGAGGCCGAGCCAGCGGAGGTCGTCGTAGATGCCCTGCTCGTAGTCCGGACGGCAGCGGGCGGGATCGATGTCCTCGATCCGGAGCAGGAACCGGCCGCCGGCCGCGCGCGCGCTGTCGAAATTGAGGAGTGCCGAGAGCGCATGGCCGAGATGCAGTGCGCCGTTCGGGCTCGGCGCGAAACGGAAGACCGGTGCTGCGGCCGCCGTCGTCATGCCGCCTTCTTCTTGAGAAGCGTGCCCGAGACCGCCAGCAGCGCGCCGCCGGGAACCAGAAGGCAGGCCGTCAGCACCTGCCAGCTCGGTTCGGCATAGCCGGCGGCGATCAGCGCCAGCGTCGACAGGACCGGAGACGCATAGCTCGCCACGCCGAGCAGCTGGATGTCGCCATTCTTGACGCCATGATCCCAGGCATAGAAGGCCAGGCCCACGGGGAAGATGCCGAGGCCGAGCACGGCGAGCCACTGGCCCGAGTTGGCCGGCCAGACGGTGGTCTCGAGCACGAGGTGGCAGAGAAGCGAGAGCAGCGAGGTCGCGATGCAGAAGGCGGTGACGACATCGGTGGGCACCTCCCCGAATCGCCGGCTGATCAGCGAATAGCCGGCCCAGGTGAAGGCGCAGGCCAGCGCCGCGGCATAGCCCAGATAGCGCTGCGCAGCGCCGAATTCCGCACCATCCCCGGCCCGCGCCGAGACGATGAGGGCGGCGCCGGCGAAACCGATCAGCGCGCCGACGATATGCACGGCCTTCAGCCGCTCGCCCGGCAGCATGGAGGAGCCGAGCACAATGAAGAGCGGCCAGAGATAGGCGATCATGCTCGCCTCGGCGGCTGGCGCGTTGCGGAGCGCGGTGAAATAAAGGAAGTGGTAGCCGAAGAGGCCGATGATGCCCGTGGCCCAGGCGCCGATCGGCTGGCGCAGGTTTCGGAGCCGCTCCGGCCGTGCGACGAAGAGGGCGATACCCGGCAGCGCGCCGATGGCGAAGCAGATCGCGTTCATCTGGAATGGCGGCATGGTGCCCGAGGCGGCGGTGAAGAGCGCGAGCAGCGCCCACATCAGGCAGGCCGAGAAGCCGATCATTGTGGCGCGCAGGCGCAAGCGGGGGTCCTCCGGATGATCAACCGTCGAACCGCGTGGCCTTCATGGTGAGCGTGCCATACCGTGTCGGGACGGAGAAGTAGACCGGAGCATATACATTCATCCGGTCGGACTTCGCAAACCAGATTTCCATTGCCTTCAGCCGCTTGAGGAATTCGCTGTCGCGGCTGCCCTTGCGGTAGCCGGCGAGCGGCGTGTAGCGCATCGCGCAGACCACCACCGTGCCGTCGAAACCCTTGGTTCGGAAGGCGGCCTCGCCGGTGTGGCGAAGGGTGATATCCAGTCGCGTCTCGCCGTCATAGACCGGGATCAGCGGCTTGCAGGGATCGCCAGGGGCCGGCTGGATCAGCCCGGCGAGCGGGTCGGTCACCGATTTCAGGTCGGCCGGCGTCACCGGCACCCAGTTGCGCGTATGCGAACGGTCGCGGGGCGGCTCTATCCGGGTTGCCACCACATCGCCGTTCTTGAACTCCGCCTCGAAACGGCGATGCCGGCTGCCTTTGCGGTATTGCAGATAATAGCGCTCCGTCTCGAGCCCCTCTTTGCCGATGACGCCCGTCGAGACCAGTTCGGCCGTCATGTCCGTGATCACCTGGCCGACGCCGGCGGCGCGGAAACTCACCTCGATCTCATAGAGATTGTCATCTCTCCGCGAGGAGAACGTGGCGCGCGCAAAGGGCAGGCCGGCGAGCTGGATGTCGAAATCGGCCTGGTGCTTCACCGGTTCGGCCGCGGCCGCCGTGGTCGCAACGACAAAAACGCAAAGAGAGTTGAAGAACCGAACCCCGATCATGACGCCGCCATACAAACTCAGATACCTTGCCCTTAGGGAGCCATTGTGGTTTCTCGGGGGCATCGCTTGCGCACGACACTGTCAGAAAATTCCCTCATTTCCAAGGATTGTCCAAGGATTGTCTTGACAGGTCCGGCGACGCCCACTAAGGAACCGCAACTTCAAAAACAGGCCAGCGGCGCGCGGGCCCGAAATTCGGGTCCGTTTTTATTTGTCCGGCCGATGAGAGAATAGGTGATCACATGTCCCGTGTTTGCGAACTGACCGGCAAGGCCGTCCTGGTTGGAAACAATGTCAGCCATGCGAACAACAAGACCAAGCGCCGCTATCTGCCGAACCTGTGCCAGGTGACGCTGATCTCCGACGCGCTGGGCCAGCGCTTCCGCCTGCGCGTCTCCGCGCACGCCCTTCGCTCGGTCGAGCATCGCGGCGGCCTCGATGCCTTCCTCGCCAAGGCCAACGAGAACGAGCTTTCGGTCCGCGCGCGTCTCCTGAAGCGCCAGATCGCCAAGAAGCTCGCCGCCTGATCCGGCGCCTTCGGGCAACCATTCTCGACTGCGAGGCTTGACCGGGCGACCGTTCAGGCCTTTCGTCGTTTTGTGTGGGCCGGCACGCGGCCGGCTCCCGGGCCTCAAGGGCTCGACATCGCTCCTCGAACTGGTGGCATCACCCAGGATAAAAAAATGCTGACCCAGCGCTATACCCTTGTCTACATCGCCCTGATGACCGCGGTTGTCGTCGCTTCGAACGTGCTCGTGCAGTTCCCGCTGCAGGCGACGCTCGGTGCGATCAATCTCGCCGACCTTCTCACCTGGGGCGCTTTCACCTATCCCTTCGCCTTCCTGGTGACCGATCTAACCAACCGTCACTATGGCCCGCGACAGGCGCGCATCGTGGTGGCCGCGGGCTTCGTGGTCGGCGTCGCGCTCTCCTGGTACTTCGCCCAGCCGCGGATCGCCATCGCCTCGGGCTCGGCCTTCCTGCTCGGCCAGCTGCTCGACATCTCCGTCTTCAACCGCCTCCGGCGCCAGAGCTGGTGGCATGCGCCGCTCGCCGGTTCGATGCTCGGCTCGGTGCTCGATACGGCGCTGTTCTTCTCCTTCGCCTTTGCCCCCGCCTTCTCGGTCTTCGGCCCGAACGACGATTTCGCGACCGGCATGGCGCCTGTCTTCGGCGTGCTGGCGATCGAAGCGCCGCGCTGGATGTCCTGGGCGCTCGGCGACCTGTCGGTGAAGGTGCTCGCCGCACTGGTGCTGCTGATGCCCTATGGCGCGCTGATGAGCGTCGTGAAGCCGATGCCGGTGGTGAAGGCGTAGTGTGAGGATATTCCCCTCACCAAGGGCGTCCAGGCATTCGATCTTCGATCTCATGCGGACTTGCTATCCTCTCCCCTTGTGGGAGAGGATACGAAGACCGAACGAACGTCAGTGAGTTCCTGGCCGAAGTCGGTGAGGGGTGATCCCAACCCCCGCCGCCTATCTCTTGCTCGGCACCATGTTCTCGACATAGCGGAAACCCAGGACCAGGATGCCGGTCAGGATCATGTAGATTACGGCGAGCAGCAGCAGCGGCTCGTAGGTGAGATAGGTGGCCTGCCGCACCTTGGAGATCACGCCATAGGCGTCGACAACGGTGATGGTCGCCACGAGCGGCGTCGATTTCAGCTGCAGCACCGCGTCGCCGGTCAGTGTGGGCAGGACGCGGTGGACGGCGCGCGGCAGCCAGATACGGCGGAACATCGTCCAGCGGCCCATGCCATAGGCCTTGGCAGCCTCGAGTTCGCCACGCGGCACGCCCTTGAAGGCGCCCCGCATCACTTCGCCCTCATAGGCCGCGAAGGATATCGTCAGCGCCAGGAAGCCATAGGGCCAGGCCTGGCGAATGTAGTAGAACAATTCGGGATATTCCTTGCGGAACTGCGGGTTGGCGGCGAGGATCGAGCCGAGCCCGTAATAGAGCAGCCAAAGCTGGAGAAGCAGCGGCGTGCCGCGGATGATGCCGCAGAAACCCGCGGCCAGCCAGCCGAGCGGCCGCGGGCCGGTGACCTGGGCGAGGCCGAGCGGAATCGCGAGGAGCATGCCGACCACGACGCTCGAGACCAGCATGGCGAGCGTCCGGCCGACGCCGGCGGCGAGCTGTCCGGCATATTGCGGCACCCAGTCCCACCGCATGGTCAGCGCGAGCGAAACAACGATCACCGCGAAGATCACCATCAGGGCGATCCTATGCGGCATGAACCAGTTGGCACGCTGCGTCTCTGCGGCGTTGGCAGCGGAAAGTGTGGTCTTGTCTGCGGCCGCGTCGCTCATCAGGCGTGCCCCACCATGCCGCGGCGGTAGCGCTGCTCGATCAGCTTGAGGATGAGGCTGGAGACCATCGACAGCGCGAGATAGATGACGCCCGCGGCGAGGAAGAAGGTCATGTAATGCTTTGTGCTACCGGCCGCCTGGCGGGTGGCCAGCGTCAGTTCGGTAAAGCCTACCACGGCGAGCAGCGCCGTGTCCTTTGTGGTGGTGAGCCAGAAATTGCCGAGTCCGGGCAGCGCATGCGGCAGCATGGCCGGGAAGATGATGCGGCGGAAGATCTGGAACGGTCCCATGCCATAAGCGCGGCCCGCCTCGATCTCGCCAGCCGGCACCGCCTTGATCGCGCCCCGGATGACCTCGGTGAGATAGGCGCCGAGCACGAAGCCGAGCACGATGATGCCGGCGACGAGACCGTTGATGTCGACCGGGCCGTAGCCGCCGAGCGCGAGCAGCCGGTTGATGCCGTCGGTGCCGGCATAATAGAGGATCAGGATCAGCACGAGTTCGGGGACGGCGCGGACGACAGTCGTATAGACCTCGAGCAGGTCGCGGGTGACGAGCCCGCCATAGAGCTTGCCGCAGGCGCCAAGCACGCCGATCGTCAGCCCCAGCGCATAGGCGCCGACGGCGATATAGACCGAGTTGACGAAGCCGGACAGCAGCACCGCCCCCCAGCCGGGCGGCTCCAGGGTCAGGACGTCGAGTCCGAGCGAGACCAGCAGCGCATCCATCGTATCGTCCGTCCAGAGATGAGAGGCAGCGCGTCGGGTCATGCCGACGCGCCGGCTAGTTCAGGCCTGATCAGCCGCCATAGATGTCGAAGTCGAAATACTTCTTCGAGAAAGCGTCATAGGTGCCGTTGGCGCGGATCGCCTTGATCGCCGCGTTCAGCTTGTCCTTGAGCGCGGTGTCTTCCTTGCGCAGGCCGATGCCGACGCCGAGGCCGAGCACGGCCGGATCGTCCTCGACATTGCCCTTGATTTCGCAGCAGGCGCCGGCTTCCGACTTCAGGAAGGCATCGAGCGCGATCGCGTCGGCCTGGACCGCGTCGATGCGGCCGGCGGCGAGATCCTGGTTCGCCTCGTCCTGGGTCTGGTATTCCTTGATTTCGGCCGCTTCCGTGAAGTGCTTCTTGGCATAGTCGGCATGGACGGTGGAGACCTGCACGCCGATGATCTTGCCGGCGAGGCTTGCCGGGGTCGCGTCGAACTTCTGGTCCTTCGGGCCCATGACGCCGGTCGGGGTGTTATAGTACTTGTCGGAGAAGTCGATCGTCTTCAACCGTTCCTCGGTGATCGACATCGAACCGATGATCATGTCGATCTTCTTGCTGGTCAGCGCCGGGATGATGCCGTCCCAGGCGACGGGCGTTATCACGCAATCGAGCTTGGCTTCCTTACAGACGGCCTCCTGGAATTCGACTTCCCAGCCGACCCACTTGCCCGAGGCGTCGGGCGAGGTGAAGGGTGGATAGGGCTCGGCGGCGAAGCCGACCTTGACCTGCTCGGCAAGCGCCGATGCGGCACCGGTGAGCCCGATCGCCAGAGCGAGGGCCGCGACTTTCAAACCGTTCTTCATGGACTGTCTCCCAGTTCTTGGTTGTGGTTGGTGGTTGGATCAGTTGACGGAGCTGATGAAGCGCTTGAGGTGCTCGGATTTCGGATCGCCGAACAGTTGTTCGGGCGGGCCTTCTTCTTCGATCACCCCCTGCCGGAGATAGACGACATGGCTCGCGACATTGCGGGCGAACTTCATTTCGTGGGTGACGAGGATCATCGTGCGCTGCTCGCGCGCGAGGTCGCCGATCACGGCCAGCACCTCGCCCACCAGTTCCGGATCGAGCGCCGAGGTCGGCTCGTCAAACAGCATGGCGAGCGGCTCGACGGCGAGCGCACGGGCGATGGCCGCCCGCTGCTGCTGCCCGCCCGACATGAAGGCGGGATAGACGTCGCGCTTCTCGTAGAGGCCGACCCGCTTGAGGATGGTCTCGGCCCGTGCGATCGCCTCGTCCTTGGCGACGCCGAGGACATGGACTGGCGCCTCGATGACATTCTGCAGAACGGTCATGTGCTGCCAGAGATTGAAGCTCTGAAACACCATCGCGAGCTTTGAGCGGATGCGCTGGACCTGGCGACGGTTGGACGGCGTCAGGCCGCCCTGGCCGTCGCGCTTCATATCGATCGTTTCGCCGTGGATGGTGATCGTGCCCGCGCTCGGCAGTTCCAGCATGTTGATGCAGCGCAGGAAGGTCGACTTGCCCGAGCCCGATCCGCCGATGATGGCGATCACATCGCCTTGCCGCGCTTTGAGCGAAACGCCCCGGAGGACTTCGAGCGGGCCAAATTTCTTGTGCAGGTCAGCGACTTCGATCGCTTCCGCAGAACCGTTCATGAATACCGCCAATACCGGATTTTTCTGGTGACATCCGGCTTTTCTTCGTTCCCCAGCTTCTTGTTTGGGCGGAAGTCACTGGCATCTCCCGTCCTGCTTGCGGAGCAGTAAATCACTTGTCCTAAAATTATTCAAGTGTATAATACACTATTCCTGCCCGCCGCCCGCATTCTGCGCCGGCCCCCATCACGATCGAGGAGTAGATCATGGTTGCCTATGGATCCCAGGCGATGTCCGCCCGGCTGAAGCGCGTCCTGATGCGTCGCCCCGGCCCGAGCCTCGTCGCCGCGGACCCCGCGACCTGGCATTACGGCCCGACATTCGACGGCGCCCGCGCCGTCGAGCAATACAAGCGCTTCGCCGCGCTGGTCGAAAAGTCGGGTGCCGAAATCCTCTGGATCGAAGACGGCGGCGACGGGCTGGCCGACTCGATGTTCACCCACGATCCCTCGCTGATGACCGACCAGGGCGCAATCATCCTCAACATGGGCAAGAAGCTCAGGGTGCCGGAAGCCCGCCTGCACGAAGACGCCTATCGCGCCGCCGGCATCCCGATCCTCGGCCGCATCGCCGCCCCCGGCACGGTGGAAGGCGGCGATTGCGTCTGGGTCGATTCGAGGACGCTGGCGATCGGCCGCGGCGTGCGCTCCAACCAGGCCGGCATCGAGCAGATGCAGGCGATCCTCGCGCCGCTTGATGTCACGGTGCTCGGCTTCGACCTGCCGCTCTGGCATGGTGAGGAGGCCTGCCTGCATCTGATGAGCGTGATCTCGCCCCTGGCCGACGATCTTGCCCTCGTGCATGCCCCGCTCCTGCCGGCGGCCTTCTACCAGCTGCTCCGCGCCCGCGGCATCAAGCTGATCGTGGCGCCGGAGGCGGAATTCGCTGCGTCGAACGGGCTCAACCTCAATGTCCTGCCGACTTCGCCGAAACATGTGATCATGGTGGCCGGTTTCCCCGGCACCAAGGCGGCGATGGAGGCTGAGGGCTGCGTGGTCGAGACCTTCGATGCCGATGCGCTCTGCATCGCCTGCGAGGGCGGTCCGACCTGCCTGACGCGGCCGGTCCTCCGTGCCGGCTGACCGATGACCCGGCGGCCCTTCCACCACGAGAGCGAGGAGACGCGGCGCACCGACCTGATCGCCGCGACGCTGGACGCGATCGCCGAATCGGGGCTGAAGGGCGCGACCGTGCGTGAGATTGCCGAGCGCGCCGGGGTGACGCCGGGGCTGATCCGGCACTATTTCACCAGCAAGGACCTAATGTTCCAGGCGGCCTATCGCGCCGTGATGATGACGATGTTCGAGACCGCCGATCAGGCGGCGGAGGCCGAGGGCGACAGTGCGATCACCCGGCTTCGCGTCTTCGTGCTTGCCAATTTCAAGCCGCCGATCGTCGATCCGCGCAACCTTTCGCTCTGGGCGACCTTCATCTCGCAGATTTCGGTCGACCCGGCGCTGGCCGCGATCCACCGAGAAGGCTATCTCGCCTTTCGCGACCGGCTGGAATCGCATATCGCCGCGGCACTCGCCGAAGCGGGCCGCAATCTCGTGCCGGGCGAGCTGCGCTACCTCGCCATCGCCATCAACGGCCTGATGGACGGACTGTGGCTCGAGGCCTCGATCGCCGCCGACATGTTCGGCGAAGGCGAACTCGCCCATGTCGCGCTTGCCTCCGTCGAGAAGCTGATCGGCGTATCTCTTGCCGAAAAGACGTGAACGACAAGATCCGGAAAGGAACCGCCATGCGCTATGCCTCGATCACCGACAGACTGAACGGCCTCGGATCCGGAAAATGGGAACTTCATCTCAAGGCCCGCGCTATGGTCGCAGCCGGACACCCGGTCATCGAGCTGACCATCGGCGAACCCGACCTGCCGCCCGACCGGGCTCTGCTCGACGAGGCGGCGCGCGCGATGTATGCCGGCCGGATCAAGTATTCGAACGGCCGCGGCGAGCCGGCTGTCGTCAAGGCGCTGGTCGAAAAATACCGCAGGCGCCGCGCCGACGTGACCGAGGCCAATATCCTCTGCTTTCCCGGCACCCAGACCGCGCTCTTCGCGGTCATGATGGGACTGGCCGAGGCGGGCGACGAGGTGCTGGTCGGCGATCCGCTCTACGCGACCTATGAAGGCGTCGTCGCCTCGACGGGGGCGTCCATCCGCACCGTGCCGCTCCGGCCGGAAAACCGCTTCCATATGCAGGCGTCCGATCTCGAGGCGGCGATCACGCCTCGTAGCCGGGTCCTGCTGCTCAACAACCCGCACAATCCCTCGGGCGCTGTGCTGACCCGCGAGGAAGTCGTGGCGATCGGCGAGGTCTGCCGCAGGCACGACCTCTGGATCCTCTGCGACGAGGTCTATGAGGAACTGACCTTCGGGGCGGAATTCCATTCGCCTTTCGACATGCCCGAATTCGCCGAGCGGACGATTGCCGTCGCCTCGATCTCGAAGTCGCATGCGGCACCGGGCTTTCGCTCCGGCTGGGCGGCCGGCCCGGCCGAATTCTGCGAGCGGCTGCTGCCGGTGTCCGAGACCATGCTGTTCGGCGTGCAGCCCTTCATTGCCGACATGACGGCGCTCGCCGTGTCGCAACCCTTCGACACGGCTGCGACGATGCGCGAACGCTATGCCCGGCGTGCCAAGATCGTCGCCGAGGCGCTTGCCGGCTCCAACGTCATCCGGCCGCTGATGCCTGAGGGCGGCATGTTCATCCTGCTCGATGTCGGCGCGACCGGCCTCGACGGCGAGGCCTTCGCCCGCCGCCTGCTGCGCGACAAGCTCGTCGCGGTCATGCCGGGATCCTCCTTCGGCGAGGAGGCGAAGAATTTCATACGCCTGTCGCTGACGGTGCCTGACGAGACCCTGGTCGAGGCGGTCGGCCGCATGGCCGATTTGGGCCAGGACCTGACCGGGTTGAGCGCAAAGCGGGCCTGAGCGACGATGCGGTTCATAGAAAGGCGGCGGGGCGTGACGATCGTCGCCGCGTTCCTCGCGACGTCTTTGCTCGGGAGCTGCACGACGCAGGCGATCGAGGCCCCGAAGGCGGCCGTCGAACCGGCGCCCCAGGAGGCGCCGATCAATTCGCTTGCGCTGGAACAGTGCCTGAAGGTGAACGACCCGGCGACCTGCGGAAACTGACGGTCTTCGTCAGTCTCGCTTGACTGTGGACAGCATCTGCCAGAGATCGGCGCCGGTCTCGAAGACGTCGGCATTGAGTGCGAAGCTCGTTGCCGCCTCGGATATCTCGGTGATTTCCCGGCCGAGATCCACGTCGCCGTCGCCGTCCGTGGTCGTGCGGACGGTGGCCTGCACGCTGTTGGCCGAACCGGCATTGAGCGTCGTCAGATGCGTGACCTGACGCCGGTAGCCCGGTGTGTCGGCATTGGCGACATTGTCCGCGGTCGCGGACAAGCGCGTGGTCTGGGCATTCATGCCCTGGACCGCGGTATTCATGATGGATGACAGTGACATGCCGCCACTCCCTGGAAGACCTGTGACGATGGATCAGAAACCGGCGCGCGCCGAGCGCCGGCGGGCAGGCCGGCCGGAGGTGCGGCCGCCGAAGACGATGTGGAAGGTCGTGGCGAAGACATCGCCGACCCTGTGCGCCAGTCCGCGCATGCCGGAAGAAGCCGGCCGTCTGGCGGCCACAGGTGCAGGAGCGGCGGGCCGCGTCTTCATGTCGAGATAGGTGCTCATTTGCGCCTCTTAGCTGGTTGAGAGCCGCGAACAAGTCTTGGATCAGTCAAGGACCGATGCGCCGGGTACGTATCGTGCGGTGGCCGAAGAAAGGCTGTTTGCGCCGACCCTTGTAGCCGAAACATCTCAAGCAAGCGTAAGCGCGCAAGGCAAAGCCTTTGCTGCGGATTTCCGTCGAATTGTGCCGATCGGGGCTTTGCGCTCCCTGTGCCGCAGTTAAGCCCTACTCAAACTATTTCCTGTATTTCCCGAGGCCTCCGCGTTATAGACCCCGCGCGCCCTCGGGTGGCCGGAAGAGGTATTCTCTCTCATGCAGCAGACCAAGGCCCTGGTGGACAGTCCCGACGAATCCTATCCCGAAATCCTCGACGTCACGGCGTTCGCCGACGGGCTGGAGCGCATCGCCCGGGAGTTTCCGGTCGACAAGGATGCCCGCCGCGCGGCCCTGCTTGCCTATATAAGGGGGGTGAGCCAGGAGGGGCGGGGCCGTGCCCGCGACATCCTCAACCGCGATGGTTCCGGCATGGGCTGCGCACGCCGGATCTCCTGGCTGCAGGACCAGGTGATCCTTGCGCTCTACGATTTCGTCATCCGCCACGTCCATCCGGCCTCGCCCGACATCATCGCCATCACGGCGGTGGGCGGCTATGGCCGGGCGACGCTGGCGCCCGGCTCCGATATCGACCTGCTCTTCCTGCTGCCCGGCAAGCAGACGGCGCTCAGCCAGAAGGTCATCGAATTCATCCTCTACATCCTCTGGGACATGGGGATGAAGGTCGGTCACGCCACCCGCACGATCGACGAATGCATCACGCTCTCCAAGAGCGACATGACGATCCGAACCGCCATCCTCGAGACGCGCTTCATCTGCGGCAATGCCGGGCTCGAGCGCGAGCTCACGGCCCGCTTCGACCGCGAAATCGTCCGCAATACCGGCCCTGAATTCATCGCCGCCAAGCTCGCCGAGCGCGACGAGCGGCACGACCGGTCGGGCAATACACGCTATCTCGTCGAGCCGAACGTCAAGGAAGGCAAGGGCGGTATCCGCGACCTGCACACGCTGTTCTGGATCACGAAATACTTCTACCGTGTCCGCGACACGGCCGAGTTGGTACCGCTCGGCGTGCTCTCGAAAGCCGAATACAGCGCCTTCCAGAAGGCCGAGGACTTTCTCTGGGCGGTGCGCTGCCACCTGCATTTCGTGACCGGCAAGGCGGAGGACCGCCTGTCCTTCGACCACCAGCAGGAGGTTGCGGAAGCCCTCGGCTACCAGAGCCGTCCGGGCCTTTCCCCGGTCGAACGCTTCATGAAGCACTATTTCCTGGTCGCCAAGAATGTCGGCGACCTCACCCGGATCCTCTGCGCCGCCCTCGAGGACGAGCAGGCCAAGGAACAGCCGGGCCTGTCCGGCGTCTTCTCGCGCTTCACCGCGCGCCGGCGCAAGATCGCCGGCACCCAGGATTTCGTCGAGGACAAGGGCCGCATCGCGCTCGCCGCGCCCGACGTCTTCAAGCGCGATCCGGTCAACCTCATCCGCCTCTTCCACATTGCCGATCTCAACGGGCTGGAATTCCATCCCGATGCGCTGAAGAGCGTCACCCGCTCGCTCGCCCTGATCAACGATGCGCTACGCCACAACGAAGAGGCCAACAGCCTCTTTCTCTCGATCCTCACCTCGCGGCGCCAGCCGGCCCTGATGCTGCGGCGGATGAACGAGGCCGGCGTGCTCGGGCGCTTCATTCCGGAATTCGGCCGCATCGTGTCGATGATGCAGTTCTCGATGTACCACCACTACACGGTCGACGAGCATCTGATCCGGTCCGTCGAGGTTCTGTCCAAGATCGAGAAGGGCGAGGACGTCGAGTCGGTGCCGCTCTCGGCCGGGCTGATCAAGACGATCGAGGATCGGGTCGTGCTCTATGTCGCGGTCCTCCTGCACGACATCGCCAAGGGCCGGGCCGAGGACCATTCTATCGCCGGCGCCCGGGTGGCGCGCAAACTCTGCCCGCGTTTCGGCCTCAATCCGCGACAGACCGAACTGGTCGCGTGGCTGATCGACGAGCATCTCACCATGTCGATGACCGCCCAGACCCGCGACCTCAACGACTGGAAGACGATCTCGGACTTTGCCGACCGGGTGCAGTCGCTCGACCGGCTGAAGCTCCTGCTGATCCTGACCGTCTGCGACATCCGCGCCGTGGGTCCGGGTGTCTGGAACGGCTGGAAGGGCCAGCTGCTGCGCATCCTCTATTACGAGACCGAGATCCTGCTGTCGGGTGGTTTCTCGGAGGTCAGCCGCAACGAGCGCGTCCAGCATGCCCGCGACCGGCTGACACAGGCGCTGTCCGACTGGCCCGAGGACGAGCGTAAGGCCTATGTGCGGATGCACTACCAGCCCTATCTCCTCTCCGTGCCGCTCGAGGACCAGGTCCGCCATACGCGCTTCATCCGCGACTCGGACCGCGAGGGCAAGGTGCTCAACACGATGGTGCGGACCAATGCCTTCCAGGCGATCACCGAGATCACCATCCTCGCACCCGACCATCCGCGCCTGGTGGCGATCATCGCCGGTGCCTGTGCCGCAGCCGGCGCCAATATCGCCAACGCCCAGATCTTCACCACCGCCTTCGGCCGCGCGCTCGACACGATCCATATCAGCCGCCAGTTCAAGGACGACGACGACGAATTGCGGCGGGCGGGGACCATCTCGAAGATGATCGAGGACGTGCTGTCCGGCAAGCGCCGGCTGCCTGAAGTCATCGCCACCCGCACCAAGTTCAAGAAGAAGGACAAGACCTTCACCGTGGTGCCCGGCGTGACCATCTCCAACACGCTCTCCAACCGGTTCACGGTGATCGAAATCGAGTGCCTCGACCGTACGGGCCTGCTGTCGGACGTCACCTCTATGCTCGCCGATCTCTCGCTGGACATCGCCTCGGCCCGCATCACCACCTTCGGCGAGAAGGTCATCGATACGTTCTACGTCACCGACCTCACCGGCGAGAAGATTTCCAACGAGAATCGTCAGGCCCTGATCGCCGCCCATCTCAAGACCGTCATCGTCGACGAGGGCGGCGACGGCAGGGGCCGCGTCGCCCCGGGCGTCGTCACGCCCCTGCCGCCCAGGGCGGTGAAGAAGACGGTGGCGCAGCCGTGAAAAGAATGAAGACCCCGCCCCAAACCCCTCCTCACAAGGGGGAGGGGCTTAACCTGCCGCGCCGCTTCCACTCCAACGTCACCGTTCGGGCAAGTGGAAACGTGGCTTTGGCCAAGGAGAGCGCCACGAGTTGGCCCCTCCCTCTTGTGGGGCGGGGTTTCGGGGCGGGGTCTTCATCAAACCGATGAGCGTGAACTCATGAGCCTCGTCCGGAAATTCATGACCGTCGGCGGCGCCACGCTCGGCAGCCGGTTCTTCGGTTTCGCGCGCGAAACCATGATGGCCGCCGCGCTCGGAACGGGGCCGATGGCGGACGCCTTCTATGCCGCCTTCCGCTTCCCGAACCTCTTCCGCCGGCTGTTCGCGGAGGGCGCGTTCAATGCCGCCTTCGTGCCGCTCTTCGCCAAGGAGATCGAGGGCGGCGGGCGCGAGGCGGCCAAGCGGTTTTCCGAGGAAGTGTTCGGTGTCCTCTTCACCGTGCTGCTCCTCATCACCATCGCGATGGAGCTCGCCATGCCGCTGATCGTCCGGACGATCATCGCGCCGGGCTTCGAGGCGGGGTCCGAGAAATACGACGTGACGGTCAAGCTCGCGATCGTCATGTTCCCCTATCTCATGTGCATGTCGCTGACGGCGATGCTCTCGGGCATGCTCAATTCGCTGCATCACTATTTCGCCGCCGCCGTCGCGCCGATCTTCCTCAACGTCATGATGATCGGCGCGCTCGCCTACGGGATCTGGACCGGTGCCGATCCGCTGGCGACGGCCTGGTATCTCTCTTGGGGCGTGCTCGGCGCGGGCTTGCTGCAGATGGCGGTGCTCTATGCCGGCGTGCGCCATGCCGGCATGTCGATCGGCTTCCGCCGTCCGCGCATGACCCCCAATGTCAAGCGACTGCTGGTCCTGGCGCTGCCCGCCGCGATCACCGGCGGCATCACCCAGATCAACCAGATCATCGGCCAGATGATCGCCTCCACCAAGGAGGGCGCGATCGCGGCGCTGCAATATGCGGACCGGCTCTACCAGCTGCCGCTCGGCGTCGTCGGCATCGCGGTCGGCGTCGTGCTGCTGCCGGAACTGTCGCGCGCGCTCCGCGGCGGGCATCTTAAGGAAGCCTCCCATATCCAGAATCGCTCGCTGGAATTCTCGCTGTTTCTCACCCTGCCGGCGGCCGCGGCGCTCTGGGTGCTCTCCGACGAGATCATCCGTGTGGTCTACGAGCGCGGCGCCTTCAGCCCGGGCATGACCGACACGGTGGCCGGCATCCTCGCGATCTACGGCCTCGGCCTGCCCGGCTTCGTGATGATCAAGGCACTCAATCCTGGCTTCTTCGCGCGCGAGGATACGAAGACGCCGATGCGCTTCACCATGATCTCGGTCGCCGTCAACTGCGCCTGCGCGGTGAGCCTGTTTCCCTTCTTCGCCGAACGCGGCATCGCCACGGCGGAAGTCGTTTCCGGCTGGCTGACCACGACGATGCTCTTCGTGACGCTCGTGCGCCGCGGCCATTTCGACATGGACCGCGCCTTCGCTCTTCGCCTGGTGCGCCTGGTGATCGCCGCCGTGGTCATGGCGGGCGTGCTCGAATATGCGTCGATCCATACGGCGCCCTATCTCCGGCCGGAATCCGGCCTGATCGAACAGCTGGGCGCGGTGCTGGCCTTGATCGGCCTTGCGATGGTCGTCTATTTCGGCGTGGCCTTCGCGATCGGCGGCGCCAATCTCGGCATGCTGCGGCGGAACCTGAAGCGTTCTGCCGGCGCGCCGCCTCCCGCCGCCGACCAGCCCCCGCAGGATTGACGCCATGGCCATGCAGTCGCTCTTTCTCGTCGCCCTCGTCGTGCCGGACTATGGTGCCGCGCTCGCCTTCTATTGCGGCGCGCTGGGCTTCACCCTGGTCGAGGACAACGGCCTCGACGACGACAAGCGCTGGGTTGTGGTCCGCCCGCCCGGCGGCGAGGGTGCGAGCCTGCTCCTCGCGAGAGCCGCCGACGCCGCGCAGGTGCAGGCGGTCGGCAACCAGACCGGCGGCCGCGTCGGCTTCTTCCTCAAGACCGACGACTTCGCCCGCGACCATGCGGCCTATATGGCGAAGGGCGTCGTTTTCGAGGAAGAGCCGCGGCACGAGGTCTACGGCACGGTCGCGGTCTTCCGGGACCCGTTCGGCAATCGCTGGGATCTCATTCAGCACGCCGGCTGAGAGGCCGTTTCCGGCCGCGTCAGCAATAGCGCCAGCGGCGCTTCGGGCCGACATCGACATGCACGATGCCGTTGCAATAGGTGCCGATGCCGCCGATGCCGGGCGCGCTGCGCGCCGCCGCCACGATGCGGCTGACCGAGACGCCCGGCACACGGATGTCGGCGGCCGAACAGGTCCGGTGCTGCGAATGCCGCCGGCCGCCATGGCGATGGCCCGAGGTGACGATCGGGCGGCCACCGGTCTTCCGAGCGATATGGGCCAGAACGAGATTGAGACGGGTGGGGAAGCAGCTCGCCCGGACGCTGACGCGCTGCAGGGCGTAGCCGTAGGTCTTCTGGTGCAGTCTGAGCTTGACGGTGTCCCGGTTGCGGGACCCTGCGAGGCCCTCCACGGCCATGACAGGCGAGAGCGCGATGAGCCCTGCGGCGACGATGCGGGTGAGTTTACGCAATACGATTTCTCCAGATGGGCGCTCGCTCGGCGCCGCTATGCCTCCCGTTGGTGACGGCGGGCATAAAAATCCAGAATGCGGCGATAATAGGAATGGCTTTGCATTTGGCCTCGACTTCCCGAGCCCCTCTTGCCGTCGGGCGCCACCCGCGGCGGGACCGGATCTCTTGCCAGATCTCTTGATTGTGGTCGCGCTCCCATGCATAAGCGCCCCCGTCAGCAACATGGGGTAAAACCCTGGGGCCCTCCACCAGCCTAACCGAGGATCATCATCATGGGCGAATTCAACAGGCTCGTCTTTTCCGGCGTCCAGCCGACCGGCAATCTCCATCTCGGCAACTATCTCGGCGCGATCAAGAAATTCGTCGCGCTCCAGGCCGAAAGCGACTGCATCTATTGCGTCGTCGACCTCCACTCGATCACCGCGCAACTGGTCCACGAGGACCTGCCCGGGCAGATCCGTTCGATCGCCGCAGCCTTCATCGCCTCGGGCATCGATCCCGACAAGCACATCGTCTTCAACCAGTCTGCGGTGCCGCAGCATGCCGAGCTCGCCTGGGTGTTCAACTGCGTCGCCCGCATCGGCTGGATGAACCGGATGACCCAGTTCAAGGACAAGGCCGGCAAGGACCGCGAGAATGCCTCGCTCGGTCTGCTCGCCTATCCCTCGCTGATGGCCGCCGACATCCTCGTCTACCGTGCCACCCACGTGCCCGTCGGCGACGACCAGAAGCAGCATCTGGAACTCGCCCGCGACATCGCCATGAAGTTCAACCTCGACTTCAAGGACGGCATCAAGAAGGGCGGCAAGGGCATCGACATCACGGTCGGCGACGAGCCGGTCCATGCCTATTTCCCGATGGTCGAGCCGCTGATCGACGGCCCCGCGCCGCGCGTGATGTCGCTCCGCGACGGCACCAAGAAGATGTCGAAGTCCGATCCGTCCGATCTCTCGCGCATCAACCTGATGGACGACGAGGACGCGATCTCCAAGAAGATCCGCAAGGCCAAGACCGATCCCGACGGTTTGCCGTCGGAGGTCGACGGCCTCAAGGGCCGCCCGGAGGCCGACAATCTCGTCGGCATCTATGCGGCGCTGGCCGGCAAGACCAAGGCCGAGGTGCTCGCCGAGTTCGGCGGGCAGCAGTTCTCGGTGTTCAAGCCGGCGCTGGTCGATCTTTCCATCGCCACGCTCTCGCCGATCACCGCCGAGATGCGCCGCCTGATGGACGACACGAGCCATATCGACGCCATCCTGAAGAAGGGCGGCGAAAGGGCCGGCGCACGGGCGGAGGTCGTGATGAACGAAGTGCGCGACATCATCGGCTTTCTCCGGTAAGAGTCGCGCTGAAACTCAGCCGGGGATCCTGCTTCCGTCTTTTGCCTTGCCCCTCACCCTGACCCTCTCCCGCACGCAGGGAGAGGGGACGATGGGGCACCGGCAGTGCCACGCGTCCTTTCTCCCGTTCCACCGGGAGAAGGGTGCGCAGCACGCGGGCGGATGAGGGGCGGGTCTCGACTGAACAGCAGGGGATGGCCTTTTCATGGTTTCGCAACGACAGTCGCGGCTCGAGGGCCATCGGCGGAAATTTCTCGCCGTCGTCGACGACACGCCGGAAAGTGCGCGCGCCGTGCGCTATGCCGGCCGGCGCGCCAAGAACTCGGGCGGCGGGCTGGTGCTGCTCTATGTGATCTCGGATGCCGACTTCAACCAGTGGATCGGCGTGGCCGAGGTCATGCGGGCGGAGGCGCGCGAGGAGGCTGAGGCGGTCATGGCGCGCGTGGCGCAGGACGTGCGCGAGAAGATCGGGCACGAACCGGAACTGGTGATCCGCGAGGGCAAGGCCTCCGACCAGATCCTGCAACTGATCGAGGAAGACCGTGACATCGCCATCCTCGTCCTGGCGGCCTCGTCGGGCAAGGACGGTCCGGGACCGCTTGTGACGGCCGTGTCGAGCCGCGGCACGGCCTTTCCGCTGCCGGTCACCATCGTGCCGGACACGCTGTCGGACGAGGAGATCGACGCGCTGGCGTGAAGCGGTGCCGGTTCGGCGGAATGGCTCCCGTCGCCGCTTTGGCGAATCCTGACAAAAAGATACAGCTTCAGCCCCGCGCCGGGCATGTTATGCCTTGCACCCCGGGGTCAATGCGATTATTTCTCTGGAACAATTCTAAATTACGCCGTCCGTTCTCCGGCCTTGACCCGTGAGCAACACCAGGAGCCTCCCATGTTCATCCAGACCGAAGCGACCCCCAATCCCCAGACCCTGAAATTCCTGCCGGGCAAGGTGGTGCTCGAAGACGGCACCGCCGACTTCCGGTCGTCCGCCGATGCAGCCGCGTCGCCGCTCGCCGAGCGGCTGTTCTCGATTTCGGGTGTGACCGGCGTGTTCTTCGGCTACGATTTCGTCACCGTGACCAAGGATGGCGTGGACTGGCCGCACCTGAAGCCGGCCATTCTCGGCGCGATCATGGAGCACTACCTCTCCGGCGCGCCGATTATGGGCATTGCGCGTGACCAGGATGACATTGACGAGGCCGACGAGTTCTTCGAGGCCGGCGACGAGACGGTGGTCGCCACGATCAAGGAACTTCTGGAATCGCGCGTCCGCCCGGCGGTTGCCCAGGACGGCGGCGACATCACCTTCCGCGGCTACCGCGACGGCACCGTCTTCCTCAACATGAAGGGCTCCTGCGCCGGCTGCCCGTCCTCGACGGCGACGCTGAAGCACGGCGTGCAGAACCTCCTGCGCCATTTCATTCCCGAAGTGCGGGAAGTCGAGGCCGTCTGATCCGGCCCGAAGAAACACCATGTTCCTCGTCATCGACACGTCCGGCCCGGTCTGCGCGGCCGGCATCTGGGATGCAGGCCGTGACACGCTCGTCGCCGCCCGGTCGGACCATCTCGGCAAGGGCCATGCCGAGCGGCTGATCCCGATGGTTGACGAGGTCCTCCGGGAAGCGGGCGTCGCGCTGTCGGACATGACCCGGATCGCTGTCACCACGGGTCCCGGCTCCTTCACCGGCATCCGCGTTGGCGTCGCTGCGGCCCGCGGTTTCGCGCTGTCGCTCGGCATTCCCGCGATTGGCGTGACCACGCTCGACGTCGTCGCCGAGGCGGTGCTGGAAATCGGCCCGCCCGCGCCCGTGGTGGCCGCGATCGATGCTGGCCGCGGCGAGATCTTCGTCCAGGTCTTCGCGCCCGACGGCGAAGCGTTGACCGAGCCCGCCACCTTCGACCATGATGGCGTGCGCGCGATCGTCGCCCGTTTCGACGGCATTCTCGTCGGCTCGGGTGTGGCCGCGCTGGCCGGTGCGCCGCGCCTGGAGGATGCGTTTCCGCTCGACCGGATTGCCCGGATCGCGCTCCGCCGTCCCGACGACCATGCTGCCAGCCCGGTCTATATCCGCAGCGCCGGCGCCAAGCCGCAGGGCGGCTTCGCACTCCCGCACGCCTGACACCGGGCACCTTCGTTTCCGGCGCCTGACGGGGTGGCGAGGGGGCGCCCCGCAAACCAGCCGGAACGGCTGCGATTTTCGCGTTGCCCGCCGCCCGCCTTGCGGTATGGTTAAAAAAATCTCAATCTTTTCGGGTTAGGCTTCTATCCCACGTCTCCTATGGATACTGCCATGAACCCGGTCTCGCTCCTCGAAAGCTTCTTCACCCGCAAGGCCGAGTTCGACATCTTCCCGGCGGCCCCCGACGACACGCGCGACATGGCGGCGCTGCATGCCGAACGGTTCTACCGCGGCTGGGACAAGCGCGAATTCCATTCGCTGATGGACCAGCCGACCGCCTTCGGCTTCACCGCTCGCCCCAATAACGGCATTCCCGGCCTCGGCGGCTTCGTGCTGGCTCGCGAGGCTGCAGGCGAGGCGGAAATCCTCACCATCGCCGTCTCGACGAAGTTCCCGCGCCAGGGGCTCGGCTGGCGGCTGATGCTGGCGGCGTTGCGCGAGGTCCGCGGACGCGGCGCCGAAACCATGTTTCTCGAGGTCGACCAGGGCAATGCCGCCGCCCAGGGCCTCTACGCCAAGCTCGGCTTCCGCTTGGTCGCCGAGCGCAAGGGCTATTACGAGCTCGGCGACGGGCGGAAATCCACCGCGCTTGTCATGCGCCTCGATCTCCGCTAACTGACCGCCACTGCAATCGAGGCTTGGGAACCCGTCCATGGCGGACATCACGCGCACCCTGGTGGAGCTATGTGCCGAGCGTGGGCTGAGGATGACCGAGCAGCGCCGGATCATCGCCCAGATCCTGCAGGATTCCTCCGATCATCCCGATGTCGAGGAGCTCTATCGCCGCTCGTCGGCCATCGACAGCAAGATCTCGATCGCCACCGTCTACCGCACCGTCAAGCTCTTCGAGGACGCCGGCATCATCGAGCGCCATGATTTCCGCGCCGGCCGCTCGCGCTACGAGACGGTCCCGGACGAGCATCACGACCATCTGATCGATCTCAAGAGCGGCACGGTCATCGAGTTCCATTCCGCCGAGATCGAGGCGCTGCAGGAGAAGATCGCCCGCGAGCACGGCTTCCGCCTCGTCGACCACCGGCTCGAACTCTACGGCGTGCCGCTCACCAAGGACGACACATGATCGCCTGGGTCAGGATCGGGCTGGCGGTGGGCCTCGTCCTGCTCGCGTCCCTGGTCCTGATGCCGATCCATCTGCTGCTGCTGTGGCTCGGCCATCGCTGGCGGAACCGCCTGCCGCGCCTCTGGCACCGGATCGCGCTCCGGGCGATCGGCGTCCGCGTCCACGTCCATGGCGAACCGGAGCGGCGCCGGCCGCTGATGATCGCGGCCAATCACATCTCCTGGCTCGATATCCTCGTCATCGCCTCCGTCGTCGATGCGACCTTCGTCGCCAAGTCCGAGGTGCGCGACTGGCCGATCTTCGGAACGCTGGCCCGATTGCAGCGGTCGATCTTCATCCGTCGCGACGAGCGCCGCCAGACCCGCGAACAGGCCGACGAGATGGCCCGGCGCCTCAATGCCGGCGAAACGGTCGTGCTCTTCCCGGAGGGAACGACCACCGACGGCAACCGTCTCGGCGAGATCAAGTCCTCGCTCTTCGCCGCCGCTGCCGCCGCGGCCCATGTCGCACCGGATGGCGTGGTGCATGTCCAGCCTGTGGCGATCGCCTATACCCGCATTCACGGCATGGCGATGGGCCACTACCACCGCCCCGTCGCCGCCTGGCCGGGCGAGGTGCCGCTGATGCCGCATCTCATCGGCGTGCTCAAGACGGGTGCCTTCGACGTCGACCTGCGTTTCGGCGACACGGTCGAGGTTGCCGTCGGCACCAGCCGCAAGCATGTCTCGAATTTCGTCCGCGACCAACTCCGCAGCCTGCTCGAGAAGAGTCTGCGCGGGCGGTGAGCCGCAGAACGGGGACGCCCGCCCGGCGCACCGGTTGAGTCGCATCCCGAGATGCTCTAAAGAGCGCGCATGAACGAGCACGTCTCAAAGAGCGCCGTCGCGGCGCCGGCCAACAGCAAGAAGGTCTTCGTCAAGACCTATGGCTGCCAGATGAACGTCTATGACAGCCAGCGGATGACGGATTCGCTGGGCGAGAGCGGCTATGAGCCGACGTCGAGCGTCGAGGATGCCGACCTCGTCCTCATCAACACCTGCCACATCCGCGAGAAGGCGGCCGAGAAGGTCTATTCGCAGCTCGGGCGCCTGCAGAAGATGAAGCGCGAGCGCGCGAAGGAAGGCCGGGAACTCACCGTCGGCGTCGCCGGCTGCGTGGCGCAGGCCGAGGGCGACGAGATCATCCGTCGCGCCCCCGTCGTCGATCTGGTGATCGGCCCCACGACCTATCACCGGCTGCCCGACGCGCTGGAGAAGGTCCGGGCCGGCGCCCGCGTGGTCGAGACAGACTATGCCGTCGAGGACAAGTTCGAACACCTGCCGGCGATCAATCGCGAGAAGACGATCTCGCGCGGCGTGACCGCCTTCCTGACCGTGCAGGAAGGCTGCGACAAGTTCTGCACCTTCTGTGTCGTGCCCTATACCCGCGGGTCGGAAGTGTCGCGGCCGCTCCAGCAGATCCTGACCGAGGCGAACCGGCTGGTCGATGCCGGCGTCAGGGAGATCACGCTGCTCGGCCAGAACGTCAATGCCTGGCATGGCCATGGCCCAGACGGCACCACCTGGGGCCTCGGCGACCTGCTGTACCACCTCGCCGACATTCCCGGCATCGCCCGCCTGCGCTACACGACCAGCCATCCGCGCGATATGGACGCGCGGCTGATCGAGGCCCATCGCGATATCGACAAGCTGATGCCTTACCTGCACCTGCCGGTCCAGGCAGGCTCGGACCGGATCCTCAAGGCGATGAACCGCCGCCACACCGCGGCCGACTACATCGCGCTCGTCGAGCGCATCCGAAGGGTGAAGCCGGATCTTGCGCTGTCGGGCGATTTCATCACCGGCTTTCCCGGCGAGACCGACGAGGACTTCGAGGCGACGATGCGTCTGGTCGAGACCGTGGGTTATGCACAGGCCTTCTCGTTCAAATATTCGCCCCGTCCGGGCACCCCCGGCGCCGACCTACCCGACCATGTTCCGGAGGCGGTGAAGGCCGAACGGCTGGAGCGGCTGCAGGCCCTGCTCTTCCGGCAGCAGACGGCATTCCAGCAGTCGATGACGGGCCGCGAATTCGACGTGCTGATCGAGAAGCCTGGCCGGTTCGAGCTGCAGATGGTGGGGCGCTCGCCCTGGCTCCTGCCTGTGATCATCGACAGGAAAGCCGATGACAATCTCGAAATTGGTGACATTATGAAGGTGCGAATCACAAAGGCGGGAACCAACTCCCTTCACGCCGTGTTGGCATGATGCGCGAGCCCGTCGCCAGACAGGAGCAGGACGGTTTGAACAGACCAGAAGCGGTGTCCACCAAAGAGCGCCAGCCCAGCCGGACAGACGCCAATCACTTTGTTCTGACCTTCGAAAACAACCGTCTGGCTAGCGAACTCTTCGGCCAGTTCGACCAGAACCTGAAGCTCATCGAGGAGAGGCTCGGCATCGACGCCCGCGCCCGAGGCAACACGGTGGCCATCTCGGGCGATCTCGGCGCGACCAATCTTGCTCGCCGCACGCTCGATTATCTCTACGATCGGCTGCAGAAGGGGTCGAGCGTCGAAACCTCTGACGTCGAGGGCGCCATCCGCATGGCGCAGGCTGCTGACGACCAGCTCGTCTTTCCGGCGCTCGAGAAGAAGGCCAAGCTCACCATGGGCCAGATCTCGACCCGCAAGAAGACCATCCATGCCCGGACGCCGACCCAGGACGCCTATATGCGCGCGCTGGAGCGGTCCGAACTCGTCTTCGGTGTCGGCCCCGCTGGCACCGGCAAGACCTATCTCGCGGTCGCCCATGCCGCCCAGCTTCTCGAACGCGGCGCCGTCGACCGGATCATCCTGTCGCGGCCGGCCGTCGAAGCCGGCGAACGTCTGGGCTTCCTGCCCGGCGACATGAAGGAGAAGGTCGACCCCTATCTGCGACCGCTCTACGATGCCCTCTACGACATGATGCCCGGCGACAAGGTCGAGCGCGCCATTACGGCCGGAGTGATCGAGATCGCGCCGCTCGCCTTCATGCGCGGCCGGACGCTCGCCAATGCGGCGATCATCCTCGACGAGGCCCAGAACACCACCTCGATGCAGATGAAGATGTTCCTGACGCGCCTGGGCGAGAACGGCCGCATGATCATCACCGGTGACCCGAGCCAGGTCGACCTGCCGCGCGGGGTAAAGTCCGGTCTGGTCGAGGCGCTGGAGATCCTCGGCGGCGTCGAGGGCATTTCGGTGATCCGCTTCCGGGACGTCGACGTCGTGCGCCATCCGCTGGTTGCCCGCATCGTCCGCGCCTATGATGCCGAGGGAGCCACCCGCTCGACCGAGGCCGCCGCCCGTCCGTCCGGCGAGGCCGGTCCCGACTGATGGCTGAGGGGTCGCAGAGGCTGGACATCCAGCTCGGCATCGAAGCCGGCAGCTGGGGCGACGAGGCCGTCCTCGAAACCTTCGCCGCGCGCGTGCTCGAACATGCCGCCGCCCATCTCGCGAGCCGCGAGGCCCAGCCCTTCCCGCAGGAGCCGGTCGAAATTTCGCTGGTTTTCACCGACGATGCCGCTATAAGGGCGGTCAACCGCGACTGGCGGGGCCAGGACAAGCCGACGAACGTCCTGTCCTTTCCCGCCTTTCCGCTGGTGCCGGGTGGTCGGCCCGGGCCCATGCTGGGCGACATCGTGCTGGCCGAGGAGACATTGCGCCGCGAGGCCCTTGACCTCGCCATTGCCTTCGATGATCATCTGACCCATCTACTGGTGCACGGCTTCCTGCATCTGTTCGGCTACGACCACATGACGGAAGAGGAAGCCGCGGTCATGGAAGGCCTCGAAACGCGCATTCTGGCGGAGTTGGGCCTTGCCGATCCCTACAGGGACTGACCATAACGACAGTCGAGGCAATGAGCGAATATTCCACACGGTCGCATGATGCGACATCCGAACCGTCCGGCCTGAAGGGCGAAGACGGCAGTTCCTCCACGAAGGGCGACAGTACCACCGCGCCCGGTTCTGCCGCTCCGAGGCAGTCGATCTGGGCAAAGGTGGCGCGAATACTCCGGCCACACAATGCGTCGAGCCTGCGCGAGGACCTCGCCGACGTGCTCGAGACGGAAGAGGGCGCCGCCGTCGGCTTCTCGCCGGTCGAGCGCGCCATGCTCAGGAACATCCTGCGCTTTCGCGAAGTGCGCGTCGAGGACGTTATGGTGCCGCGCGCCGAGATCGAAGCGGTGGACCAGGATACGTCGATCGGCGAATTGATGATGATGATGCACGAGACCGGCCGCTCGCGCATGCCGGTCTATTCCGAGACGCTCGACGACCCCAAGGGCATGGTCCATATCCGCGACCTGCTCGGCTACATGATCAAGGAAAGCCGCAACAAGCGCCGCACCCAGTCCAAACCGGCGGCGCTGCCGCTGCCGGACGGCACCGTTGCGCCCAAGGCGCGGTCGAAGCCCTTCGATCTCGCCCGCGTCAATGCCGACACGACCATCGCCGAAGCCGGCATTCTCCGGCCGGTTCTCTTCGTGCCGCCCTCCATGCTCGCTTCCGAACTGATGGTGAAGATGCAGGCCGAGCGCATCCAGATGGCGCTGGTCATCGACGAATATGGCGGCACCGACGGGCTCGCCTCGCTTGAGGACATCGTCGAGATGCTGGTCGGCGACATCGAGGACGAGCATGACGACGAGGAAGTGATGTTCTCGCGCCAGTCCGACGACACGTTCATCGCCGATGCCCGCGCCGAACTCGAGGACATCGCCGAGGCGATCGGTCCCGAATTCGACGTCGCCGGTCAGCTCAACGAGGTCGATACGCTGGGCGGCCTCATTTATTCCGAACTCGGCCGCATCCCCGCCCGTGGCGAAGTCGTCCAGGCGGTGCCGGGCTTCGAGTTCCACGTGTTGGACGCCGATCCGAGGCGGATCAAGAAGGTCAGGATTTCCCGCAGCAAGTCGGCCCTGAAGCGGCCGAAGGCCCGAGACGACGCGGAGCAGGCCGATACGGCGGAGACCGAAGACAAGGGCGAGGGCTGAGCGAAGCTCTTCCCTTCTCTCACTGTGAGAAGGTGGCCCGAAGGGTCGGGTGAGGGGTGCCCTCGAATGCCGGGCAAAAAGTGAGAACCCCTCCTTGCCTCGCTGTATTCAGCCGTCTCCCCGAGCGGAGAATGGGATTGCGTGCCTATCTCCCGCAGGCTTCCGCACGCTTCAGCAGGAACGCTCGTTCCCGGCTGTTCTTCGTCAGGGCGGCAGCGCGCTCGAAATGGGCCCTGGCCTCGCCAGCGCGTCCGGCCCGGAACAGCGTATCCGCCCGCGCGGCGGGTAGCGGCGCATAGTTTTCCAGAAGTCCCTCGGCTTCGATCGCCTCGATCATCGGCAGTGCCGACTCCGGTCCATACGCCATTCCATGGGCAACCGCACGGTTGAGGTCGACGACCGGGGACGGCATGACGTCGCTCAGCCGGTCGTAGATCGCGGCAATCTGCGCCCAGTCGGTGTCTTCCATGCGGCGCGCGCGGGCATGGCAGGCGGCGAGGGCCGCCTGCAGCGCATAGGGTCCGTCGGCGCCACCGAGCGTAATGGCGCGATCGAGCGCGTCGAGTCCGCGCCGGATCAGCAGCTTGTCCCAGCGGGCACGGTTCTGCTCGCCAAGGGGGATCGCCGCACCGTCGGGGGCGGTGCGGGCGTGGAGCCGCGAGGCCTGGATTTCCATGAGCGCGAGCAGGCCGAAGACTTCAGGCTCGTCCTTCGTCAGCCCCGCCAGGATGCGGCCGAGCCGCTGCGCCTCGGCGCAGAGCGCGGGACGGACGAGATCGTCGCCCGAGGTCGCGGCATAGCCTTCGTTGAAGATCAGATAGACGACCTCCAGCACCGAGGCGAGACGCTCGGCGCGGTCGGGACCGCGCGGCACTTCGAAAGTGAGCCCGGCTTCCGCGATCTTCTTCTTGGCGCGCAGGATCCGCTGGGAGATCGTCGCCTCGTTGGAAAGGAAGGCGCGGGCGATCTCGTCCATCGTCAGGCCGGCGATCAGTCGGAGCGTCAGCGCCGCACGTGCCTCCCGCGTCAGGATCGGGTGGCAGGCGGTAAAGATCAGGCCCAGGAGCTCGTCGCCGAGATCGTCGTCCATCGCGGCCTCGACCGCCTCCATGCTGTCGTCGCGCGCGTCATCGAGATCGCGGCCGATCTCGGCATGCTTGCGGTCCAGCATTTTCTTGCGGCGGAAGCCGTCGATGGCGCGCCGCTTGGCGGCCGCCATCAGCCAGGCGCCGGGATTGCGCGGCACGCCGTTCTTCGGCCAGTCGGTGAGCGCCGCCACCAGCGCATCCTGCGCCAGTTCCTCGGCCTGGCCGACATCGCGCAGCATTCGGGCGAGGCCGGCGATCAGCTTCGCCCGCTCCATGCGGTAGACGGTCTCGATCGTCCTGTGGATGTCCTCGGCAGCCATGAAGCCGAGTTAGGAAGGAGACCGCACAGATGTCAACTGCGGTTCGCCGGAGCATTGGCCCGGGCCATCTCCCGGCGCTCTGCCACATGCGCCTTCATGTCGTCAGGGACCAGGTCGCCGAAATCCTCCATTTCGTAGAAGGGCCGGATCTCGACCTCGCTCGGGCCGAACATCGGATTGGGGCAGCGCTTCAACCATTCGACCGCCTCGGCCATGTCCTTGACCTCCCAGATCCAGTAGCCGGCCACGAGTTCGCGGGTCTCGGCGAAGGGCCCGTCGATCACCGTCCGGCTGGGTCCGTCGAAGGCGATCCGCTTGCCCTGCGACGAGGGCTTGAGACCGTCGCCGGCCAGCATGATCCCGGCATTGCAGAGCTCTTCGTTGAACCTGCCCATCGCTTCCATGAGCTCGGTGGTGGGCATCACGCCCGCCTCGCTGTCTTCCGTCGCCTTCACCAATACCATCACGCGCATTTCCGTTTCCTCTCTGTTGCGGCGGCGTCATCGCCACCCTGCCTTCACGACGAGTGGTGATGCGGCAATCCGACAGGAATGTCTGTGGCAGGCCAAAAATCAGAAGAGCTGGGTACCGTAGCCGGCAAGCTGGCCTTCGGCGAGTCGCGGGCCGTAGAGCATTGCCTCCCGCCATGCCTCGACGGGATGGAGGATCGGCCCGACCTTCAGCCAGCCCACGACGTCGCCCGGCAGTACCCGGCGCGGCCAGATGGTGGGGCCGGCCTCAGCCGGATGGCGGGAGAGATACTGCCCCGGCCGGTCGGCGAAGATCGGCGGATGCGGATCGGGCAAGTCGGCATCGATCCGGAGCCTTCCGTCCGGGCCGGCATAGTCGAGGTAGCCGATGCCGTGACGCTGCATCAGCGCGAGGAGCGTCTCTCCGACCTCGGGCTTCATGGGGCATCCACTTCGAAGAGCGGCGTGCCCGGCATGACCTCGGCGCCGTCCTCCACCAGGATGCGGGTGACGGTGCCCGCAAGGTCCGCCTCGACCGGGTTGAACACCTTCATCGCCTCGATCAGGCCGATGCGCTGGCCGTCCTCGACCCGCGTCCCGACGCGGACATAGGGATCCACGCCCGGCGCCGAGGCCCGGTAGAAGGTGCCGGTCATGCCGGCGAGGATGCGATGCGGACCCGCCTCCGGCGGCGGCGCGTCGGCCGGGGCGGCCATCCCGCCTGCCGGCATGGCGGCGTCGAGGCCGAGCGTCCGCGTCTTGGCGAGCCGGATCCGCGTCGTGCCGTCATTGATGTCGAGTTCCTGCAGATCGGACTGCTCCAGGAGACGCATCAGGGTTTCGAGACGCGCGACATCCATCGGGTCACGCCTCCGCGAAGGGTCGCACCGCGACACCCTCGGCTTCGAGCGCGTCCCGCAGCGAGCGGGCGATGGCGACGGCCGACGGCGTGTCGGAATGCACGCATATCGAATGGATCGGCGTCTTCAGCCATCGGCCGGACTGGGTGCGGATGGCGCCCTCGTTCAGCATGGCGAGGATGCGCTCGGCGATCTCGCCCGGGTCGTGCAGCACGGCACCCGGCAGCTTGCGGTCGACGAGATAACCCTCGTCGGTATAGGCCCTGTCGGCGAAAATCTCCGACCGGAATTCCAGCCCCATCTCGCCCGCCAGCCGGTCCATCTCGCCGAGCGCGATCGTCAGGCAGACGAGCCGGGGATTGACCGCCTTGACAGCCCTGAGTGCCGCGAGCGCCACGTCCCGGTTCTGCTGCGAGAGATTGCCGAGCGCGCCATGCAGCTTGACATGGGTGAGGCGATGTCCGGCATAGGCGGCAAGCGCTTCCGCGGCGCCGATCTGGTAGGCGATCAGCCGCTCGGTCTCGCCCATCGTGTAGGGCATGTTGCGCCGGCCGAAGCCGTAGAGGTCCGGATAGCCGGGATGGGCGCCGATCGACACGCCCTTGCCGCGTGCCTGCGCAAAAGTTGCCGCCATCACTTCCGGGTCGCCCGCATGCATGCCGCAGGCGACATTGGCCGAGGTCACGATGTCGAGCATCGCCGCGTCGTCGCCCATTTTCCACGGGCCGAATCCTTCGCCCATGTCGGAATTGAGATCGACCGTCAGCATGGCCCTTGCACCCTCGTTGCGACCTCTTTCTAATCGGCTTTGTCCACCGCATCAATTCGCGTCGAAAAGCCGGACGGCATATTTGCAAGCACGGCAAACTGATATATCAGTTCCGGTGAAGGAGACGAGCGTGACGCCGAGCCAGCCGAAGATTTCCGCCGAAGGAACGGGTGCCCTGCTGGTCGATGGCGCCGACGGCGCCTTCCACGACGGCGTTCAGGCCCGCATCTGGGCGCTCGCCCGCGATCTCCGCGCGCTGCCTGGTGTGACCGAGACCGTACCCGGCATGAACAACCTGATGGTCGTCTTCGACCCCCTCGCCGTCGGGAGCGACCAGGTGGAACGACGGATCCTGGCTCTCTGGGACAACAGCGATGCGATACCTGCCGAGCGTCCCGTCCGGGATGTGCCGGTCGTCTATGGCGGCGCGGAGGGTCCCGATCTCGCAGACTTCGCCGCGGCCAGGGGCCTGGACGCCGACGAGGTCGTGCGGCGTCATGCGGCGCCGGTCTATTCGGTGGCGGCGGTGGGGGCGATGCCAGGCTTCGTCTATCTCTCCGGCCTCGATCCGGCGCTCGCCGCGCCCCGGCTCGCCACGCCCCGTCAGGGTGTGCCGAAGGGTTCCGTCATCATCGGCGGCAGCCAGGCCGGCATCATGCCGGTGACCGCGCCGTCGGGCTGGCACATTTTCGGCCGCACCGAGCTCGGCCTCTTCGATCCCGCCCGCGAGCGCCCGGCGCTCTTTAGTCCCGGCGACCGCATCCGTTTCGTGCCGGAGCCGCGGCGATGATCGAGATCCTGACATCGGGCCTGATGAATTCGGTGCAGGATGCCGGCCGGCCAGGTTATCTCGACCAGGGGATCGGGCGCGGCGGGGCGATGGACCGGCCGGCGCTCGAGATCGCCAACCGCATGCTCGGCAACGAGGCCGGCGCCGCCGGCATCGAGGTCGCAGTCTTTCCCTTCCGGCTTCGGTTCGGGGCTTCAACCTCCTTCGCCGTCACCGGTGCCCATTGCCCGGTGCGTCTCAACGGCCGCCCGCTCCCGCCCTGGTGGTGTGGCAGCGCTGATGATGGCGACGAGCTCCGGATCGACCCGCCGGAGACCGGCTCGCGTGCCTATGTCGGGTTTGCCGGCGGCATCGATGTCGGCCTCGTCCTGGGGTCCCGGGCGACTGATCTCAAGAGCGGGTTCGGCGGGCTGGAGGGCCGGCCACTGATGCGCGGCGACCGGCTCGCGACCGGCCCCGCCTCCGGCGTGGCTGTCGCCGGGCTCGGGGTCGACCCACTGTCTGTGAGAGGCGTTCTGGGCGCCCGCGCCGGCGGCGACGCACTGGTCCTGCGGGTCATGCCCGGCGCCGAATTCGACCGGTTCACCGAGGAGGCCCGCCGTGCTTTTGTCGAGGCGCCGTTCACGGTTTCGGCGGAGAACAACCGCCAGGGCATGCGCCTAGAAGGGCCGGCCTTGACGCTGCCTGAGAAGCTGGAGCTCTTCTCTCACGGCATCATGCCGGGCACGATCCAGGTGCCACCCTCCGGCCAGGCGGTGATCCAGCTTGCCGAAGCCAATACCTGCGGCGGCTATCCGAAGATCGCCCACGTGGTGGAGCCCGACCTCTGGGCGCTCGGCCAGGCGCCGTCGGGGTCGCGGCTCCGCTTCACGCTCGTCTCCCGCGCCGCCGCCGTCGCGGCGCTCCGGGAGGAGGCGCTGGCCATGCGGCGTCTTGCCAACCTGCTGCGCGGAGAAGCCGAGGGCGCGCTCGGGAGCGAAAAAAAGAAGAAGGCCCACTGAGCGATGCAGACCACCAGGCCCATCGTCGTCGTCGGTGCCGGACTGCCCGGCGGTGCGATTGCCCGCGAGCTTGCCGCCCGCGGCGAGACGGTGCTGCTCGTCGACCGGCAGGAGCCGGGCCGCGGCACGTCCTATGGCAATATGGCGAGCATCGCCGTCAACGGTTTCGATGCCGCATCGCGCCCCTCGACCTGGAAGAAGCTGCCCTTCTGGATGATCAATCCGGATGCGCCGGTGACGGCCGATCCGCTCTATGCCCCGCGCATGATCCCCTGGTTCCTGCGCTTTCTGGCGGCCGGCCGGCCGCAGCGGATACGCGAGATCGAGGACGCAGGGGCCACCCTGGCGACGCGGGCGCTCGGCGACATCCGCGGCCTGCTGGCGGCGATCGGGGCGCCCGACCTGCTTTCCGAAGCCACCTGCCTGCAGCTCTACGAAACCGAACGGGCCTTTGCCGAAGGCCGCGACAATCTCGCGCTGATGGACCGCTACGGGCTGGACTACGACGTGCTCGAGGGCCCGGCCATAAGGGCGCACGAGCCGCTTCTCAGCCCGGCCATCGCCAAGGCGGTGCTGCTGCCGCAGAACCATTTCATCACCGACCCTTTCCGCTTTGTCGGGCGGATGGTCGCCGACATGCAGCGACGCGGCGGTACGTCGCTCACCGGCGTGGTGGCCCGCATCGAGCACGACTTGAGGGGCGTTAGTGCCGTCCTCCTGTCCGACGGCCGCCGGATCGAGACCGACCGGCTGGTCCTGGCGGCGGGGATGGAGACGGCCACCTTCGCCCGCGCGCTCGGCGAGCCGATCCCGCTCGAAACCGAGCGCGGCTACCACACCCAGATCATGCCGCCCGGCGGTACCGATCTCCGCTATTCGCTGATCTGGCCGGAGCGCGCCTTCATGGTGACCCCGACGGCCGGCGGCATCCGGGTCGGCGGTTCGGTGGAAATGGCCGGTCTGGCCCGCGCTCCCAACTGGCGTCGCGCCCGCCTGCTGGTCGAGCATGCGAAATTCGCGCTGCCGTCGCTGAAGGTCGAGAATGTCAGCGAATGGATGGGCCACCGCCCGGCTCTGCCGGATACGATCCCCGTGCTCTCCGCCTCCGCCCGGACCAGGGGCGTCTTCTATGCCACGGGCCACGGCCATCTCGGCCTGACCTATTCCGCCACGACCGGCATCGTGATGGCCGACCTCGTCACGGGCCGGCCGCCGGCAGTGGATCTCACCCCTTTCCGCATCGACCGATTCTGAGGACGACACCATGAGATGGAAACGCACGCTGCAGCTCGTCGACGTGCATTGCGAGGGCGAGATCGGCCGCGTCGCCACCGGCGGCGTGCCCAACATTCCGGGCCGGACGATCGCCGAACAGCTTGCCTATATCAACACGGTGGACGATTCGATCCGCCGCTTCTGCTGCCTCGAACCGCGGTCCGGCCCACTGGGCTCCGTCAATCTTCTGGTGCCGCCGCGCCGCGAAGGGGCGGATGCCGGCTTCATCATCCTGCAGGCCGACCAGGCCCATGCCATGTCCGGTTCGAATTCGATCTGCGTGACGACCGCGCTCCTGGAGACCGGCATGGTCGAGATGAAGGAGCCCGAGACGATCGTCATGCTCGACACGGCCTCGGGCCTGGTGAAGGCGACCGCCACCTGCCGCGATGGCCGCTGTGAGAGCGTGACCCTGACCATGCCGCCCTCCTTCGTCCAGGAGCTGGATCTCGCCGTCGACATCGAGGGCCTTGGACGGATCACCGTCGACATCTGCTATGGCGGCATTTTCTACGCCCTCGTCGATGCCGCTGCAGTCGGGCTTGCGATCAACAAGGCCAATGCCCGGGCGCTGGTCGAGGCCGGCATGAAGATCAAAGCCGGGCTGAACCAAGCGCTCGACGTGGTTCATCCGGAAATCCCGGAAATCTCCGGCATCTCCTATGTGATGTTCCGGGGCGAGGAGCCGGACGGGGCCGTGCGCACCTGTACGACCATGTGGCCCGGCCGGGTCGACCGCTCGCCCTGCGGCACGGGCAGCTCCGCCAATCTCGCGACGCTCCACGCCCGCGGCAAGGCGAAGGTCGGGGACTTCTTCACGTCCCGCTCGACAATCGGCACGGAGTTCAAGGTCGGACTTTCGGGTGTGACCGAAATCGCCGGACGGCCTGCGATCATCCCGACCATAACCGGGCGCGCCTGGACCTTCGGCCTGACCCAGCTCGCGCTCGATCCCTACGATCCGACGGGGGCCGGTTTCGCCGTCACCGACGTCTGGGGTCCGGAGGCCGGCGGCATCGGCTGAGCCGTTCCTGTTACCGCAGGAACTTCGCCTGTCATCGGAATGCTGCAAGGTGCGGCCAAGGCCCGCGTGGCGGGCGGCCGGCGACTTGCAAATGCCGCCGGTTCGTAAAATAGTTGTCCCGTCGGTTCGAGGAGACCCTGCAGATGAGCGGCTTGAAGTCTTTCTACATCACCCGAGGATTTACCCGGCGCGAAGCTCTCGGCCTAGCGGGCACCCTTGCGCTCGCCACCGCTCTGCCTGCGCGTGCGGCCGACGCGATCGGCCAGATGCTTGACGTCAAGGGCGAGGTGATGAAGACCCAGAACGACATCGAGACCCTGGTCAAGACCGGCGCACCGCTGGTCAACAACGACCTCGTCGCAACCGGCAAGGCGAGCTTCGCCTCGATGCTGCTCGGCAAGGAGACCAAGATCATCATGGGCGAGAAGACGGAAGTCCTTCTCGACAGCTTCCTCGCCGAGCAGGGCGGCACGCTCGAACTGGTCTCGGGCGACATGGTCTTCGACCGGCCGGAGGGCACGCCGAAGATCGACCTCACCATCCGCACGACTTTCGGCCAGATCGGCGTGCGTGGCACCAAATTCTTCGTCGGCAAGAGCCGCGGAAATTTCGCCGTCTTCGTCGAGCACGGCTTGGTCGAAGTGAAGAGCGGCAAGAGCCGCCGCAAGATCGGAGCCGGCGAGGGCGTGGACATCGCCTCTGACGCCAAGTCGCGCTCGATGTTCGGCGGCGACATCTCGCAGACCAAGAAATGGGGCAAGGGCCGGATCGAGGAAGCCTACAAGGCCGTCGGCCTGCTCTGACGACTAGACGCCGCCGCGTCCGGCACCCGTCTTGCATTCGTTCGACCGGGTGTTCGACCGCCTGACCCGGAAAGACTTGAGAGATGTCCAGATAGAGCAAGACCGTCATGGCCGGAGGGCGGTGCCATGACGGTCTCTTATAACGCGGAACAAAGATAAGGGGCGTCTTTGTCTCCGCATCTCCGGACCGGCGGGGGACGGGCCAGTTCCCGGATGACAGGTGGCCAAGGGGCGACGACCACCTTCAGGGTCCCATGTGGGGCGGAAAATGTGGCATTTCAATGAAGCAAAAATGCAACGCGGGTTAAAAAACGTTAATGTGAACCGGCCTTCGTGCCTTTTGCCAACGCATTCTTAATCTTCGCTCCGGACCCGACCGTTGGCTACGGTGAAATACTGCGCCCGCTCCCCCATCGCCTCGAACAGCGCGCGATCCGTCCCGGTCATGAAGGCCTGCCCGCCGATATCGTCGATCAGCTGGAACAGTGATTCGCGCCGTCGCGCATCGAAATGGGCGGCGATTTCGTCGAGCAGCAGGATCGGCGCGAAGCCGGTGAGGTTGGCGGTGAGCCTGGCCTGCGAGAGGATCATGCCGGTCAGCAGGGCCTTTTGCTCGCCGGTCGAACAGAAGGCTGCGTCCATCGCCTTGTCGAGATGGGTGACCACGAGATCGGCCCGATGCGGCCCCGACAGCGTCCGCCCGGCGGCCCGGTCGGCGATGCGGCCCTCTTCCAGCACCGCCCGGTAGCGATCCTCGAGATCGATCGCGGCGCTCGGCGCGGCATCGTCGAGGAAGCCGGCCAGCCTGAGCCCTGCCGCCGGGAAGGCGCCGCGCGCGCCTTCGCTCCCGAGCCGATCAAGGAGCGCGATCATTTCCCCGCGCGCCAGCGTCATCGCCACGCCAAGGCTCGCCATCTGAGCCTCGACCCCCGAGAGCCATGCGGCGTCGGACGGCCGCTCCTCGAGCAACCGGTTGCGCATTTTCATCGCGCGGTCGAAATCGCTGGCGCGGCGGCCGTGCGCCGGATCGAGCGCCAGCACCAGCCGGTCGAGAAACCGTCGGCGGTCCGAGGCCGGGCCGGTGAAGAGCCCGTCCATGGCGGGCGTCAGCCACAGGATCCTGACATGGTCGAGGAGCTCGTCGGCTGTCCGGGTCTCGGTGCCATTGATCCGCACCTTGCGGGTTCCCGCCTCGGCACCGGACCCGACGCCGGTGCCGATCTCGACGGCACCCTCCATGCCGGTGAGCTGGGCGAAAAGCGTGAAGCCGCCGTCGCTGCCCTGGCGGATCGCGTCGGCATAAACCGCCCGCCTGAGGCCTCGGCCCGGCGACAGGAGGGAGACGGCCTCGAGCAGGTTGGTCTTGCCCGATCCGTTTTCGCCGGTGAACACGGCATGCCGACCGTCGAAGACGAGCGTCGCGGCGTCATAGTTGCGGAAGGCGGTGAGCCTGATCGTATCGAGGGTGACCCGGTCGGTCATGTCGCTCTGGAAATTGTTCGTGATTCGGACCTTAGAGCATTTCGGCTTCGTTTGAGCCATCCTGTTCGCTCAGGCGGGTTCGGCAGGCGTGCAGGGATTTTCGGGTGTTCGGATGGGGGGCTCTCTCGCCCGACTGCCGCAGCAGCAAGGAATTCCCGGCGGTCGACAGCGATGCCGCAACAGGCGCGCCAGGCCGCAGGAAATCCGGAGAGGATCTCGTTTCGCCGCCATGCTCCGGGAAAATCGCTTCTCATTCGTATTTTAGCGAAGTCTTTCAGAGCTGATCAAGGCGCTGTTGCTAGGGTGCAGCTGCCGGAAGTCACGGTCCACGGTCAAGCCGCGGACGACCGGCGATGCCTTCGGAGTAGCCACCGCCTGACGCGGCGGTCACTGCTCCGGCGCCGGTCCCCGCGTTACGGCCGGCGCCACCCACTCGCAGACGACGTCCTTCCGGTCCCCGTCGGACGTTTCCCTTTGCCCCGGCGCCTCCTGAAGCGCCGGGGCTTTTTTTGGGTTCTTCAGGGCTCCACCCGTACCTGGTCGATCCAGGCCCGGGCGATGGCGAGGCCCGCCGCATCGGCCCGCTCTCCATGCTCCGCTACGTGGCCGTCATAGCCGGCGAGCCAGCCCGGCTGCATCCGTTCGATGCTGGCTTCGAAGTCGCGTTTCCAGAACTCGACCACGGTGCGGCTCGCCTCGAAATGGAACTGCATGCCGTAGGAGGCGCGGCCGATCCGGAAGCACTGGTTGGCGACCGTGCCATTCGTGGCGAGATGGACGGCCGTCTCGGGCAGGGTAAAGGTATCGCTGTGCCATTCGAAGATCGGAAAGTCCGGATCGACGGCCGCGAAGACCGGGTCCATGCGTCCCGCCTCGGTCAGGCGCACCTGGTGCCAGCCGAATTCCCGCGCCTGCCCCACAAGGTTCTGCCCGCCATGCGCGCGCGCCAGGAGCTGGCTGCCGAGGCAGATGCCGAGCACCGCCTTGTCCTCGTCGCCGAAGCGTTGCATCAGCCTGGCGAGCTCCGGCAGATAGGGATGGAGATCGTCGTCGATCGCGCTCTGCTCGCCGCCGAGCACGACGAGCCCGTGGTAGCCATCCGTATCCGCGGGCAGCGAATCGCCCTGCCAGGGCCTCAGCCAGACCTGTTCTGCGCCGGCTTCATCGAGCGCGACGCCGACCTGCCCGATGGGAGTGTTGCGGAGATTCTCGATGATGAGGATGCGCATGCGGGCTCGGTGGCGGGAATCGGATGGAGGCGAATTTAACCGATGGTGGTGCAAAGCCAAGCCGGAAAAGCAAGGGATCGTCCACCGCCTCTTGCCACGTTTTGCGGCGGGCGCCTATGATTGTCCGGGATTGAGGGAGAAGTCTTCGTCATGGACAGACGGGTGAGCCGACTCGACGACGCCGCGCGTGCCGGGTGGCTCTATTATGTTGCGGGCAATACGCAGGACCAGATTGCCGCCAAGCTCGGTGTGTCCCGGCAATCCGCCCAACGGCTCGTGTCGCTCGCGCGATCCGAGGGGCTGGTGCGCGTGCATATCGACCATCCGATCGCCAATTGCCTCGAACTGTCCCAGGCCCTGAAGGCCCGACTCGGCCTTGCCTATGTCGAAGTTACGCCTACCGATCCCGGTTCCGATTCCACGATCACAGGCGTTTCCGAATCGGCCTCCGCCGAGATCGAGCGCTGGCTCCGGCGGGAAGAACCCGTCATCATCGCGCTCGGCACCGGCCGTACCCTGAAGGCGGCGGTCGAGCTGCTGCCGCGTATGGAATGTCCGCAGCACAAGGTCGTTTCCCTGACCGGCAATATCGCGCCCGACGGTTCGGCCGCCTATTACAACGTCGTCTTCACCATGTCGGACTCAGTCAATGTCCGTTCCTTCCCGATGCCGTTGCCGGTCATCGCGTCGTCGAGCGGTGAGCGTGAGATGCTGCATGGCCAGGCGATGATCCGGCCCACGCTCGATCTCGCCGCGCGCGCCGACGTGACCTTCGTCGGCATCGGCGACATTACCGACGATGCGCCGCTTTTCGCCGACGGCTTCATCACCCGCGCCGAACTCGAGGCGCTGCAGGCCGCCGGTGCCGTCGGCGAGATCGTCGGCTGGGCCTTCGACGCCAAGGGCCGGCTGATTGCCGGCATCACAAACGAACGAGTCGCCTCGGCGCCGATTCCGCCGCGCCAGACGTCGCTGGTCATCGCCGCCGCCAAGGGCGAGCGCAAGTTTCCCGGCATTGCGGGGGCCATCCGCGGCAGGTTGGTCAACGGTCTGATCACCGACGAGGCGACGGCCGAGCATCTGCTGAAGACCCTCTAGCCGGGTCGGCCGCCGATATCGCCGCCAGCGCCGAGCGGCCGCGGAATGCCGGTGCCCGCCGGGCGAGCCCGGCGTCTGAAATCTCATTTCCTGATGTCTGCCCAGTGCCGGCCAGTGCCGGTGCTCACTGCGCCGCGGCGCGCCTTGCTGCATTGCAGCGACGATTCCTGATTGACATCAATTCCGATATACGAACAAATGCCCATGAGCATAGCATTTGCTCATTTCTCTTCTGGGAGGAAGACATGACTTTGAAAACCCTTCTGCTGGGCGCCACGACGGCGCTCGCGCTCTGCGGCATGGCCCGCGCCGAAACCATCACCATCGCGACCGTCAACAACGGCGACATGATCCGGATGCAGAAGCTGACGGATGATTTCACCGCCAAGAACCCCGACATCCAGCTCGAATGGGTAACGCTCGAGGAAAACGTCCTGCGCGAACGGGTGACGACCGACATCGCCACCACGGGCGGCCAGTATGACGTCATGACCA